>Ga0307282_10000188_pt1 | contig 18345 bp, 17 predicted proteins | sample ER_DNA_121_FD_194475 | JGI IMG/M metagenome (GOLD analysis project Ga0307282, IMG submission 194475) | Bulk soil microbial communities from the East River watershed near Crested Butte, Colorado, United States - ER_DNA_121 | ecosystem: Environmental > Terrestrial > Soil > Floodplain | place...
GCCCGGCGGCGGACCGGGTGGGTGAGGATGCTGCTTCCGGATTGCCTCCGCCTTCTTCCGCTGCTCCGGTGTGAGCACGGAATCGAGGGCTCGGCGGGTACGGGTGATGATCGAATCGAGCTGCGGCTGAACCTGCCCGCGCACCGCGCGTAGCTCGCGCCCCTGCCGGTCCATGATCGAATCGATTCTGGTCTGCTGATCTGGCGTCAGCCCCACCTCCCTCGCAAAGCGATCCCGGAACTCACGATCTCGCGGCGGCCCTCCGCGGGGCCCGCCGTGCCAGGGACCATGATGCATGTGCGGCAGCAGAATGAGTCGGTCGGCCGCGACGCCCGCAATCCCCCCCGCCAGCACCGCAACCACGAGCACCAGAACAGCCAGCCGCGGGCCACCGGGCGCCTTCCGTTCTGGATGCGAGGCGGTCATTGGCTGACCGCCTGCTCCAGCAGCCAGTCGTTGCCTTCCGGGGCGATGAGGTGCGCGGTGAGCCGGCTCCCCGATGCGGGCTCGGAGAAGGCAGCCAGCACCAGCGTACTGTCGGAGCCCATGTCCGTGCTGTAGCTGCTGAGAGCAGTCGCGGTGCCACTGGCCTGAACCAGCAGGCCCGCGGCGAGGGAAGCGGCCAAGCCCACCGGTACGGCGACCCGGGTCCAGGCCGATATCCACTCCCACCACCGCAGCGCCGGCGCGCCGAACTGGGCCAGCCTTGGCCGGGCCGCCGCCAGTATTCTGCGCCGCAAGGCCTCGAGGTCGCCCGTCTCTCGCGCGGCCTCGATCCGCCGCAGGGCCTTCCCCAGCTCCGGATCCCGCTCCGGTTCGCGAAACAACCCGCTCATTCCATCCATCCCTTCAGCGCCTCGCGCAGAGTTCGCCGTGCCTGATGCAGGTGCCACCGTACCGTCACCTGACTCACGCTGAGCATGTTGGCCACCTCTTCGGTTGAGTGTCCGTCGATCTCGAATAGCGAGACGATGAGTCGCTGGCGATCGGGGAGCTCTTGAAGCGCCTTGTCCAGGGACTGACGCAGTTCGGCCTGCTCAGCATCCCGGTGAGGGCTCGATTTTCCCGCGAACGTCTCGGGATCGTGCGACTCGGTCCGGCGCACCGACTGCTTTCGCCGCTGATCGATGCCGGTGTTGACCAACAGGCGGGTGAACCAGGGGCCAAATGCCCGCTCCACATCGAAGGTCGCGATCCGATCCAGCGCCCTCAGGAACGCATCCTGTACCAGGTCGTCGGCGTCGTCGGGATCCTGCATCAGGCGCCTGGCAAGAGCGCGCGCCCGCGGCAGGTAGCGCTGCACCAGGGCGTCGAATGCCCCGGTATCGCCGCCCTGTACCCGGACCAGGAGCTCTCGATCGTCGATCGGCTCACCGGCGTCACCTGCCCCGGCGGGCATTGCCCCGGCGGGCATCGCCCCGGCGGCGGTCATGCTGGTTCTATCTCCGACTCCTCGACATTGGGGTTGGGGCCGGCTTGGTGAGGGGCCGGGCGCCCTCCCGCTGTCTTCATATACGTGGCACCGGCCGGTGTGTTGGGCTCCCAGCTAATACCTAATAGCTAACCGCCCCCAACGCATCCGAGCCGCCACGCGTATCTCGGAACAGACAGTCCCAATCGACACACCCGAACCCGAGGTTGACCATGTCCATCGCAGGAAGGCCATCGAAGCTCACTACGGCGGCTGTTTGGCTCGGACTCACCCTGGCCCTTCTACTCGGCATTGCCGGCTCGTCCTTCGCGCAGAGCGCCCCCGGCGGCTACGGACCGGGTCCGGGCCAGGGGCCCGGCGGCGGCGGCATGCGACACGGTGGCGGCGGACACCAAAGGATGTCACGCGAGACACTCGAGGGACCCCCCTCGCCCGCCATCCTGCACGATTCCATCGGCCTCAGTGGAGAGCAGCTCCAGCTCTACGCTCGGCGCTACTCCAATTACACCGCCGAGACCGGACCGGTTCGCGATAGTCTCCGGACTTCCATGCAAGCCATGCGTGCGGCCTTCGAGAGCGGGGACCGTTCCGAAGCGCGTAGCCGGCATGATGCCCTGGAGCGTCAGTCTCAGGAGCTGACGAAAAGGGACAAGGAGTTCGAGAAGGTGCTCAAGGAGGGTCTGACCAAGGACCAGCAGAAGCGTTACGACAAGTGGAAGGACGCCCGCGACAAGGCGGAACGCGAACAGCACCAGCATCTGCGTCGGCCGACCCCGGGAGGCAACCCTTAGCCGGTTTCGGGGCTCTGACTAAGAGACCACCGATTACTCGCATCCACCGGAGGAGGTGCAACCGACTCTCATTCCGCAGTATCTCCCCATCCCGGCGTCGTCGGAGGCGGCCCCTCTGCCGGCGCCGGTTCCTACCTGCAAGTCCATCAGACGACCCTACCCCAACACCAGGCAATGATGGCACGTACTAGCGAGAAACGGCCCATAGCCCATAGCCGGAGAAACCATGGACATCGACGACATCCCCATTGGCCGCGTGCTCAGCCGCCGGGAGGCTCTGGCCTTTCTCGGCGCCACCGGCGCGCTCCTCTTCCTCGGCTGCTCTGACTCCAGCGCCACCAGTAGCGATACGGGGGATGCCTCGTCCTCCTGCGTGGTGCGACCGGAGCTGACTGAGGGCCCCTACTATGTAGACGAGGAGCTCCTCCGGTCTGACATCAGGAGCGATCCATCGGACGGCACGATCCGGCCTGGCGCCCTGCTGGCACTCACCTTCAACGTCTCCAGGGCGGCCGCTAATGCCTGCTCGCCTCTGGCGGGAGCGATCGTCGACTTGTGGCACTGCGATGCACTGGGAGTGTACTCCGACGTGTCGGACCCGAGCTTCAACACCTCCGGTAAGAAGTTCTTGCGCGGGTACCAGGTTACCGGATCGGATGGCGTGGCGCGGTTTACGACGATCTACCCTGGCTGGTACCAGGGCAGAGCGGTCCACATCCACTTCAAGATCCGCTCAGCCGCCTCGGCGGCCTCGGCCTATGAGTTCACCTCTCAGCTCTTCTTCGACGATTTGCTGACCGATCAGGTGCACGCCACGGAGCCGTACGCATCCAAGGGGCAGCGGACTTTGAGAAACTCGGGCGACGGGATCTACACCAGCGGGGGCTCGCAGCTGGTACTCGACGTGACCGGCACGGCCGACGGCTATGCCGCCACATTCAACATCGCACTGGACACCGCTTGATCGCTCACCACTCGCCAAGAAAGCAACGCCAGTCGGTATATTCCTCTTCCGTTCCCGGTCCCTGCCGACTCTAGCGCAGAGAGCCTTACGCATGCTGCTACTCACCGCTCTGCTGCTGGTGCAGGGACCTGCCACCGGCTCGGACACTCTCACCCTGAACCAGGCCCTGTCCCTGTCCCGTTCGGGCCGGGGACAACTCGCCGCCGCTGCCGCCCGGGTCGCGGCCGCGCGGGCCGCCTTCCGGGTGGCGGGTGCGGTGCCCAACCCCACCGTGAGCTACAGTCATTCTGAATCGCCGCCCCATTTTCACTTGCTGGTGGATCAACCGCTCGACTGGCTGCTGCGGGGGGGTCGGGACCGCGATGCGGCGCGCTTCGGCATCGGATCGGCCGAGGCCGACTCCTCGCTGACCGCTGCCAATCAGGACCGAGAGGTGCGGGTCGCCTTTTATACGGCGCGGGCGGCGGCCGTGGCGGAGAGCCTGAGCAGCGCGCAGGTGGCGCTCTCGGATTCGGTCGCCCGGATCAGCGGCGCACGGCTGCGGGCTGGCGACATCTCGCTGTTGGAGGCGGAGCAGGCCAGGGCCGAGGCGGCGCGCGCACGGCAGAATCTCTCGACGGTGCGAGAGGGCACCCGGATAGCGGCGAGCGATCTCGCACGAGCCGTCGGTCTGGATCCCCTCGCACCACCGGTCCCCACTGGCGCGCTCGATACCAATCTCGATCGTCATCCGGTCCGTTCGGTCGCAGTCGAGAGAGTTCCGGCCGTGCGCGCTGCGGTTGCCGATGCGGGGGCCGCCTCGGCGCTGGCCCGGAGGGCCTCTATCAGCGCCATTCCACTTCCCACCCTCCAGAGCGGTGCGGAATGGGAGGATCCGACCGAGCCGAACGCGGGCGCGTTGTGGGTGTTCGGCCTGGCGCTGCCGTTCCCGCTCTGGCATCACGGTGCCGGTGCAACGGCTGAGGCAAGAGCCCGCTCGAACGAGGCCGCGGCTCGCGTGCGGGAGGCCCGGCTGGCTGCCGCTCAGAGAATCGCCGCCGCGCGCATCCACCTCGAGGAGAGCGGGCTCCGGGCTCGATTCGCCCGGGACACGCTGCTCCCGGCATCCCGCTCCCTCCGTGACCGCGCTCTCCATGCATACCAGGCCGGTGAGACCGGTATCCTGCCGGTGCTCGACGCGCTCCGAAGCGAGCGCGACGCGGCGCTAGCCGGAGTGCAGGATCTGGTCGCGTACCAGACCGCGCTGGCGGACTGGGAAGCGTTGCTCGGAGACGGCCGATGAGGATCCCGCTCTGTGCCGCTCTCGCGGCTCTCGTGGGGTGCAGTCAGGCCGCTCCGGATTCGGGCGGATCAGGCTCGTTGGCAAAGACCCGGGTGCCGGTCGGCACCGCGACCGTGGTACGGGACACAATGCAGGACGAGCTCGTCGTCACCGGACGGCTCGGTCCCAAGCCCGGCGGATCGGCTCTGCTCGCCGCACCCGCCGCCGGCGTCGTCGATTCGGTGCTGGCCCAAGTGGGAAGCCGGGTGCGCCGCGGCGACGAGCTGATCGTGCTCGACGTGCCCGAGCTGGCTGGGGAGTCTCGCCAGCGCGAGGCGGCCGCCGCGCAGGCCCAGCGTGAGGCCGAGCGCCAGGCTCGACTGCTGAGCGATGGCGTGACCTCGAAGCGTCAGGCGGAGGAGGCGGCCGCGAATGCGGCGCAGGCCGCATCGGCCGCGCAAGCCGCCCGCGAGCTGCTGGCGCGTACGCGGGTGCGCACACCACTGAGTGGGCGGGTGCAGACGGTCCGGGTACAGCAGGGAGAGAGGGTCGATGTAGGAACGCCGCTGGCTGAGGTGATCGACATGGACATGCTCGACCTGCATGTCGCGGTGCCGGCGAACCGGTTGGCACGGCTTCGCGCGGGCATGCCCGTCATGGTCGTGCAGGAAGGGGACTCGACTCCCCTCCCAGCGCGGATCTCGGCGGTGGCGCCCGGCGTGGATTCCCTCACCAACGCGGGCGAGGTGGTGATTCGGGTGCCGAACCGTGACGGGCGGCTGCTGGCCGGCGCGGGCGCAACTGCCCGCGTGCTGGTCGGTGTCGACTCCCAGGCGCTGGTGGTACCCGATTCGTCGTTGGTGCTGGCGGGTGACAGCAGCGCGGTGTTCGTGGTAGGCCCCGATTCGATCGTCCATCAGCGCATCGTCACTGCAGGCGTGCGCCAGGGTGGCCGCGTCGCGGTGCAGGGCCAGCTCTCGCCCGGCGACCGCGTGGTCACGACAGGTGCGTTTGGGCTGCAGGATGGCATGCGGGTCTCGCCAAAAACATCAGCCGCAGATGATCGCAGATGAGAACGGATTGCTCCGTTCCGTGAAGCTCTCCTCTTCCAAATCGGGCAGACAAATTATTTGTCAACAGCACGCCCATGCAGTTCGACTTTCCTGCGCGGAACATGGCGGTGTGCTTTTGAACCACATTTCCTGTGAGTGGGAGTGGGCACCGAGCTTTTTCTGCTCACGGAGCGATCCGTGTTGTTATCCGCGTTTATCTGTGGTAAGCAGTTGGGGTGGTGAGGGGTGGTAAGTATTGCCGGGGCCGTCGAGCGTTACCGCTCCGCGGTGTACCTGCTCGCCGGGCTCCTCACTGCCGGTGGGCTGTACGCGCTCTACACCCTTCCCGCCGCCATATACCCGGAAGTCGCCTATCCCCGCATCGTCGTCCTGGGGCGGGGCGGCACGTTCGAGGCCCAGGAGATGGTGGTTGCCGCCACCCGCCCGCTGGAGCAGGCGATGAGCGGGCTGCTCGGTCTCCGGAAAATCCGCGCGCGTACGGTGCGCGGCTCGGTCGAGCTGAGCCTCGACTTCCGGCCCCATGCCGATATGCAGCTGGCGCTCAGCCAGGTCCAGGCCCGTCTTGCCGCGCTCCAACCCTCCCTGCCCCGAGAGATCGAGGTGAGCGCCGAGCGGCTTACTCCCTCGGTGTTTCCGGTGCTGCAATACGAGCTGGTCGGTGGCGACCCGATCGTGCTGCGCGACCTCGCCGAGTTCACGGTGCGACCGCGGCTGGCCGGCCTGCCCGACGTTGGAGAGATCCAGGTGCAGGGGGGACGGGTCCGAGAGTTGAGCGTGCAGCTCGATCCGGCCCGCCTGATCAGTAATCGTGTCGGGGTAGCCGAGATAGCGCAGGCCATAGGAATCACCGACCAGGCCATCGCGGCGGGACGAGTGGATCGAGCCTACCGCCAGTACGCCATCATCGTGTCCAGCCTGACCAACACCGCCGAGAGCGTAGCGGGAGTGGTCGTCCGCCGAACCGGCGACCGCGTCATCCGGGTCGGTGACCTCGGCACCGTGCGATACGCACCGCAGGACCAGTTCCAGATCGTGACCGGCAACGGCCGGCCTGCTGCCCTGGTGAACGTGGCCCGGCAGCCGAACGGCAGTACACTCAAGGTGAAGGCAGCGGTCGAGGCCGCCATCGATTCCATCCGCCCCCTGCTGCCCTCGGGCGTGACGCTGGAGCCGGTCTACGACCAGGCCGCCCTGGTGAGCGACTCGATGCGGAGCGTGCGCGACGCGATGCTCATCGGCGGCGGGTTGGCGGTGATCGTCCTCTTTCTCCTGCTTGGCCGGATCCGTGCCACTTTCGCAGCGGCGCTCACTCTTCCCATCACCGTCGCCATCACCTTGCTCGGGCTGGCCGTCTTCGGTGACACTCTCAATCTCATGTCGCTCGGCGGGCTGGCCGTGGCGATCGGTCTCATCATCGATGACGGCGTCGTGGTGGTCGAGAACATCGAGCGCCGCCTCGCCCTGCACCCCAGCGAGCCGGCGGCCGAGGTGATCCGGAGGGGCACCGACGAGATCTTTGGTCCGGTCGCCGGCTCGACGTTGACGACGGTCGTCGTGTTCGCGCCGCTGGGCCTGCTCCAGGGTGTGGTGGGCGACTTCTTCCGGTCCTTTGCGCTCGCGCTGACCATCGCGGTGCTGCTGTCGCTGCTCGTGGCGATGACGCTGATTCCAGCCATCGCGGGCGAGTGGGCCCGACGCGGCGCCCGGACCGGCGACCACGGTACTACACTGCCCCACCTCAGACTGGAGCGGCTCGAGGGCCGCTACGGTCGCGCGGTCGGTTGGGCGCTCGAGCGTCGCCGCCTCGTGCTCGCGGGCGCGGGACTGCTGCTCCTCGGCGCGCTCGGTCTCACTCGCCTGATGGGAACGGGGTTTCTGCCGACAATGGACGAGGGCGGATTCATCCTGGACTACTGGGCTCCGCCGGGCGGAGCGCTGGCGGAGACCAACCGCCAGGTGCAGGTCCTGGAACAGATCGTCGGGCGCGATCCGGATGTGTTGTCGTTCACCCGGCGCACCGGCCTAGAGCTCGGCTTCGCCGCGACGCTCCCCAACAGCGGCGACTTCACCGTGCGGCTGAAACCGCGGAATCAGCGCAAGTCGTCGGTGTACGACGTGATGGACCGTGTCCGCACCGCCGCCGATGCCGAGGCCCCGGCCGTGCGCGTCGAGTTCATGCAGCTGCTCCAGGATGTCATCGGCGACCTGGCGGGGGCGCCGGCACCGGTGGAGCTCAAGCTGTTCGGCACCGACCACGCAGCTGCGGAGCGCGCGGCCAAGGCCTTGGCCAAGGGAATCGAGCGAACCCCGGGGCTGGTAGATCTATATGACGGAGTGCCGGGACAGGACCCCGAGCTCCGGATTGACCTGGACCCGGTGCGAGTGGCCCGGCTGGGGCTCACCCCCGACAAGGTCCAGGCCGATGCTCGCGCCGCGCTGTTCGGTGCCGAGGCCGGCACGGCCCGCGAAGCGGATCGGGTCATATCGATCCGGGTACGCTTTCCCGACTCGGTCCGCACCCGGGCGGAGGTCGCCTCGGTGATTCCAATCGTTGGTCCGCAGGGATGGGCACCCCTCGCCCAGCTCGGCTCCGTTCGTGACACCGCCAGCGCCAGCGAGCTGCTGCGGGAAAACCTGCGACCTGTGGTGACCGTGACCGGCCGGGTGGAAGGCCGGAGCCTGGGGTCGGTGATGGGTGACGTGCGGGCCGCGGTCGCCAGGGTTCCACTCCCGGCCTCGGTGCGACTCGAATTCGGGGGCCAGTACGCCAGCCAGCAGCAGTCGTTCCGCGAGCTGCTGACCGTGCTCGCACTGGCAATCGGTGCGGTGCTGGCGGTGCTGGTCACCCAGTTCCGCGGATTTCGCGGTCCGCTCGCCATCGTGCTCGTGGTCCCGCTCGGCCTGACCGGCGCGGTGCTCATGCTGACACTCACCCGCGTTCCCTTCAACGTGTCGAGCTTCATGGGTGTGATCCTGCTGGTGGGCCTCATCGTGAAGAACGGCATCCTGCTGCTCGACGCCGGGGTCCGCGCCCGCCGGGAGGGGCTGACGCAGGAGCAGGCCCTGGTTCACGCCGGCCAGCTTCGCCTCCGCCCCATCCTGATGACTACACTCTGTACGTTGGTGGGGCTCCTCCCGCTGGCACTCGGGCTCGGTTCCGGAGCTGAGTTGCAACGGCCCCTGGCCCTGGCTGTGATCGGTGGCCTGGCCGTGTCCACCGCCGTCACCCTACTGGTACTCCCGACCATGCTGGAGCTGCTCGGCGCCCTCCGCAGCACCGAGTAACCCGGCCTATATTGATTTTCCAACTTCAACGCGGGTGGCCATCAATGAAAACCCCTAGAGTCTCTCATGGCGCTGGCCTCTATCTGGCCGGCCTCGGACTCTGTCTCACAGTCGTTGCCTGTAACCGCCAATCTGGCGCTCCGATCAAGGAGGAGACAGCAGCCCTCTCCGACTCAGCCAGGATCGAGACGGCTACCGCGCGGGCAACTGCGCTGCGCAAGGTTCCGGGCGGCAAGATTGTGAAGGAGGAGCTCGAGCAGGAGAACGGTCGGCTGATCTATTCCTTCGATATCAAGAAGGGAGCCGCGACCGGCGTGGAAGAAGTCCAGGTGGACGCGCGCGACGGCTCTGTGGTGTCGGTCGAGCACGAGGACGCCGCCAAGGAAGCCTCTGAGGCGAAAAAGGAAGGAGCCGCCCACCAGTAGACCATGAGCAGTCCCCTCCTGCTGGCCCTGCGGAGGCGTTGAGCCTGAGACTGACCCCATGACCTGGGAGGCCCCGCCAGCCTAGCTTACGAGCGAGCTCAGTAGGCTGCTGCTGCCCCCAACGTCTGGAGCCGTCGATGTTGTATCCGCGCCATCTCCTCTGGGCCGTCGCCCTCGTTCTCTCCCTCTCTCCTCGACTTCAGGCCCAGCAAACCGATCCCTCGGTGCTCACCCTCGAGCGGATCTTCAGCTCGAAGGACTTTGCGCCGGAGCAGTTGGGCCGGGTGAGGTGGCTCGAGAAGGACGCGGCCTACGTCAAGCTCGAGGCAGACAGCACTACGCCGGGAGGCAGCTCGCTCGTCCGCTACGATGCCGCCACCGGAAAGCGCGATGTCTGGGTGCCGGCCGCCCGGCTGGTACCGCCCGGGGATTCGATGCCGCTCACCGTCGAGGACTACAGCGTTTCGCCGGACAAGCGGCGGCTGCTCATCTTCACCAACTCGGAAAAGGTCTGGCGGGAGAACACCCGGGGGGACTTCTGGTCGCTCGACCTGTCGACTTGGCAGCTCCGGAAGCTGGGCGGCGCCGAAGCAAAGCCCTCGACCCTCATGTTCGCCAAGTTCTCCCCTGACGGGGGGCGGGTTGCGTACGTGCGGGAGAACAACCTGTACGTCGAGGATCTCGGCACCGGCGCGATCACTCAGCTGACCCGGGACGGATCCCGCACCATCATCAACGGCACCTTCGACTGGGTCTACGAGGAGGAGCTGAACCTGCGCGATGGGTTCCGCTGGAGCCCGGACGGTTCGCGGATCGCATACTGGCAGCTCGACGCATCCGGCGTGCGAGACTTTCTCCTCATCAACAACACCGACTCGCTCTACTCCTTCACCGTCCCGGTACAGTACCCCATTGCCGGAACCACCAACTCCGCCGCGCGGGTTGGGGTCGTGAGTGCGGGCGGAGGGGCCACCGTGTGGCTCGAGGTTCCCGGCGACCCGCGCAACAACTACATCGCCATGCTGGACTGGGCCGCCGGCTCGAACGAGGTGGTGCTCCAGCATCTGAATCGGCTCCAGAACACGCTGGAGGTGATGCTGGGCGATGCCGCGACCGGGCGAGTCCGAACGGTCCTAACGGAGCGCGACAGCACCTGGGTCGATCAGGTAAATGATCTGCGTTGGGTGGAAGGCGGCAGGAGCTTCACCTGGATCAGCGAGCGCGACGGGTGGCGGCACCTATATCTCGTCTCCCGGGACGGAAAGAAGCGGCGCCTGGTCACACCGGGCGCATTCGATCTTCACAACCCGGCGAGCGCTTTCGGAGAGCCGCTGGTGGTGGGCGTCGACTCGGCCCGCGGGTTGGCCTACTACACGGCGTCACCGGAGAACGCGACCCAGCTCTATCTCTTTCGAAGCCGGCTCGACGGTCGCGGCCGGCCCGAGCGGATCACCCCACGAAACCAGCCAGGCTATCATCGCTATCTCATCTCCGGCAACGGCCGTTGGGCGATCCACAACTACTCATCGTTCGGCACGCCACCGGTCACCGACCTCATCAGTCTTCCCGACCACAAGGTTGTGCGGACGCTGGTGGAGAACAGGCGGTTGCGGGAGACCGTGGCCAAGCTCCGGAGGGGCCCGGCTGGGTTCCTGAAGGTGGCCGCGGGACCCGGCCTGCAGCTCGACGCCTGGGTCATGAAGCCGGCCAACTTCGACTCGACCCGGCGATATCCACTCTTCTTCGAGGTCTACGGCGAGCCGGCGTCACAGACTGTGCTCGACCGCTGGAACGGGGCGGGGTATCTCTCGAACCTGATGCTCACGCAGAAGGGATACGTGGTAGCCTCGGTCGACAACCGGGGAACGCCCGCGCCACGGGGACGCGCGTTCAGGAAGGCCATTTACCAGAAGGTCGGGATCATCAACGTGGCCGACCAGGCGGCCGCCGCCCGAACGATGCGGAGCTGGCCTTGGGTTGATTCAACCCGGATCGGCGTGTGGGGGTGGAGCGGCGGCGGGTCGATGACGCTGCATTTGCTCTTCCAGCACCCGGAGATTTACCGGACTGGAATGGCGGTGGCGCCCGAGGCCGACGTGCGGCTCTACGACACGATTTATCAGGAGCGATACCTGGGCCTGCCGCAGCAGAGTCCGGATGTCTACCGGGCAGCATCGCCCGTCACCTACGCCGACAAGCTTCGGGGTAACCTGCTGGTGGTGCACGGCTCGGGCGACGACAACGTGCATTACCAGGGCACTGAGCGGCTGGTGAACGCACTGGTGGCAGCCAACCGGCCGTTCACGCTGATGGAATATCCCAACCGGACGCACTGCATCTGCGAGGGTGAGGGAACTACGCTGCATCTCTTCTCGCTGCTGACCCGCTATCTGGAGCAGAACCTGCCGGCCGGCCCGCGCGGGGCGCCAGTCCCCACCAGCGCCGCAGGTCAGAAGCCCCAGGGCTAGCCAGGCGCTTCGGCAGCTGCGGCAGTGCGGCCCGTTTTCAACATGTCGCGTTAGTCACTATCGCAGACTGAGTCCGTGGTTGCACAGCCGATCGCGGCAAGGACGAACATTCCGCCGACGACCAGGCCAGTCGTCTTCCAGAACCCGGCGCCGGGATTCCCCGTTTTCAAGGAGTCGACGGACGCGCTCGGCATGCTGACCCGACAGCTGTCACACTCCGGGGGCTTCTGGAAAGGCACTCCGCTAACTGAGTCGTGGTCTACTCGGACGGCATGAAGCTGAAGCCGCTGGCGGCCTTGCCACACCTGCACCTGCTGGCGTTGGGGCAGGGTGCTCGGCACGACCGGCTCGATCCGGTGCCATCCGGCGCCGCACGACCAGAGCGGCAGCAGTGAGGCACCCAGGAGTGCCGAGCGAAGCCGTCGGAATCGGGTTACTCCACGCATAATCCATCCGAGTGACAGAGGTAATACACTGTAACCGGATCGCTTCCCTTGGGCGTGACCCCACTAACTCAAACCGCCGGCACATTGTATGGTAGTTAGTGCAATCCAGATTGTGATTACACACCGGCTCACCCCCCGCATACGCGCCGTGGAGGACCGATGACCGATCCTGCCTTTGCCAGCCAGCTGAGCGCCCTCACCGCGGCACTGGAGTCGTTCGAAAAGCGCATCGTGAGTGAGGAGGTGCCGAAGGAGGCGATCGCCGGTCTCAAGAGTGCCGTCGACGACCTGCGTCTGCGGCTCTGGGGTGTGCTCAGCACCGGGAGCGCCGACGAGTATCGGTCGTTCCAGGAGCGCTTTCGCCTTCGACGGGCGGCGGAGATATGCGAGGGCATCGAAAGCGAGCTCTCCACCGGTCTGATCAGTCCCCGGCACGGCGAGCTTCGTAGGCTGGGCGAGGCGGCGGAAGCGCTGAGCGGGCGAATTCAGGACCTGGCCGGGGGCTCGAAGCGCTAGACGGCGGATGGCCCACGTCGTGTTCCTGCGGGGAGTGAACGTCGGCAGCGCCCGGCGCTTTCAGCCCAGTGCCCTTGCCCGGGAGCTCGTCCATCTCGGCGCCGCGAACCTCGGCGCGGCAGGGACGTTTGTCATCCGCAAGCACCTCAGCGAAGCAGCGCTGCGAGCCGAATTCGCCGGTCGCTTGCCCTTCACCACCGACCTGATGATCTGCCGGAGCGCGGAGCTGGAGAAGCTCGCAGCCACCGATCCGTTTCCCACCACAGGACTTCCTCCAGACTCGCGTCGCTTCGTCAGCGTCCTGGCTAGGAAGCCGCGTCACCTGCCGCCGCTCCCCTTCGGCTACCCGGCGGGAAAAGACTGGCAGGTCCGGGTATTGGGAGTGTCCGGAAAGCTCGCCTGGGGGTTCTGGCGGCGGGTGGGGCGTTCACTCCTGGATCCGAATGGTGTCATCGAGAAGTACTTCGAGGTCCGGGCCACGACCCGCAACTGGAACACTGTGGTCCGGCTGTGCGCCGTGCTGCGGAGTTCGTCACCGAGATGTGACACAGACTCGCTAAGGTGAGGGCCGTAAAATCCGACTCGGCCACCTCATCTGTGGAGTCATTCATGGTCCCGTTTTCCCCTCGTGCATACGCCCGGCTGTTCGCGATTGCAGCCGCCGGTTCCCTTGCCGCCACCGGCTGCACCGGCCTCGCCGCCGGGCCTGAGGCGAGCGCACAGACTCCCGTGCCCGTATCTCGGGACTCGGCATGGGCGCGCGCGCGCCGGGCCTTAACAACGGAAGCATTCACGCTGGACGTCGTGGATTCGACTGGAGGCCGCTTGATCGGAACCCGCTACGCCAGCGCCGGCGCGAAACAGGGAACGCAACCAGCCTGCCGCATGACGCTAGCGCTCGGAATCCGGGGCGACGCCGGGCAGTCCGAGCTCAGTAGCACCAGCCGGTGGGTTGCGTCGGAAAAGATGGCGGACAAGGCCCCCGAAGTCTGCGAACGAGAGCGGACCCAGGTTCTCGAGCGGATCGCCAGCACCGTCGCGCCACCGCCGCCTCAATAGAGGTACTACCGCCGGAGGACGAGATGCTCACGGGAGGAGAGGCCGCGGTCCTCCCTGAACCCGAGAGCCGTCAAAGCGCTCCGAACCCGCTGGGCTTTGGCTTCGCCGATGACCCGCTCGTGCAGCTCCAACACGATCTTGGCGACACCGGGAAGCTGCGCCTGGTCGAACAGCTCGCTCTCGGCGCCCTGGACATCAACGATCAGCAGCGTCGGCCGGAACTTCTCGACCACGTAGCTCAGCGCCTTGCCGGGTACCTCGATCGGGATGGCTTCCGCGTTGCGCTTGATGACGGACGAGGAAAAAACATGCTTGGTGCGATAGAGGGTGACCCGCCCCGCGGTGGCCCGGATGGCGCACATGTCCAGGGTGGGCTCGACGCCATTCAGGGCATAGGTCTCCCGAATGCGGGGCTCGAGATCAGGGTTGGCCTCGAAGGCGAAGACTCGGCTCGAGCCGAGCCGTTTGGCGCAGTACGCTGAAACAACGCCGAGTCCGGCCCCCACCTCCAAGACGACGTCGCTGGGGGACAGCACCATCCCGATGAGCCGCAGCTCATCTCGCTCGTACCCGCCCTTGGAGATCGCCCGCTCCACCCGCCGCGACATGTGCGGGCCGACACGCACCCGAACCCCTTCGATGGAGACGATGGGCCGCAGGGTTATCCGGTAGTGATACGTCAGCCAGTGGGAAAGTTTCCGGAGCGACCTTCGGGTCCAGGAACGCGGGCGCGATGGGCTCATCCCTCCCCTCTCCGAGTCGGCGGTGAAGGGTGCAATCTAGTCTACGCCGCACGACGATTCCCCGCTCCCGGCTCCCTGCTCCTGGCCTCTTTCCAGCGGACCGGTAGGAGCCGGGCGCGCGCTACAATTGGCGGAGTGGTCATGGAGGCACCTGGCTGCCCGGCGGCTTCGAACGCGTCGATCCCTTCGCGCTCCTCCTCTGGCACATCGGCCCACCCGTTATAGTCACAACTGAACACGTAAGGCTCCACATCGTTGGGTCACGCCCACTCGGGTGTAACGCCGGGTCGGCGAGAATGGTTGCAATCACCATACCGCGACCGGACCGCCTCGTGGGTACGAATCGACGCCGGCCGGAGCGGTTTGGGGCGCAGAGAGGACCTCGGGCCGAACAGTTGACCTACAGGAGGGACGTCCGGCGGCGCCATCTGGGTGCAGGGTGACCGGCGTCACACGTGCTATGTTATTCGCTAACAGTCCTTCTCCTCTTCCTTGGAGCTTCAATGCCCGATCATGTGTACAAGACCATCGAGCTCGTCGGCTCATCGACCCGCGGGATGGAGGACGCAGTGCAGAAGGCAATCGCGAAGGCCGCAGAGACCGTGCGCAACCTGCGTTGGTTCGAGGTGCTGGATACCCGGGGGCACATCGAGGCGGGGAAGGTGGCCCATTGGCAGGTCACCCTGAAGCTGGGCTTCACCCTCGAGGGCGAATAGCGGCCGGTGCCGGCCGGGTCTGGCAGGTGTACCGGTAGCCGAAGGCCACAACAGTACCCGGCTTGAGGTGTTCTTCATCCGGAAGGCCGTCATCGCCTTCCCAGACGGTGGCAGTCATGGAGATGCACGGAGCGAGCGGCGCAATCAGCTCGTCCTGGATATTCCAGTGCCGGCTCACCCGCAGTGTAGAGTAGCGGGCGACCAGGTCCTCGCGTCGGAGCTGTCGCGGAAGCCGTGATCGCTCTGCCTCAACCATCACCAGCCGCTCGTGCTTGTCGAAATACAAGAGGTACCGGCCGGCTCCGAGATCGAGCCGATGATGGGGCCTGGGCCAGGAAGCGGAGGCACCGCCTCCGCTCGTGGTCCATACCGTGTCCGGGTTGCTCTCGCGGCCGAGCGGCAGGCGAACGCTGTCCGCAAGCTCGACGGCAAACATCCGCAGGGCCGCCGCCAGCGTTGTGCGACCGAGCACCAGCTCGCCACGCGTCGGATCGGTGGAGAGGACCGGGTCGCCGAAGACAGCCGGGCGCGCCGACAGGGTCTGGGCCACGCCAGGCGACGACGTCATGGACGCCGTCGCCAGGGTAAGGACCGTGAGCAGGGTACGGCGCATGGGGGAGTCCTCGGAGAGCAGGATCAACCCAGGCACCGCAACTCACGCGCCCTGCCCCCCTGTCGAGGAAAACCGCCGTGACCAAGCAGCTTAGATGATGGGTGCGTAGAGTTGCACGGCCAGCGACACTCGCATTTTACCCGGAAGCCGCTACAGCAACGTCCCCCGAAGGAGCAGCAGCGCCACGGTGAAGTAGATGACGAGCCCGGTCACGTCTACCAGGGTGGCCACGAATGGTGCCGAGGCGCTGGCAGGGTCGAAGCCGAGTCTTCGAAGGACGAACGGAAGCATCGATCCTGTCAGTGAGCCGAAGGTGACCACGCCTATGAGCGCCAGAGAGACAGTGAGGGCCACCAGGCGGTAATGAGGGCCGTAGTCGTACCATCCGAAGTGTTGCCATAGGAGAATCCGGATCGCGCCGATGACCCCGAGGAAGAGTCCGAGTGCAACTCCGGACGGCAGCTCACGGATAGCCACCCGCCACCAATCCCGCAGTCGTACTTCGCGCAAGGCCATGGCTCTGATGATCAGCGACGTGGCCTGCGACCCCGAGTTGCCGCCCGAGCTGATGATGAGCGGTACGAAGAGGGCGAGCACCACGGCGTGCGCAATCTCTCCTTCGAAGTAGCCCATGGCGGTGGCGGTGAGCATCTCACCGATGAAGAGAGCGGCGAGCCAGCCGGCCCGCTTGCGGAGCATCTTGGGAATGCTGATCTCCATATACGGCTCATCCAGCGCCTCCATACCACCAAACTTCTGCACGTCCTCCGTGGTCTCGGCCAGGATCGCATCGATCACGTCGTCCACGGTGACAATGCCGAGGATGCGCTGGTCCTTGTCGACCACGGGAATCGCAAGCAGGTCGTACTTCGAGATCAACCTGGCGACCTCCTCGCGATCGGCGTAAGGGCCTACCGACAGAAGCTTGCGTGGCGAACCGATCTCGGTCACTGGGCTGGTCCGCTCACACAGCACGAGCTCACGAAGGGAGACCACGTGCTTGAGCCGCCCGTTGGCGGGGTCAACCACGTAGATCACATAGACCGTTTCCTTCCCTCCGCCCACGCGGCGGATCAGATCCAGAGTATCCCCGGCGGTCGAGGTGGGTGACACGGTGAGGAACTCGGTGGTCATGATCCCTCCGGCGGTATCTGGCGGATACCGCAGAAGGAATTCGAGCGCCCGCTGGGTCCGCTGGTCGAGCGCGGGCAGCAGACGGCTCTGTTCCTGCTCCGGCAGCTCACGGAAAAGATCGGCCTGTTGATCGGGAGACATGGCGTCGATGAGCGGCCCAGCCGCCCCCACGTCCATCGCCTTGACGATGTCGACCCGGTGCTCCAGCTCGGGATCATCCATCACTTGAACTGCGAGATCGAAGGGAAGCGCAGCGACCACGCAGGCAGCCGCGAACGGGACGAGGTCGCGCAAGGCCTCGGCCACATCGGCCGCCCGCATGCCGGCCACGACCTGGGCGAATTCAGCGGGGTCCCCGGCCAGCAAATAGAGGAGTTCGGGAGTGGCGGTCATCGAGCCCTGGTGTCCGGAGGATTGGCAACTCGTGAGGTCATGAATACTCGCTGATCAGGGCGGAGCAAAGCAAACGCGCCGGCTCATCGCCGGCGCGTCAGTCATCAAATACTCGAGGGCGTTAGATCACTTTGCCGCGTCTCACTCTGAAGTCGACCACGTTCTTCATCCAGGACCAGAGCGAGTCCTGCTGCTCCGGCCGGACGGACGATAGCACATGGCGCCGCCAACCCTGCATCACGTCGGCATCCTGGGTCCAGAGCCGTACCCGCTTCCGGGGAACGTGCTTCTCCCAGCGCTGAGCGACCCTCGGCGAAGCGTAAAGCAGGCGCACGGTAACACTGCGGGAGAGGTACTCCAGCGGCGTCATGTTGATGCGCCGGTAGAGCTCCTCACCCTGGACACCGGGCATATCGGGCACGCCATCCGAAAACATCACGATGCTGAGCGGCGCCAGGCCTAGGTTTTGGCGCTGCACGTGCACGGAGATGCGCTCGAAGAAGGCGTTGTAGTCGGTGATCGGATCGTCTTCCGGGAACCAGGCGCGCAGGCTGGCCGCGATCTGGGCTGGTGACTTACCAGTCAGGTCCTGGATCGGGTGAAAGGTCTTGGCTTCGCCGGTCTTCTGCCCACCCATAGTGCCGACGAACACGTCGCTGGGCTGACGCATCCCGTCGATGCCCTTCATGTGGGCGTAGATGTAGAGCGACGCGAAATCGATAGCGTCATCGAAGTGCCCGCCCTTCCGGAAGGATCCGGAGACATCCAGGCCGATAACCAGGGTGGATTTCGGCGGTGGCGCGTCCTTGGGCGGGGTGCACCCCAGGACGAGCGTGGCCAATGCCGCCAGCCGGAGCGCGCGCATCACGCGGCCGCCTGGGTGACGCCGGCACGCGCGGCCGGCTTCCGCTCCATGCTGAGCGGTGTCGCCGCGAGGACTTCCTCGAGCGAGCGGAACGGCAGGGTAAACAGCGGCCGCCCGAGCAGGACCACCAGGCAGAAGTTGAATCCGGCCGCCAGCAGCTG
>Ga0307282_10000193_pt1 | contig 18220 bp, 19 predicted proteins | sample ER_DNA_121_FD_194475 | JGI IMG/M metagenome (GOLD analysis project Ga0307282, IMG submission 194475) | Bulk soil microbial communities from the East River watershed near Crested Butte, Colorado, United States - ER_DNA_121 | ecosystem: Environmental > Terrestrial > Soil > Floodplain | place...
ACGCCCTGAGATAAGCCTCGAGATCGATCGTCCCTTCGCGGCACGTAGCGACGAGCTCGCGGACGATGAGGCCCTCGACCCATGGACGCCGGCTCTCCGCGGCGCGCTCGAAGGTCCCGTAGTTACCTATGAGTGGGTACGTCAGGACGACGATCTGTCCGTTGTACGAAGCATCGGACGCGATCTCCTGGTAGCCGGTCATGGCCGTGTTGAACACGACCTCGCCGGAGGCCGGCGATCCGTCGCCAAACGCCTCGCCCCACCACGTCGACCCGTCTTCCAGCCCGAGGACCGCCGCCCTGGTCATCGGTGCATAACTATACGTGTCGGATGCATAAAGATGCAATTGGCCCTCGAGCTCAGCGACGGACGACCGCTTCCGCATTCCTCACCCGCCTTCCCTCAAGCTTGGCTTCGCCCGCCATCGAGACGTAGACGACCCGGCCGATCACCGTCCGTCCGAGGATCGGAGTGTTCTTGCCTTTCGAGGCGAGGTCGTCCGCGGTCACTAGCCACTCGGCATCGCGGTCTATCGCGATCCAATCGTCTTCGACGAGCTCGGTCCCGAGGACGCGCGCGGGGCCGATCGTCAGCGCGTCGATCACGGTCCCGAGCGGCGCCCAATGGACGCGTACGCCGCCGAGCACGAGCGCAAGCGCGGTTTCCAGACCGGAGATGCCGAAGGCGGCCTGGTCGAACTCGACGTCCTTCTTCACCGACGCGTGCGGTGCGTGGTCCGTCGCGATGGCGTCGACGGTGCCGTCCGCGAGGCCCGCCCACAGTGCTCGAACGTCGGCGTGACCGCGAAGCGGCGGATTGACCTTCGTCGAGGAGTCGTAGGGAACGCCCTGCAATGCCTCGTCGGGGACTTCCCACGCGAATGCGCGCGAACCCGCGACCCAGTCGTCCGTCATCGCGAGGTGATGCGGCGTGACATCGCAGGTGATGGGAGCGCCCTCGGCCTTGGCGCGTCGGACGAGCTCGATCGATCCGGCCGTCGAGAGATGCGTGAGGTGGAGACGCCCGCCGGTCATCTTCGCGAGCGCGATGTCGCGTGCGACCGCGGTCTCTTCGGCGGCGGCGGGCACCCCGGGCAGGCCGAGCCGCGCCGACACCGCGCCCTCGTGCATGACACCTCTTGCCGAGAGAGCCAGGTCTTGAGCATGTTCGATGACCGGACGGCCGGTCACGCGCGCGTACTCGAGCGCGCTCCGGAAGAGCCGAGCGTCGTCGACCGGCGATCCATCGTCGGAGAAGGCGACCGCACCTGCCGCCGCAAGCTCGACGAGGTCGGCGAGCTCGCGCCCCTCCCGCCCGCGCGTGATCGCGGCGATCGGAAGCACCCGCGCCCCGCCCGCCGACCGCCCACGAGCGATGACCTCGGCGACCAGACCCGGCGAGTCGATCGCCGGTTCGGTGTTGGGCATGGCGCACACGGTGGTGAACCCGCCACGCAAAGCGGCCTTCGCCCCCGTCGCGATCGTCTCGGAGTCCTCGAACCCCGGCTCCCGCAGATGAGCGTGAAGGTCGATGAACCCAGGAACCACGAGATAGCCCTTCGCTTCCAGCGCACGCCGATCCAGGCTCATGCGCTCGCCTCGAGTGGCACCGTCGCAGCGAGCAGGTAGAGGAGTGCCATCCGCACGGCCACGCCGTTCGTGACCTGCTTCTCGATCAGCGACCGGGTGCCATGCGCGACGGCGGCGTCGATCTCGACACCTTCGTTCATCGGACCCGGATGCATGACCGGCGCGCCCGGTCGCATGAGGGCGACGCGATCGATGGTGAGACCCCAGACGCGCGAATACTCGCGGAGCGACGGCAGCAGTCCCGACTCCTGACGCTCACGCTGAAGCCGCAGCGCGATGACCGCATCGGCACCGTCGAGCGCGCGGTCGAGGTCCGACTCGTACGTCACACCCGCCGGAAGCTGTCCGCATCGCCACGCCACCGGGATGAGCGTCGGCGGGCCGGAGAGCGTGACGCGAGCCCCGAGCGGCGTGAGCGTGTTGATGTCCGAACGCGCCACGCGGCTATGCAGGACGTCGCCGACGACGACGATGCGCTTTCCATCTAGATCGCCCAGCGCGTCGCGGAGCGTGTACGCATCGAGGAGGCCCTGCGTCGGATGGGCATGCCATCCATCGCCGGCATTGATCACGGCGGCGTCGGTGCGCTCGGCGACGAAATACGGCGCGCCGGATGAGGCGTGTCGCATCACGACGACGTCGCCACCGAGCGCCTCCAGCGTGCGAACCGTGTCGTAGAGCGATTCACCCTTCTCGACGGACGATCCGCTTGAGGTGATGTTCGTGACATCGGCGGACAGTGCCTTCGCGGCGAGCTCGAACGAGACGCGGGTGCGCGTCGACGCTTCGGCGAAGAAGAGGATGACCGTGCGTCCACGGAGCGGCGGCGCGCGCCGGATTGGGCGCTGAAGTATCTCGATCATGGCTCGGGTCTGATCGAGGACGGTCTCGATCTCGTCACGTGACCAGTCGTCGGTGTCGAGGACATGACGACGCGTCCACTTCATGCGGGCACCCTCGCGACGATCTCGACCTCATCGCGGCCATCGACCTCCGCGAGGTGCACGCGGACGTCGTCGCTCGCGGCGGTCGGCACGTTCTTGCCGACGAAATCAGCCCGGATGGGAAGCTCGCGATGCCCGCGGTCGACCAGGACCGCGAGGCGGATGGCGCGAGGACGTCCGTAGTCGACGAGCGCGTCCATGGCGGCGCGGATCGTCCGCCCGGTGAAGAGCACATCATCGACGAGGATCACCACGCGCCCGTCGACCGAGAATGGGATCTCCGACTCGCGCACCACCGGCGCGTACCCGATCCTGGTCAGGTCGTCGCGATAGAGCGTGATGTCGATCGCACCGAGGGGGACATCGACTCCCTCATTCGCGCGAATCGCCGCCTGGATACGGGCGGCCAGCGCATCACCGCGCGCGCGAATGCCGACGATCGCGAGAACGGACAGATCACGGTCACGCTCGACGATCTCGTGCGCGATCCGCGTGATGGCCCGACGGACGTCGTCCGGGGCGAGCAGCGTCGTCGTCTGGCGCTCCTTCCCGGCCTCACAGGACCGGTCGTTAAAGGTGGTGGCGCTCGTCGAAGTATAGGTTCGATGAGACCGCATTGCGCTGGGTTGGCACGCTTCCGGCGGTAGCGTAGGCCGTCGTGCGTATCGCCCTCGCGATCCTCTGTGTTCTGCTGTTTGGTGTGGTTGCCGTGACCGCTTCCGGGTCGCCGCCGCTGGCCGCGGGCCCGGTGGTCGCACCCCGCCACACACCGATGCCCGTGGTCGCAACGACGCCACCCGATGTAGGCGAGCGCGCGGCGCGGAGCTACGTACGCATCTGGGGCATGTTCGCCTTGCCGATCGAGGGTGGCGACATTCCCGACGATCCCGAGCTGCTGCCGGGGGCGCCGCGCGACTATCGAGGCGGCATCCACGAGGGGATCGACTTCCCCGCCCCGAACGGGACGCCGGTCCTTGCTGCGGCAAGCGGGATCGTCGCGCGCGTCGATCAGAGCTTTCTCGATTGGAACCGCGAGCAGCAAGACATCGCGCTAGACGAGGCGCTCACCCTCGGGTACACGCCCGCGGCGACGCTCGATCGCATCCGCGGACGGCAGGTGTGGATCGACCACGGCAAGGGCCTCATCACCCGGTACGCGCATCTCTCCGCCGTGCAGCCACTCGTCGTGGGACAGACCATCGAGGCAGGCGCGCTCATCGGCGAGGTCGGAAGCTCGGGCTATCCGCAGGGGGGGCCGCACCTTCACTTCGAGGTACGAGTCGGCGACGAGTTCTACGGCGAAAGCTTGACCGGCGATGTGCTGGTGCGCGCGGTGTCGCGACTCTTCCGCTAGGAGGCGACCGCTTCGCCGTCGAGATAGCACCGCGCGCAAATGCGCTCGCTCTCGGCGAGAGTCAGGTACCCCGTCCGTCGGCAACGATCGCAGCGGCCGTCGATCGGCTTCCGGCCTGCAACGCGGTCGCCCAAACGGAGCCAGCGAACGACGGCGCCTTCGGATTCCTTGTCGATCATCGGATTGCGTGAGGGCGCAATTGGAGTGCCATCGGGAGTCACTAGCGGTGCGCGCCGAGCGGTGTTACCGAGCTGTTGTTAGCGGAGGCCCGTGCGACGAGCGCGGAGCGCTGCCTCGAGGACCACTTCGACGGACTCCGAGGCCAGAGGAGCCGGCAGAGTTCGAAAGACGCCGATCTCGGCGACCTTTTCCTTCTCGGGCGCGTCGTACCACCACGAGAGATGGGTGACCTCGCACATATAGACGTAGGCGGTCGTGCTCTTCGGATTCTGGTAACGGATCGCCCCGAGCAGATCCAAACGAGGCGGAACGATGCGGGCCGAATCCCAGAGCTCGCGCTTGGCGACCTCGAGGATGGTCTCGCCGGCCTTGCGCGCGCTGGTCGGGAAATGCCACCCGGCGGCGTCGGCCTTACGGATCCACACCGTCAGCTCGCCGTAGAACGGGATGATCATCGCGAGCTGGGCGGACGCGGGCGGGTACTCGCGGAAGGTGTTGTCACGCCTAGAAACGAATGAGTGTTCGGCCACTTTGTCGCACACTATGCAAGGGACAAAGCGAGCGTCAATAGCGCGAAGGGCTCTGATTCCCTCTAGACGCGGAGCAGTTCGGCCAAACGGAAGGGATCAGCCGCTACGACGCTCGCCGCGTACAGCTCCATGCCGCCGATATCGCTGGTCTTGTTGGCTGGGTCACCGCGGTCCACCAGGCGGGCGTGCGCTGGGAAACGGCGCCAATCGTTACCGTCTGGATTGAGAGGCGGAAGCAGCAACGCGAGGTTGTAGGCGACGACACCCTGTTTCCGATATGCCGAAATGACACCGGCGATCCCCGCAGCGAGGGATGTCTCATCTTCACCAGGCCGGCCAAGAATGATGACCTCGCTCTCTTTGATGGGGGCAAGCGCCGCGAAAACACGCGCGCCGTCGCGCTCATGTCCGAGGCCGAGGGCATCGTGGACGAGCCACAGATCGTCGAAGTAGTCGCGTCCGTGCTGCTCGTCGTACTCGAGTGAGCGGCGGCGCAGCATCTCGACGCGCGGGTAGTGCATGCCGCGCGTGACCGTCATCTGCATGTGGCCGTGGACGATCGATCCGCCGGCGCGCCAGAGGCAATTCCAGATGAGGAAGTAATACTTCGCGCTCGGGTCCTCTTCATTGGCCGCGAGCGCCCACTTACGGCAGGTAAGTAGGCGATCGCGGATCGTCTCCGCGTCCATTTGCGCGAGAGGATCGTGCTCGTCGAAGACCAGAACGCCGTGGTACCCGTCGTACTTCGCGATGTTCGAAGCGGTGACGCCGTGCTGGCCGCGGATCCGACCGAACGTGTCGGCCGGCGTGCCGGTCTCGGGATGGCAGAACGGATCGTTGCGGCTCTTCTCGATCGTCTCGCGCACCTCGTCCGCGCCCTTCACTTCGAGGGGTCGCCGCGCGCGAAGGTCGTTGAAGAGCGCGCCCTCGAGCATTACCAGGTTGGTGACCTTGACGATCTTCTGCGCCATGACTGCGTCGACGGAACCGAACTGTTTGACGATCCAGTCGCGCATCTCGGCCGGTGGATTCAGCCGCCCGACGGTCGACGACACGGCGAAGATGCGCTCGGCGGCGGCGCGCGCTTCGGGTGGAAGCGCCGCGATCCGCTCCTCGAGCTCGGCGATCGAAGGTCGCGTGTCGGTTCTCATGCGGCGCGCCGAGCCTTTGCCGCGGCCGCGTACATCTCGATGTACTTCTTCGCCGACGCGTTCCACGAGTGATCCTCGCGCATCGCGCGAGCTCGCAGCTGCCGCCACGGCTCACCGCCGGCCTTGTGGCGGTGCAGGGCACGCCCGATCGCGTCGGAGAACGCGGCGGCCTCGTACTTCGAGAACGAGAACCCGTTGCCCTTCGGATCGGCGTCGACGTCGCGGACGGTGGTCGCGAGACCGCCGACCGCACGGACGACGGGGATCGTCCCGTACCGGAGTGAGATGAGCTGACCAAGACCACAGGGCTCGAACCGCGACGGCATGAGGAACAGGTCAGCGCCCGCGTAGATCCGCTGCGCGAGCGCGGCGTCGAAGCCGAGTGTGAGCGCGAGACGTCCCTTGTTCTTCGCGGCGAGGTCGCGCCACTTCTGCTCGTAGGCCGGGTCGCCGCTGCCAAGGACGACGAGCTGTGCGCCCTGCTCGAGGAGCCACGGCGCGACGGCGGTGAGCAGGTCCACGCCCTTCTGCTCGACCAGGCGGCCGATCACGCCGAACAGCGGAGCGGTCGCCTCGACGGCGAGCCCTGTCTCCTTCTGGAGCGCGGCCTTGTCGACCGCCTTCCCGTTCTGATCGCCCGCGTCGTAATGCGCCGGGATGTTGGGATCGTGCGCAGGGTCGAAGAACTTCGTGTCGATGCCGTTGGTGATGCCCCATAGATCGGCTCGCCGTTCGCGGAGGAGCCCCTCCAGGCGCTCGCCAAATTCAGGCGTGAGTATCTCCTCCGCGTACTTCTCGCTGACGGTCGAAACGATGTCGGCGGTCGTGATCGCGCGTGCCATGAGGTTCGCCTCACCCTTGTCTTCGATGGCGAGGCGAGCACGCGGAAGACCGACGAGCTTGAGGATTTCGGCGCTCGTCCGTCCTTGGTAGGCGAGGTTGTGGATCGTGAACACGGTCGCCGCTCTTCGAAGCTGACGCGCGCGCGCCGCGAGCGGGACCAGGAGTGCCGCGTGCCAGTCGTGCGCATGCACGATGTCGGGCGGCGACTCGATGAGGTCCTCGAGCACCGCGCGGCAGAAGAGCGCGTAGCGCTTCGCGTCGTCCTCGTACCCATAGACCTTGTCTCGTCCGATGCGGACGCTGCGCACGAACACCGTTCGCACCCCGTCCTTGTTGATCTCGGGGTATTCGATGCGGGCGCGCGCGGCGCCGTAGGGAATGGAGTGGGTGCGCGCGCCGGATGTCGGGATCTGGAACTTCTGTCCGTCGATCGACCGGTGATACGGCATGTAGACGCTGACGTCATGTCCCAGCGAGGCAAGCGCCTGCGGCAGAGAGCCCGCGACATCGGCGAGGCCGCCGACCTTGGCGTAGGGAGCGACCTCGGCGGCCGCGAACGTAATCCGCACGGAGTAGTAAGGATGTTAGCTGCGTGTAAGGACCTCCGGCTCTGCTCGCCGGACGACACGCTTTGGGAAAAGGATGCGTTAGACAGGTGGTAACGAGGGCGAGAACACATCAAGGGGGCAGACGGAAGTGAAGAACATGCGGCAGAAGCTCATGTTGGCGGGCGCGCTGGGCGTCGGAAGCATCGGTCTGTTCGGGGCTGCGGCGCTGGGCGCGTTCGGTCCGGACGCCTCCGCGAGCGTGGTCTCGGCCGTCGCCCCTGCCGCCTCGGCCGTGATGGGCGAGGACAAGACTGGCGACCGGTTCAAGCAGCTTCTCGACGGTCTCGTGCAGAAGAGCGTCATCACGCAGCAGCAGGAAGACGCGATCCTCGCCGCCGCGAAAGACGCGACCGCCAAACAGGTGCGTACTGCGAAAGTCGTCCGCGACTTCCTCGGCGAGTCCGCGAAGTATCTCGGGCTCGCGCCGAAGGATCTCGCCGCGAAGCTCCCCGGCACGAGTCTCGGGAAGGTCGCGGACGCCACGCCCACGAAGAGCAGGGCGGGGCTCGTCACTGCGCTATCGGTGGCCGCGAACGACGACATCACGAAGGCGCTCACTGACAAGAAGATCACCGACGATCAGGCCAAGAAGCTCCGTGACGGGCTTGCGGCGGAGATCAACACTTTCGTCGATCGCACCTGGCCGACAAAGCCGGCGACCGCGCCCCGCGCTGTCGTGCCGAACGTCAAGGCGTTTCTCGGTGACATGCTCCAGACCGCGCGCGATTACCTCGGCGGGGCCACCCTCCAAGACGTCACGACCGCCATGCGCAGCGGTAAGAGCCTCGGCGACATCGCGAACGACAAGGGCAAGGGTCGCGACGGTCTGGTGCAGGCACTCACGACCACCGCGAACGCCAACATCGACAAAGCGGTCGCGAGTAACAAGCTCACCTCCGATCAGGCCGCGACGCTGAAGACCAAAGTCGCCGCCGAGATCACGAGCTTCGTGGACCGCAAGTACTCGCCGAAGGCCACGACCACCAACAGGACGGCGCCCAAAACTCCCTAACGCGCACATTTCCGGTATCCGTTCGGTCGCGGCTCGGAACGCGTCTTCGCGCTTCCCGTTTCACGTAACGGCTGGGGAGTCGGCGGGTGGAGGCGGAATCATGTCGAACCCGCTCACACATGTCGCAACGCGAAGTGTCGGCGTTATAGTCGGCGCGCCAGCGAGAGCAACGGAGTTGGGAATGGAGCGGGTCCTACAGGGTCGGTACAAGATCGAGGAGCCGCTCGGCGTGGGCGGCTCTTCTCAGGTCTACCTCGCCCGCGACCAGGCGCTGAATCGCGATGTTGCGCTCAAAGTGCTTGATCCGGCGGCCGCGGCCGATGGAAACCTTCGTCGGATGTTCGTAAAGGAAGCCCGCGCGCTCGCGCAGCTCTCCCATCCGAACATCGTCGCGGTCTATGACGTCGGCGAGGTCGACGACTCTCCGTTCATCGTGATGGAGTACCTGCCGGGCGGATCGATGAAGCAGCGCATCGAACAGGCTGGTCCGCTGAAGACCGGCGACGCGGTCCGGATCGCCATCGAGGTCGCCAACGGGCTCGCCTTCGCGCACTCGAAGGGCATCATTCACGCGGACCTCAAGCCGGCGAACATCCTCTTCGACGCCAACGACACCGCGAAGATCTGCGACTTCGGCATCGCGCGGGCGCCCCAGGAGGATGCGGATACGCCGCAGCTCTACGCGACCGCGATGTACGTCGCGCCCGAGCGCGTCGAGGGGAAACAAGCATCGGTGCAGTCGGACGTGTACGGACTCGGGTTGGTCCTGTACGAGGGCCTCGTGGGCAAGCCACCCTTCACGAGCACCAACGCGGCCGTGCTGCTCCGCGATCATGTGGTCCGGCAGCCGGTGCCGCCCAGCCACCTTCGACCCTCCCTGCCACGCGAGATCGACTCGGTCGCCCTGAAGGCGCTCGCGAAACAGCCGAACCTCCGCTACCAGAAGGCCAGCGACTTCGCGACGGCGCTGCAGCGGATCGAGAACGTCGACAAAGATCTCGCGACGACGCGAATGGTCATGGCCGACCCGCTCGAGGACTTCGTACCGAAGACCGAGCAGAGCCCGGTCGTCGCGCTTCTGTCGAATTACGGACAGCCGCTCCGTGGAGCCTTCTTCTCGATGTGCGCGGCGCTTCCCGTGTTCGCAATGGCGCTTCTCGCAGGCTTCGAGCTCGTCGGTGCGCTTCTCGCCGCCGGGCTCGTCGCGATCACCGCGTTCGCCGGCCAGCTCGGGGTCGCGATCGCGATCGCGTGGGTCATGGTCACCGCGTTCGTGTTCATCTTCGTGCCGGGCCTCGCATTGCTGCTCGCGATCCTCGGGGTATTCCTCTGGGCGCGAAGCGCTCCAACCGAGCAGATCGCAGTGGCGATGGCGACTCCTGTCCTCACTCCGCTCGGGCTCGCGCCCGCGATGATCCTGACGAGCGCGGCGGTCTTCGGGCTCACCGGCGTTCTGACCGTCGCCGCGAGCGCGGCGTTGACGATGGTGGTCGCCGTAGCGATGGGCGTTCAGTCACTTGGCGCCTACGCGCAGACCGGCCTTTCGCTGCGGCAGGAGTCGCTCTTCAACCCGGTACGCGCCGCGGAAGTGAAGTCGGCGCTCCTCACCATGCTGCAGAACCCCGGCGACCGTTTCGGCCCGCTCGGCACCCAGCTCGATCCCTCCGTGCTCTGGTCACAGATGGCCGGTCTTGTGTCGCGGCTCGCGACCGCGACGCTCGAGACCTGGATCGCGACCGTCCTGGCGTGGACCATCGCGGCGTTGACGGTGTGGACTGTCACGCGTCTTCTTCGCACCTTCTTCGACACGCTCCTCCGGCGGCCGAAGCGCTGGTTCGCGCTGTACGTGATGGCGGCCGGTGCCGGGGTCGTCTCCGGCGCTGGCATCCTCTACATGATGTCGGTGACTCTCTCGATGCTCGACAACGCGCCGGACCGGCCGACGAACGGCGTGCTGCTGCTCTCGGCGATCACCGGTGCGATCCTTTCGCTCGCGCTCGGCATCATCATCGGAGCGACCGAAAAGCCAGAGCCCGAGGCACAGGAGTCCCTGTCGCTTTCCGCGCGGAGAATGCCGGTCCGGTAGCTAGCGCGCCTTTTTCGCGGGCAGCTTCTTCGCATATCCGTGCGCGTGATCGATCCAGGCGCGAAGCTTCGCCGGACTCTTCACGACCGCGTCAGGGACGACGACGTATTCCTTCATCGCGCGTCCCGGCATCGGCTCGAAGAGCTTCGCTGATTTGGAACCGGCGATCGTCCGGTCGTCGCCGAAACGCACGACGATCTTGTCCTGGTACGTGCCCGCGAACATGTTCCCCTTCAGGAATAGCGCCGGATATCCGAACATCGGCCGCGAGGTGACGCTCGGGTCGGCGGGCTTCGCCTTCGCGAACGCCGCGATCAGCTCGGGCGGTGATTTCTTCCACGCCATCGCGTGAATTATTCGCGCGCGGGGCTTGATTGTTCGCTTTGGATTTGATAGAACACGTGTTCTAGAGGCTCGTCAGGCGGAGCGAAGGGCCGACCCCGACCTCAGAGGTCCTTCGTGGCGGTCGCCCTCACGTTGTCTTCAGCCCCCGCGACAAAGTGGTGCTACGACTGCCGGCGCTTCAAGGCTGTTGAGGCTTTCGCGTTCCACAACAAGTCCAAGGGCACTCGGCAGGGGCGATGTCGGTCTGTCACGCGAAGTACCGGCGTGAGCATTACATGCGTAACCGCCCCACATACGTCCGGCAAGAAGTGGCGAGGATCAAACGGTATCGCACCGAGAATCGGCCGCTCATCCGTGAATACCTTCGAGCTCACCCATGTGTTGATTGCGGCGAAACCGACATCGTCGTCCTCGACTTCGACCATCGCGATCCTTCGGCGAAGAAGTTCAGCGTCATGATCCTCGCGTCGCACAAGCCGTGGATTCGCGTCGTCGCCGAGATCGACAAGTGCGATGTCCGCTGCTCAAGCTGCCACCGCCGGAGGACCGCTCTTCAATTCGACTGGGGATCGAGAGGGCGCAAAGCCTGGAAAACTGACGGAGTACCCACCCTGGTTGATCCCGAGGCGACCGACGCGGCGCAATCGGCGGACCTAGCCGAAAAGAAATGTGGCTCCTGCGCTCTCGTCAAACCGCTTTCGATGTTTCCGTTCAAGAACAAAGCACTCCGAAGGCGCGGCTCGACCTGTCTCGCATGTATGGCGGCCTACGGTCGCGAACACTACGAGCGGAACCGTGCGAAGTACCTGAAAAAGGCTCACCGAAACCGTGTTCGGGTCCGCGCGAGGAATGACGAGCGAATTCTCGCGTACCTTCTCGACCATCCGTGCGTCGACTGCGGTGAGACCGACCCTCTCGTTCTCGACTTCGATCACCGAGAGCCGTCGATGAAATCCGACGAGGTCTCACGGATGGTCCGGAGCAGACCCTGGCGGGTGGTCCTTGAAGAGATCGAGAAATGCGACGTCCGCTGCGCCAATTGTCATCGCCGCAGGACCGCGCGACAGTTCCGCTGGAGCAAACTTGAGCTGCCACAGCCCGTAGAATCGACACCGACGCGGGAGTAGCTCAGCCTGGTAGAGCATTTGGTTCCCAACCAAAGGGCCGCGGGTCCGAATCCCGTCTCCCGCTCAGAACACAACGCGCCAGGTCGTAGACATTCGCGCTACTGCATCACCGTTGCGCATCTCGATCCGCTCCAACTCGTGCTCGTCGGGACCGCCCTCGAAACGTCGTACCCCTCGGCCAGATGAGCGGTGGCCCGATCTCGGGCGCGATCGGTAATGCATACGGCATCCCCGCGGCGCTGTTGTCGGGCGCCGCACTGCTCCTGCCCGGCGCACTCTTCTTCGCGCGAGCCACCGGCTGCGGGCTGGGTCGATCCGCGCGCCCGAAAATCCAGAAGTACGAACCACAACTTAGTGTGCGCGCCCTTGGTGCTGCTGATCCAGTTCATTTGCATCCGCAATACACATCGGCGCAAGCCGCCGGTCGATCCGTCAAGCCCGTTCAACGTCGCGGAAGAAGGCGGATGGGCGTACTGCCCCGGCGGTGAACCGGATGGGCACAAGTGGTACAAGACCGGTGGCATCACGCGCGCGGCCCTCGGGAAATTCCAGTGGCCCGATGAAGAAGAGGCCGAACCGTAGCGCCAGGCCGTAACGTAGGCCCCTATTCAAAGGTTCCTCTAACAGTGCGCATCATCGCCGCGATCCTGCTCGTCCTCGTTTCAGCCTTGCCGCCCAACACTGCGGCGGCGGCCACGTGCACGCCGAACATCGGACCGGGCATCCCACCGCCAAGTGCAGCACCGACCAAGCTGCCGGGCTTTCACGCAGCCTGGTACGGACAGAGCGGCTACATGCGCCTCTGTCCGGGAGGGACCGCGCAGGCGACGCTCGCGTACTACAACTCGGGATCGTTTGGATGGGTCGCGGGCCGAATGGGCGAGGCGGCATATCTGGGCACGTGGCAAAGCGAACCGGGTCAGGACCAGCCGAGCATCCTCGGCGGCGACGGCCAGCTCGGGTCGCCCGCGACGGGATGGCCTCGTTTCAATCGCATCGCGCAGCAGCCCGCGGCGTACGTCGGCCCGGGCCAGGTCGCATGGTTTCAATTCGGCCTGCAGGCGCCGTCGGTTCCCGGCACGTACCGGCTCTATGTGCGTCCGCTGATCGAGGGCGCGCAATGGCTCGAGGACATCGGCGTGTTCTGGCAGGTGCTTGTCCTCAGCCCGGACGGGACGGTGCCTATTCCAACTCCGCCGGATCCGGCGGGCGTCACGTTCCGCATCGACGCCGGCGTGAACGCGAAGGACATCGCGCTCGTGCATCAGGGCGTGCAACACGCAAGCGCGTATCTGGAAGCCTTTGCCGGCGGGACGCGTCGCACGCCGGCGGTCGTTCAGGTGATGGTCACCGACCCGACGCAGCCGTATTGCTGCCTGACCGCCGGCGATACCTTCAAGATCGTCACCGCTAATCCCGCGTGGGCGACGCCACCCGCGGCCGCGCCGGACACCTGGACCGCGGACACGGAACGGACCGAGCTCGCTGCGCACGAGTACATCCATCTCTGGCAGTACGCGCTCGGCGGCGACAGATGCATGGTGGGCGTCCGATGGATCGCGGAGGGCATGGCCGAGTCCTTCGCATACCGGTCGCTCATCGCCGATGGGCTGATCCCGGCGCGGAATCTCGACACGTTCACGAAGCGGCAGCTCACCACGGCATCCAGCCATGCGGCGCTGGAGTCCCTCGAGTCGAGCTTCCCTGGAAACGCGAATCCGTTCGCGGTGAGCTACCTGGCCGTGGACCGCCTTCTCGCGCCGAAGGGGCTCTCGACCATCCGCGATTGGTGCGCGCGCGTCGGGAACGGCCAGGAGTGGCACCAGGCCTTCGCCGCCGCGTTCGGCGAGACAACCGACGCGTTCTACGCGCGCTTTGAGGCGTTCCGCGCCAATTACGTCCGCTAGTCGCTACCCTTTGTTTTCGTGGAGCTCAAGCCCGGCGACCCGGCGCCCGCGTTTTCCCTAGTCGACGAAGACGGGAAGCTCGTCTCGAACAAGGACCTGAAGGGTTCCCGCTACGTCGTGTACTTCTATCCGAAAGACGACACACCGGGCTGCACCACAGAGGCCTGCCAATTCACGGACAACTTCCCGCAGTTCGAGATGCTCGGCGTTCCTGTCCTCGGGGTGTCGCGGGACGACGCCGCGGCGCATCAGGCATTTCGCAAGAAGTACGGTCTTCGCGTTCGTTTGCTGAGCGATCCCGACCGCAAGGCGCACGACGCGTATGGCGCATGGGGCGAGCGAGCCGGTCGCGGCGAAGGCGTGATCCGGTCGACCTTCCTTATCGGCTCCGACGGGCGGGTCGAGAGGTCGTGGTACTCCGTGAAACCCGACGGCCACGCTCTTGAGGTGCTTTCCGCCCTTCACGCCTAGCGTCCCGGCGCGGCGCGCCGTCCTCCTCGAATCGCAGCACCTTGAATCCCTCCGCGTAGGCGTAGCGCTTCTTCTTGCCCGCCTCCTTCATCCAGCCCTTTATGAAGTCGACGCTGTCGGCGTCGATTTGCGAACGGTGCGCGAGGAGCGCCTTGATCTTTACGTCGACGACCTCGCTCACATCCACGATCGTGTCCGGCGCTCCGAATGCCATCAGGAAGAGCGCCTTCGGCTTGTGTGGCTCGAGCCGTTCCTTCTGCCAGAGCTCGGGGAGCATCTGCCGCGTCGAGGCGTCCGGGTTGATCGAGCGGAGGACCACCTCGGCTGCCGCGATGTGATCCGGGTGGTTCACATACCCGCCGCCGTACCGCATGGTCGGATCCATCGTGAAGATCACGTCGGGTTTGTGGATGCGGATCTGCCGCGCGACCGCGCGACGAACTTCGATGCTCGGCTCGAGATAGCCGTCCTCGAACTCAAGGAAAACGACGTTCTTCACACCAAGGATCTTTGCCGCCTCGCTCTGCTCGGCCGCACGGATGTCGCGCAGCCGTTCGCGAGTCATGTCCGGGTCCTGCGATCCCGACGCGCCGTTCGTGACCATGCAGTACGTGAACTCGACTCCAGCCTTCGCCCACTTCGCGACCGTCCCGGCCATGCCGAATTCGGCGTCGTCGGGATGCGCGTAGATGGCCATCGCGCGTTGGACGTCCAGGGTCTTGTCGAACCGCATACGGCTAAGTGTGCGCGAACGCTCGGCGGTCACGCTTCGCTTGCAGTGTTGTGACGTTTTCGAAAGCGGCACCCCGCCTGCAGCCACTCGGGCGGGAGGTGCGTCCCCATGCCCGAACAAGCTGGACTCGACGACAAGGCAATCGGCCAAGAGACCGCCGTCGCGCTCCCGGAGCGCGACGCGATGAGCCTCGTGGACGGTGGCATCCGCCTGGTTCCGATAGCGACGATCGCGCCCGAGCCACAGGTCACTCCAGACCCGAACGCCGCCGCGGTCGACCCACAGCCACAGCCGCCCGTTTCTGACTAGCAGGTGAACGCGGCCGCCTTTCGGGCGGCCGCGTATCGTCCGCGGGCGAATGCGCGGCAGAGCGACCGGGCACGCTCCCGGTCGGATCAACCTCATCGGCGAGCACACCGATTACAACGACGGACTGGTGATGCCGGTCGCGTTGCGTCTGGGCGTCACCGTCGAGACCGCTTCGCGCCCCGACGGAATCGCTCACCTGACCAGCGACGCGGCCGTCTCGCCGGGCGAGGCGTCCTATGAGCTCGGCACCGAGGAGAAGGACCGTACGTGGGTCGACCGCGCGAGAGGTGTCACCGCGACGCTCGCGCGCGAGGGCTTCCCCATCGGCGGCTTCGACGCGGTCATCGGATCGGACCTTCCATTGGGCGCCGGACTCGGGTCGAGCGCGGCCTTCGCGGTCGCGCTGTTGCGCTCGCTCTCCGAGCTATTCGACCTCGCCCTCGACGACGCGGCGAACGTTCGCATCGCTCATAGGGCCGAGACCGAGTTCGCGGGCGCGCGCGCGGGCTTGCTCGACCAGCTTGCGTCGGTCTACGGGCGCGTGAGCGAAGCGTTGCTCATCGACATGCGCGACCAGGCGATGCGCACGATCCCTCTACCACCGTCGGTCGAGCTCGCCGTCATCGATTCGGGCACGCGTCACGAGCATGCGACCGGCGGGTACAACCGAAGGCGAGAGGAGTGCGAGGAGGCCTGCCGCCATCTCGGGATCGCGTCGCTTCGCGACGTCAACGAGCGGCCGGTGGAGACGATCCTCGACCGGCTGCCGCCGCCCCTCGATCGCCGCGTTCGCCATGTCGTGACCGAGAACGCGCGCGTACGCGATGCGGTCGTCGCTCTTGGCGCACGCGACGATGCGAGACTCGGCGAGCTCTTGGGCGCATCGCACCGCTCGCTTCGGGACGATTACGAGGTCTCGACCCCGGAGCTCGATCGGCTCGTCGAGCTCGCGGGCGCGGCCGGTTCGCTCGGGGCGCGGATGGTGGGTGGCGGTTTCGGCGGCAGCATCATCGCGCTCGCGCGACGCGGGGCCGCGAAGGACCTCGCCGACCGTGTCCTCGAGGACTACGGCGGCCGCGGACACCTCGTGGCGGTCGTGCCCTAGTGGGAATAGGCCGGCTCTCCGATGGTCTTGCGCCCACGCCGCCGATGGGTTGGAACAGCTGGAACCGGTTCGGGACAAAGATCGACGAGCGTCTGGTGCTGGAGACAGCCGAGGCGATGGTCTCATCGGGGATGCGCGACGCCGGATACGGCTACGTCGTCATCGACGACGGTTGGATGGCACCGGAGCGTGACCGCAACGGCGACTTCGTCGCCGACCCCGACAAGTTCCCGAGTGGGATCAAGGCACTCGCCGATCGCATCCACGCGCTCGGCCTGCGCTTCGGCATCTACACGGACGCCGGCACAAAGACCTGCCAGGACCTGCCGGCGAGTCTCGGGTACGAATTCCGTGACGCCCGGCGTTTCGCCGAGTGGGGCGTCGACTACGTCAAGGTGGACTGGTGCCACACCGACGGGATGGGGCCGCGCGGCCTGTACGCGAAGTGGGCCTTGGCACTCCACGCCGCACGACGGCCGATCGTGCTTTCGATCTGCGAGTGGGGCCGCGCGCGGCCGTGGGAATGGGCAGGCCAGCTCGGTCACCTCTGGCGAACGTCGTGGGATATACAGCCGGAATGGTCGAGCGTTCTGACGATCCTCGATCGCCAGGCCGCACTCCATCCGTTCGCAGGCCCCGATCACTGGAACGATCCGGACATGCTCGAGGTCGGCAACGGTGACCTCACCCACGAGCAGAGTCGCGCTCACTTGGCGCTGTGGGCGATCCTCGCCGCGCCGCTCATGGCGGGCAACGACCTGCGCACGATGAGCGACGAGGTGCGCGAGATCCTCACCGCACCGGAAATCGTCGCGGTCGACCAGGATCCGGTCGGCAGGCAGGGTCGGCTCGTCCGTCGCGGCGACGACATCGACATATGGATGCGCACCCGGGCGAATGGCGATCGCGCTATCGCGGCGCTGAACCGCGGATCAGTCGCGCAAGAGGTCGGCATCTCGCTCGACGAGGTTGGAGTTGCGCCGGGTACAAATGTCCGCGTTCGCGACCTTTGGAAGCGCAACGATGTCGCACAAACGCGACGCGAGATCGTGATCCCGACATCCGCGAACAGCGCGACTGTTCTCGGCCTCACTTCCGAGTAGCCGCCGGGTACCGATGAGGCTCTCTCCCCCGCTCGGGGGACTGACTGGCGCCTGCCTGGTCGCACGCTCATTCGTGCCATGGGCGTGGTGGCACGGGTCTGCGCGTGCGTTGGGGTGGGTGGGGCGCTCTTGCTCTCACTCTTCCTGACGAGCTCGCCTGCCTACGCGCAGTCCGCTCTTCTCGACGCACTCTCGACCCGCGTCACCCTCGCGCACGCGAACGGTTCAGTGCGTGAGATCGCGGTCGACCAGATCATCCGAAGCGGCGACACGGTCGCGACCAACGAGACCGGACGCGCCGTGGTCACGTATCCCGATGGCTCGACGGCGCTTCTCGAAGAGAACAGCGCGTTGACTATCGAGTTCGTCCAAACGAGCGCGGGTGACTATGTGGTCCGGATGCAGCAGACCCTCGGTCGTGTCTGGTACGCAATCACAAGGGCGGTCACTCTGGGTAGCCGCTACGAGGTTCGGAGCGCGGGCATGGCGTCGGTGATCCGCGCCGGATCGGACTCGTATGTGACCGTCTCACCGGATGGCGAGACGACCGTCGTGACGATCTCCGGCACGGTGGACACGAGCGCGGGCGGCGTCGACGTGTCGGTCCCGGCCGGATCGTCCACGACGGTAAGCGCCCCCGGAGCATCTCCTCACCCGAATGCGCCGGTGGCGAGCACTCCCGCGCCAGTCACCCTTGCGCCGAACAACGCGGTGCCGAGCACTCCGGCGCCGTCGACAAAGCATGCGCCCGCGCCGTCCCCCACGAGCGCCTCCGTCCCGCCGGTCGCCACGCTGCCACCGCTTCCGACCGCCGCCCCCGTCA
>Ga0307282_10000195_pt1 | contig 18126 bp, 12 predicted proteins | sample ER_DNA_121_FD_194475 | JGI IMG/M metagenome (GOLD analysis project Ga0307282, IMG submission 194475) | Bulk soil microbial communities from the East River watershed near Crested Butte, Colorado, United States - ER_DNA_121 | ecosystem: Environmental > Terrestrial > Soil > Floodplain | place...
TCTCGGCGCCTCCATCCCAGCCAAGCCCGGCAGGCCCGAGCAGGAGCCGACTAAGACGCCGCCGCCCAAGCTGGATGCGAAACAACGTCGACGAGCTGAGCAGGCGGCTGCCGAGGCTCGGGAGCTTGCGAACAAAGCACGGCAGGCCGCCGAGTCGGCGGAAGAGGAAGCCGAGGCCGCCACCCAGCGCGCTGATGATCTTGCTGATCAAGTCGAGTCATTACGCGGCCAGCTGCGTCAGGCCGAAGCCGGCGAGCGGGAGGCACGCGAGGCAGCGCGAGCCGCACGAAAGCACTATCAAGAGCTACGACAGGCCGCGACGTCTGCCGAGCAGGCGGCAGCAGCTGCGGACCACGCTCTCGGCGAGTGAGTTACAAACCTTGGTCGACCGATTGCAGGTGGAGCAACAAGGCAGAACCACGGCGGGCTGGTGGCAGCGGAATGCCAGCGGCGCCCAACGCCCGGCCGGTCAGCACCGGAGCTGCCGAGGCCCAGGACGGCGTCACGGCCTGAGCTTCTCCAGGACGGGCACCTACGATTTCGATGCGGTACGAGGTAGCCGGGTCCAGCCCGTCGATGCGGACCCGCCGACCGGCCACCGCCCGCTCCAACCACACCAGGGCGAACAGCGCCTGGCCGCGATCATCAGCCACAATTCCATGTGCGACGAAACCTCGATCACTTTCGTCAGAGCGGATTGTGCTACCAGAGTGCAGCAGCGGCCGGAACTTCTTGTGGAGCGCTAGCCAGCGATGAATGGCGCGCAGGCTGGCGGGAGTTTGCTTACGAAGATCAATACCGAGACCCATCCTGCCGAAGAACGCTGAAATCGCACGGTAGGCGGTTGAGTTTGGGTCGTCAGGTTCATCGAGCGCCGGCTGCCACACGAGCCCTGGCGGGAGGAGCTGCACCATAGCGGCGAAGTCGGCGTGCCGCGCGGTCGAATCGCCGGACTTGTCGGCGCCCACTGCCCGGACAGCCATTGCCAAGTCGAGGCTTGTGGTCTGGATGGTGAGCTCTGGATAGCGTTCGTGCAGGGCATCAAGCAGCCGGTACGCCGCCAACGTGCTGGTGTGCTGAGTCGCGGTGGCCCCCGGCCGGTGGGCCCCATGAGTGATCGACCAACTCAGCAATGACACGTGGTGGCGATCGAGTAGTTTGGTCAGTCTCTCCCACACATGAGCCATGGCAGGCCGTACCGATAAGTCCAGCACCTGTCGCGTGATCCCATCTCGTTCGACCGTGAGCAGCCAGTCGGGATGGTCGCGTGCAATAGCTGAGTCAGCCGCTACCGACTCGAGCTCGGCGGCAAACCCGATCTCAAGATCAAAATCACTGATCCGCGCTAGCAGTCCATCAAGATCACCAGGCGATCCACCTGCCGCGCCACCAGCACTGTCGGCGTACGGATCCAGACCCACGCGTGAGCACCAACCGACATCGAGCAGGAAGGTCTCGGCACCGACAGCCGCCGCATATTCGGCGACAGTCAACATCGCCTCTCGATCATGGTCAGCAAAGGCTGCAGCACCAGCATCGAAGATGATGTGATTGTCGCGCGGCGCTTCTGGCTCAAGATGCCGATGCAGCCGAGCGGCCGCGGCATCGAGCCCGTCACCCCAAGCCCACACCACCCACGGTGAGTGATAGGCCTCGCCGCTGCCGAGCACGACCTCTCCGGCCTGCAACAGCTCGCCACCGCCAAGGTAGGTCCGGCCGTACACCGTGCGTTCCACCCGATGCTGAATGGCACCACTGAACGCAACATGTACCTGCCATACCTGGCCGCGACGAAAGCCCGTACTAGCCTCGGCCAGTGCAAGGTGTGCTGGCCGGTCATCGAAGACGCCGTGATCAACCGACCAGGAACCCAACCGCAGGGCGACTGTGGAGAGCGCAGACCCATCGAATTCGACCCGATGGGTGGCAAGATCACTGACCGGCAGAAAGAGTTCAAGACCTTCAAGCCGATAGTCAGCGGCGTTGTTGTTGGTGACACCAGCGCGACATCGGACAAGTCCGTTGTCGTCGAGCTGGATGGCAAGATCAAGGCTCAGCTCATTGACTGGATCCTTCGCTTCGATGATCACGGTATCGGGGCCGACTTCGATCAGCCCTGGCATGACAGGTCCGTTGCTGATCAGTCGAGACTGGCTGTGAGTGAACGAGGCTGCGGACGTATGGCCGTCGTGGGATCCGGCCAATGCAGCTCGAGAATTCCAGCCGGCGGAGAACTCCGGCAACAGCGAGGACATCATCGATGGAAATCGATCGAGACCAGTTGGACCGAAAGCAGCAACGAGTGCTTCCGCAGACAACCCATCAAGATCACCAAGATCAGCACCCCAGTGCAAGATCACGGGCAGACCAGTGGACTGGAGATGCATCAGGAGGCTGACACCGTGTGTTCGCATGTGGAGCAGGGATACGGCCGTCTTGTGATCGGCAGAGAACGCGGTCGTCGCCGCATCCTCTACCGACATGAGATGCTCCCCCAAGAACTGAGATTTCTCCGTTAGGCGCAAAAGCTTAACGGATAAGGCGAAAGGACCCGCGCTCGATGCCGCCGCGGTACGACCGGCACCATCGTAGATGGCACGTTCGTTGCATTCGCGCGACACACAGCTGCGTGTCGTCCGCATTTCCTTAGTGATCTCAAAGGGCAGGGCTGAGAAGCTGATCAGGCGGGGATATCTCAACCAGCAGTGGGATATCTCGACTGCAATCATTGATGAAAGGACCAGCGGTGGAGCCGGAGGACGCGGGTACCGCGAACGGGAGCACAGGGCAACGTTGCGCGGTTGTCTACAACCCGATCAAGATTTCTGAGGAGCTCCGCGACGCGATCAGTCAGCAGGCTGCTACCCAGGGGTGGCCTGAGCCCGTCTGGCTGGAAACCAGCGCGGATGAACCCCGCCGACCAACGACGGACGATCTGATGTCGGCCCACGTTGATCGAGTAATCGCGGTCGGCGGCGACGGAACGATTCGGATGGTGGCGGATCGACTGGCTGGATCAGGCCTACCGCTGGCCGTAGTGCCGGTCGGGACCGGAAACCTGCTGGCTCGCAACCTCGATATCCCGTTGACCGAAGAAGAGGCGATCGAGGTCGCGTGCGGTTACCACACTCGCGACATAGATTTGATCAAGGTCACGGCCGATGGGGTCCCGGGCGAGCATTTCGCGGTGATCGGCGGACTGGGGGTCGACGCGATGATCATGGAGGAGACCGATCCGCAGCTCAAAGATGTGATTGGCGCCGGAGCATACTTTGTCGCCGCCGCGAAGGCACTGGGGCGTACTCCGATCGAGATGCGGATTGCTGTCGATGATTATCGTCCCCATCGTCGCCGCGCCATGATCTGCGCGATTGGCAACGTCGGCACCCTTGCCGGCAATCTCACCCTGCTCCCGGATGCCCGTCCTGACGACGGCCGGCTCGATGTATATGTCGCATCACCGCATCGCCTCACCCACTGGATCCGGGTCTTTCTTCGACTGATCACGCGGCGGCCACGAGGTGTTGATCATGTCGACGTGTGGCAGGGACGTCGAGTCGAGGTGCGTCTCAAACGCCACAACCCCTACCAACTTGACGGTGATGTGGTAGGCGATTGCCTGAGCCTGAGCGCTGAGGTCCATCCCGGGGCGCTGACAGTGCACGTCCCCGGCTAGTTTCCGTCTCGAGATCAGACCGTCGGCGGAGGACCGTCGTAACGATTCTCCTGGACATGCCGCGTCCGGCCGCGCTGTGCCTGCATCACCAGTGACAGGATGAGCGCCAAGGCCCCCGCCACGATGAGGATGATGCCGAGCGTGTCATCGGACACGAACGGTAGATTGATGTTCAGCGCAAAGAGCAAGATCGCGCCGATCACGATCAAGACGATGCCGACTCCGATACCCATGTGTTCCTCCTATGTGTTTACCCCCCGAGTCAGGAGGTCAACTGGCCTTCTTGGCTGACTTCGTTGTCGCTGCCTTCTTGGACGATGCCTTCTTAGCCGGCGCCTTCTTAGCCGACGTCTTCTTAGCCGGGGCCTTCCGCGCCGCAGCCTTCTTGGCTGTCGGCTTAGTCTCCGTGGCCTTTCTGGTAGCGCGGTTCTGCTCGACGCTGCGTCGCAGCGCCTCCATCAGGTCCACGACGTCGCCGCGATCAGCCTGGTCTTCCTCCTGCTCACCGAAGGTCGCTGCGGTGTCCAGCGCGTCGCCCTTCTCCAGCTTCGCAGCGATCAGCTGACGTAGTTGATCTTGATATTCATCGCTGAACTTGTCAGGGCTGAAATCTCCCGACATGTTGTCGACCAGCGACGATGCCATCTTCAGCTCCTGAGCCGAGACCCGGACATCCTCCTTCAGGCTTGGAAAATCGGCCTCCCGCACTTCGTCGTCCCAAAGCAGCGACTGCAGCATCAGGACTTTGTCGCGAGATCGCAAGGCCCCGAGTCGAGTCTTCTGGCGCAGCGAGAACTGCACGATAGCAGTTCGATTGGTTTCCTCCAGGGCGCGCCGCAGCAGCGCGTACGGCTTGGCCGCGGCCTTGTCGGGCTCCAGGAAGTAGCTGCGATCAAACATGATCTCGTCGATCTGTTCCGAGGGTACGAACTCGACAACCTCGATCTCGTGACTGCGCTCCTCGGGGAGTGCTTTGAGGTCTTCCTCGGTGAGCACAACCGTGGTCTTGCCCTCTGCGTACGCCTTATCGATGTGGGCGTACTCGACCACCTTGCCGCAAACCTCGCACCGTCGCTCGTAGCGGATCCGGCCGCCGTCGGCATCGTGCACCTGATGCAGGCTGACGTCGTGATCCTCGGTGGCGGTATAGAGCTTGACGGGCACATTCACCAGACCAAAGGTGATAGCGCCTTTCCAGATCGCTCTCATACTCCGTTTACTACCCATTCAGCCTTCACAGAATCCACCCGTTGTTGTCCGCTCGCGCCCGAGCGTGCCCGGAAAGCTGCTGTCTTCCTCCCTCGCAGACTCGCGGGGCACATTTCCAGGCGCAGTAATCCGCGTCGATACTAAATTCATGGCCAAGACGTCGCGGGACCAGGTGGTGACCGTCGAGGGCCGGACGATCAAGCTCACCAATCTGGAAAAGGTGCTTTATCCGACGACCGGAACGACCAAGGCCGACGTCTTGTCCTACTACGCCCAAGTCGGCCCGACCATGCTGCCGCATGTGCGTGATCGACCGGCGACACGCAAACGCTGGCCGGACGGGGTGGGTGAGGTCAAGGGCAAGGCGCCGACCGTCTTCTTCAACAAGGATCTGACGGCCGGGACGCCGGATTGGGTGCCGCGCCGCACCATCTCGCACAGAGATCACGACAACGACTACCCAGTGATCAATGATCTTGCAACGCTTACCTGGCTGGCTCAGCTGGCGGCTCTGGAGATCCACGTTCCGCAGTGGCGATTCGGTCCCGATGGCCAGCCGCAAAACCCTGACCGGCTCGTTCTTGATCTTGATCCAGGGCCGGGCGTTGAGCTGACGGCGTGTGCGTGGATTGCTCAGCTGGTCCGAGACATCCTGCGCGACATCGGTCATGAGCCGGTTCCGGTGACGAGCGGTAGCAAGGGCATTCATCTCTACGCGCCACTGGACGGCTCGCAAACACCGGAGCAGGCCACCGAGGTGGCGCGCGAGCTCGCACTGGCCCTTGAGTCTGATCATCCCGACCTGGTGATCTCCACCATGAAACGCTCGCAGCGAGACGGAAAAGTATTCATCGATTGGAGCCAGAACAACGGCGCCAAGACCACCGTGTCCCCGTACTCATTGCGCGGCCGGGATCGGCCGTGGGTCGCCGCGCCTCGAACCTGGCAGGAGTTGGAAGATCCGGACTTGCGGCAGCTGGAGTACGAGGAGGTGCTGGCGCGATTGGCGGATCTTGGTGACCCGCTCGCTCCCTTGGCGCCGCACACCGAACGGGATCGGCTCGCCATCTACCGCAGCATGCGCGACGCGGCCAAGACACCGGAGCCCGTGCCCGCCGGGCCGCCTGATCAGCAAACTGATCGCTTCAGATTCGTCATCCAGGAACACCATGCGCGTCGACTGCATTACGACGTCCGACTGGAGCGCGACGGTGTCTTGGCAAGCTGGGCGGTGCCCAAAGCACCGCCGACCGACCCGAAAGCCAACCATCTCGCGGTACGCACCGAAGATCATCCGCTGGAGTACCTGACGTTCCACGGCAGCATCCCCAGGGGCCAGTACGGAGCCGGCTCGATGACTGTCTGGGACACGGGGACGTATCGGCTGCACAAGTGGAACGAGGGCAAAGAGGTCATCGTCACCCTGTTCGGGCACCCCGATGGCGGCCTTGGCGGGGTGCGCAAATTCGCCCTTATCCATACGGGCACCGGAGACTCCCAGCCCGAGAAGAACTGGCTGATGCACCTCATGGAGACCGACCCGGAGGACCAGGACGTGCACCCGGAGCCGGTCGAAGGGCGCGCTGAGCCAGTCGACGTACGTCCTGACTCAGTTGACGCGCGCCCTGGGCCCGTCGAAGGGCGCGCTCCCGCGGCGCAGATCGACTTCCCCGAGCACGTAGAGCCGATGCTGGCCACCCTCGTCGACGCCGCCCATTTCGGGGATGAAGACGGCTGGGCATTCGAGATGAAGTGGGATGGGGTACGCGCTATCGCTTACCTCGCCGGTGGCCGAGTCAAGCTGCTCAGCCGCAAGGGCCGGGACGACACGAAGGCCTATTTTGACGTGGCGGACGAACTGTCCACGATCAAGGTCGAGACGGCGATCTTGGACGGCGAAGTCGTGGTGACCGACGCCACCGGACGACCCAGCTTCGGCCTGCTGCAGCCTCGAATCAATCTCACCAGGCAGGCTGATATCGAGCGTGCGGCAAAGGCCTACCCGGCTCAGCTCATGCTCTTCGACATCCTTGAGTTGAACGGTCAATCGTTGATCAAGAAGAGTTATCAGGAGCGGCGGGAGATTCTGGAGAACCTGGTATCTCCCAGGCCTGGATCTCGGATCCAGGTACCCCCGATCTTCGACGGCGATCTACAGGCCGCTCGCGACACTGCTGATCAACTTCGACTCGAGGGTGTGGTAGCCAAACGGCGCAATTCGGCCTACCAGCCGGGACGGCGTACCCACACCTGGCTCAAGATCAAACTGCATCGGGCACAAGAGGTCGTGATCGGCGGCTGGCGTGAGGGCCAAGGCCGCCGTGGTGGCGGAGTGGGATCGCTGCTGATGGGCGTGCCCAGTGCCGACGGTTTGCACTATGTCGGTCGGGTGGGATCGGGCTTCAACGACCGCCAGCTCGATGACATCCAAGCCAAGCTGGAGCGGCTCAGCCGAAAGACCTCGCCGTTTCTCGACGTGCCGCGCGAGGATGCCCGCGACGCACACTGGGTCACGCCGTCGCTAGTGGGCGAGGTGACGTACGGCGAGCTCACCGAGCCGGGACGGTTGCGCCACCCCGTCTGGCGCGGCCTACGGAACGACAAGTCGGCCGACGAGGTGGTCTGGGAACGGCCGCCCGGAACGTGACGCTCGAGCAAGGACTCGACTAGGCGCCGCGGGCCTCCAACTCAGCAATGGCCTTGTCGATATGTGCCTCCCGAGTCCTTGGAGTGCGGGCTGTCACGACGTCCAGAATCACCGCATATTGGCTCGTCTTGCTGAGCGATGCGAACGCCGTAGCCGCGAGCGGGCTCGCCGCCAGGGCTGCGGCAAGGTCGCGCGGAACAGTGGCCTCTCGCTGCGATTCGTACGCGGCGTCCCACCGTCCATCGGCCTTGGCCGCCTCCACCTCGGCGAGACCCGATGGTCGCATCCTCCCTTGAGCGGTGAGCTCGGAGACCTTGCGCACATTGACCTGCGACCAGCGGCTCTTCGGTCGGCGTGGAACGTACTTCTGCAGGTAGTACTCCTCGTCGAAAGACTTGCGCTGCCCAGAGATCCAGCCGTAGCACAAGCCGATGTCAACTGCCTCCTCGTCGGTCAGCGAGGCAATGCCGGATCCCTTCTTTGCGATCTTGAGCCACACGCCAGAGCTGTCATTGATGTTGGCCGCCAGCCATGCCTCGAACTCAGCCCTGTCGCGGAATGCGATCACCTCGGCAGCATCCGGTTGAGGCGTACGGGTCATGAGCCGAACACTAACCAGGCCTCCCGAGAAACCGGTCACGAACCCCGGGTCTGAATCGATCAAGCCCTGTTGGCAGTGACCGGTTTCCGTAGGGAAGGGCACATCCGCGCAAGCGGTAAGGTGGTTCGTTTGATAGTCCCGCCTCCCGCGGAAGGAGAGACCATGGTCGGACGTGCCAACTGCATAATCGCCCTTCGGTCCGAGGGCGTCTCGCTGGTACTCGATGTCACTGATGGGCAACTACCCGCCATCATCCACTGGGGTGCCGACCTGGGAACACTCGACCAGGCAGACGCCGCAACGCTGATCATCTCCGCCATTGACCCGGGTGGCCCGAATGTCGTCGACGAGCCGGTGCGTCTTGCGATACTGCCGGAGCATTGGACGGGCTGGGTCGGTCGCCCTGGACTGAGCGGCTCGCGAAGGGGCCGGGATTGGTCTCCCAAGTTCACCGCAACGGAGGTGCGTATCGATGGCACACCCGTGACCAGGACAGACGGTAATGCGACCATGATCAACACTGGGCCCGCCTCGGTGGAAGTCGACGCGGTCGACGAGGTAGCTGAGCTGGCGCTACTGATAATCATCGAGATGACCGCAGGCGGGCTTATCAGGGCGCGAACCAGAGTGATCAACAACGGTGTCGATCCGTACGCTGTCAACGACTGCGTGATCGCGTTTCCGGTGCCCCAGAGTGCCCGAGAAATTCTGGACTTCGCGGGGCATTGGTGCAAGGAGCGAGTACCGCAGCGGCAACCGTTGGGTGTTGGCACCCACCTCCGCGAGGGCCGGAAGGGCCGCACCGGTCCGGACGCTGCAACTCTGCTGCATGTCGGTGTGCCCGGATTTTCGTTCGCCGACGGGGAAATCTGGGCTGTGCACACCGCGTGGAGCGGCAACCACACGCATTATGCGGAACGAGTCTTCACCGGCGTCCAAGTCATCGGCGGCGGCGAACTGCTGCTGCCCGGAGAGATCCTGCTGCAAGCGAGCGACAGCTACCTCACTCCGTGGATCTATGGCTCGTACGGGCAGGGCCTCGATGCCGTGGCAGGCCGCTTCCATCGCTTCCTCCGCGCTCGAGAAACTCATCCGTCGCCCATCCGCCCGGTCACTCTGAACGTCTGGGAAGCGGTCTATTTCGACCATGACCTGGATCATCTTGCTGATCTTGCAGATCGGGCAGCGGCTGTCGGTGTCGAGCGTTATGTGCTCGACGATGGCTGGTTTGGGGCGCGGCGCGATGATCATGCCGGACTGGGCGACTGGACTGTGTCACCAGAGGTCTGGCCAGATGGTTTGCATCCTCTGGTAGATAAAGTGACCGGTCTCGGTATGGAGTTCGGGCTCTGGTTCGAACCGGAGATGATCAGCCTCAACTCCGCAACGGCGCGTGAGCATCCGGAATGGATCATGTCTACCGGCAACCGGCTGCCCGTGGAATCGCGACATCAACAAGTGATCAACTTAGGCATTCCGGAGTGCTATGCCTACATCCGGGATGCGATCTTCGACATCCTTGCCGAATACAAGATCAGCTACATCAAGTGGGATCACAACCGCGACCTGATCGACGCCGGCACCGTGCCGGACGGCCGGCCCGGCGTACACGACCAGACGCTGGCCTTCTACCGCCTGGTCGATGAGATCAAGGCCGCTCACCCCGGACTGGAGATCGAGACCTGCTCCTCCGGAGGAGGTCGTGTTGATCTTGCCGTCCTGGAGCGCACTGACCGCGTCTGGGTCAGTGACTGCATCGATCCGCTGGAACGTCAGCAGATGAACCGCTGGACCGCTCAGCTGCTGCCGCCGGAACTGTTGGGCTCACATATTGCCTCGCCCCGTTCGCATTCCACGGGCCGCAGACATGATCTGTCCTTCCGCGCCGCCACAGCGGTCTTCGGTCATCTGGGAATCGAATGGGACCTGACGACAGCAACGCCCGAAGATCTAGTGGAACTTGGAGAATGGGTCAGTTTCTATAAGGCAAACCGGGTGCTCCTGAACCGCGGCGACCTGGTACGTCTGGACATCGTTGACCCGACCCTGCTCGCATACGGCGTGATCGCCCCTGATCGCTCATCGGCGATCTACACCGTTGCCTCGGTCGGCCGGTCCGAGGTGATGCTGCCTGGTCGGTTGCGGTTCCCGGGCCTAGATCCAGAGCGGCGCTATCGGATCCGGCCAATCGTGGTCGGACGTCCACCAGCGGGCCTGAATCCCCCGCCCTGGTGGGGCGCTACCCAGGCGAGGTTCGATCCCTCGGGCGAACGTCATATCCTCGGTTGGGGGCTGCCTGCCGATGGCGGCCGAGGCCTGGTAGTTTCCGGCGCCACGCTCGCCGCGGCCGGAGTGATGGTCGCCGACATTCATCCGGAGCACGCAGTTCTCTACCGGGCGGAGGCCCTCGACTGATCAGCCGACATTCGCGCTGAGCCCTTTGGCCAGTGCCGTTGCCATGGTCGGCGCAAGTGGCAATCGCGGGATCAGTGTGGCCTGGACGGCGTGATACAGATCAGGCTTGCCTGGCCACACCGTCTCGATGACGTGATTGTTGGAGTCGAGCTGATGGTGCCACGAGCCATAGGTCCGATCGATGAGATAACGCTCGGCGTAGGCCCACCAGGTCGCGGCTTGCTCGGCATAACGATCATCACCAGTTCGCCTTCGCAACGCCGCCGCGGCAGCGATGGCCTCAGCGAGAACCCAATGCATTCGGTCGCGGACCACCGGCGTGCCGTCCCAATCGGTGGTGTAGACAAAGCCGTCCGCACCATCGACCGCCCAACCATCGGCCACTGCGCGATCGAAGAGTCCTTTGGCAGCCGGCAACAACCAGTCAGGCGGGTCGGCCAAGGATGCCTCGAGATGCAGCAGCAATCTCGACCACTCCAGTCCATGCCCGACGGTGGCTCCATACGGCTGGAATTGATCATCCGGACGATCACGGTTGTGCTCGAGCTGAGGTTGCCAATCCCGGTCGAAGTGCTCGGGGATGCGCCAGGAATGCGGCTCGGCAAACTCCAGCGCCACACGCCGACTGATACCAAGGGCGGACGCGCGCAGTCCATGATCACCTGTGACATCGGCTGCGGCGAGCAGCGCCTCGACCCCGTGCATGTTGGCGTTCACGCCGCGGTAGTCGTCGAGTTCTGTGAAGGCTCCGTTCCAGGAGTCGACGAACATGCCTGCGTCATCGTCGAAGAACCGCCGTTGCCATACGTCGAGCGCCTCCGAGAGCAGGCCGCGAGCCCCGGGTAGGTCCGCCACGGCACCAGACGACGCGGCCAACACCACAAAGGCGTGGGAATAACACGCCTTCTCATCTGGACTGTTGCCAGCTGCGTCAATGCTCGTCAGCCAGCCGCCATGCGCTTCATCTCGCAGCCGGCCGGTCAGCCCGGCGAGAGCCTGAGCAGCAAGATCAGCATCGCCGCTACGGCCCAGGAGGTGGCCGACGGCGTACACATGAAGCATTCGGGCGGTGATGTAGGTGTAAGCCGGGCGGGAGAGGTCAGGCTGGCCTTGAGCATCGAGCCACGCGGCGCCGCCTAGCGGATGAGGGAAGTGCCGACCGAAATCGAGCAGTCGATCACATTCGGTGGCGAGCGTCGCACTGGGGATCCCCGCCTCAGGTAATGGCATGCCCTCACCGTAATGGCGGGACGACTGAGACGATAAGCACCATGACCCAGACCCAAGCAGTCGATCATGAAACTGAAATCGCGGGCCGGCTGGCACAGCTGAGCCTGGAACAGAAGATCCGGTTGATGACGGGTGCCGACATTTGGGCGCTGCACGCGATACCGGAGATTGGGCTGCGGCGGCTGGTCACATCCGATGGTCCGGCAGGCGTTCGTGGCGAAACCTGGGATGAGCGCAGCCCGTCTGCCAATGTGCCCTCCCCCACCGCGCTGGCCGCGAGCTGGGATCCGGTTCGTGTCGAACGGATGGGCCGGCTGCTGGCCAGTGAAGCGCGTCGCAAGGGCGTCGATGTCTTGTTGGCCCCGACGGTCAACCTGCACCGAACTCCGTACGGGGGCCGGCACTTCGAATGCTTCAGCGAGGATCCCGAGCTGACGGCCATGATCGGCATCGCGTACGTCCAGGGACTGCAGGCCGAAGGGGTCGCGGCAACAGTCAAGCACTTCGTTGCCAATGACTCCGAAACAGACAGATTCAGCGTCGATGCGCTAGTCGATGAGCGGGTGCTGCGGGAGTTGTACCTTGCACCGTTCGAACGGATCGTCGCGGCCGGCGCGTGGGCGATCATGGCGGCCTACAACAGGGTGAACGGCACGACCATGACCGAGAACCCGTTGCAGCGCGACGTGCTGAAGCGGGAATGGGCCTTCGACGGCGTGATCATGTCCGACTGGTACGCCACGCGCTCGGTGGCCGCGGCCGGCGAGGACCTACTGGATCTGGCTATGCCCGGACCGGAAAGCCCTTGGACCGAGTGGCTGCTCGATGAGGTGCAGTCGGGCAAGATCTCCGAGTCGGCCATCGACGGGCACGTGCTGCGTGTCCTGCGGCTGGCGGCTCGAGTCGGCGCACTCGATGGACTGGAGGCGGCGACACCGCCGGCCAGGCGTTGGAGTGATGACGAAGCGAGTGCCGAACTGCGGGCAAGCTCCGCGGCCGGCATGGTGCTGATCAAGAACGACGGCCTGCTACCGCTGGCAGCAAGCTCCCTGCGACAGCTTGCAGTGATCGGTCCCAATGCAGCCACTGCCCGAACCCTGGGTGGAGGAAGCGCGACCGTCTTTCCGCCGTATGTGGTTTCGCCGCTTGACGGGCTGAGGGCGGCGCTCAGCGGCGAGACGAGGCTGGTGCACGCGCTTGGCGTGCGGAGCAGCGAGCGCGCCGATGTCGCCTCCAAAGATCTGCTGCAACTGCCCGATGGCAGCGGCCCCGGCGTCGAGGTGATCTTCTTCGATGCCAATGATCGCGAACTAGGTCGGCAACAGCGGGAGGCCGGCAGCATGATGTGGTGGGGGCCGGTACAGGAAGGCGTCAACGCCAACGAAATTGATCATCTGCAACTGAGTACTCGGCTGCGACTGCCCGAATCTGGTCGTTACCGGGTAGGCACATCGGGGCTAGGTGATTTCCGGCTGATCATCGACGGGGAGACTTTGTTCGACGAGACGATCACACTTCCGCTCGACGCGGACATGGTCGAGGGAATCATGAAGCCGCCGCAGCAGCTGGCGGTTGTCGAGTTGCAGGGCGGTCGGGATGTGCCCGTCGAACTCAGCTATCGCACCGCCGGCGGCGAAACCATGCTCGGTGGTGCCGAGGTAACGATGCTTACCGTGCAGCTCAACGTTGAGCCAGTGATCGATGAGCGGTCAGAATTTGATCATGCGGTGAGCTTGGCTGCCGAGTCGGACGTGGCCGTCGTTGTGGTCGGAACCAACGAAGAGGTGGAGAGCGAGGGCTTCGACCGGACCAGCTTGACGCTACCGGGCCGGCAGGACGAGCTGGTGAGTGCTGTCGCGGCTGTCAATCCGCGGACGGTGGTTGTGGTGAACTCAGGCGCGCCGGTCCTGCTGCCTTGGGCAGATGACGTGGCAGCCGTCTTAGTGTCGTGGTTCCCGGGACAGGAATTCGGCAATGCTCTGGCCGACGTGCTGATCGGAGCGGTCGAGCCAGGCGGCCGGCTTCCGGTGACCTGGCCGGCCTCTGACGAAGGGCTGCCGCCGGTTACACCAGTGAATGGGGAGCTGCCCTACGAGGAGGGCATGCTGATCGGATACCGCTGGTATCTCGCGACGGATCGCACTCCCGCATTCCCGTTCGGTTATGGATTGGGATACACGACTTGGGCGTACGAGGACATGTCCGTGAACGGCAACACCGTAACGGTCACCGTACGCAACAGCGGTACCCGGGCTGGTCGCGAGGTCGTACAGGTCTATGCCAGTCGAGCAGACAGTCGGGTGCAACGCCCGCCGCGCTGGCTCGTTGGCTCTGCCCTTGTCGATGTCGAGCCCGGAGAAGTGGCCCAGGCAGCTATCACGTTGGGCGATCACAGTTTCCGGAACTGGGACAGCTCCGCCCATGCCTGGACGACCGAGCCCGGGACGTACCAGCTGCACGCCGGCCACTCGGTCAACGACCTTCCGCTGAGCGCCGAGATATCCCGCGACTAGCTGACGGGCGCCCGGAGCAGTACCTCATTGGTGTCGGTCTGACGAATTTCAAGATCAGCGATCTGCGTAAGGCGCAACGGAGTCATACCACTCGGTCGCATCAGCTTGTTCGGCGTCGCGGGCCATTCCTTGATCTGCTCGCTGTGACCGGATCGGTCAACCACGAAGATCGAATACTCATCGTGGCCACCGCCGGGTCGCGGATCATTGACCTCGGCGTACACGCACTCCACGTTTATCTGGGTGCCGTCGCCGCCAGGAATGACATCGGCGACGGCTGTGATCGAGGAGGGTACGACCTGGGAGAAGGCGACCCGCTGCGGACTATCGGGCCGGAGCGGGATCAGGCCGGTACCAATGGCCACCCCGCCGATCACCAAGACTGCCGCTGCTGCAATGCCTGCCACCGCGGCGAGCATCTTACGCCGCCGGGTCCGCGCCTTCTTGATCATCTTCGGCAGCAGTGAAGGTGGCGGGCCCGCCTCGATCAGCTCCGTCTCGGTGGCGGTCGCCTCCATTAGCTCTGCCTCGGTGGCGGTCGCGGTCGCCGTTTCGCCGCGCCCCGTTGTGTTGTCGACCGCCATCGACAACATCGCCGCATCCGCCGGCGAGACTTGGCCGAGCAGACCAGGGATGCCAGCCAGCTCCGAGACCGCCGCTTGGCAGGCTGGACAGCTGGCCAGATGCTCTTCGTACTCCCGGCGGTCAGCAGGAGACAGCGCGCCCAGCACATACGCCGCATCCCACTGCGCGAACTTGTCGGATGGTGCGTTCATGGCCGAGTCACTCCTTTCTCCTGTAGTGCCAATCTGAGCGTTCTCAGTCCGTAGTGCAGCCGAGATTTAACGGTCCCCTCGGGAATTCGGAGCCGCGCTGATATGTCGGCGATCGACCTGCCCTCGTAGTAGGCGGCACTGATCACCGAGCGATGCTCCAGCGACAAGCTGCTCAGCGCCTCCGCGATCAGCCAACGGTCGAGGACCACGCTGGTCGCGTCGCCGACGCTCTCCTCTGGCGGCTCCTCGATCCGCTGCTCATGCCGCGATGCCGCGCTACGCCACCGGTCGATGATCAGGTTCCGGGAGGCCGTGAATAGCCACGCGCGGGCCGCGGCTTCATCGCGTTGACCGAGGTTGGGATCCTTCCACGCCTTGAGCAGCACCTCCTGAACGATGTCCTCAGACATCTGGCGATCATGGGTCAGCCGCATGGCGAACCGCCACAGCTCGCCGGCGTGGCGGTCGTGCAGGTCTTGCAGCGCGGCCTCACGCTGTCCGCCGCCCACCGCGACTCCTCCCGACACCAGGCCTGCTGTCGTCTGCAGGCTCATCGCCGTCGCCACGTTATTGCCCTGCCCTCATCTTCATCGATGAGGACGACAGCGACGCGCTCTCAGTTCAAACTCTCGATGGTAGCCAGCGTTCCCAGGCCGTGACGGGGCCTAGCGAACCTCGCCGCGTACGCTCGTCCGCTCGGTCGCCTGGACATGTGCTTCGGCCAGATGATCGCCTGGGCACAGCACTAGCAGCGACTTGCCCTCATGGGGTCCGAGCGTGATCGGGAAGGTATGCAGATCGTCGATCTCACCGATCTCCTGATCGGTGAACATGTCGACCAACACGCTGCCTGGTACCAGATATTCGGACTGGACGCTGCCCGAAACGGGCTGCGCGGAAAAATTCAAGACCGTCACCTGCTCGGCATCGCTGAGCTGATGAACCATCACAAGCATGGCCCTGTTGGACACCTGCGGCACGTCGAGCTGGACGCTGCTGGCGATTCCATACCGCTTGCGGATCGCCAGGATCTCAGCGAGCCGGCGAGCAAATGACGAGCTGTCCCCCAGCTGCTCAGGCAACGAACCATAGAGGCTGATGCCGCGCGGCATTTTGGACAGCGACTCGTGGGCGTGCGGGCGATAGTCCATCAGGTCGTACGCCGCCCGGTGAATCCAGCGCGTATCGCCATCGGCGAGCAATCGGCTGACCTGCCGCCGCTCCAGCGTAAGCATCCCGCAGAGATCCCAACCAGATAAAGCAAAGACTCCTGGTTGCAGGGCGTTGAACATGGCTAGCAGCAGGTGCGCCTGCTTGATCTTGTCGACCTGCTCGGGAGTGAGCGCGGAGATGCTGCGGATGCCGAGTGCGGCAGCGATGATCGTCGCAGTTGTGGAGGCAATGCCGTTCTGGGTAAAGGTGGCATTGTACGGAGCGGCATCGCCAGTCAAATGATCAAGAAGGTCTCGGCGCACGGTTACTGCCAACTCATGACCACTGAGCTGCTGACCGTGGAAGGTAAAGGTGTCTCGCGCATGCAGCGTCTCGAAGTGCACCAACTCATACGTCAGCTCGTCGTGGTTCTGCAGCGCGTGTACCAGGGATGCCGGTTCCACTCGGTATTGCCTGGCGAGGTTGAGCGTGAGGCGGACGAACTCGGTATCGCTGGTCGCGATTGCGTGGTGGTAGGCGGGCCGGTTGATGAAGTCGTAGGAGAGGTCGGCTCCGCGAGCGGCAGAACTCTGAATGTCATCGATCGTGAGATTGAGTTCCTGGAAGGTGAAGCCGCCCACTTTGCGAACCATGCTGGCAATCAGCTGATTCGCGGCCTCGGACAACGGATGACCCTCCGACCAGGCAGGAGAGTCTTCAGCGCTCTTCTCCACCCCGAGGAATCCATTGGCATCCAGTCGCAGTGCACCACTACCAAGATCACCAAGCGAGTGCAGCGCGTCGCCGATCACCAGCCGCATGCCGGCGAAGCTCGGGTCCAACCAGTTGATCGAGGGCTGGCCCTCCTTGAAGTAGTGCAGATAGACCCAGCGGCGCTCGACACCATCTGGTCCCAACACCAGCGGCGTGGCGCTCCAGTTGGTGTCCTTGACGCCGGGCTCGTAAAAGATCACTCGCTGCATCCGACCGATGATGTAGCCGTGTTTAGCTAATTGATCTTCAGCCTCGAGGTCGAGGTTCACCGAATCGCCCTTGGACACCTCCGGCAACAGGTGCCAATCCTTGGGATCGATCTCGACCATGTGGTAGATGCCGGGATAGTCGCCGATTTTCATTTCGGCGAGCCGGAAATCTGCCCCCTTGCCGGTATGGCCGGGCACAATGTCGTCGATCACCATTCCGAGGTGCCCAGCAGCAACGTCACACATCGACCGGAACTCCTCCTCAGTTCCGAACGCCTCGTCGATCTGGGTGCTGATTCGGTCAAAGTGCCCATCCACGCTGGGCGTGGGATCCCAGCCCACCAGGCCACCACCCTTCTTGACCGGACCCGTGTGGAGGCCGTCGATGCCGATCTCCTCGAATGCGGCCCAGAGCTCCTCGTCGCCCAGAGTGCCGAGGAAGGAGGTGCCCGGCTTGGTGATCATGGAAATCGGGTACGCCGTGAACCACACGGACGCCTTCTCGATGGCCGCCCGCGGGTCGGGGTTTGCGAACGGGTTCTGCCACATGCTGCCTTGGCCGGAGAACTGGGTAGCAAAGGCTTTCGCGTCCTCGAGCATCGACTCTCCGAGGAGCCAGCTGACGTAGGCGGCATTGTCGCCAGTGGGTTTGCCGACCCGCTCCGCCTTCGGTCTCAGCGCGAAAAGATCACGAAGCCGTCCGCGTGGCCGCAATCGTTTGGGCCGCGCCGGATAGAAGTTTTCGTCGTAACTGATCTCGCTTGCTTCGTGTGCCGGCGGTGTCGGGCCGTCCGCATCGATCTCGCTCATTGGTCCCCTGTTCGCGCCCGCTCGAGCCAGAGATTGCGGACGCCGCCCACGTTAGTCCAGCCGTCTTTTGGTGGGCTCGCGCCCGGTCGGGCTCCCCAGATCCTGCTCTCCCTC
>Ga0307282_10000197_pt1 | contig 18037 bp, 19 predicted proteins | sample ER_DNA_121_FD_194475 | JGI IMG/M metagenome (GOLD analysis project Ga0307282, IMG submission 194475) | Bulk soil microbial communities from the East River watershed near Crested Butte, Colorado, United States - ER_DNA_121 | ecosystem: Environmental > Terrestrial > Soil > Floodplain | place...
TTCCTCGACTATGCCGACCACGGCCAGGGCATCTTCGCCGACCTATTCGGCGCCGAAGCCGCGGCCCGGTACGTCGAGCTGCGCACCGCGAAGAAATTCGACGAGGCCAGGGAGTTCTCGCTCGGCCTGTTCGCGTCCCGGCCGGAGAGCCGGGCCAGCCTCTTCGAGGCCGCGATGCGGCGGCAATACGCCGAGATGTTCGCCGCCCTCCCCGAGCCCGCGTACCTGACCTACGGCAACGTCGACGTCCCCGCCATGTGGGAGCGGTTCACCAAGCCCGGGCATCACGTTCTCGACGGCGGCACGGCCGAACTGGACGGATGGACCTTCGGGTTCGTCGGCGGCGGCCTGAAATCGGTCTACCGCACGCCGAACGAGATCAGCGACGAGGAGTTCCGCGCCAAGATAGAGGCGGTCGGCGAGGTGGACGTGCTGTGCACGCACATTCCGCCCGCCGTCCCCGAACTCCTCTACGACACCGTGGCCCGGCGACTGGAGAAGGGCAGCACGGCGCTGCTCGACGCGATTAAGGCGACCAAGCCGAGGTACTCGATCTTCGGGCACGTGCACCAGCCACTGGCCCGCCGGACGAGAATCGGCGTCACGGAATGCCTGAACGTGGGTCATTTCCGCGCCACCGGCGCCCCATTCGTTCTGCAGTGGTAGCCGGGTACGATCATCGGTAGGAGGCGTCAGGTGTCGGAATCCCGAGGCGAGGGCCAGCCGGAAGGCAGTGCCCAGCCCAGCAACAGTGCTCAGCCCAGCAACAGCGGCCAGCCAAGCAGCGGTGGCCCGTCCAGCAGTGGCCAGCCCAGGAACAACAATGGCCAGCCCAGCCAGCCCAGCCAGTCCAGCAGCAGCGGCAACGGTCAGGCAGGCAGCGGGCGCCAGGCCCGCCCAAGCGACCCGGTCGCCGACTTCCAGCGCTGGCTGATGAAGGCGGGCGCCCGCAGCATGGCCAATCAGGTCGCCGGCCAGGTCAAGCGGACCCTCGGCACCGAGCGCCGGGACAGCGGCGACGTGTGGGACACGGCCACCAACGAGGCGCCCCCCAATGAGGCGCCGGAGTGCCAGTGGTGCCCGGTCTGCCAGGCGGCCCGCGCCGCGCGGCTGGGCAGCGGGAGCGGTCTGGGCGCGCAGCTGGCTAATGCGGGCGGGGCGCTGGCGTCGGTGGTCCAGGACGCGTTCTCCGTCTTCGAGCAGGCCATGAAGACCCAAGATCAAAACCGGTCGGCCGAACGGCCCGGGACATCACGCCCCGGTTCCGGCGCGTCAGACCGCGGCGAAACCGGTCAGTGACGCTCGCCATCGGCGTTGATGTCGGTGGCACGAAAGTCGCGGCGGGGGTTGTCGACGAAGACGGCCGGATCATCGCCAAGCTGAAGAGATCGACCCCGGCGGCCAGCCCGGCGCGGACCGAGCTTGCCATCGCCGACGCGGTGACCGAGCTCCTCGCCCATGATCAGGTCGCCGGGCACCGGGTCGGAGCCATCGGATTGGGCGCGGCCGGGTTCGTCGACAGCGCCCGGGCGACCATGCTGTTCGCCCCGAACCTGGCCTGGCGCGATGAGCCGCTCAAGCAGCGGGTGGAGGAGCGTCTCGGCCGCGAGGTCGTGGTGGAGAACGACGCGAACGCCTCGGCTTGGGCCGAAGCCAGGTTCGGCGCGGCGCGCGGGTACCGCGACGTGATGCTGGTGGCCCTGGGCACGGGTATCGGCGCCGCCATCATCATCGGCGGCGAGCTCTACCGCGGCCGGTGGGGGATAGCCGGCGAGCCCGGTCACGTCCGGGTGGTGCCCGACGGCCGGCTGTGCGGCTGCGGGAACCGGGGCTGCTGGGAGCAGTACTGCAGCGGCAACGCCCTGGTCGCCGAGGCCCGCGAGTTCGCCAGGCGGACGCCGGGCGGCGCCATCAGGCTGCTCCAGCTGGGCGACGGAACGCCGGAAGGAATCTCCGGGCCGGTGATAACCCAGGCTGCGACCGAAGGCGACCCGGCCGCGCTGCGCTGCTTCCAGACCGTAGGCGGCTGGCTCGGCCAGGGGCTGGCCGACCTGGCCGCGATCCTCGATCCGGCCTGCTTCGTGATCGGCGGCGGTTTGTCCGAGGCGGGGGACCTGCTGCTCGACCCCGCGCGGGCCGCCTTCGAGCGCGCGCTGCCCGGCCGCGGTCACCGGCCGCTGGCCGAGATCAAGGTCGCGCAGCTCGGCGAGGACGCTGGCATCGTCGGCGCCGCCGACCTGGCCCGTGAGAGCGGTCAGAACGCGGCGTTCACACTACGGCGCCGTCGTCGCCGTCGTCTGGGCCGCCCGGTCCTGGTTCGTTCATACGCAGCACGAGTATGGCGAAGCCTGTGACGAACGCGGCCACCGCGCAGAATGCGGCGAGACCAGGTACCGACCAGCCCGCCGCGGTCGCCACGACCAGGTAACCAGGCCCGCCGAACAGCGCCGCCCAGGCGCCCTTGGTGACCGGGTCCAGCTTGGGCAGCGGCGGGGGCGGGGGCGGGACGAAATGCTCGCCGTCGCCTTCTGGTGCGGGCTCCTGTGGCGCCCGGCGGGCCCGGATTCTCCGCGCCCGGGTGCCGTGCGCGGCCGCCCGCCGCTCGCGCGCGCCCTGGATCACGTCCGGAGCGGTTGCCCCCGGCATCGTGTCCGTGTCGAACGCTCCCCGCACTCCTTCGTCATCGAACCCGCGGATCCCCTCGACGCCGCGCGTCCGCGCGTCCGCGTCTTCCTGCGGTTCCTGCGTCCCTGCGCCGTCTGCGCCGGGTCCGCTGTCCTCGCCGGGCGCAGGTGCGGCCGGGGATCCGCTGGTCCCGCGGGTCCCTGGCGACCCGTCGGCGGCGTCCGCGCCGTGAGCCGCCTCCGGCCGCGGCCGCGGCACGTTCTCGCGATCGGGCCAGGGTACGGGCCCGGCCGTGGTCGTGGGCGTCTCGAACCGGGCGACCAGATCACGCCACGTCGCGTCCTCGTCGCTCTCTCTGCTCTCCGTGTTATCCCAGTCCGGCACGTCCCCACCGATGTCCGAGTCGAAGCCTGACTTCCACGATAGCTGTCCGTGGTCCAGTGCCGGGAGGGTAAATCTCAGGAGTACGGCCGCTTCTTCGGCCGAGGCAGAGCGATTACGCCGAAGGCGTATCAAGGCCCTTGGCCCGGTGGGCCGCTTCGGCGCGCCGGGCAGCCTTCCCGGCTTCGGGGGGCTGCGACGTCGCGGCGGCGTACGGCAGGGCCCGCCGCCTCTCGAGCCAGCGCTGCCGTTTCTCCGCCGCTGCCGCATCCGGCAGCTCGAGCACCGCGGCGATCGCCTCCGGGCGCATGCCCATCGCGCGCGCGGCCTCGAAGAGCTCGCCTTCCAGCCGGTCCAGGCCAAGCCGGGCCGCCTGTACCAGCACGAGGGCCGCGCCCATGTCGAGTCCCTCGGCGTGTCCCGATGCCGCCGCCTCGGTCACCGACCTGATCGCGTCCAGATCCGGGATCAGCCGTTTCTCCGTCTCCCACAGCAGCAGATCCACACCGGACGCGTAGCGCTCGGTCAGGTGCCTGCGCGAGGCGCCGACCATCTCGGGTGAGGGCGCGGGAGATTCCACATCTCCCACGGTAGTGGCTCCCGCATGACCCGTCGACCATGCGGGAACTGTCGCTACGTAAGAGTGATATTGCCTGTTGTCACGGCCTGGATGAACGCCGCGCTGCCCTCGAAGATGGCCTCGGCGTCGTTGTCGAGCGTGGCGACGTGGTAGCTGTCGGCGCATTCGCGCACGGTCACCCGGTCCTTGGGCAGCCCGGCCAGCAGCGCGCGCATGCTGGCCGGGCCGACGACGTGATCGACGGTGCTCCGGTAGACGAGTACCGGCTGGGTGACCTGGCTCAGGTTCCTGACCGTCTCGCTCCACAGCTTCGGCAGCGTGGCCGCGGCCCGGACCGGCACCCGGTCGTAGCCGAGCTCGTGTGCGCCGGGCTTGGAGATGTCGCTCGCGATGCCCGGCAGCGACCGGATCACGTGCTTGAGCACCGGGGCGAGAAGGAACAGCTTGCTGTCCGGGGCTAGCGACGGGTTGACCAGGACCAGGCCGCGCACCGCGGCGCCGCGGGTCTCCGCCACGCGCAACGCGAGGCAGCCGCCCATGGACAGGCCGAATACGAAGACCTGCTCGCACCGGCTCGCCAGCTTGCCGAACGCGGCGTCCACCTCGGCAAACCAGTCGTCAGCGCCGGTCTGGGCGAGATCCTGCCAGGTGGTGCCGTGCCCCGGCAGCCGCGGAAGGCTGACCGTCAGGCCCTGGGCGGCCAGGTAGTCCGCCCAGCCGCGCAGCGTCTGCGGGCTGCCGGTGAAGCCGTGGCATAGCAGCACGCCGACCGGGCCGCCTGAGTGGTCGAAGGGTTCCGCGCCTGGGAGCACTGGTGACATGGTGGAATCGTCGCACGACGGTGCCCGCCGGCGCATCCCGCAGCGCCCCGGGACATGCGACGATGTGACCGTGGGCTACTGGCTGACGAAGTACACGCTCGGCATAACGCTGAAGATCCTCTTCCGGTCCCGCGCGTGGGGGGTGAAGAACATGCCCCGGCGAGGCCCGGTCATCCTCGCGAGCAACCACCTGTCGTTCTCCGACCACTTCTTCGGGCCGTTCCCGGTGCCGCGGAAGGTGATCTTCCTGGGCAAGTCGGAGTACTTCACCGGACGCGGGCTGAAGGGGCTGATCAGCAGGGCCTTCTTCACCGGGGTCGGCGTGATTCCGCTGGACCGCGCCGGGGGGCCGGCCAGCGAGCAGGCGATCAGGACGGGCCTGCAGGTCCTGGCGGCCGGAAAGGTGCTCGGCATCTACCCGGAAGGCACCCGGAGCCCGGACGGCCGCCTGTACCGCGGCAAGACGGGAGTGGCCCGGCTGGCCGTCGAATCCGGCGCCCCGGTCGTCCCGTGCGCGATGATCGACACCTTCCGGCTCCAGCCGCCGGGCAGGCTCCGCCCGGACCTGCGGGTCCGGCCCGGTGTGCGGTTCGGCGAGCCGCTGGACTTCTCCCGCTACCACGGCCAGCAGGCGGACGCGAAACTACTGCGGACGATCACCGACGAGATCATGCAGGCGATCCAGAAGCTCTCCGGTCAGGAGTACGTCGACGTCGACGCCCGTCGCGCCAAGGCCGAACTCACCGCAGATAAGGACAAAACCACGCCCTGACCGCCGCTCGCGTTCCCAGTTTTATCGTCGGCTGACGATGCAGCCATCCGCGCAGGCCTCCGGCCCACTAAGGTGGTTGCCATGCGAGTGGGAGTCCTCACCGGCGGCGGCGACTGCCCCGGGTTGAACGCAGTTATCCGCGCCGTGGTTCGCAAGGGCGTGCAAGAGTACGGCCTTGAGTTCGTCGGGTTCCGCGACGGGTGGCGCGGGCCGCTCGAAGGGGACACCGTGCCGCTGGACGTCCAGGCGGTGCGTGGCATCCTGCCGCGCGGCGGCACGATCCTCGGGTCGTCCCGCACCAACCCGCTGAAGAACTCCGGCGGCGGCCGCAACGGCATCGAGCGGATCAAGGACAACCTGGCCGGGCTGGGCGTCGACGCGCTGATCGCGATCGGCGGCGAGGACACGCTCGGCGTGGCTACCCGGCTCGGCGAGCAGGGGGTTCCCGTCGTCGGGGTGCCGAAGACGATCGACAACGACCTCAGCGCCACCGACTACACGTTCGGTTTCGACACCGCCGTGAACATCGCCATGGAGGCGATCGACCGCCTGCACACCACGGCGGAAAGCCATCACCGGGCGCTGATCGTCGAGGTGATGGGGCGGCACGCCGGGTGGATCGCGCTGCACGCCGGGCTCGCGGGCGGCGCGAACGTGATCCTCATCCCGGAGCGGCCGTTCGACATCGAGCGGGTCTGCGCCTACGTGCAGCACCGGTTCCAGACCCGGTTCGCGCCGATCGTGGTCGTCGCCGAGGGGGCCCACCCGATGAGCGAGGACCTCGCCACCTCGAGCGAGACGCTCGACTCGTTCGGGCACCTGCGGCTGGGCGGCGTCGGGCAGATGCTGGCCGGCGAGATCGAGAAGCGGACCGGCAAGGAGGCTCGCTGCACGGTGCTGGGCCACATCCAGCGCGGCGGCACGCCAACGGCGTTCGACCGGGTGCTGGCCACCAGGTTCGGCGTGCATGCGGTCCAGGCGGTACACGACGAGGCGTTCGGCGTGATGGTGGCGCTGCGCGGCACCGACATCATCCGGGTGCCGCTGGTCGAGGCCACCAGCCAGCTCAAGCTGGTCCCGCCCCAGCGCTACGCCGAAGCCGAAGTCTTCTTCGGCTAACCCGCCCGGGCCCGGTCCCTCCTCGCCGGTGCTGCGCCGCCGATACGTCCACGTCCCTGAGCGGCTCCCGTTAACCCCGGCGCGAATCTCGGGACGATAACCTCGCATGCCTCACAGGCACCACTGGTCACTGTCGGCGATAAGTGGTACGGGGGTTGTGTGCCCCTACCCCCATCTTGCGGGGGTTGTGTGCCCCAGCCCTCATTCCTGGCTGGCGCGGCAGTCGTAACCCGCTCGAAATGGAGGGTTGCGGGTGCAGCGAGCTCGTGCCTATACTCGTCTACGAGTACTTGAGAACGAGTCCTCGGCAACGGGGACTCGGCGACGAGGAGATGCGGGATGGCCGGGCAGCAAAAGACAGGACGGCGCAAGGTCAGCAACCTGATGGCGCTGTCTCTGCTGTCGCTGCTGACGGAGCGGCCGATGTACCCCTACGAGATGGCCTCGAAGCTGCGCGAGTACGGCAAGGACCAGGCCATCAAGATCAATTGGGGCTCGCTCTACACCGTGGTGCAGAACCTCGAGAAGCACGGGTTCATCGAGGCTGTCGAGGTGGCCCGGGAGGGCAGGCAGCCGGAGCGGACCACATACCGGATCACCGAGGCGGGCCGTGACGAGCTGAAGGACTGGCTGCGCGAGCTGCTCAGCGAGCCCGAGCGGGAGTACACCAGGTTCGAGGCGGCGCTTGGGGAGTGCGGCATCCTGGCGCCTGACGAGCTGATCGGCCTGCTGCGGCAGCGGCTCGAGGCGCTGGAAGAGGCCATCGCCGCGCATCAGCAAGGGCTGACCGCGATGGAGGCCCAGCTGCCCCGTCTGTTCCTGATCGAGTCGGAGTATCAGCTGGCGTTGCGCCGGGCTGAGGCGGAGTGGGTGCGCGGGCTGCTCACGGAGCTCACCGACGGCACCTTCCCCGGGCTGGAGGCCTGGCGGCGCTACCACGAGACCGGGGAGTTTCCCGCGGAGCTCATCCCGTCCCTGAACCAGGAAGGAGAACCGGCAACAGGCGGCTAAGCAAACGACCCCGGCCTGGTGCGGCAACACCGGCGGCCGGGGCCGTCAACCTCAATCGATCCCGCGGAACGCGAAACCCGAGGTCCCACCCACTACAGTAGCCGGGTTTCTCCTCGCGGGGCAGGATCGCAAGGAGACACTCGTGAGCACGACCGACCGCGCCATCGAGGCGCGTCAGCTAGTCAAGACCTACGCCGTACGCGGCGAAAAGCACGGCATCCGGGCGCTGGACGGGCTGGACATCAGCGTCCCGCGCGGCATGATCTACGGCCTGCTCGGCCCGAACGGAGCGGGCAAGAGCACCACCGTCAAGATTCTCACGTCGCTGGCCAGGCCAGATTCCGGGGAAGCGCGCGTCGAGGGCGTCGACGTGCTCGCCCGGCCGGGCCAGGTCCGGCACATGATCGGCGTGGTGGCCCAGCGGTCCGGTGCGGACCCGACCGCCACCGGCCGGGAGAACCTGATCCTGCAGGGCCGGCTGTATGGGCTGCGCGGTGCCTCCGTGCGGGCCCGGGCGGACGAGTTGCTTGCCCACTTCGGGCTGACCGAGGCGGCGGGACGCCTGGTCAAGACCTACTCCGGCGGCATGCAACGGCGCCTGGACGTGGCCCTCGGGCTGATGCACAGGCCCGCGGTGCTGTTCCTCGACGAGCCCACCACCGGCCTGGACCCGGAGTCCAGGGCGGCCATGTGGCAGGAGATCGCGCGGCTGGCCGGCGGGGAGGGGATGACCGTGCTGCTGACAACGCACTACCTGGAGGAAGCGGACCGGCTGGCGAGCAGGCTGGCGATCGTGGACCGTGGCCGGGTCGTCACCTCGGGCACGCCCGACGAGCTCAAGGGCGAACTGCGCGGTGACGCCGTGCAGGTCGAGCTCCCGGCTCTAAGGGACGACGCCGACGCGGCCCGGGTCCGGCGGGTCCTGGAAGCCCTGCCCGCGGTGCGGGACGTGGTCATCGTCGGCCGCGACGTGTCGGCCCGCAGTGACGACGGCGCCGCCGCCGTCCCGGTCGTGCTGGCCGAGCTGCAGCGAGCCGGCGTCAACGCGGCATCGGTGGCCGTGGCGCGGCCGTCGCTGGACGACGTGTACCTGCGGCACACCGGTCGCCGCTACAGCGAGTCGGAGAGTCCCCGCCGCGACGGACAGGCGAACGAGCTCGACACCGTAGGGGTGAGCAAGTGATGACGACCATGCAGATGATCCCGCAGACCTCGCAGACCGCGGCGCGATTCCAGGCGGCACAGCCGAACATCGTGCCCTTCCGCACCACCATGGCGCACACCTGGTACCTAACGGGCAGGAAGCTGCATGCCCTGGTCAGGCAGCCGTGGGTGCTGGCGTTCAGCGTCATCCAGCCGGTGATATGGCTGTTCTTGTTCGGCCAGCTGTTCCGCCGGGTCATCGACATCCCCGGCTTTGCCTTTCACGGCACCTACCTGGACTACCTGGTGCCCGGGCTGATCGCGATGAACGCGATGTCCAACAACATGTGGGCGGGCATGGCCATGATCGAGGAGATCGAGCGCGGCACGCTGAACCGCTTCCTCGCCGCCCCCGCCAGCCGGATCGCGATCATGAACGCCTCGGTGGCAGAGCAGGCGGTCAGCACGACCGTGCAGTCGCTGATCATCGTGGGGCTCGGCCTGGCCGGCGGGGCACGCTACCACGGCGGGGTCGCCGGGGTGGCCGTCATGGTCGCGGCGTCGATCCTGGTCGGCGTGGTGTTCGGCGCGCTGTCGAACGCGGTCGGCATGACGCTGCGCTCCCGCGAGGCCATCATCGGCGTGTACACGTTCTTCATGCTGCCGCTGATGTTCCTGTCCTCGGCGTTCATTCAGACCAGCCTCATGCCGGGCTGGATGCAGGCGATCGCGTCGCGCAACCCACTCAACTGGGTGGTGCAGATCGGCCGCAGCGCCGTCTCCGCCCACCCCGACTGGGCCGCTATCGGGGTCCGCTGCGGCGGTCTGCTGGTCCTGGCGGTGGCGTGCGTGGCCATCTCGGTCGCGACGTTCCGCTCGTACCGGAAGAACGTCTGACCATCCCAGGCCGGAACGGCGGGTGCTACGGGGGCACCCGCCGTTCCCGTGTCCCTACTGGGGAACGGGTCCCGCCGACAAGCGCGGAGCGGCTTCCAGGGCCACCGCCAGTTCCTCCGGTGCGGACGGGGTCGGCGCCAGGTCGTCGCCACGGCGGAACGTCCTGACGTCGCGAGGGATCAGGGCTAGCGCGGAGGCGATGACGATCACCGCCGCCGCCGCGTACTGCGCGCGGGCGGCTCCGATCGCGGTGCCGAGCGGCCCCGCGATCAGCGCGCCAGCGGGCATCGCCATGACCGAGCCGAGGACGTCGTAGGACGAGACCCGGGCCAGCTTGTCCGGCGGGATGTTCCGCGCCATCGTGACCGTCCACTGCACCATCATCATCTCGACGAACACGCCGAGGCCGAAGGACGCGAGGCACACCGCGGGCAGCGGCAGGACCATCGCCAGCGAGAGCGGGGAGATCGCGATCGCGCCCCCGGTGAGCACCACGAAGAGCATGGGCCGGCGGGGGGTGAACCGCAGCGCGGCCAGACCGCCCGCGATCAGGCCGAACGCATCCGCCGCGGTGATCGCACCCCAGGCCGCCGGACCGCCGAGGTGCTCGCGCGCCACCACCGGGCCGAGGACCGAGAACGCGCCGTACCAGGCCATCATCACCACGCAGAACTGGGCGACGATCACCCACAGCCAGGTGTGCGACCGGAACTCCGACCAGCCCTCCCGCAGCTCGGTCAGCATGCTCCGGGGCGCGCCGTCCGGGCCGGCCGCCGTTGCCTCCTGTCCGGTCACCGGCCGCGAGCCCCGGATGGCGAGCAGCATCGGGATGGTGCTGACCATGCCGATGCCGCAGAGCACCAGCGCCCAGCCCGCCCCCGCGGCCGCCACCAGCAGGCCGGCCAGGGCCGCGCCCGCCATCTGGCCGACGTTCATCACCAGCCGGCTGATCGCGCTCGCCTCTTGCAGCAGGTCACGCGGGACCAGGCGGGGAAGCAGCGCCTGGGAGGCGGGGTAGAAGATCGCCACGCCAGTCCCGGTAATCGCCTCGAGCCCGATCATCGCCCACAGCGGGGGACTGCTGGTCAGCGCGAGCAGGCCGAACGTTCCCTCGCCGAGCGCCATGAGCAGGTTGGCCGCGACGATGACCCGCTGCGGCGGGAACCGGTCGGCGGCGACGCCGCCGAGGAGCGCGAACACCAGTGACGGCGCGATCTGCGCGGCGAGTACGTACGACAGGTCGGCCGCGGAACCGGTCGCCTTGAGTACGGCGAAGGAGACACCGACGATGGAGAATCCGACCGACGCGGGCGCGATCAGCCGGTCGGTCAGCAGCAGCCGGAAGTCCCGGATCCCGAGCACGGGGAACCGGCGGAACAACCCACCCCGCGACATCGGCCCTGCCCCTTCCAGCCTTTCCGGCCATCCGACGCTAACCAGGCCCCTAGCGCGCCGGCAACTCGTTTTATTCCGGCGCGGGAAGAGCTCAGCAGAGCTGATCGATCCTGGTCCACACGCCGGGCGGGTTGTCGTCGCGCGGCAGCCACAGCAGCGGCTGCCTCCCCTCGTACTTGAACTGGAACCCGGCGTCACCCGGATAGCGGTCCCGGCGGTCGGGCCAGACCACCTGCAGGTACGGCGGCCTGACGTAACCGTGATACCGGTCCGAGACCGCGAACATGCTGGTCATCCGCCAGCTCTCGTGCACCGGCCGGATCGCCAGCGAGCACGGGCAGATGCCGTCGATCCGGTCTCCGGCCTCGATCGGCGCGCCGCGGGCGATGCGCTCGCCGATCGAGTTCAGGATGACCGTCATGTGCTCGACCGGAAGGCCGAACATGGTCAGCTCCGGACCCTGGTGGCTGAGCCACAGCCCTACCGTGTAGGCCCAGGGCGGCGCGATCTCATCGCCGAGAACGGCGGAGACCGACCAGCCGACCGTGCGAATGTCCTCGGCGACCGCCTGCATGCAGGCCTGCGGGTCGAGGTCGGCGCCCTCGGCCAGCGCCTCGCACTCCGCGCACCTGCAGGGCCCCGGAGACTGGTCCGGGGGGTTGGCGCGGCGTCTGCGTGGTGGGTTCATGAACGACACATTACGAGGGGGGTACGACATTTTCGGGGCCGCCGGGATCCATGCCGAGATGCCGCTCGATCGCGCTCAGCCGGTCGTCGATCGAGTCGAGCAGCGCCTGGAGCGGGTCGGATGTGGCCACGCGCCGCGGTCGCACCCGCGGTCGCAGCAGGGGAGGGTACTCCTTCCCCTCCGGCCGGCTCGCGGTCTGCGCTATCACCCGCGCACGGAACACCGACACGTCCACACCGAGCGCGCCGAGGACCTGGGCGGCCATGCAGTCAGCCTGCCCGGTCAGGCCGAGGAGCAGATGCCCCGTGCCGATCTGCTGGCCGAGCCTGGTTGCCTCCCGCAGTGCCAGCTCGAAGCCCTTCTTGGCCCGGGCCGTGAACGCGATGTGCCCGCGCGGCGGTTCCTGGCCCGGGCCTGCCAGGGCCGCGATCTGCCCGCGCACGGCGTCCAGGGTGACCCCGGAAGACCCGAGGACCTGCGCGGCGGCACCGCGCTCCTCCCGGAGCAGGCCGGCCAGCAGGTGCTCGGTGCCGACGTGATCGTGGGTCAGCCGCCTGGCCTCTTCCTGGGCCAGGACAACCGCCCGGTGGGACTGGTCGGTGAACCGCTCGAACATGGCGTCACTCCCACCTCTGGCCGCCCCCGCTCGGTACCTCCAGTGTGCACCCGCCGGGCTCAGCCCAGGCGAGCCCGGAACGCCGCCGTCTTGACCCGGTTCTGGCACGAGGTCGAGCAGTACCGCCGGGTGCCGTTGCGCGAGGTGTCGACGTAGACCCGGTCGCACCGGGGCGCCGTGCACACGCCGAGCCGGTCGTAGAGGTCGCCGCCGAGCACGACCGCCAGGCCGGTGGCACAGCCCGCCGCCCAGCCGTTCGGCAGGGACCGGTCGGCAGCATGGAAATGCAGGTGCCAGGGCTCGCCGTCGTGCCGTTCCAGTTCCGGCCGTGCCCCGGTGCGGACGAGCAGCGCGTTGACCTGGCCGGCCGCCTCGTCCACCGCCCCGGTGCTGACCGCCTCGAAGACGCCGCGCAGTTCCGCCGCCACGAAGCAGAGGCTGGCTGCCTCCTCCCAGGTCGCCTCGCGCCCGCCGGCGCCGCGTAGCACCGCGCCGACGGCCGCCGTCCGCTCGTCCGCCTCGGGCGGCGCGTACCGGCGGCCCCGCTCCTCTCCCGGCGTGAGCAGGTTCACCAGGTCCACGGCCACCCGGACCACGACATCGGTGTGACTGTTGAAGTTCACTTGACCAGTTACATTTCAATAATTAGGGTTGTGACTGTCAAAGCTATCTTAGCCAGTAACAATCCGAGGAGGCGGCCCCGTGCCAGAACTCGACCGCGATACCGCCCGGGAATGGATCGAGCGCTGGGACCGGCAACAGGAGGAGGGTCTGGCGGACCGCGAGGACAGGTTCACCGCGCTCATCGACGCGGTCGAAGAGGCTACCGGACGGCCCGACCCGCTCATCCTCGACATCGGCTGCGGGCCCGGCTCGCTGGGGGTCAGGCTGCTCGCCCGGCTGCCGCGCGCCACGGTCGTCGGCATCGACGCTGATCCGGTGTCGCTGACCCTGGGCCGGGCGGCCTACTCCGACGTGCCCGGGCTGCGCTTCGCCGACCTGGACCTGCGCCTATCCGGCTGGGTGGCGCGGCTGGGCCTGGGAACCCGGGCGCCGGACGCCGCGGTGAGCACTACCGCTCTGCACTGGCTGTACGAGCCCGAGCTGCGCGCCCTGTACGCCGAACTAGCCTCCGTGCTGCGCCCCGGCGGCCTGCTGCTCGACGGCGACCACTTCGCCCTCGACGCCAAGGAATCCCCGGTCCTGGCCCGCCTGGACCGGGAGCTGCGTCTGCGCGAGGACAAGCGGCGCTTCCCCGGCGGGCACCCCGAGAACTGGCACGACTGGTGGGACGCCGCGACCGCGGATCCGGTGCTGGCCGGCCACGTCGCCGAACGGGGCCGCCGCCGGGTCGAGGCGGGTCACCACGAGTCGGAGTCGACGCTGCTCGCCACCCACGTCGAGGCATTGAGGGCGGCCGGCTTCGCCGAGGTCGGCACGCTCTGGCAGCGCGGCGATAACCGCGTGCTATGCGCCGTCATGCCGGGGGAGACTGCCTGAGCCGCTGCTCGATGGCGTTCAGCCGCGTGGCGATCGAGGTCAGCCGGCCCATGAGCTCGTCCGCGGCCGGGGCGGCGGGCGGGGGAGCGGTGGCCGAGCCCGCTTCGCGGCGTCCGTACAGCAGCTCGATGACCTGCTGCCGGGCCCGGTCGTGGTCCACCCCGGCCCCGGCCAGCAGTTGCGCCGCGCCACCGCCCTCGCGGATGAGGCCGAGCAGGATGTGCTCGGTGCCAATGTAGTTGTGGCCGAGCTGGTTGGCCTCGCGCAGGGACAGCTCGAGCACCTTCTTGGCCCGCGGCGTGAACGGGATGTGCCCGGACTCGGGCTGCGGCTCCGCGCCGCGGCCGATACTGTCCTGCACCGCCTGCCGCATCTCGTCCAGGTTGATGCCCATCGAGGTAAGCGCCGTGGTCGCGACGCCCGCGCCCTCGTCGATGAGCCCGAGCAGGAGGTGCTCGGTGCCGATGTAGTCGTGGCCGAGCGTCCTGGCTTCGTGCTGCGCCAGGACCACCACCCGCCGCGCCCGGTCGGTGAACCTCTCGAACATCGCTCCGCCCCGGAGTTAAGGACTAAGGAGTATGGGTCACGAACGCCGCGCGTAGGCGACGTTGATGATCGCGATGGCGACCCAGATGGTCAGGATGATGAACCCCTGCCCGCCGAGGCTGCCGACGGACGACACGATCGCGGTGGCCGCGACGCCCAGGGCCACGGAACCGAGCGCGGTGATGGTCGTCGCCACGTTCCGCGCCCCGACCGGGGACGGCCGGACCGGCGGCGGTCCCAGCTGGTATCCGGGCGGCAGCACGGGCCCCGGGTAACCTTGGTACCCGCCCTGAAATCCCGGGTATCCGGCCGGGCCGGCCGGACCAGCCGCACCGGCCGGCGCAGGGACGCCGGGAGCAGGCCCGGGAGCCCCCACGGCGCCGGTCTGCGCGAGCCGCGCCTCTATCCGCTTGTCGATTTCGGCCCCGATACGCTCGACCAGGCCCTCGGCGACCGCGTCCTCGTAACCGGGACCGAGGTCGGCGTGCGCGCCCACGGAAGCGCGGATCTCGGCCTCGGGGTCGCTGCTCATGAGCGCACGCTACAGCGTGCCGGGTAATCACCACAAATAAGCCAGCCGTCACCATCGGTGCCGGGCGTAGGCGACATTGACGGCGCCGATCACGATCCAGATCAGCGCGACCAGCCATTGCATGCCCCCGCTGGCCTGTCCCGGATGCAGCACCGTCGCCGTGGCCCCGATAGCCATGCCCATCGAGCCGAGGGCCAGCACCACCGTGCCGAACCCCAGCCGTCCGGCCAGCGGTTCACGACGCGGCCGCGGCCGCGGCGGCGGAGCCTGGGAGGGCGCCTGGCTGTACAGCCGGGCGTCCACTCGCTTGTCGATTTCTTCGCCGATTCGCTCGACGAGACCCTCGGCCACGGCGACGTCGTAGCCGGGGCCGAGATCGCGGTGCGCCGCGGCCGAGGCCCGGACTTCATCGGAGATGCTCACGGGGCCCACGCTAACGGCCGGCCGTGCGGGAATCACTGGGGCTAGCACCCGGTTCCCGGCTCGGGCTGGCCCCATGGAGCCCGAATCTGCTGGCAGACTAGGAGAGTGCCAGATTCCCCCGCCGCCGATGAGCTGTGCGTCCTGCTCAAGCTGGGCGAGATCGTGCTCAAGGGGCGGAACAGACAGCAGTTCGAGAAGATCCTGCACGGCAACATCCGCGCCGCTGTGCGGGACCTCGGCGTGCCGGTCGACCTGCGCCAGCGCGAGGGGGTGATCCTGCTCCGCGTCGCCGACGGAGAGTTGCGCGGCGAGGCGGGCTGGGCGCAGGCCGTGGGCCAGATCGCGGAGCGGATGCAGGATGTGCCCGGCATCGCCCGCGTGTGCATGCCGCTGCGGGTGGCCAAGGCGCCCGAGGCCATCTCCGCCGCCGCGATGGCGCTGACCAAGGGCACCTCCGGCACGTTCGCGGTGCGCGCTCGCCGCAGGGACAAGCGGTTCCCGCTCACCTCCTCCCAGCTGAGCGTGCTGATCGGCCGGGAGATCCAGGAGGCGCACGGGCTCGGGGTCAACCTGTCCCACCCGGACACCACCGTCTTCATCGAGGTGGACCAGGACGAGGTGTTCGTGTTCACCGAGGGCATGGCCGCCCAGGGCGGGCTGCCGGTCGGGATGAGCGGCCGCGGGGTCGTGCTCATGTCCGGCGGCATCGACTCGCCGGTGGCCGCCTACCGGATGATGCGGCGCGGCCTGCGCTGCTTCTTCCTGCATTTCTCCGGGATGCCGCTGACCGGCCCCGAATCCATCTACAAGGCCTACGCCCTGGTCCGCGGGCTCGACCGGTTCCAGGGCGGGTCGCGGCTGTTCGTGGTGCCGTTCGGCAAGGCGCAGCAGGCCCTGAAGTCTTCCGGGGCGGACCGGCTGCTGATCGTGGCCCAGCGGCGGCTGATGCTCAAGACCGGCGAGGCGCTGGCCCGCAGGCTCAGCGCCACCGCGCTGGTCACCGGCGACTCGCTCGGCCAGGTCAGCAGCCAGACGCTCACCAACATCACCGCGCTGGACGACGCGGTGAAGCTGCCTATCCTGCGCCCGCTGATCGGCTGGGACAAGGCCGAGATCATGGCCGAGGCCCGCCGCATCCGCACCCTGGCCATCTCCGAACTCCCCGACCAGGACTGCTGCACGCTGCTCACCCCGCGCCGGGTCGAGACCCGGGCCCGCATCGACGACCTGCGCCGCATCGAGGTCAGGCTCGACGCCGAGGACCTGGCCGAGGAGCTGGCCGCGGGCGCGCACGAATACCGCCAGTCAGAATCCTTCTAACCGAACGGGCTCCAGGCTGCCGCGCGCTCAGGCCAGGGCGGGCTCGCACGGAACGGCGGGCGCCGGGGTCAGGGTGCGGCCGACCAGCGGGGACAGGTGAGCCGCCACGGCGGCCAGCTCGCGCAGATCGGACTCGACCAGCGCCTGCGGGCCGTCGCACAGCGCGGATTCCGGGTACGGGTGCACGTCCACGATGATGCCGTCCGCGCCGACCGCGATCGCGGCCCGGGACAGCGGCAGCACCAGGTCGCGGCGGCCGCCGGAGTGCGACGGGTCCACGATCACCGGCAGGTGCGACAACCGCTGCGCGACCGGCACCGCGCTGATGTCCAGGGTGTTCCTCGTCGCCTTCTCGAACGTCCTGATGCCGCGTTCGCACAGCACGATGTCCAGGTTGCCGCGCTGGGCGATGTACTCGGCCGCCATCAGCCACTCCTCGATGGTGGCGTTCATGCCGCGCTTGAGCATCACCGGCTTGCCCACCCCGCCGACCGCCTGCAGCAGCGGGAAGTTCTGCATGTTGCGCGTGCCGACCTGCAGCATGTCCGCGTAGCTGGCGACCAGGTCCACGTCACCCGGGTCGACCACCTCGGTCACCACCGGCAGGCCGGTCGCCTCGCGCACCTCGGCGAGGATCTTCAGCCCGGCCTCGCCCAGTCCCTGGAACGCGTACGGCGAGCTGCGCGGCTTGTACGCGCCGCCGCGCAGCAGCGACGCGCCCGCGGCCCGGGCCATCAGCGCGGCCGCCAACGTCTGCTCGGCCGTCTCGACCGCGCACGGGCCGGCGATGACGGTCAGCGTGTCCGGCCCGATCGGCACCCCGCCCACCCTGATGACCGAGCGCTCCCGGTGGTGCTCCCGGCTCACCAGCTTGTACGGCGAGGAGATCCGCACCACGTCGCTGACCCCCGGCATGCCCCGCAGGTTCAGCGTGTCCAGGTGATCCACGTCGCCGACCAGGCCGACGATCGTCCGGGACATGCCGCGGCTCACGAAGGCGTCGCCGCCGGCCGACCGAACCCGGTCGACGACGCCGTCGATTTCCGTTTCCCCGGCCTCCGCCGTCATCACCACGACCATCTCGTCCGCCTCCAGTCATAAAGAAAACCCCGGGCCGTCTGGCCCGGGGTTCGGAGTTAAGTCGCTTCCGTCAGCGCCCTATCTTCATCGAAGGGTCTGGCAGGCGACCGTCCGGGACCCGGACCGGTAGCCAAACCAAAACCAGAACTGCTGACGCATGACGGTCATGGTAGCGCATGCCGTCAAGGCGGGGGATCAGAAGGGGCCGACTTCGAGGGTGATGACGCTGCCGGGCGGTGCCTGGCCCACCGGGCTGTAGTCCCATACCTTGTTGCTGAGGCCGAACCTGTTCACCTTGACCTGGAACCCGGCGTTCTCGAGCAGCTGGGTCGCGTCTGTTGCGTCCATGCCGATCGGGTCGGGCACGTTGACCAGCTGCGGACCAGTGGATACCCGGACGACCACGGTCTGCCCCGGCTGGAAAGTGGCGCCTGCGGCCGGCTCCTGGCTGACGACGGTGCCCGCGGGATCCTGGCTGTTGGCGTCCGACTCCTCCTGCAGCTTCACGTTGTTCTGGCTCGCCAGCTGCCGGGCCGCGTCGATGCTCTGCCCGGTGAAATCGGGCAACGGCGGTCCGGACGCGACCAG
>Ga0307282_10000198_pt1 | contig 17985 bp, 16 predicted proteins | sample ER_DNA_121_FD_194475 | JGI IMG/M metagenome (GOLD analysis project Ga0307282, IMG submission 194475) | Bulk soil microbial communities from the East River watershed near Crested Butte, Colorado, United States - ER_DNA_121 | ecosystem: Environmental > Terrestrial > Soil > Floodplain | place...
CACCGTCGGCGCCGACCCGGGGTTGAAGGCGGTGTGCACGTGCCCGTGTCCGGCGTCGACGAACGACTCGCCCGCCGAGTACGTCCGCTCCTCGCATGTGCCGGCAGGGACGTAGGTGAGGGAGCCGGAGATGATGTTCACGATCACCGGCCCGTAGTGACTGTGCCAGGGGAACTGCGCGCCCGGCTGCACCGTGTACTTGATATCGACCGTGCGGGAGGGGTCGCCGACGTTGACGACCATCGTGCCTACGTCGGTTCCTCTCGCCCCAGCTTGCGGATTCGATCGTCACGTCGGGCGGCGAGTCGATCTTGCAGAGTCATCGCTGCCAGGTCGCGATGTTCTCGCCGATCTGCGCGGCTGGACGAACTTCGTCGATGCCGTCGAGCCGGAGGAGTTGATGCGCGTGCTCGACGAGTTCCACGGCACGATCGGCGGTCTCGTCAGTCGGTTCGACGCCACGGTCGGGTTCATCGAGGGCGACGGTGTCCAGCTCTTCTTCAACGACCCGATCGAGGTGCCCGACGCCGCGTTGCGCGCCGTGCGGCTGGGCTGCGCGCTCCGAGAGGCGATGATCGGGCTGACGGCCCTCTGGCGGAAGCGCGGCTACGACCTCGACTTCGGCGCTGGGATCACACTGGGCTATGCGACCTGCGGGGACGTCGGCTTCGAGGGTCGCTCGGACTACGCGGCGATTGGAGCGGTGACGAACCTGGCGTCACGCCTCGCCGACGAGGCGACTGCCGGCCAGATTCTGATCTCGCAGCGCCTCTACGCAGAAGTCGAGGACGACGTCGAGGTGGAGCCGGCGGGCGAGTTCACGCTCAAGGGCTTTCAGCGACCGGTTCCGGCCTTCAACGTCGTCGCCGTCCGCGAGGCCGCCGCCGCTTGAGGGCCCGGTTTTCGATTGAATGTGGCCGATGCCGCCGCTGAACGCGATCGGGATCGCCGCCTCGGACATGGCCGAGTCGATCCGCTTCTACCGAGCCCTCGGGCTCGACATGCCGGAGACGCCGGACGAAGGACACGTCGAAGCAGTCATGCCGAACGGCGTACGCCTCATGCTCGACAGCGAAGAGGTCATCCTCAGCTTCCTTCCCGATTGGAAGCGTGTGGACGGGAACCAGGTCTCGCTCGCCTTCGAGTGCGAGAGCCCGGCCGAGGTCGACGAGATCTACGCGCGTGTAACAGAAGCGGGCTTCGAGGGCGAGAAGGAGCCCTGGGACGCGTTCTGGGGGCAGCGTTACGCCCTGCTCGGTGATCCTGACGGCGTTCGGATCAACCTCTACGCCGCGCTGCCCGCTTAGTAGACCGTCTTCCTCCGGCTTCTCGCGAACTTCGCCCGCTCCTTGCGCGCCTGCGAGCGCAGCCGCCCGTCCTTGCGGATCGCGAGCGCCCGTAGCTCGCGCTGGAGCTTGCAGTAACTGTCCCAGCGCTCCCGTGAGAGCGTGCCGTCGCTCAGCGCCCGCCGGATCGCGCAGCCCGGCTCCCGCTCGTGGGAGCAGTCGGAGAACCTGCACTGCGCTGCGAAGTCGCTGATCTCCGAGAACGTCGTGTCGAGGACATCCTCGTCGGCCCACAGCTGCAGCTCGCGCATGCCGGGCGTGTCGAGGAGGACAGCGCCCGAAGGCAGCGGCACGAGCTCGCGATGGGACGTCGTGTGCCGTCCGCGGCCGCCTGCACTCGTCTCGGCGGTGGCCAGAACCTCTCGTCCGGCGAGACAGTTCACGAGCGTCGACTTGCCCACGCCTGACGAGCCCAGCAGGGCGACCGTCTTGCCCGGCTCAAGGTAGGGGTCGAGAGCCTCGAGACCTTCGCCGGTGACGGCGCTCACCGCGTGCAGGGCCACGCCCATCGTGACCGGTTCGACCTCGAGGAGCTCGGCTTCGGGGTCGGCCGCGACGTCGCTCTTGTTGACGACGACCACCGGGGTCGAGCCGCTGTCCCACGCGGAGGTCAGGTAGCGCTCGAGCCGCCTCGGGTTGAGGTCGAAGCCGAAGGCCGTGACGACGAACACCGTGTCGACATTTGCGGCCACGACCTGCTCCACGGTGCGCGTCGAGGCCTCCTTGCGGGTGAACGAGGTGCGGCGCGGCAGAACGGCCTCGATCACGGCCTTGCGCTCGCCGTCGAGCGGACGGACCGCGACCCAGTCTCCGACCGCGGGCAGGTCCGCTTCGGACAGCTTCCCGGCCGGGACGCCGCCCATGGGGCCCTGCTCCGTGAGCAGCTCGCACGGCCCGTGGTGTCGCGCGGAGACCCGCGCGGCAATCAGGTTGTCTGCTGCATATGGCTCGAACGCGTCTGCGAAGAACGCGTCCCAGCCGAGGTCTTGCAGGTTCAAAACGAACTCCTTTGGCTGTGTGAACACGAAAGCGCCCGATTGGGGCGCGGACGGTGAGCCTCAGGAGTGCTGCGTACTAGCGAGCGCGACCGGAGGCTCGGGCAACGGAGAACTCAGTCATCGTCGAACCTCCTTTTCGTCGCGGGACTCACCCAGGGTACGTGAGGATCCGGCGGGATTCAAGCGAAGCCCTCGAGCGCGGCGTTGACGAGCCTCGGCAACGTGCTCAGGTTGTAGCCGCCTTCGAGCACGGCCGCGGCCCTCGGGGCGAACGCAGCGCTGCGACGCGCGAGCTCGCGGAAGCCGTCCTCGGTCACGTTCATCGATGCGAGCGGATCCTCTGTATGCGCGTCGAAGCCGGCGGACACGATCACGAGCTCAGGCTCGAAAGCGCGCACTGCGGGCTCCACGATCTCATCGAAGGCGCGCCCGTATTCCTCGTCGCCGCAGCCGGCCGAGAGCGGGACGTTGAGCGTCGTGTCGCCCTGGTCGTCGGGGCCGCCCGTTCCCGGATAGAACGGCCACTGGTGGAGCGACGCGAAGAAGACGGTCGGATCGTCGCGGAAGATCTCCTCGGTGCCGTTCCCGTGGTGGACGTCCCAATCGACGATCGCCACGCGCTCGAGGCCGAGCTCGGCCTGGGCGTGGCGGGCGGCGACCGCGACGTTGTCGAAGAAGCAGAACCCCATCGCCGCGCGCGGCCGCGCATGGTGTCCCGGCGGCCTGACAAGCGCGAACGCACCACGCTCGACGGCCGCGATCGAGATTCCGGCTGCGAGGAGGGATGCCTCGTACGTCGTGGCGGACGCGATCGTGTCGCCGTCGAGCCAGGTCGGCTCGGTCAACGACCGAATGCTCGCGACGTACTCCGGCGAGTGGCACCGCTCGACCTGTTCCTCCGACGCCGGCTCCGCCTCGCCGAACTCGCCGACCGAGTCGAGCAGCACCTCGATCCGCCGCGGCGTGTCCGGATGGTGGCCCGTCAGATGCAGGCGAACCAGGTCGGGGTGGCTCAGAACCTCCAATACCCGCCTTGTAACACAGTGTTACTTGGCCTGCTCCTGACCGACCTTGTAACAGACTGTTACTTGGTCGGTTCGGCGCGGGCGGCCAGGCGCTCGGCCATCTGGTTCATGCCCCAGTCACCGAGGAGGCGGGACGCCTCCGCCCACTGCGGGGACTGGGTTTCGAGGGGAGAGAGAGGGGCGGAGGCGTCCAACGTTGCGATTCGCCGGTAGAGGCGCAAATCCTCTGCGATCGGACCGAATCGTCCCGCCTTCAACGCTCCTTCCAGCGAGTCATACTCGTGCAGGATCTGCGCCGCCCCCTTTGGCCCCACGCCTGGGGCGCCGGGCAGCTTGTCGGACGGGTCGCCGCGCAGTGCGATGAAGTCGGGCACCTGGTCCGGCTCGACGTCGTAACGCTCGCGAACCTCGTCGGGCCCGATCCGCGCGAGCTCGCTCACGCCTCGGGTCGGCGTGAGAATCGTCACTGACTTGGACGCAAGCTGGAACGAATCGCGGTCCGAGGTGACGACGAGCGCCGGCCAGCGCCTCTTCTTCGCCGCCGCAACGGCGGCAGCCAGGAAATCGTCCGCCTCGTAGCCCGGCGCCTTGCCGGCCGTGAAGCCAATCGCGCGCACGAGCTCGGGCAGCATCGGGAGCTGCTCGAGCAGCGCGGCGTCGAAAACGCGGCCGCTCTGGTAGCCGTCGAATGCTTCGTGCCTGTACGTCGGCACCTCGAGGGTGTCCCAGCCGACGACGACGCTCCGCGGCTCCTCCGCGTCCCAGAGCCGCGTCAGGAAGTTCGTGAACCCGACGATCGCGCCCGAGGGCCTGCCGCCCGAACGCTTGATCGTCTTCGGTAGCGCGTGGTAGGCGCGGTGCGCCAGCGAGTCGCCGTCGATGACGAGCAGCGGCTTCACAACGCGCTCTCCAGTTCGGCGATCGCGGCCATCAGCCGCTCGGTGCCGATCACGGCAGCCTCCCTCGCATTCCGGTCACGAAGATCGTCCAGCTCGATCGGCGTACCGTAGGCGACCCGCAGCGGCCCGAGCCGGCTCAGTCTGTCCGTGCCCCTGATCGCGGCCGGGATGAGCGGCGCCTCGGCCTCGAGCGCAACCCGCACCGCACCCGTGTGCGGGCGCGCCTCGCGCTTCTTCACGAGCCCCTTCTTGCGACGCGTCCCCTCCGGGAAGATCGCCACGACCTCACCTTCCTGCACGAGCTGCACGGCCGTCGCGATCGCCTCCGCGTCGCCTTGGCCGCGCCGAACCCGGAACGCCCCGCCTGCCTTGACGATCGGCCCGAGCGGGAACCGGTACAGCTCGGCCTTGGCCATGAAGCGGATCTGTCTGGGAAAGAGCGGCAGTCCCAGAGGCCATGGATCGAGATTAGAAAGGTGGTTCGCGGAGAGGACAAACCCGCCCTGGCGTGGAATGTGCTCCTTCCCGGTGGCGCGCAAACGGTAGATCAGCCAAACCGGCGGCCCGGTGACGATTCCTGCCAGGAAGTAGAACGGTGAGGTTGACACGCGGCGCTAAGGTCCGACACGAAATGAAGACGCTCATCATTGCCGAGAAGCCCTCCGTCGGCCGCGACATCGCGACCGCGCTGGACGGCGTGTTCCAGAAACGGACGCTCGCCGACCTCGATCCCAAGCGGAAGAAGGCCACGAAAGACGAGCCGACGTTCCTCGAGTCGGACGACACCGTGATCGCCTGGGCGGTCGGCCACCTCGTCCAGCTCGCCGAGCCCGAGGAGTACGACGAGAAGTGGAAGAAGTGGCGGATGGCGGACTTGCCGATCGTGCCGCCGAACGGGTTCAAGCTCGTTCCTCGCGACGCGAAGTCGAAGAAGCAGCTCAAACTCGTCGAGACGCTCCTCAAACGCGACGATGTCGACCGTGTCGTGAACGCGTGCGACGCCGGCCGCGAGGGCGAGCTGATCTTCGCGTACCTCTACGAGTCGGTCTTCGGCACCGCGCCGACGAGCCCGGACGCGCCGAAGCCCGTCGACCGGCTCTGGATCAGCTCGATGACGAAGCAGGCGATCCGCGAAGGATTCGACCAGCTGCGCCCCGGCAACCAGCTTCAGCCGCTCGAGTCCGCTGCACGTGCTCGCTCCGAGGCCGACTGGCTCGTGGGCATGAACGCGACCCGCGCGGCGACGATCCGCGGCCGCGCCTGGGTCGGCGGGGTCGTCTCGCTCGGCCGCGTCCAGACGCCGACGCTCGCGATCATCGTCCGTCGCGAGCGCGAGATTCAGGCGTTCGTCCCGGAGCCGTACTGGCTGGTGCACGCGAGTTTCGACCCGCGCTACGAGGGCCTCTGGTTCGACCCGATCAGGGCCGACGACAAGGACACGCCTACGGGCCAGGAGACCTGGCTCAAGGAGGCCGAGCGTGCCGAGGAGATCGTTGAGAAGGTTTCCGGCAAGACGGGGACCGTCGAGGACGTCGAGCGCAAGGAGCAGTCCGAGCGCGCGCCGCTCCTCTACGACCTGACGTCGCTTCAGCGCGATGCAAATAGCCGCTTCGGGTTCTCCGCGCGGCGAACCCTGCAGGCCGCGCAGTCCTTGTACGAGGGCAAGAAGGCGATCACGTACCCGCGCACGAGTTCACGGTGGCTTTCCGGCGACCTCGTCCCACAGCTGAAGCCGACGGCGGGGACGCTCGTCGACATCCCCGAGTACGCGACCGCGGCGCAGTTCGTGCTCAGGCTCGACTCGCTTCCGCTCGCCCGGGTCGTGAACGACGCAAAGGTCGGTGACCACCACGCGATCATCCCCACCGACGTCGAGCACGACGTCAGCGAGTTCTCGCCCGACGAACGTCGTATCTTCGATCTCGTCGCGCGCCGCTTCCTGTCCGTGTTCCATCCGCCGGCGCGCTACGCGCGGACGACCGTCGTCACCGTGGTCGAGGACGAGCGCTTCCGCACCCGCGGCAAGGTCACGCTCGAGGCCGGGTGGCGTGGCGTCTACGGCGTTGAGGCCGATGCCGATAAGGAGAAGGACCCCGAGAGCGCCGAGCTCCCGCCGCTCGAGAAGGGCCAGCTGGTCAAGGTCGTTTCAGTCGAGAGCGAGGCCAAGGAGACGAGGCCCCCGGCGCGCTACACCGAGGCGACGCTGCTCTCAGCGATGGAAACCGCGGGCAAGCTCATCGACGACGAGGAGCTCCGCGAGGCGATGAAGGAGAGCGGCCTCGGGACCCCTGCCACACGTGCCGAGACGATCGAGACGCTCATCCGGCGCGAGTACATCGAGCGTGGCGGCAAGGATCTCCTGCCGACTCCGAAGGGCCTCCAGGTGATCACGATGCTCGAGGAGAACAAGCTGACCTCGCCGGAGCTGACCGGCGACTGGGAGAAGCGCCTCGGCGACATCGAGCACGGTCGGGGCGCGAAGGACGACTTCATCAAGGGGATCGAGCAGTTCACCGAGGCCACGATCAAGGCGATCGAGGCCCTCGACAAGGAGAAGCTCCGGCCGGAGCGGGTCGAGCTCGGCCTCTGCCCGCGGTGCGGCGCCGAGACGGGAGAGATCATCCGCGAGAACTCGAAGGCCTACGGCTGCACGAGCTGGAAGTCGCGCGAAGAGACGGGCTGCGGGTTTGTCATCTGGAAGCGCGTCGCCGGCCGCACGCTCACGCCTGAGGTCGCTCGCCAGCTGCTCGAAGAGGGCAAAACCAAGGAAGTTCTGTCAGGCTTCCGTTCCAGAGCTGGCAAACCTTTTCGTGCGCGGCTCGTCTTGAATGATGAGGGCAAGGTCGAGTTCGAGTTTCCGGCTCGGGCGAGATCCAAAGAGCCCGCCGCAACGGAATAAGCAGGTACCGGTACGCGTTTCAGGTTCTAACCCGCAGCACGGAGTCGCTTCCTCCTGGAAACACCAGGAAACGCGGCCTAGAGTAAGAAGTCGAGATGAATTCGATGACCGGACGCCGTCTTACAGTGCAGCAAACCGGGAAGGTAGGAAAGGGAGAGGAACCGCAGTTGACGCAACAGCAGATTTCCGAACTACTCGAGACCGAGGGGGCCCGTTCCCTGGTCGAGGCTGCCGAGGAGCGCGGCCACGTCGAGCCGACTGAGCTCGAGGCGTTCGCGCTCGAGCACGATCTCGACGACGCTGACGTGGAGCAGCTGACGCGGGAGCTCGAGGCGATCGGCCTCGAGGTCAACGACCCGCGGTCCGAGGAGGATGCGAAGCCGGCGCAGCCCGAGCCGAAGACGCCGAATCCGGACGTGGTCGTCGGGTCAGCGGACTCGCTCCAGCTCTTCCTGGCCGACGTCGGCCGCCACAAGCTGCTCACGGCCTCCGAGGAAGTCACGCTCGCGAAGGCGATCGAGCGCGGCGACATGCTCGCCAAGCGCCGGATGATCGAGTCGAACCTCCGGCTGGTGGTTTCTATTGCGAAGGGTTACCGCGGTCTCGGCGTTCCGTTCCTCGACCTGATCCAGGAGGGAACCCTGGGGCTGAACCGCGCCGTCGAGAAGTTCGACTGGCGCCGCGGCTTCAAATTCTCGACCTACGCGACCTGGTGGATCCGCCAGTCGGTGCAGCGAGCCGTCGCGAATCACGCGCGCACGATCCGCGTGCCCGTGCACGTGGTCGAGCGCCAGCAGAAGCTCTCGCGCGCAGCGCGCCGGCTCGAGGTCGAGCTCGGCCGTGAGGCGACGAAGGACGAGCTGGCCGAGGCAACAGGGCTTCCGATGCAGCACGTCGACGAGGCGCTCGGCGCAGCGCATGCATCTGTCTCGCTGAACCAGACGGTCGGCTCGGACGACGAAGGCGAGCTCGGTGACCTGTTCGCCGACCGAGAGGCCGCCGATCCGTTCGACGAGGCGGAGGAGTCGCTCCGCCGCCAGGGCGTGCGCAAGGCACTCGATGCTCTCCCAGAGCGCGAGCGGCGCATCCTTGAGCTGCGCTTTGGTTTCGAGGGCGAGCCGTGGACGCTCGAGGCGATCGGACACGAGCTCGATCTGACCCGCGAGCGAGTCCGGCAACTCGAAGCTCAGGCGCTCGCACGCCTGTCTGCGCTGCGCGAGCTCAGCGCGGTCGCGGTCGTCTAAGACAGCCCGCTCGGCTTCAGCTCGCGCGTCGGATCTGCTCTTCTACCTGCCGGTAGGCGGATGACTCCGGGGGAAGCTTGTCGAGCGCTGCGGTGAGGAGGCTCCTCGCGTCTTCGTCTCGACCCTGCTTGCGGCGGACGAAGCCGAGGTTCGCGATCACCTGTCCCTCGTGCCTCTCGTCGCCGAGCTCCCGAAGGAGGACGAGCGCCTGCTCGAAATGCTCGACCGCGACCGACACGGAGCCAGTGTGAACGAGAGCAAGCGCGAGATTGTTGAGGGTGAGCGCCTCTGTGCGCGGGTCGTCGAGGTCACGCACGATCGCCAGCGCGGCGAGATGTTGCTCGGCGGCCCTTTCGTACTCCCGGTCGCGTCGCAGCTGAGCCCCGAGCTCGTTGAGTCGACGCGCCTCGTGTTGCGGGTCGGGTCGGGCCGGTTTCTGCGGACGAACCTCGAGGGCGTGCCGGGTCTGATGAGCGGCGCGGTTCGCAAGGCGCCCCAGACGTTGCCCGGCGTCCAGCTCGTCGAGAGACGACCGTAGCTTTCGAGAGGCGTGCTCAATCGACGGCCGGAGCCTTCCCGAGGCCCGATCGACCGACGGCCGTACCTTCCCGGAGGCGCGCTCGATCGACGGCCGCACCTTTTCAGAAGCCCGCTCGATCGACGGCCTGGCCACTCGGATTGTTCGGCCGATCTCGTAACGGCGGATGAGCCAGAGCGCGGCGACCACGAGTCCGCCGACGAGAAGCACAGCCAGGGAAGCGACCAGGACGATGCTGACTCCGATCGCCGCGAGCATCCCGGCCAGCAGGAACCAGATTCCCGCGAAAGCGAGAGCGCGACGGCGCAGCTGCTCGCGATCGACGGGCCGCTCGAGTTGTCTCGGCCACGACACTAGATACCCCCGACCTCGTAGGCTAACGGCCCTCAAGCCGCGACTCTTCGCCAGAACCACCGACGATCCTGCCGGTCGCGGGCGTCCAACTTCGTCAGCGCCCGGCTTTACAAAGATCGAAACCGCTTTTTACAATCTCGCAACTTCTGCCAAGATTCCTCGTCTCAGCAGTATCCGAGGAACTATCAACCTGGAGGTGTGATGGGCAGGAAGCGACACTGGAGACCATTGGTGAGCGTCATAGCGCTCGCGACTGGGGTCTCGCTGATGGTTGCGGCACACGGTGTCGCGGCTAACGGCGCCAAGGTCTCCCAAAAGAATCCGCAGGCGTTCGGAACCCTGCGTGCAGTGATCGACACGATCGACTACCTCGACCCCCAGCAGGCCTACACGGGCCAGTCGTGGTGGGCGATGTGGAATGTCTACGAGACGCTCTTGACATACCGTCACGTGGACGGGCCGGCCGGCTACAAGCTCGTGCCAGGCCTTGCTCAGTCCCTGCCGACCGTCTCGCGGAACGGCAAGGTCTACAAGTTCAAGCTTCGCAAGGGCGTGAAGTATTCGAACGGAAGCGCTCTCAAGGCCTCCGACTTCGAGTGGGCGATCAAGCGAGGCTTCCTCGCCCAGGGTCAGGGCGTCGGTTTCTACACCGACATCGCCGGTGCCGAGGCCTATTCGAAGAACCCGACGGCCGGCGGAGACATCTCGGGAATCGTCACGAACAACGCGAAGCGAACGATCACTATCAGGCTCGCCAAGGCGCGAGGCGACTTCCTGACGATCCTCGCTCTCCTGTTCGCGGCGCCGGTGCCCGGTAACACGGACCCGGCGATCCAGAACGGGTCGATTCCGGGAACCGGGCCGTACAAGTTCTCGAACTACGACCCGAACCGCAGCTTCACGATGGTGCGGAACCCGTTCTTCAAGCCGACCAAGAACATCCCGCGCGGCAACCCGAACACGATCGACGTCCAGCTCGTCGGGGACGCAGACGCGGCGACTCAGCGCGTGATCAACGGCCAGGCCGACTACTCGAACGCGGCGATCCCGCCCGACCGGATCGCGGACGCCAAGGGCAAGGGCAAGCTGCTCCTTCGCAAGACGGCGAACACGTACTACTTCTGGATGAACATCAAGGAGGCGCCGTTCAACAAACTGAAGGTCCGGCAGGCCGTCAACTACGCGATCGACCGCAAGGCGCTGCAGACGCTCGTCTGGGGCGGTCTCGGTCGACCGACGCAGAACGTGCTTCCGCCGACGTATCCGTCGTACCGCAAGCTGAACCTGTATCCGCACAACCTGGCCAAGGCGAAGACGCTGATCAACCAGGCCGGCGCCAACGGCGCGAAGGTCACGGTGTGGACGCGGAACGTCAGCGACGCGGTGACGGCTGCGCAGTACTACACGAGCCTCCTCAACCAGATCGGGCTCAACGCCTCGCTCAACGTTCTCCCGAGGGCGACGTACTACACGACCATCGGGAACGTGGACACCCACGCACAGACCGGGTGGGCGCGCTGGCTCGAGGACTACCCGCATCCGCTTGACTGGTTCGACGTGCTGCTGAACGGCGATCGGATCACCAACCAGGACAACAACAACTACGCCTGGTACAAGAACAAGAAGACCGACGCCGCGATCGAGAACCTGAAGAAGGCTCCGATTCTCACCCCCGCGGTCAACGCGAGGTGGGCGAAGGTCGAAAAGCAGATCATGCAGCAGGCTCCGTGGGCCCCGTGGTCGAACCGCGTGTTCCCGGAGTTCTTCGGCAAGAACATGAGCTGCATCCACACCCAGCTCCTCTACGGGATCGATCTCGCACGTTTGTGCAAGAAGTAGGGGGTTGATTCAGGACTAGGGCAGAGGGCGCCTCCGGGCGCCCTCTGGCTCTACACTCGAAAGCCGGAGAGATGTCGGAGCCCGCGACAGAACTGACGCTCGACACCCCGTCGCTTCTCGCAAGTGAAGAGCACGAGGTGGCCATCGTCGGGCGCAGCCCGTGGTACCTCGCCTGGCGCCGGTTGCGACGGAACTGGGTTGCGCTGCTCTCGCTCGGAGTCTTCATCCTGATCGTGCTCGCGTGTGCGTCCGCGCCGTTGTATGCGCGGCACGTCGCGCACACCGGGCCGAACACGATTCACGCCACCGACCAGATCCGAGTGAACGGCAAGGTGCGGAAGGTGATCCAGGGTGGCGCCGTGTACAACCCGGCGACCGACACGTTCGAGGTCAAGAGCGTGGACATCCTCGGCCCGACGTGGTGGCACGCCGATGGACGCTTCGTCCTCGGCTCGGACAACCTCGGACGCGACGAAGCGGTGCGGTTGCTCTACGGCGGGATGAACTCGCTCAAGATCGGGATCGGGTCGGCGTTGATCTGCACGTTTCTCGCCGTCGTGCTCTCGTTGGTCGGCGGCTACTTCGGCGGCTGGCCCGACTGGTTCGTCTCTCGCTTCTACGACGTCATCTGGGCCTTCCCGGTGCTGCTGCTCGCGATCGCGCTTGGCACCGCGCTTTCCGTCAACGGCTTCCATCACTTAGGGGTGAGCATCGAACCGGGGAGCCTCTGGATCCCGACCTCGGTCATCGCCTTCATCCTCATCCCCTACGTCGGGCGGCCGATCCGCGGGCAGGTCCTGTCGCTGCGCCAGAAGGAGTTCATCGACGCCGCGATCGGCCAGGGCGCCAGCCCGCTGCGCGTCATGTTCTCCGACCTGCTTCCGAACGTGGCGTCGACGATCCTCGTCTTCTTCACGCTGATCATCGCGACCAACATCCTCACCGAGGCCGGGCTCTCGTTCCTCGGCGCCGGCGTTCGCCTTCCGAATCCGTCCTGGGGGAACCTGATCGCAAGTGGACAGGACCAGCTTCAGACGGCCCCGTGGCTGTCGCTGATTCCCGGGATCGCGATCGTGCTCACGGTCCTGTCGCTGAACATCTTCGGCGACGGGCTTCGTGACGCGCTCGACCCGCGTTCGAAGGTTCGGATCGATCGCTGATGGGCGCGTTCATCGTCCGCAGGCTGCTCGGGATGGTCGCGGTGATGTTCGTCGTCAGCTTCCTGGTCTTCGTGATCTTCATCAAGATCCCGGGCGGCGATCCGGCCTCGCGGATGGCCGGCAAGAATCCCTTGCCGCAGAACATCACCAACATCCGCAAGCAGTGGGGCTTCGACAAGCCCTTCTACGTCCAGTACGTGCGGATGATGCAGAAGACCGCGAACGGGCTGGTACCCGGAAAGCACGGCCAGTACGACGTCCTGCGCTCGTTCGACACGCGCCAGGACGTCGCGCACGAGATCAAGCGCGGGATTCCCGCGACGATGTCGCTCTGCATCGGTGCAGCGATCATCTGGCTCTTCTTCGGGACCCTCGTCGGCGTGATCTCGGCGGTCTTCGCCGGAAGGTTCTCTGACCGCGCGATCACGACGGCCGCGTTGATCGGGGTGTCGATGCCTGTCTTCTGGTTGGGGCTGGTCCTGCGCTTCTTCCTCGCGGAGAAGCCCAACGACCCGCTGTTTCCGGACGGCGGGTACGTCGGGCTGACCGTCGACCCGGTCGAGTGGGCCCACCACTTGATCCTGCCATGGTTCTGCCTGTCCATCCTCTTCATCGGGTTCTACGGGCGAGTTCTGCGCTCGAACATGCTCGACGTGATGAACGAGGACTACGTGAGAACGGCCAAGGCGAAGGGTCTCGGCCCGAAACGCGTGCTGCTGAAGCATGTGCTGCGGAACTCGATGATCCCGATCGTCACGCTCTTTGCCCTCGACTTCGCGGCCGTGCTCGGCGGAGGCGCGATCCTCACCGAGACCGTCTTCGACCTGAAAGGCGTCGGCTGGTACGCGGCGCAGTCGGTCGGCGGCCTCGACCTGCCGCCGATCATGGGCGTCACGCTCTACGGCGCGTTCTTCATCGTCTTCTTCAGCGCCATCGTCGACATTTTCTACGTCTGGCTCGATCCGCGGATTCGACCGTCCTGATGGCCGAACCGCTGCTGGAGGTCAAGGGCCTCAAGGTCCGATTCGCGACCGAAGACGGGGTCGTCCGAGCGGTCGACGGCGTCGACTTCCAGCTCGAGCGCGGCAAGGTGCTCGGCATCGTCGGCGAGTCCGGCTCCGGGAAGAGCGTGACGGCTATGACGCTCCTCGGGCTGACCCGCGGCCAGAATGCGGCGTTCGAGGGCGAGGTCATCTACAAGGGGCAGAACCTGCTGACCATGCCGGAGTCGGGCCTGCGCGATGTCCGCGGGGACGAGATCGCGATGATCTTCCAGGACCCGATGACGTCGCTGAATCCCGTGTACCGGATCGGCGTCCAGATCGTCGAGGCGATCGTCGCGCACGAATCGATCTCGAAGAAACAGGCCAGGCGGCGCGCGATCGATCTGCTGAAGCAGGTGGGCATTCCGAACGCCGCGGAGCGGATCGACACGTATCCGCACGAGCTGTCCGGCGGCATGCGCCAGCGGGTCATGATCGCGCTGGCTCTCTCCTGCAACCCGGACATCGTGATCGCCGACGAGCCGACGACGGCGCTCGACGTGACGATCCAGGCCCAGATCCTCGCCCTGCTCGACAATCTGCGCGCCGAGTTCGACTCCGCCGTGATCTTGATCACGCATGACCTCGGCGTCGTCGCGTCGATCGCCCACGACATCCTCGTCATGTACGCCGGCCGCGTGGTGGAGGCCGGCCCCAAGCGGGAGCTCTTCTACGACCCGCAGATGCCGTACACGTGGGGGCTTCTGGGCTCGATCCCGCGGCTCGACCGGCCCAAGCAGGAGAAGCTGCACTCGATCACGGGCTCGCCGCCCTCGCTGATCAACGCGCCGCGCGGTTGCAAGTTTCGGCCCCGGTGCCCGCATGTGTTCGACCGCTGCATCGAGGAGCCCGAGCTCGTGAACCGCGTCGAAGCGCCCGACCATCTCGATCGCTGCTGGCTCTCGCTCGACGACAAGCGCAGGCTCAGGGACGAGACGATCGCGCCAGAGGCAAGTATCGCGTGAGCGAGAACAACGGCAACCTGCTCGAGGTCAAGGGGCTCAAGAAGTATTTCCCGATCCACAAGGGCTTCACGCGACGGGTCGTCGGGAACGTCCATGCCGTCGACGACGTGTCTCTGAGCCTCGCCAAGGGCGAAACGCTCGGGCTCGTCGGCGAGTCCGGCTGCGGGAAGTCGACGCTCGGTCGCTGCATCGTCCGGCTGCTCGCACCGACTTCGGGCGAGATCGTCTTCGAAGGTCGATCCACCGGCCAGCTCGGGTCGCGGGCCCTGCGACCCCTGCGCCGTGAGATGCAGATGATCTTTCAGGACCCGTACGCGAGCCTCAATCCGCGCAAGCGCGTGGGTACGATCATCAGCGACCCGATGAAGATCCACGGCATCGGCGACCGCAATGAGCGCAAGCGGAAGGTCGAGGAGCTGCTGGAGACGGTCGGGCTCTCGCCGGAGCATTACAACCGTTTCCCGCACGAGTTCTCGGGGGGTCAGCGGCAGCGGATCGGCGTCGCTCGTGCGCTCGCCCTACAGCCGAAGCTGATCGTCGCGGACGAGCCGGTCTCGGCTCTCGACGTCTCGATCCAGGCGCAGGTCCTGAATCTGCTGGAGAACCTTCAGACCCAGTTCGACCTCACGTACCTGTTCATCGCGCACGACCTGGCCGTCGTCCGCCACATCTCCGATCGGATCGCGGTCATGTACCTCGGAGTGATCGTCGAGGTCTCGCCGGCCGAAGCGCTCTACGACAACCCCTTGCATCCCTACACGATCTCGCTGCTGTCGGCGGTGCCGATTCCCGACCCCGACGTCGAGGCGAAACGCGAGACGATCCTTCTCCCAGGCGAGCTGCCCAGCCCTGTGAATCCGCCGGCGGCGTGCCGATTCCACACGCGTTGCCCGTACGTGCAGCCGACGCGATGCACGACCGACGTCCCGGAGCTGCGCAAGCTCGGGGACGGGCATTTCGTGTCGTGCCACTGGGCCGAGAAGATCAAGGCCGGCGCGATCAAGCCGATCGAGAGCACACCGGTCGAGGCAGAGCGCCAGGATGCCCCGGTCGAAGTGCCGCCCTCGTAGCCGAGCGGCTACCGCAAACCGGTAACCCTCGTTTGGGGGTGAGCTAAAGCAGGCGCCTCCAGTGGCCGATAGGCGGTGCATCGTGGATGCTGCGGAGCGCAGAAAAATCCTGTCCCGATACGTGAGCCATTCTCGTCGGTTCGACGAGGTGGCCGCGAAGCGCGGACAGGGCAATGCAGAGGTCATTCCGTTCGCAGCTCCGCTCCGCGAGCTCGAGCAGGAGCCGACCGCTCGCGAGATCGAGGTGCTCCAGCTGATCTCGGAGGGTCTCGTCAACCGCGAGATCGGCCAGCGCCTCTTCCTCTCGGAGGAGACCGTGAAGAGCCACGTGCGGCACCTCCTGGCGAAGCTGCAGTCACGCTCTCGCGCCCATGCAGTCGCCGTCGGCTTCCGCCGCGGCCTGATTGCCTAAGCAGCTACTTCCGGGACTTCGTAGCTCGGGTCCGTTGTCCACACCCTGTGGATATCCCTCAACAGGGGGATGCCCAATTGCTGTGGAAAACGGAAGCTACGACGCGGTAGCTACCAAGAGATAACGCCACCGGGGCTTGCGGCCCGGGAAGCCAGACGAAGCACGATCTTCCGCACTTTCGCTCTCCTTCGGTCGGGGACTGACGGCAAATCGAGGGTAACCCTTTCGGGGGAGAAAAAGAGACCTTGGCTGAAATTTCGCTGAAACAGCTCCATATCGCGGTAGCCAGCCGGAAATCGCGGGTCGAGCTGTATGCCATTTTCCTGGCCGGAAGCAGCATCGCGGTGGCCCTCGCGCTTATCGGCGCCGGCTCTACGCTGAGGAACCCACCGGCGCTCGTATTCCTCTGTATCGCGGCGGCTCTCGCTCAGCGCGGTCAGATCGAGGTAACCGGGGCGCACAAGGTCTCGATCTCGCTCTTCCCGATCCTCCTGGCCGCTGTCCTATGCGGACCGATCGGAGCGATGGCGGTTTCGGTGGCCTCAATGCTCGGAGAAGAGACGCGCCCATTCACGAGGTGGGTTCTCTATGCCTCGAGTCGCTCACTAACAGGCGCGGCAGCGGGGTTAGTCGCGGCCACGTTTGGGCTAGAAAGCTTTCAGTCGATTCTCGCCGCGACCGCGGCCGCGGCTGTCTGCACCCAGATCCTTGATCTGGCTTTCGCGGCACTTGTCTTCAGCTTAAGAGGGCACGGCAGTCCGATTGCGGCGCTTCGTGAAACTGGCCCTCTTTCGCTAATGGGGTTGCCCCTCTATGTGCCAGCCGTCTCACTCCTTGCATGGGGTTATGTCGCGCGTGACGCCTGGTGGGTGCTCCCACTGTTCCTCGCCCCAGCGCTGGCGGCTCAGCGGTCCTTTGTCCTCTATCAAGGAGAGCGCAAACTCGCGGCAGATCTGGCCGAGGTGAACAAGCACCTTGAGCGGGCCAACCTCTCGTTCGCGACCGCCCTTGTCGCGACGCTAGACGCCAGAGACAGGTACACCGCCGGTCATTCGGCGGCCGTCGCCATCTACGCACGAGATATTGCAACGAGAATGGGTCTGGCAGAGTCCCAGATTCAGCTTGCCCATCTATGTGGCTTGGTTCACGATATTGGCAAGATTGGCCTCCCGGCGGGCCTGCTCGAAAAGCCTGGGGCCCTCACGCTCGAAGAGCGGAGGCAGATGGAGGAGCACTCCGCTATTGCCGAGCGAATTCTCGCAAAAGTAGACGACTATGCTGAGATCGCCAAGATCGTCCGTCACCATCATGAGAGAGTGGATGGGCAGGGCTATCCGGACGGACTCGCCGGCGAGGACATCCCCCTTCTTTCTCGGATCCTTGCGGTTGCAGACGCCTACAACGCGATGACCTCAGATCGGCCCTACCGAGATGCCATGCCGAGTCAGGTAGCTCGTATGCGCCTGGCCCAGGCCGTCGAAAGCCAGTTCGACACGTCAGTAACCGCCGCGTTCGAGGCGATCCTTACAGCTTCGGACGAGGAGTATCGGTCGGGCACGCGATCTGACTTTGGGCTGGGAGACCAAAAGCTTGAATCTGACCAGACGATCGTTCCGGCGTCGTTGCGCGCCGCACACGTAGCGTAGTCCCCTGCCGAGCGGGCCTCGCCCACTTTCCGTTACTCGGGCGAGAGGGATGACGTTACGAGCGCCTCCTAGGCCAGCGGGTGATCACGCCGTCCGGCGCGGGCAACGCCTTCCCGAGGGAGACAATCTCAAGCGGTGTCGCCCAGCTCTGCCCCCGCAGCAGCTCGCTGCGTAGCACCTCATGGCCCGGGAGGTGCTCTCCCGTCAGGCCCGCTCGTGGCGCGGGGTCGCCGGTCGGGTGTTCAGCTCGCGTCAAGCGAGGGCAGGTCCCGTCGGCGAGCCGCCCGGGGTGCCGCACCCGCTCGACGAGACGCGGTACACCCCGTTACCCCCTTGCGTTAACACGAGGCCGACCCCATCCCCCCGGGGAGCGGGACTCCGACGCGCAGGTACTTCGCCTCCCTCTCGGGGGCGACATGCATCCAGACAGAGGCCGTGCGTCCAGTTACGTCAGACCGTCAACCGCGTCGACCGTCCCCGATGCCTTGACTCGTAACTTCTGTTGCGAGACGATCCGACGGTTCGAGGAACCGGAGGTTCGAATGGC
>Ga0307282_10000199_pt1 | contig 17984 bp, 17 predicted proteins | sample ER_DNA_121_FD_194475 | JGI IMG/M metagenome (GOLD analysis project Ga0307282, IMG submission 194475) | Bulk soil microbial communities from the East River watershed near Crested Butte, Colorado, United States - ER_DNA_121 | ecosystem: Environmental > Terrestrial > Soil > Floodplain | place...
GGGCAGATCGAACGGTTCGCGCCCGGGTTTCGCGGGCTCGTGCTTGGCCGAAAAGCCTGGGCTCCGGCCGACCTCGAAGACCGCAATCCGAACCTCGTCGGCGGAGACATCGGCGGCGGCGCCAACGATCTCCGCCAACTGCTCGCCCGGCCCGCGTTGCGGCCGATCCCGTACTCAACGCCCCTGGAAGGCGTCTACCTCTGCTCGGCATCGACGCCGCCGGGCGGCGGCGTGCATGGGATGTGCGGCCAGCTCGCGGCGCGGGCAGCTCTGCGTAACGCCTAGCCGGGGCTTGCGGGTTCCACCGCGCGCTCAGGCGAACCGGTGCGTCTCAGACGCCCCACCCAGTCTCGCACCGCCAGCACCGCCGCCTCCAGGCGCTCCGACGGAACGAACAGGATGTAGAGGGACGTGATCGCCAGCCCGTAGAAGCCGACGCGCAGCGAGTACTCGATTCCGAGGTGGAGGGATAATCCCGCGAGCAAAACCCACGGTCGTAGCTTTCGGTTCCAGACGAGGATCGCGAGCGAAAGCTCGATCACGAGCGTCCCATACGTGAGCACGTTCGAAATCAGTGGCGAGGTCGAGATGAACGACGGCACGGGGAACCGTTCGATGTCGGCGACTCGAAGCGCGAAGGAAACGGCAGTGCCGTTGTTCCAGTTCGTCCCCTGAACCTTCGTCCAGACGGCGAACAGGTAGACGACGCTGAACTGGATCTGCAGCAGCCGCATCGCCCATGGAGCCCGTCTCGGGAACGACCAAAATTCGCTTCGACTCGTCAGGAAGCGTTGAACTGACAGAGCCGCGGCGGTCGGCGCGAAGATGAGATAGAAGGCGATCACCCGCAGCAGGACGTCGCCGGCGTTGAATGCAAACGGTGTTCGCCGCTCGAACGACATCATCCCCACCAGCAACATCAGCGCTGCGAACTGGGAGAAGAAGCCGACGAGCAAGCAGATCGAGGCGATGATCAGCGCCACGGCGACCAGCACGACCACGGTCTTGCCGGGGAAGCTCCCGAAAATTCCCCAGACGCCTGCCTGCTTGCCGGTGAAGTCGGGCTGACGCGGCAGGATTCCCTGCTTGGTGAACAGCGCCGTCAGCTCGGGCAAGAGCGAGATCGACCAGCCCAGCGCGATCAGCCCGAAGGCGATGCGGAAGACCACCAGCGGAGCCACCGACGCCGGCTCGAACCAGAAGGTGTTCCAACCGTCGATCGCGGCCTGCGCCCGCCCCCTCATTGGGCGCCTCCCTGGAGCTCGGACTCAGTGATCTGCGTCGTGAAGAAGGTGCCGTGGTGGACCAGCCGCGGCTGATGAGCACCGGGCGCGAGGATGTCGTACCAGGTGTTCGTCAGGGCAACCCGGACCGGCCGGTGCGTTGGTGTCGACACCCGCCGAGCGACGAAGAGAGCGAACGGCCGGCCGAGCTGAGGCACGTAGCCAGGCGAGACGACGTACTCGGCCCATTTGAGCCATCGGTAGTCGACGTAGGCGCCGACGACGGGGTTACGCCTCGGGATCTCCCAGCTCGTCTTCGAGCCGTCGGCGAACGTCACGTCTGCCCGTATGTGGATGGTCACGCGGCGGGGATCCGGCGAGAAGACGCCCCAGTTCTGGTCGAGACCGGTGCCGTAGATGTACCGGTGGCCCGCGGACAGCAGGAGATCCTGAAGCCTGGAGGTCGGCAGGTTGGCGGTCAACACGGCGAGCAGAGTGATCACGATGAACGCCGAGATCACGACTCTCCCTGCAATCGACTCCTCGAACCGGGCCTGAATCGACCTCCACCCCATGCCTCGCCTTATACACAGGAGCGTCAGACGCCGCAATCAAGCTCACGGCGCCACGAGGTCCTTGAGCTGGTCAAGTCGCGCCGGACCGATGCCGGGGACGGCATCGAGCGCGTCGACGGAGGTGAATGCGCCGTGCTCTTGCCGGTAATCGAGGATCTTCTGGGCGGTCACGGGGCCGATGCCCGGGAGGGTGTCGAGCTGCTCGAGCGTCGCGGTGCTGAGGTGGACCGGTCCCGCCGCGGCCGCGCCGGCTGTCCCTGCCGACCCGGCCGGTGAGCCACCGCGGCCTGGCACGACGACCTGCTCGCCGTCGGCGAGCGGTGCGGCCAGGTTTACGAGCGCCAGGTCGGCCTTGGCCGTCGCACCGCCGGCGCGCGAGACAGCGTCCGCGATCCGAGCTCCCTGGCTCAGGCGGTAGAGGCCGGGCCGCCGGACTGCCCCGACCACGTCGACCACGACCAGCCCTGTCGGGATGGTCGAAGTCTCCGCGGGCGGCGCAGCGGGCGGCGCGAGCGTTGCATCGGCCGGCGGGCGCGCCAGCAGCTTGCTACCGAGAAAGAGCAGCAGGGCGACGCCGGCGACCGCGACCAGCACGTGCCTTCGCGTCAGCGCGAACGGCAATTCGGGCACGCGATCAGCGTGCCGCGAGACGCGTCAGCGCTGGGTGACGTGTCTGTGACGAATCAGCGCCAGCTGATCACGACAGGCGACCGCGCCGCGCGCACGCGAAGCAACAACTCCCCACGGCCGGGCTCGCCTCGACGCGGGACGATCCGCACCTCGAGGACGTGGTGCGGGCCCGCCACCGCAACAGCGGTCGCGTCTCCGCGCGGCGAGCGAGCATGAGCTCGCACCGAGCCTGGGACGCTCCGCGCTCCGAGCACACGTCTGTTGTGGAAGAGGTCGAAGGTGGCGTTCCGCCCGTGGGCGGTGCGGTAGAAGATCGCCAGCGAATTGGATCGCCACCCCGGCTTCGCGGCCGCGACCCCGCGGTCGAGCAGCCGGTCGTGGTCGCCGTCACCCTCGATCAGGCGCAGCTGGTTGACTCCTTTCGCCCGAACGACATAGGCGATCTTGAGGCCGTCCGGTGCCCAGGCGGCTGCGAGGACGGGGCCCCCCGTCGGCTGCGTCCACGCTCGCCGCTGGCCGGGCGCAAGCGCTACGAGCGAGGAGCCGACGCCGACGACCGCGTAGAGCGCCCGCGGAGACAGCTCCGCGGTCGTCGCGGGCATTCCTTCGATGCGCAGCCCCGCCCTCGTCGCCAGCCAGAGCCGACCTCCGGCCACGACCGCGATCCCGTGCGTCTTCGGCGGGACGGAGAGCCTCGAGACGACCGGAGGGGACGACAGGTTCCGCGCGCCGATGTCAACGTGGAGCTTTCCGGTTGCCGCGAGCGCCGCCGCCCCGGCGCCGACGAGGAACGCGACGCCGAATACGAGGATGAGCAATCCGCCCCGAGATCGCCGCGCGGCGGTTGGGCCCAAGGCGCCCAGCGATGCCGCTCGCGCGCGAGCCGTGACTTCCCGACCGGGCTTCGGCAGGCGCCCGAACGTCGCCCGCAATCGTTGCTCAAGCTCGGCCGGCATCGCTCACCTCCTGATCGGCCCTGAGCTCCTCCAGGGCCCGCGCCAGTCGAGAGTTCACGGTCCCGATCGGGATCCCGAGCAGCTCGCCGATCGCGGTCGGCGTGTAGCCGAGCCCGTAGCGCAGGACGACGACGACCCGGCGCTGCAGGGAGAGCCCGGCGATCGCGTCCAACAGCTCCTGGTCGCCGCTGGGGACGTCGTGCCACTCGAGTCGCTCGAGCTCGGCCTCGCCGCCAACGAGCCGCCGCTCGGTGCGGAGCAGGTCCAGGCAGCGATTGACGACGATCCGGTGCAGCCACGGCCCGAAGGGGCGACGCTCGTCGAAGCGGCCCAACGCCGCAAAGGCCCGCTCGAAGGCATCCTGCGCGACGTCGTCGGCGAGCTCCCGCCTCCCAGTGACGACGTAGGCGGCCCGCCAGGCAGACCGCCAGTGGCGTGTGAAGAGCTCGGCGGCCGCGTCCCGCGAGCCCCGGCGCGCCAGCTCGACCAGCTTCGCGTCGCTGCGCATACGCATGAGCACATTCTTCTACGGTCGACATAGCTTTTGACGTCCCGCCTGCCCACCGGGCTTAGCGGCCGCGCCGCCATGTCGGCGCGGCCTCTTATGCGGGCATCGCAAGCGACGCCCTTGTTCTACGCCCGGAGCGGTTTTTCGCGTCCCGCTAGACGACGAAGTTGACGAGCTTGCGCGGCACGACGATCGTCTGGCGGATCTCCTTGCCGTCGAGTTGCGCCTGCACCCGCGGCGACGCCTTCGCTCGCTCGATCAGCTCGGCCTCCGGCAGGTCGGTGGACACCTCCACCCGGTCGCGGACCTTGCCGTTGACCTGGATCACCAGCTCGAAGGTGTCCCGCTCGAGCAAGCTCTCGTCGGCGACCGGCCACGGCTCTTCCCAGAGGCGCTCGTGACCGAGCCGCTCCCAGAGCTCCTCGGCGACGTGCGGGGCGTACGGCTGGATCAACGAAACGACGGTCTCGGCGGCATGTCGCGCGCCGGGATCGGTCGTGGCCGGCGCGAGCTCGTTGACCAGCTCCATGACGGCGGCGATCGGCGTATTGAAGACGAACCGGCGGCCGATGTCGTCGGTCACCTTCGCGATCGTCTCGTGCGTCTTGCGCGCCAGCGGCCCGTTCGCGGGCGCACCGTCGCGCGGCGCGCTCTCCGCAACCTCGTTGACGACGCGCCAGACGCGCCGCAGGAAGCGAGCGATCCCCTCGAGGCCCTCGTCCGTCCATTCCATGTCCTGGTCGGCGGGCCCCATGAAGAGGATGTAGAGCCGCACGGCGTCGGCGCCGAACTGCGCGGCGAGTTGGTCGGGAGCGGCCACGTTGCCACGCGACTTCGACATCTTCGAGCCGCCAAGACGGACCCAGCCCTGGTGGAAGAGCCGAGCGAACGGCTCCCGGACGCCGACCATGCCCTGCTCGTTCAGGACCTTGACGAAGAAGCGCGAGTAGAGCAGGTGACCGGTCGCGTGATCGATGCCACCGACGTACTGGTCGACCGGCATCCAGTAGTCGGCGATCGTGCGATCGAACGGCGCCTGGTCGTTGTAGGGATCGCAGTAGCGCAGGAAGTACCAGGACGAGTCGACGAACGTGTCCATCGTCTCGGCCTCGCGCTTGGCGGGGCGCCCGCATTTCGGACACGGGACGTTGAGCCACTCCTCGTTGGAGGCCAGCGGCGGCTTGCCCTTCGGGCGATAGTCGTCGACCTCCGGCAGCTCGACCGGCAGCTGGTCCTCCGGCACCGGCACGATCCCGTCCTCGTCGCAGTAGACGACGGGAATTGGGCAGCCCCAGTAGCGCTGGCGCGAGAAGCCCCAGTCACGGAGCCTGAAGCTGACAGCCGGGCGTCCGCGCCCGCGCTCGCCCAGCCACTCGATGATCGCGCGCTCCGCTTCCGGCGCGGGCAGGCCTGAGAACTGCCCTGAGTTGACCAGCCGCTCGTTCTCGGTGTGCGCCGCGAACGGTCCTTCCGGCTCTTCGCCCGAGCCGTCGGCGGGCTCGACGACGGGGACGACCGGCAAGTCGTAGCGCCGCGCGAAGTCGAAGTCGCGCTCGTCGTGGCCCGGCACAGCCATGATCGCGCCCGTTCCGTACTCCATCAGCACGTAGTCGGCGACCCAGATCGGTACCGGCTCATCGGTCGCCGGGTTGAGTGCGTTCCGTCCGGTGAAGACGCCGTCCTTCTCCTTCGTCTCGCGCTGCTCGGTCGTGCGCATAGCCGCGTGATTCGCGTAGTCGCGGACGGCGGCTTCCTGCTCGGTGCCCGCAGCCAGCTTCTCGACCAGCGGATGCTCGGGCGCGAGCACCATGAAGGTGGCGCCGAAGATCGTGTCCGTGCGCGTTGTGAAAACGGGAACGTCCAGCTCGAGGTCGTCGACCCGGAAGAGCAGCTCGGCGCCCTCGGAGCGGCCGATCCAGTTGCGCTGGATCGCCTTCGTCCGTTCCGGCCAGTCGAGCATCGCGTGGTCATCGAGCAGTGCGTCGGCATACGCGGTGATGCGGAAAAACCATTGCTCGAGGTTGCGCGACTCGACCTCGGCGCCGCACAGCTCGCAGCGGCCGTCGACCACCTGCTCGTTCGCGAGCACGGTCTGGTCGTTCGGGCACCACTTCACGGGCGCCGCCTTGCGGTAAGCGAGCCCGGCCTCCAGGAACTTCAAGAACAGCCACTGGGTCCAGCGGTAGTACTCCGGCTGGTGAGCCGAGACTTCGCGATCCCAGTCGATCGCCCAGCCGAGCCGGCGCATCTGGGCGCGGATCGCGGCGATGTTCCGCTCGGTGATCTCACGCGGATGGCCGCCGCCGCGGATCGCCGCGTTCTCTGCCGGCAGGCCGAACGAGTCGAACCCCATCGGCCGCAGAACCGTGAAGCCGTTGCGGCGCCGGAAATGCGTGACGACGTCCCCCAGCGTGTAGTTGAGGACGTGGCCCATATGGAGGTTCCCGGAGGGGTACGGAAGCATCTCGAGCATGTAGAACTTCTGGTCCTCGGCGGCGCCGGGGGACTCGGGATTGGAGACGTAGAACGCCCGCGCGTCCTCCCAGGCTTGCTGCCATTTTGGTTCGATCTGTTCCGGCTCGTACCGATCCATCACGCCTCCAGAAACGAAAAAAGCCTCTCGATTCGAGAGGCCGTGGGAAGCTGCCGCGGCTCTGCCGCGTTGCTTCCCTGGACTACAGAAGCAGCTGCTTCATTGCCCGGACTGTAGCAACGCGCTAGCGTCAAGTCACGTCGATTTCGAGGAGGTAACCCTTGGCTGGATACACCACGCTGAACCTGAAGGACGTTGAGGATCAGGCGCCGAATTTCGGTCTCTCGCCCGATCTAGAGGCCCGGATGGCACGCGTGCCACTCGAGCTGGAGCAGTTCGGCCTCAGCTACCAGCGCATCGCTCCGAACTTCCGGCTCCCGTTCGCGCACAAGCACAAGAACCAGGAAGAGGCCTACGTCGTCGTCAGCGGCAGCATGCGCGCCAAGGTCGGCGACGACATCCTCGACCTCAAGCAATGGGACGTCCTCCGTGTCGACAAGGACACGGTGCGCGGGTTCGAGGCCGGACCCGAAGGCGCCGAGGTGATCGCGGTAGGCGCACCGAACACCGGCCCCGGGGACGCCGAGACGATGAACGACTGGTGGACTGACTAAGGCGCGGCGCCGACTAGGCCCGGTCTGACGAGCCGGTCGGGCCGCTCGAGGTTCGCGTCGTTGACGCTCGGGTTGAGCGGCTCGGCCAGCGGCGGCGCACCGAACGAGGCCGCCCGCCGCTCGGCGGGCGGCTGGCCGTACAGCGTCGTGCGCTGCCGCGGTGTCCTGCCAATGTCCCGGATCGCCGCCTCCATCGCCTCCGGCGGCAGCTCCTGGCCGTGACTCGCCCCCGCGGCGCGGGAGATCGATTCGTTCATCAGCGTTCCACCGAGGTCGTTGGCTCCGGCCCGCAGGGCAGTCTGCGCACCTTCGACGCCGAGCTTCACCCACGAGACCTGCACGTTCGTGATCCACGGGTGGAGTGCCAGCCGGCCGACCGCGTGCATCAGCACTGCCTCCCGGAAGGTCGGTCCTCGCCGCGCACGACCGTTGAGGTAGATCGGCGCCTCCATGTGCACGAACGGGAGCGGGACGAATTCCGTGAAGCCGCCCGAGCGCCGCTGCTGGTCGCGGAGCCGGAGTAGGTGACGGGCCCAGTTTCGGGGGCCTTCGACGTGGCCGAACATGATCGTCGTCGTCGAGCGCAGCCCGACCTCGTGCGCCGTCTCGTGAACGTGTAGCCACTGCTCGGTGTTCACCTTGTCGGGGCAGATGACGGCGCGGATCTCGTCGTCGAGGATCTCCGCGGCGGTGCCGGGCAGCGACGCCAGCCCGGCGTCGCGCAGCCGCTCCAGATAGTCCCGTAACGGCAGGCCGAGAGTCGCTGCGCCCTGCCAGACCTCGAGCGCCGAGAAGGCATGCACGTGCAGGTCGGGCAGCGCCTCCTTGACCGCGCGGCACACGTCGACGTAGAAGTCGCCGGTGAAGGCGGGATGAATCCCGCCCTGGAGGCAGACCTCGGTCCCGCCCCGCTCCCAGGCCTCTTCGCAGCGGCGGACGATCTCGTCGAGCGGCACCAGGTACGGCGCCCCGCGGAGGTTCGCCGCCAGCTTCCCTTTCGAGAAAGCGCAGAAGCCGCAGCGGAAGTAGCAGACATTGGTGTAGTTGATGTTGCGCGTCACCACGTAGCTGACCTGGTCGCCCGAGACCTCGCGGCGCAGCGTGTCGGCCGCCTCGACGACGGCGGCGAAGTCACGCCCGCGCGCCTGGAAGAGCGCGGTGACGTCGTCCTCGTCGAGCTCGACGCCACCGTCGACCTTCGCCAGGGCTGTGGCGATCGGTTTTGGCTCAGAGCCGTTTCCCACCTGCGCGTGTTCTCGTTCTACGCTCGCCGCGGGGAGGAGGCTGGGTACACCATCCAAGAGGCCGACGCCGACGGGCAGAGCCTCCTCCGCGGTGCCGGCGGCCCAGTTGTCCTCGCGGGCGAGGCCTTCTGCATCTGCGAGGCGAAGCACGAATGGCGCGACCTCCGGCGCGACCCAGCGGTCGAGCGCTGCGACGTACGAGGGATAGATCGCCAGGCGTGGCGCCAGCTCGAGGCCCCGCCCGCGGGTGGCCTCGCCCAGCAGCTCGAGCTCGGGCCATGGCGCTTCCGGGTTCACATGGTCGAGCGTCACGGGCGAGACGCCGCCCCAGTCGTTGATGCCGGCGTCGAGCAGACGGGGGAAGTCGTCGTAGCTCAGGTTCGGCGGCGCCTGAATGTTCCAGCCGGGGCCGAGCACGAGCCTCGCCGCGGCGCAGGTCCAGAGCAGCTCGTCGAGCGACGGCTCCGGTGCGGCGGCCATTCGCGTTCCGGGCTTGGCGCGGAAGTTCTGGACGATCACCTCCTGAACGTGGCCGTAGCGCTCGCCGAGCTCGCGGATCGCCAGCAGCGCGCCGAGCCGCTCCTCCCTCGTCTCGCCGATCCCGATCAGGATCCCGGTCGTGAACGGAACGCTCTCCGTCCCTGCCGCCGCGATCGTCTGCAGGCGCGCGGCCGGAACCTTGTCCGGCGAAGCCCAGTGGGGGCCGCCCCGTTCGGCCAGGCGCTCCGCCAGGGTCTCGACCATCAACCCTTGCGAGACCGAGACGGCCCGCAAGGCGCGAGCATCGGCGCGCGAGAGCACCCCTGGATTGACGTGCGGCAGGAGGCCGGTCTCCTCGAGCACGAGCTTGGCGCAGCGCGCGAGGTACTCGAGAGTGGTCGAGCAACCAAGGGCGGCGAGCTCTTCGCGTGCAACGCGGTAGCGCAGCTCCGGCTTGTCGCCGAGGGTGAAGAGCGCTTCGCGGCAACCCGCCGCCGCCCCGGCTCGGGCGACCTCGAGCACCCCCTCCTCGCTCATGTAGGCGTGCTCGCCACGCGTCGGCGGCTGCGCAAAGGTGCAATAGCCGCAGACGTCGCGGCAGAGCTTGGTCAGCGGGATGAAGACCTTGGGCGAATAGGTGACCAGGTTGCCGTGGCCGAGCGACCGCAGCCGCCGCGCCTCGGGGGCCAGAGAAGTCCAAGGCTCGCCAACGAGCTGCATGGCCTCGGCCGAAGCGAGCCCCTCACCCATCCGGTGAGCTTAATCGTCTAACCGACGCTGACGAGCGGCCCGAAATAGACCCAGCTGCCGTTGTGGTAACGCTCGAGGCGGACCTGGGCGATCGGGAAGTGATCGGTGGGGCTCGTCTTGACCGTGACGCCGGGCAGCAGGAACGGATTGTTCCGCTCGTTCAGGTGCGTGACCGCCTTCATCACGCCGGCCCTGGTCAGGTTCTTGCCGGCGTGCTTGAGCGCGTCGACGAGCGTGAAGGCGGACGACATCCCGTAGACGTTGTAGGAGTCGGTCAGCCCCTGGCCGCCGTTGTATTTCTTCAAGATCGTCCGGAAGAGCGAGACCGCCTTGTCGTTCTTCCAGCGAGGGTTGATCGGATCCTTGAAGAAGGCGATCGAAAACGCGCCTTCGACTTGCCGCTTGCTGCTCGACAGCGCGGCGATCGTCATCGTGTTCGAGGCGCTCGCAACCGCGTTCACGAACACGAGCGGACGCCAGCCCAGCTGCCGCGCCGACGAGAACGACTGGATCGCGAATTTCGGCGTCGCGAAGACCATCAACGTGTCGACCTTCTTCGACTTGAGCCGGGCGACCTGCGACTTGACGTCATTGTCGGTGACGTCGTAGCCCTGCTTCGAGACGATCAGCTTCGTCTTCTTGCCGAGCCCGCGCTCGAGCCCGGCGATCAGCTCTTTTCCGTACTCGTCGTTCTGGTAGAGGATCCCGATCCTCGCCTTGGGGCGATTCTTGACGATGTAGCGGCCGTAGATGGCACCCTCGCCGCGGTAGCTGGGCTGGTAGCCGATCGTCCACGGGTACTTCTTGTAGTCCGTCCCCCACGTGCTCGCGCCCGTCGCGGCGAGCAGCTGCGGCACCTTCAACTGATTCAGGTAGGAGCGAATCGCGAGGTTCTGCTGCGTTCCGAGCACGTTGTAGATCGCAAAGACCTTGTCGTTCTGAACGAGGTCGCGAACCTTGGGAATCGTCTGGGACGGATCGTAGGCGTCGTCGACGTACTTGTATTCGATCTTGCGGCCGAAGACGCCGCCGTGGTCGTTCACGTAGGAGAAGTACGCGTTGGCGCCCTTGGCGACAGCGGCGTACGCAGAGGCCGGCCCGCTGAGCGGTGTTGTCCCACCGATCAGGATCTGCTTCGACGTGACCCCAGGCGTGGCGGTGCCGCCCGCCGAGGCTGCGGAGACGACGGCAAGCGCGCAGAGCACGCCAAAGAGGACCCGGCCCTTCATCGCCCTCATTGAGACCGAGTGTACAACCGGCTTGTTAGCGGCTCGGCCAACTTCCGAAGCAGTCCGCCCAGACCCGTCGGCAGCAGGATCATGATCAGGATGATCGCGGCGCCGAAGAAGACGAACGGCGCGCCGGGCGCGTGCGAAAGGTTCCCGGCCCAGCTCGGCATGAACTGGATGAAGAGCGCGCCCGCCGCCATTCCGGCCAACGAGCCGAGGCCACCGACGACCGTGCCGACGACCAGCAGCAGGGACTTGTCGAAGTAGAACGAGGTCGGGCTGACGAACCAGTTGGAGACGAGGACGAAGAGCGAGCCGCCGACCCCCGCGTAGAAGCCGCTGATCCCGAAAGCGAGCGTCTTGTAGAACGCTGTGTTCACGCCCGACGAGGCGGCCGCTACCTCGCTGTCCCGTAGCGCCCTGAAGGCGCGGCCCGGACGGCCGCGGACGATCAGCCAAGCGACGCCGGCGAGCACGAGGCCGATGCCCCATGTCAGGTAGTAGAGGAAGTCGTTCGTCGCGATCGTCCACCCGAGGACGTGCGCCGGCCCAAGCGCCCCCGTCGAGCGCGTCAGAGCCTTGTCGAAAAGGTTGATCCCCTCGCTGCCGCCCGTCAGGCCCGAGAACTTCCGTAGGAGCGCGGGCATCGCGACCCCGAGGGCGAACGTCGCCAGGGCGAGGTAGAGCCCCGAGAGCCGCAGCGCCGGCAGGCCGAGCACGAACCCGGCGGCCATGGCGACGAGCCCGGCGAGCGGGATCGTCCAGAGGTCGCGGAAGCCGTGATCGGCCGTCAGGATCGCGGTCGTGTAGGCGCCGATCGCCATCAGCGCGCCGTGGCCGAGTGAGATCTGCCCGGTGTACCCGATCAGGAGATTCAGGCCGAGGATGGCGATGAAGAAGCAGCCGGCGCGGGTGAACTCTGCCGCCTTCGCGTCGCTGAGCCAATGCGGGAGGAGAAGGATCACGGCCGCGGCGAGAACGACGACGGCGAGACCTGCTGCGATCCGCACGGCGCGGGTCATACGCGCCTCACCACCGCTCGCCCGAAGAGGCCTCTGGGCCTGATCAACAGGACCGCCAGGATCACCGCGAGAGCCGCGGGCTGGCGCAGGTCGGTGCCGATCCAGGACACGTAAGTGCCGAGCAGGTTGAGGAAGACACCGAGCGCGAGGCTGCCGACGACTGCACCGAGCGCGCTGTCGAGCCCGCCGAGGACCGCGCCCGCGAAGGCGTACAGCAACACCGGCTGCATGAAGTTCTGGTCGAAGCTCCCGAGCGGCGGCGCAGCCATCAACCCGGCAACGGCGCCGAGACCCGTTGCGAAGCCCCAGCCGAGCGCCACCGTCCAGCTGACCCGGACCCCGGCCAGGCGGCTGGAGTCCGGGTTGAGCGCCGCCGCCCGCATCGCCAGCCCCAGCTTGGTGAAGCGGAAGAACAGCCAGAGCAGCAGCACTGCAAGCAGCGAGACGCCGATGATCCCGAGGTCGGCGATCGAGAACGCGACGCCGGCGATATGGATCGGGCGGGTCGAGAACGGGCTGGGCATCGACTTCACCTCCGGCGACCAGATCCAGAAGGCGGCGCCGTTGACGACGAAAAAGAGGCCGATCGTGACGATCGCGACCGTGAGGATGGGTGCCCGCTCGACCGGCTTGATCACAGCCCGCTCGAGAACGATGCCGGCGGCGAAGGACGCGAGCACCGTAACGAGGAAAGCCGGCCAGTAGGAGAAGCCGTGCTGGGTCAGCGTCCAGGCGATGAAGGTCGAGAACATCGCCAGCTCACCCTGGGCAAAGTTGACCACGCCCGTCGCCCGGTAGATCAGGACGAGTGCGACGGCGAGAGTCGCGTAGGTGCCGCCCGAGGAAAGGCCGGCGACGACCTGCTGCGCGACTCCGGCCCAATCGGTCGCCAGCAGCATCAATACCCCAGGTACGAGCGTCGGACGGATTCGTTGCGCCGAAGCTCGTCACTCGTGCCCGCGACCGCGACCCGGCCGACCTCGAGGACGTAGGCGCGGCTCGACGCCGATAGGGCCAGCGTGGCGTTCTGCTCGACCACCAGCACCGAGAGCCCCTCTTCCTGATTCAGCTCGCCGATGACGCGGAAGAGCTCGGCAACGAGCATCGGCGCGAGCCCGAGCGACGGCTCGTCCAGGAGCAACAACCGCGGTCTTTGCATGAGCGCCCGCGCCAGCGCGAGCTGCTGCTGCTCGCCGCCACTCAGGCTGCCCGCCGCCTGCCGACGCCGTTCGGCGAGAATCGGAAAGCGCTCAAAAACGCGTTCCTGGTCCGCCTTCACGCCGGCCCGGTCTCGCCGGACATAGGCGCCGAGCCGAAGGTTCTCCTCCACCGTCAGCTCCATGAACGTCCCGCGGCCCTCGGGCACGTGCGCGACTCCCGCCCGCGCGACAGCTTCGGGTCGCCGTGGGAGTCGGCTGCCGGAGAAGAGAAGCTCGCCGCTCGTTCTGACCGTGCCCGAGATCGCACGCAGCGTGGTCGTCTTTCCCGCGCCGTTCGCACCGAGCACGGCGACCACCTCTCCCTCGCCGACCGAAAGGTTGATTCCATGGAGCGCCTGAAGGCCGCCGTAGCGAGCCTCGACCCGTCGAAGCTCAAGCAGGGGCATGCTGCGGCTGATCACTACCGAGGTACGCCTCGATCACGGCCGGGTCGCGCTGGACGTCCGCAGGGGTGCCTTCCGCCAGCTTGCGGCCGAAGTCGAGCACGTGGACCCGGTCGGCGAGGCTCATGACCAGGTTCATGTGGTGCTCGACGAGGAAGATGGTCACCTCGAAGGCCTCGCGAATCCGGCGGATCAGCGTCCCGAGCTCCTCCACTTCCTCGTGATTCAGCCCGCCGGCCGGCTCGTCGAGCAGCAACAGCCGCGGGCCCGAGGCAAGTGCGCGCGCCAGCTCGACCCGCTTCATCGTCCCGAAGGGGAGGCCTCGTGCCGGCCTCTGTGCGACCTGCGCGAGCCCCAGCTCGGCAAGGAGGTCGGAGACTGACTTGCCCCGCCGGACATGTGCGCCGACGAGCACGTTCTCGTGCACGGTCATGGTCGGGAAGAGCTCGACGTTCTGGAACGTGCGCGCGATTCCCCTCCGGATGACACGGTACGGCGGCGTGCGCAGCAAGCTCTCGCCGTCGAAGGCGATCTCTCCGGCGTCCGGCCGGTAGAGCCTCGTGATCAGGTTGAAGAGCGTCGTCTTGCCGGCGCCGTTCGGTCCGATCAGCCCGGCGATCTGGCCGGTGTCGACCGCGAGCGAGACGTCGTCGACCGCCACCACCCCGCCGAAACGGCGGCTGACGTGTTCGACCGAGAGGAGGGGCACCGGGCAACTCTAAGGCGGCAGGCCGTCAGTTTTCGCGCCCAGCGGCTTCTTATACCGTGGGGGCGCACCTCCGTGGTCGTCGGCCTGTCAGGAGACCGTCGCTGCGGAGCGCCCCTTTACGTTCGTCGCGTTAGGCCGAGCGGGCAACCGGGTATCCCCGCCGCACCTGACAGGACGACAGCCGAGCCGGGGCCACATGCGTAAGCTTTCGCCTGGTGACAAACCGGGTTGGTTGCCCGCCCAACAGCGGGCCCACGGAGGGGGAGTCGGCCGCAGCCTCCCCCTCCTCCTTCTTCTAGACGACCAGCTCGGACGCTTCGGTGACGGGGGCCTTGCACGTGAAGCGCTCGCAGACGTAGACCGCAGCCTTGCCGTCGACGTAGTCCTTGCCGGCGAGAAGCGGCACGTCGTCCGCCGGCCCGAAGGCAGCCACCGTGTCGGGGTCGAAGCCCGCCAGCGCCGCGCGCGCGACGTCGTCCTCGGGCGTCCCGATCACGGCCAGCTCGCGCGGTGGGGCGAGATAGAGGTCGAGCGCATTGAGCGCATGGCCGAAGGCGCTGGGCGCGCGCGGGATCCCGTCGCGCACCAGCCGCAAGACTCCGGCGGCCTGGCGCTCGAGCTCGTCGTCGCCCCAGATCCGCCCGAGCCGTAGGAGCACGAAGGCGAGCATCGAGTTCCCGGACGGCGTCGGGTTGTCGTCGAACTCCTTCTTGCGCGCCACGAGCTGCTCCCCGTCGGCCGCTGCGAGAAAGAAACCGCCGCGCTGCTCGTCGGAGAAGAGCTCGACCGCAAGCCGCGCCAGCCGCATCGCCTCGTGCAGCCAGCGGAGCTCACCGGTCGCCACATGGAGCTCGTAGAGGCCGTTGGCCGCGTCGGCGTAATCGTCCAGGTAGCCGGGGTTCCGAGCCTGTCCCGCCCGCCAGCTGCGGTGGAGCCGCCCGCGCTCGTCGGAAAGCGGGCCGAGCAGGAACTCCGCCACCGCGCGGGCCGCGTCGATGCAGTCGGCGCGCCGGAGCCGGCGGCCGGCCTCCGCCAGAGCGGCCAGAGCCAGACCGTTCCAGGCTGCGATCGCCTTGTCGTCGCGAAGCGGCTTCGGCCGCTGCTCTCGCAACTCGAACAGTCGCCCCTTCAACTCCTCGTCGAGCTCGCCGCGGAGGACCGACCGGCCGTGCTCGAACGGCTCCAGCAGCTCGCTGGGCGCTCCTTCGTCGGCCGTCCAGGTGAAGGTCAGGCCTTCGACACCGTCCGTGTCTGCATCCTGGGCCGAGGCAAAACCGCCCTCGGGAAGCCGGAGCTCACGGAGCATGTACTCGAGTGTCTCCTCCGCGACCTCGCGATACCGCGCCTCGCCGGTCACCAGCCAGGCGTGAAGGTAGACCGGAGCGAGCAGCGCGTTGTCGTAGAGCATCTTCTCGAAGTGCGGCACGAGCCAGCGCTCGTCGACCGAGTAGCGATGGAAGCCGCCGCCGAGCAGGTCGTACATCCCGCCCGCCGCCATGCCGTCGAGCGTCCTGGTGACCATCTCGAGCGCCTGGTCGTCCCCGCTGCGACGGTGCCAGCGAAGCAGGAACTCGAGGGTCGATGCGGGCGGAAACTTGGGCGCCCCTCCGAAGCCGCCCCACTCCGGGTCGAACTGCCGCTGCAGGGCGCGTGCAGCGTCGGTGAGCAGCGACTCGGTCAGTGGATCGGCCGAAGGCGAGAGCTCGGCAGCCTGGCGAAGGGCATCGACCAGCGTCCCCGCTTGCCGGGCCACGTCGTCGCGGCGCTCGCGGTAGGCGTCGGAGACCGCCTCGAGCAGTTGGCGGAACGCAGGCAGCCCGTGCCGTGGCTCCGGCGGGAAGTACGTGCCGCCGAGAAAGGGCTCTCCTGAGGGAGTGAGGAAGACCGTCATCGGCCACCCGCCGTGGCCGGTCAGGGCGACGACCGCGTCCATGTAGAGCGAGTCGAGGTCGGGCCGCTCCTCGCGATCGACCTTGACGTTGACGAAGCGCTGGTTCATCAGCGCCGCCGTCTGCTCGTCCTCGAATGATTCGTGGGCCATCACATGGCACCAGTGGCAAGCGGCGTAGCCGATCGAGAGGAGGATCGGCTTGTCCTCGAGCCTCGCCCGCTCGAGGGCCTCCTCGCCCCACGGGTACCACTCGACGGGGTTCCCGGCATGCTGAAGGAGGTAGGGCGACGTTTCGTTCGCGAGCCTGTTCATCCGGGGCCCGGCCAGGTCCAGAGCTCGACCACGTTGCCGTCGGGGTCGGTCACGTACGCGGCGCGACCGCTCTCGCCGAAGTCCTCTTGGTGCGGCTGGTAGTCGTGCTCACGCAGGCGCTCCACAGCTCCGTCGTAGTCGGCTTCCGCAATGTGCATGGCGTAATGGACATGGGCTCCACCGCGCCCCGCGGCGATCCCGACCTGAGGGCTCCAGAGCCCGATCCGGGTCTGCGGCCCGGCCGCCACCCAGACGCGCTCATCCGACCGCGACAGCACCGGCAGACCGAGCACGCCCGCATAGAACCGCTCAGCCGCAGCGAGATCGAGCACTTCGAGTACCAGCTCGTTGACGCCCGTGACCGGGATCCCGCTCACGAGGCTGCAACGGCTTGCCCGGCGCGGTAGACCTGGCCCTCGAGCGTCCGGCCGAGCACGCCCTCGAGCCATTCGGCCACGTGCACCAGCGAGTCGAGGTCGACGCCGGTCTCGACCCCTTCGCCGTCGAGGAGGTAGACGAGGTCCTCGGTGGCAATGTTGCCAGTGGCACGCGGCGCATAGGGACAGCCGCCGAGCCCGCCGACGGAGGCGTCGAGCACGCTGGCGCCGGCGTCGAGCGCCGCGAGGGCGTTCGCGTACCCCGTGTTGCGCGTGTTGTGTCCGTGGAACCCCACTGCGTCCGCGCCGGCCACGCGCGCGACGAGCGACCGGACTGCGGAGGGCGTCGCGACGCCGATCGTGTCTGCGAGGACGACCTCGTCCGCCTCGAGTCGCGCAGCCAGGTCGGCGACGACGCCGGGATCGACCGCCCCCTCGAAGGGACAGCCGAAGGCGACGCTGATCGTGGCGGTCGTCGGCCGGTCGGCCACGGCCAGAATCCTTTGCACCCGCTCCGTCGCCTCAGCGAGCGAGGCGTTGCCGTTCCGCTGGTTGAAGGTCTCGGTCGCCCCGAGCGTGACATTGACGCGGTCGAGGCTCGTTCCCTTCAGGCGCTCGTAGCCCTGTTCGTTGAGGACAAGACCGGCGTACTCGACACCCTCACGGGGCTCGATCGCCGCGACCACCTCTTCGGCGCCGGACATCTGAGGAACGCGGTCTTCACGGACGAAGCTGACGGCTTCGATCCGGCGCAAGCCGGTTGCCGCAAGCCGGTTGATCAGCACGGCTCGCGTGGCGGGATCAAGCGCGCCGGGCTCGTTCTGAAGCCCGTCGCGCGGTCCGACGTCACAAATGATCACGGCGAGAAACCGTACGCGCTGACCTGCTCTGGCCGGACCCGGACGAGCAGGCGCTGCTCTCCGGGCTTCGCCCGCCAGCCCTCACCCGTGTATTTCCGGGCGAGCTTGTCGATGTGCTCGTCTGCCGCCTCCGGCGTCAGCTCGGCCTTCCCGTTGACGGCGACCCAGCGGTAGCCGTCGCCGCCATCCAGGACGAGGACGCTCACCCGCGGGTCACGCTCGAGGTTGCGCGGCTTGGCCCGGCCGGCCGCGGTGTTGAAGAGGACGTTCTCACCGTCCCAGTCGATCCAGACGATGCTCAGCTGAGGCGAGCCGTCTGGGCCCACGGTGCCGACAGTCGCGAAGTTCGGCTCGAGCAGGAGTTGCGCCTGCTCGTCGCTCAGGGTCACTGGCCGTCGAAGCCCGCGGAGTCGACCTTCTCCGGCGTGATCCTGACCTTGATCCGCAGCTCCTCCGGGTTACGCCAGG
>Ga0307282_10000200_pt1 | contig 17940 bp, 20 predicted proteins | sample ER_DNA_121_FD_194475 | JGI IMG/M metagenome (GOLD analysis project Ga0307282, IMG submission 194475) | Bulk soil microbial communities from the East River watershed near Crested Butte, Colorado, United States - ER_DNA_121 | ecosystem: Environmental > Terrestrial > Soil > Floodplain | place...
GCGCGACGTACTCGACCTCGCGGTCGTTCCGCAAGCGCTCTGCGAAATCGGCGAGCTCGCGCGGGTCCTCCAGCGCCGAACTGCGCGCGTCGACGATGCCGGCGAGCAGCAGCTTGCCGAAGCCCTTGGGGACGTCGGCCAGATGCGTCGCGTAGAAGTCGATCCCGATCGCGTCGACGGGAAGCTCGGCCAGCCCGTTCTGCAGCGGCTCGCGCGCGTTGCAGAAGGTCAGCTGCAAAGCGAGCTTCGGGCCGCCGGCCAGCTTCTGGAGCGGCTCGGCCAGCACGTCGGGGGAACCCTGCTCGCGGCCGAAGAACGGCTCGGAGAGAACGACCAGCTCGGCGTCGAGCGATTCGATGACCGGCTTGAGGACGTTCTCAGCGATAGCGGTCGCAGGGACGCCCGTTCCCTCTGAGAGCGCGTACGGCGACGGCAGGGTCACGACCTTGGGCCCGGGCACCGGCGGCAGGTAGCGCTCGTCGAGCGGCCCGGTGAGCTTGGGCATCGCGGTCGTCGCATGTGGAGCGCGATAGAAGGTGTTCGTGTCGAGGAAACGCGTCAGCGCCCCGGTCTCCAGGCCGTCGGTTGCCTCGAGCAGCGGCCGGAAGAGGTCCTGCCAGCCCAGCATCCCGTCGCTCAGGAGATCGAGCCCCGCGGCCTGCTGGACGGAGACGAGCTCCGCCAGATCGCGCTCGACCTGCTCGTCGACCGCCTCCTCGGTCGTTCGGCCCCGGTCGAGGTCACGGGTCGCCTGAACGAGCTGCTCCGAACGCGGATAGATGCCGGTGACGAACGCCTGCATCAGGCGTGGCCTGCCGCCGCCAGCTGGTTCTCTGCGGCCTTGATCCGTTGCTCCAGCTGCCAGCGGTCGGCGTCGGACTCACCGCGTTCGACGCGCTCCAGCTCGGCACGTGCCTCCTCGAGCTGCTCCCGCGCCGCATCCGGATCGACCTCGCGGACGTCGACCGCGGTGTCGACCAGAGCGAGCGCACGATCCTGCTCGACGGTGAAGAACCCTGGCCCGGTAGCGAACTCGACGATGTCCTCGGCATCGCGGTCCTTGTAGACGCGCGTGGATCCTGCCTGGAGCAGCGCGATCAGCGGCGCGTGCCGGGCGAGCACGCCGATCTCGCCGGCGGCGCCCGGGACGATCACCATCTCGGCTTCGTCCTCGAAGACGGCCCCGTCGGGCGTCGTCAGCGAGAGCGAGAACGTGCGGCGGCCGTCTGCCACGTACCTACGCGGGAACTGCTTCTGGCTCTTCCGCCGGCTCCGCCTCGGCTTCCGCGGCCGGCTCCTCGGGCTTGTCTTCCTGATCGCCGCCCGACTCGCGGCCCTTCGTCGACGCATCGTCGATCGTGCCGACCATGTAGAAGGCCTGTTCGGGCAGGTCGTCGTGCTTCCCGTCGAGGATCTCCATGAAGCCGCGGATCGTGTCCTCGAGCTTCACGTACGTGCCCGGCTGGCCGGTGAAGGCCTCGGCCACGAACATCGGCTGCGAGAGGAAGCGCTCGATCTTGCGCGCCCGCTGGACGATCAGCCGGTCTTCGTCGGAGAGCTCGTCGATCCCGAGGATCGCGATGATGTCCTGGAGCTCCTTGTAGCGCTGGAGCACCTCTTGGACGCGCGTCGCGGTCTCGTAGTGCTCGTCCGAGACGATGCCGGGCTGGAGCGCCCGAGAGCTGGAGTCGAGGGGGTCGATCGCCGGGTAGATGCCCTTCTCGGAGATCGACCGCGAGAGCGTGATGAAGGCGTCGAGGTGGGCAAAGGTGTTCGCCGGCGCCGGGTCGGTGAGGTCATCGGCCGGCACGTAGATCGCCTGCACCGAGGTGACCGAGCCGGCCCGCGTCGAGGTGATGCGCTCCTGGAGCTGCCCCATCTCGGTCGCCAGGGTCGGCTGGTAGCCGACCGCGCTCGGCATCCGGCCGAGCAGCGCGGAGACCTCGGAGCCCGCCTGGACGAAGCGGAAGATGTTGTCGATGAAGAGCAGCACGTCGGCGCCCTCGTCGCGGAAGTACTCCGCCATCGTCAGGGCCGTCAATGCGACACGAAGCCTTGCTCCCGGCGGCTCGTTCATCTGACCGAAGACGAGCGCCGTGTCCTTGAGGACGCCGGACTCCTGCATCTCGAGGTAGAGGTCGTTCCCCTCGCGGGTCCGCTCGCCGACACCAGCGAACACCGAGTTTCCCTGGTGCTCGCGCGCGACGTTGCGGATCAGCTCCTGGATCAGCACCGTCTTGCCGAGACCGGCGCCTCCGAAGAGGCCCACCTTGCCGCCCTTGATGAAGGGCGCGATCAGATCGACGACCTTGAGGCCGGTCTCAAAGACCTCGGTGGTGGGGTGTAGCTCCTCGAAGCCGGGCGGCTCGCGGTGGATCGGCCAGCGTTCGCCGGCGTCGACGGGCTTGTCGCTGTCGATCGGGTCGCCGAGGACATTGAAGATCCGGCCGAGGGTGGGCTTGCCCACGGGAACGGTGATCGGCTGCCCGGTGTCGATCACGTCGACGCCGCGTGGAATCCCGTCGGTCGAGTCCATCGCGACGGCGCGGACGCGGTCGTCGCCCAGATGCTGCTGCACCTCGGCGATCACCTCGCCGTCGGGGCCGACGATCCTCAGGGCGGTGTAGATCTCCGGCAGGTTTTCCGAGAAGGCCGCGTCGATGACGACGCCCTTGATCTCGATCACCTTGCCGACGTTTTGCTGCTCAGGCATGCGTCTCCTCGAGGGTCGGAACCGGGCGACCTCGGAGGCGCCCCACCAGCGCCCGCAGTCTAGCGAAGGCCCTATTCGGGGGGCTCGGTAGGGTTGCCGCGTCGTAGGCCTTCAACATTGCCGACACCCGGTCGGCGTGATCGAGGCTTCAGACGTACGAGCTGATCAGGGATGGCATCGCCATGAGACTCACAGTACCCGTCTCGTTTGCGGCGAAAGTGTTACTTACCGGTTCCTACGGGTTCTGAAAGCCCGGATGCCGCGGAATCCGATTTGCCGCGAGCTCGGCGCGGCGCGCGAACAGCTGGTTGAAGTTCGCCTGCTGCTGGCGGCGAGAGAGCGCCCGGTAGTCCGTCCGGCTGTCTGCCAGAGCGGCCCCGCGCGCCGAAGACTCGCTGATGACGGAGCTGGAGTGGAGAGCCTCGAAGAGGCCGCCGGCAGCGATCATGGAAACCGCAACCGCAGCCGCGACCGGGACTCGAAGGTGCATCGCGCGCCGGCGGCGTGAAGGCACCGCGACGGAACGGCTCAGCGGCTCCAGCGGAGCGCTGCGCAGCGCGGTGGCGAACCGCTCGGCATCGGCCTTGAACGCCTGGCAGGACGGGCAGACGCGGAGATGGCCCCGCATGCGGATGGCTTCGAACTCCGAAAGCTCGCCGTCGAGCTCGGCCGAGATCGAGCTGCGCATCCGATCGCATTTTTGTGAGCGTGCGAGCACCATTACCAAGTGTGACGAAAAGAGCGGAGGACAGTTAGGTAGTTTTCGGCGACTTTTCGTTCAGAACAACGCGTGCTTGTTATCGGACGCGATGCCTAAAAGAATGAGCACGAAGCCGAGGGCGACGAAGACCGCCGAGAAGTTGATCGCGTCGTCGCTCTCCTGCCTGGTTGCCCAGCGCAGGCGCCGCGAACCTGTCGGCAAGAGCCCGCCGATATCGGCCGCCCCCCTGGGACGAACAGGGCCGCGATTGCCGAAGAAGAAGCCCGCGATCATCAGGAACGAGCCGACGAGGTAGAAGCCAAGCGCGATCGACCGAGGCAGCGAGGCGCCGAGCAGGAGCCCGAACAGGATCGAGCCGACCAGGGTCGGCACGCCGATCGCCGCGAGCAGCTGGACGAACCGGCGTAGAGCCGGAAGTAACACCGCTAAGAGACTGCCGAGGGCTCAACCGGCGGCCCGGCGGCGCCGGGCGTTCGGAACTCCTCCGGTTCGAGCGGCCAACGCTCGAGCGGGTAATGACAAGCAGCCACATGGCCGTTTCCGAACGGGTAGAGCGGCGGATCCTCGACATCGCAGTGGCCTTCCTGGAACCGCGGGCACCGCGGATGGAAGTTGCATGCGGCCGGCGGGTTCAGCGGGCTCGGGACGTCCCCCTCGAGCACGACCGGCTGGCGAGCGCGGCCCCGCTCGGGATCTGCGATCGGCACCGCGGACAGGAGAGCCCCCGTGTAGGGGTGCTTCGGGCGCTCGTAGAGCTCCAGCTTGGGAGCGAGCTCCACGATCTTGCCGAGGTACATGACGAGCACCCGGTCGGAGATGTGCCGCACGACGTTGAGGTCGTGGGCGATGAAGACATACGTCAGGCCGAAATCCTGCTGCAGGTCCTCGAGCAGGTTGAGGATCTGGGCCTGCACCGAGACGTCGAGCGCCGAGACCGGCTCGTCGCAGACGATCAGCTTCGGGTTGATCGCCAGCGCGCGGGCGACGCCGATCCGCTGGCGCTGCCCGCCCGAGAACTCGTGCGGAAACCGGTTGAAGTGCTCGGGGTTGAGGCCGACCACCTCGAGCAACTCCTGGACCCGCCGCTTCGTCTCGGGCGCAGTGCCGAGCTTGTGCACCTCGAGTGCCTCGCCGACGATCGCGCCGACGCGCTTGCGCGGGTTCAGGGACGCGTACGGGTCCTGGAAGATCATCATCATCTCGCGCCGGATCGGCCGCATGTTCGGCCGCGAGAGGCGCGTGATGTCCCGCCCGTCGAAAGTAATCGTGCCGTCGGTGATGTCGAGCAGCCGCATGATGCAGCGCGCGAGTGTCGACTTCCCACAGCCCGACTCGCCGACGATCCCGAGCGTCTCACCGGACTTGACGGTGAAGGAGACGCCGTCGACGGCCTTCACGGCGCCCACCTGCTTCTGGAAGATGATCCCGCGGGTGACCGGGAAGTGCTTCTTGACGTTGTCGACGACGAGTAGGTCTTCAGCCATCGGCTTTCAGTGCCCCTTCCAGTGATGCCGCCGAGCTTCTGGGTCGCGAGCACCAAGCCAGAGACCGCACTCGCTCGCGGCCAAGGCTGTCAGCCTTGGCAAGAGTGAGGGTGGGTTCTGGCGCCGCGTGATCGCGGGCCAGAAGCCGGCATGTCTTGCTGGATGGGGCACTTTCTCTAGCCGGTGTGCGCCATCGTCGTTTCGAGCAGCTTGGCCGCCTCACGGTCCTTTGTCGCCTCGTCGAGATGGCAGGCCTGCAGATGCTCCGGATCATCCGAGATTCCCACGAGCGGCGGGTCTTCCGTCCTGCACTTATCCATAACGTATGGGCAGCGCGGATGGAAGCGGCAGCCGCTCGGCGGCCGCAGCAGCGAAGGCGGTTGGCCGGGAATCTGGACTAGCCGGTCGACATCGGCGTCGAGCCGCGGCAGCGAGCCGAGCAGGCCCCACGTGTACGGGTGATGAGGCCGGTTGAAGAGCTTGTGCACCGGAGCGTGCTCCGCGACCTGGGCGGCGTACATGACGAGCACGTCGTCGGCGGTCTCCGCCACCACGCCCAGATCGTGCGTGATCACGATGATCGCGCTGCCGAAGTCCTCCTGCAGCCGCTTCATCAAATTCATGATCTGAGCCTGGGTCGTCACGTCGAGCGCGGTCGTCGGCTCATCGGCGATCAGCAGGTCCGGGTCGTTGACGAGCGCCATCGCGATCATCGCCCGCTGGCGCATGCCGCCCGAGAACTGGTGCGGGTAGTCGTCGAGCCGCCGCTCGGCACGCGGAATGCCGACCGCCTTCAGGAGCTCGAGCGCCCGGCCCCGCGCCGCCTTCTTCGAAACGTCGCGATGAAGCTGAACCGCCTCGACGAGCTGGGTACCGATCGAATGGACGGGGTTCAGAGAGGTCATCGGGTCCTGGAAGATCATCGCGATGTCGTTGCCGCGGATCTCCCGCAGGCGCCTGGCCCCCGCGGTCAGCAGGTCCTCGCCGTTGAACAGCGCGTTGCCGCTCGTGATCGTGTTCTTCTTCGCGTTCAGGCCCATGATCGTCAGGCAGGTGACGCTCTTTCCCGAGCCCGACTCACCGACGATGCCGAGGGTCTCCCCCTTCTCGACGCTGAAGCTGACCCCGTCGACCGCCCTGACGATCCCGTCGTCGGTCTGGAAGGACGTCTTCAGGTCATTGACTTCGAGGAGAGCCACTAGCGCCCCTCCGGGTAAGTCGGGCCGCGCAAATCAGCTCAGCCTGATCCGTGGATCGATCCAGGCGTAGAGGAGATCGATGATGAGGTTGAGCACGATGATCGCGAACGTCGCGAACACGACGACCCCCATCACGATCGGCAGGTCGTTGATCCCAATCGCGCGAATCACCGTCCTCCCCAGGCCCGGAAGGCCGTAGATCGTCTCGGTGAAGATCGCTCCACCGAGACCGACGCCGATGTCCATGCCAAGCATCGTCACGACGGGCAGGAGCGCGTTTCGCAGCACGTGGGAGCGAAGCACCCGCCATTCGGGCGCGCCCTTGGCGCGCGCGGTCCGCACGTAGTCCTCGTTCAAGGCTTCGAGCACATTCGCACGGATCATGCGCACGTAGAGCGCGGCAAAGAGGATCGCGTAAGTGATCCAGGGCAGGAACATGTGGTAGGCCCACTGCACCGGTCCACCGCAGTCGGTCGCGGGGTTGATGAAGTCGCAGTAGCCCTGAATCGGGAACCACCCGAACTTGTAGCCGAAGACGTACGCGAAGATCAGTCCGATCCAGACGGGATGGGCCGAGATCCCGATCAAGACGAACGTCATCGAAACCCTGTCTAAGAGCGAGCGGGGACGCAGGGCCGACAGAATCCCGACCGGGAGCGCGATCAGCATCCAGACCACGACGCCGCCGAAAACGAGCGACGCGGTCACTGGAGCCGCAGCCTTGATGATCTCGTTGACCGGCCGCGCCTCGACGAACGAGCGCCCGAGGTCGGCCTGGGGCCGGACGAAGACTGGGACACCGGCGACCTCGACGGGGATCGGCTTAATCATCCTCCAAAGGAACCGGCTGTACTGCACGTAGACCGGACGGTCGAGCCCGAGGTAGTGGATCGCCCGGGCACGCTGATCCTGGCTCGAGCCCTGGCCCGCCACCTTGGCGGCGAGGTCGTTCGGCACCAGGAAGAAGATCACGTAGGTGACCATCGTGACGACGAGAAACAGGACGATTGCCCAGAGAACTCGCCTGATCAGATAACGAATCATCGCACCCGAACCCCCGATCGAGATTATACGAGACGAGGCGCCGACCCACTGGGGATCGGCGCCTCGCCGTTGATCGGTCTTAGATCAACTCGCGCCTATTTCAGAGCGAGCTTCCCGAGATCGATCTCATAGATGGGCGACTGCACGATCGACGGGACAGCGACGCGCGCCGAGAAATACTCGCGGTCGTTGCGGTTGTCGATGCCTGCAATCGGGGCGTAGTTCTTCTGGATGGAGTTATCCAGATTGCCGTACGCCGCGTAGCGGGCCGAGCCCTTGAGGGACGCGGCGTGGTTCATCTGAGCGTTTGCCTTCGGGTTGTTGAAGTAGGACACGTTGTTGTTCTGCACGTCCTGGATCGTCTGACCCGAGAGCAGCTTGTTGATGTAGTCGTACGGATCCGGGAAGTCGGCCGACCAGCCGATGATGGCGAAGTCGTAGTCGTTCCCCTTCTTGCCGAGAGCGGTGAAGAGACCGCTCGAGAACGGCTTGTAGTCGATGTTGTTGAAGCCGATCGCGTTCAACTGCGACGACGCCAGCCGCTGGATCAGCGTGCCGGTGGTCGACGACGTGTACCAGAAGTTGACGTGACCGGTGTGGCCGTTCGCCAGGCTGCGCGCCTTCGCCGTGTCCTGCTTCTGCAGCGGGTACACGGTGCAGCGCTTGTAGCCCGGGATCGCCGGCGTCAACAGCGAGCACTGCGGGAAGCCGGCCTTGGGGCCGCGGATCTTCACCAGCGAGTTGCGGTTGATGCCGTAGTTGACGGCCTTGCGTGCGTTCAGGTTCGCGAAGACGCCCTTCGAGGTGTTCATGACGGCGTAGTCGACCACCGACGTGGAGAACACCTGAGCGCGGCCCTTCGTGCCGTACTTCTGGAACAGCGGGCCCCACGACGAAGGCGTGAGACCGTCAGCGGCCCAGTCCGACTGCCCCTTGTTGATGAGGAGCAGCGCCTGGTCCTGCTGGACGCCGATCGTGTAGTCGAATCCGCCGACGTTGCCGGGCATCGGGGCAGCCCCGAGCGGCTTGTAGTACTTGTTCTTCCGGATCTGGATCAGCCGGTCCGGCGTGTACTTCGCGACGTAGTAGCGACCGCCCGACGGAAGCTGCTTCGGCGCCGAGGTGATCGGCTTCAGAGGCAGGTTCGTGGGCTCCGCACCCGTCGGAGGCAGCGCAACCAGAGTCGGGAGCAGTGCGTTCGCCTTCACCAGCTTGATGATGAAGGTGTACTTGCCCTTCGTCTGGATGCCGGCCACCGAACCCTTGCCGGTCGTGTTGTAGTTCAACGCACCGACAATGTTTACCGACACGGGGTCAGTGAGGAACGAGGCGAGAGGCGAGCCGACATTCGGATTCAGCACGCGAATGAACGTGTGCTTGTAGTTGGCCGCCGTGATCGGCGTGCCGTTGCTGAACTTCATCCCCTGCCGCAGGTGGAAGGTGTACGTACGACCGTCACGAGAGACGGTGTAGCTTCTCGCACCCTCGTTGAGCAGGCGGTAACCGCGTGCCCCTGTTGAATGGGCGAAGTTGAGTAGCGGGCGAGCCGTCAGCCACTCGTACTGCCACTCAGGCACGTAATACGAGCGCTGCGGGTCGATGTTCTCGATGCCGGCAAACAGTGTGGCCTTGAAGATGCCGCCCTGCTTGGCCTTCGAGCTCGTGGGCGCGCTGGACTTACTAGCCGCCCCCGGGCTCGCAACACTGGCCGCTGCCAGCATCGCCGCTCCGACCGCCAGCATGGCGATCGAAAGCGATAGACGCTTATACATGTGACTCCTTTCCGCTGAAGAGGCCGGGAATATAAACCGGCCAAGAGCTCTGCACGCTTTCTTTGACGTTTGTGGAGGGGTTTAGTTAGTGCCGCAGGTGCTGATTTCTCAGCGGGCTCCGCGGGGATCGAACGAATCGCGTAGACCATCCCCGAGCAGGTTGAACGCGAGGGTCGTGCTGAGGATCGCGATCCCCGGCCAGACCATCAGCCACGGTTGCGTCAGGTAGTACTGGGGGCCCGTCGAGAGCAGGTTGCCCCAGCTGGGAATCGAGGGGTCGATCCCGAGCCCGAGGAACGAGAGGCCGGCCTCGAGCAGGATGTACTGCGCAATCGTGAGGGTCGAGTAGACGATGATCGGCGCGACGAGGTGCGGCACGACATGCGAGCGCATGATCCGCGAGTCGCTGGCGCCCACCATGCGCGCAGCCTCGACGAACTCTTTCTCTCGTAACGAGAGCACCTGGGCGCGCATGATTCGCGCCGGGTAGTACCAGCCGAAGATGCTGAAGACGATCACCAACGTGATCACCCCTCGAGAGAAGATCCCAAAGGTGATGTGGTTCAGCTGGGGTCCGACCGTCGCGCTCAGCGCGACGATGAAGAGCAGGGCCGGGAAGACCATCGTCAGCTCGATCACGCGCGAGATCGCCGTGTCGATCCAGCCCCGGTAGTACCCGGCGATCGTGCCGAGGAGGACGCCGATGAACATCACCCCGATTGTCGACAGGAACGCCACCTCGAGCGACACACGGGCGCCGTAGAGCAGCCGCAGGAACTCGTCATTACCCAGCTGGCCGTCGGCGCCGAGGATGTAGAGCTGCGTCCCTCTCGGATGCGCCGCACACGAGCCCGGATTGGGCGGCGTCGCGAAGCCGGAGCACGAGACATGCGACCACGGACCGACCGGCAGCGCCGTCTCGCCGTGCAGGCCGGCGTCCAGATTCACGTTGTTCGGGCCGTGCCCGACGTAGTGGGCGGCGATCGGGCCGCCGACGATCGCTAGACCGAGGAGGAAGATGATGAAGATGCCGCTGCCGATCGCAACCTTGTCGCGGCGGAACCGGCGCCAGACCTGCTCCCAGTAGCCGCGCGCTTGGATCGCGTCGATCTCACCGAGCTCGCCGCCTGACTCGACTGCGACCGCAGACGCTAGGCCGGCTTGTGCACTTGCGCCGACGCGATCGCGTTCTGTCTGGTCAGGGGGCACAGGTTCGCGAAGTATAGGAGCGCAACGGTTTTTCCTGCTCCATTTCTTTAGACGCGCGCGCGGGTGAGCTTGTTAGGCGGTCAGCGCGTCCGCGCCGGCAACAACTTCGAGGATCTCCTGCGTGATCTCGGCCTGGCGGGCACGATTCATCGCCAGGGTGAGGCTGCCGATCAGCTCCCCGGCGTTGCTCGAGGCGTTGCGCATCGCCGTCATTCGGGCGCCCTGCTCGGAGGCGGCAGACTCGAGCAGCGCGCGGTAGAGCTCGGTCTCGACGTAGACCGGCAGCAATCGCTCGAGGATCTGCTCCGGCTCGGGCTCGTAGATGAAGTCGCCCCGCAGCGCCGCCTGCTCGGCGTCGTCGTCGCCGCCTTGTACGAGCTTCTCGGGAATCGGCAGGAGCTCCTGAACCGTGACCTGCTGGACGAGGGCGGACTGAAAGCGGTTGTAGATGACGATGACCTTGTCGACCTCTTCGTTCGCGTAAAGCTCCGCGGCCCGTCGCGCGATCATTTGGGCGTCCGCGTACTCAGGCCGCTCGCTGAAGCCCTGCCAGGACTGGACGAGCTCGTAACCGCGGAACGTCAAGCTCGAGCGCCCGCGCCGGCCCGAGGCGAGCCAGCTCACCTCGACGCCGTCATTGCGCAGCTCCCGTTCGAGCACGAACGCCCGGCGGAGGACCTGGGCGTTGAAGGCGCCGGCGAGGCCGCGGTCGGCCGTCACGGGCAGGATCGCGACGCGGCGCACAGTCTCGCGCCGCTCGAGCAGCGGCAGTCGGACCGATCCCGCGGCGCGCGTGGTGATGCCCATTAGCTCGAGCATCCGGTCCGCGTAGGGCCGCAGCGCCTCGATCCGCGCCTCCGCCCGGCGCAGCCGGGCCGAGGCGACGAGCTCCATCGCCTTGGTGATCTTGCGCGTGTTGGTGACGGACCGGATCCGCCGCTTCAGGTCTTGAACGGTCGCCATCTACGAGACGGGTGACGTGTCCTGAACCGCGAATGTGTTCTTGAACTTCTCGATCTCCTGGCGGAGCTTCTCCTGGGTCTCGTCGGAGAGGATCTTCTCCTCGCGGATCCCCTTGTAGACCGAGCCTTCCGTGCGCAGGTGCTCGCGCAGCTCCTCCTGGAACCGCTGTACCTGGTCGGTCGGGATGTCGTCGAGGAAGCCCTCGTTGCCGGCGAAGATCGCCGCCACCTGCTCCTCGAGCGCCCACGGCTGGTACTGGGGCTGGTTCAGAGTCGCGACCATGCGCTCACCCCGGGCCAGCGTGTTCTGCGTTGCCTGGTCGAGCTCGGAACCGAACTGCGAGAACGCTTCCAGCTCGCGGTACTGCGCGAGGTCGAGCTTCAGGCGACCGGCGACGGAGCGCATCGCCTTCGTCTGCGCGTTGCCGCCGACCCGGGAGACCGAGATGCCGACGTTGATCGCCGGCCGGACTCCCGAGAAGAACAGCTCCGACTCGAGGAAGATCTGGCCGTCGGTGATCGAGATCACGTTGGTCGGGATGTAGGCGGAGACGTCTCCCGCCTGTGTCTCGACCACTGGTAGCCCCGTCAGCGAGCCGCCGCCGAGCTCGTCGGAGAGCTTCACCGAGCGCTCGAGCAGCCGCGAGTGAAGGTAGAAGACGTCGCCGGGGTAGGCCTCGCGGCCGGGCGGGCGGCGAAGCAGCAGCGACATCTGCCGATACGCATCCGCGTGCTTCGAGAGGTCGTCGTACATGCAGAGGGCGTGGCCGCCCTTGTAGAGGAAGTACTCGCCCATCGCCGTTCCCGAGTAGGGCGCCATCCACTTGATCGGCGCCGCCTCGGAAGCGCCCGCGGTGACGATGATCGTGTAGTCCATCGCGCCCGCGTCCTTCAGGCGCTCGTAGACCTGGGCGACCGTCGACTCCTTTTGCCCGATCGCGACGTAGATGCAGATGATGTCCTGGTCCTTTTGGTTCAGGATCGTGTCGACGAGAATCGCGGTCTTGCCGGTGCCGCGGTCGCCGATGATCAACTCGCGCTGGCCGCGGCCGATCGGGATCATCGAGTCGATCGCCTTGAGGCCGGTCTGCAGCGGCTCCTTCACCGGCTGGCGGTCGACGACGCCCGGCGCCTTGAACTCCATCGGGCGCGTCTCGGTCGTCTCGATCGGGCCCTGGCCGTCGACCGGCACGCCGAGCGGGTTGACGATCCGCCCGATCAGCGCCTCGCCGACCGGAATGCTGGCGACATTGCCCGTCCGCTTGACGACCTCGCCCTCCTTGACGTGCTCCCACTCGCCGAAGAGCGCGGTGCCGACGTTGTCCTCCTCGAGGTTGAAGGCGAGGCCGGTGACGCCGTGCTCGAACTCGAGCATCTCGAGCGAAAGTGCGTCCTCGAGCCCGTAGACGCGGGCGATCCCGTCTCCGACCTGAAGCACGCTGCCGACTTCGGCGAGGTCGGTCTCGACGTCGTACTCCTCGATTCGCTTCTTCAGGATCGAGGTGATCTCTTCGGGGCGTAGCTTCAAAGCGTTATCTCCTTGTCGTCAGTTCGGTGCGGAGCCTGTTCAGGCGGCCGAGCACGCTTGCGTCGAGACGCATGGAGCCGGCCTGGAGGACGATGCCGCCGATCAGGTCGGGGTCGACGCGGCGCGAGGCCTCCACCTTCCGGCCTGAGGCCTTCTCGATCTGCTTGATCACGTCGCGCGCCTCCTCGTCCGAGAGCTCGACCGCAGTGGTCAGCTCGACATCGAGGATGCCCTCCTCCAGGGCGACCATCTGCTCGAACTCGCGCGCGATCTCCTCAACCTCGCCGGCGCGGTTCTTCTCGGCGAGTAGCAAGAGGAAATTGCGGACGAGCTCCTCATCGCCGCCGAGCAGCTCCTCGAGCGCCGAGGCCTTGACCCGGTGGTCTAGCTGCGGGTTGCGCAGTAGCTCGCGTAGCTCGGGAACCTCGCGTTGCGCCTGGACGAAGTCGGCGAGCTCCTCGCGGACCGCGTCGAGCCGGTCCTTGTCTTTCGCCGCCTCGTAGAGCGCGCGGGCGTACATGCGATGCGCTGCGGCCATACGACTAGTCGTTGCGCTCCAGGACGCTGAAGTCGAGCTCGCCGATCGCCTCGTCGATCAGGCGGCGCTGATCCTTGTCGTCGAGCGACTTGCGGGCGACCTTCTCGGCCGCGACGAGGCTCAGCTCGGCGACCTCGGAGCGGATCGCCTCGAGCGCGCGCCGCGTCTCGGCTTCGATCTGGCGCTTCGTCTCCTCGAGTCGCCGCTCTCGGTCGGCCTCGGTCTCCTCCTTGACCCGCTGCTGCATCGCCTTACCGACCTGGCGGGCCTCGCCGAGGATCTCCTCCGCCTCCGACCGGGCCTGGCCGATCAGCTTGCGGTGCTCTTCGAGCAGCTTGCGGGCTTCGTCGCGCGCCTCGTCGGCTTCCTCGAGCGCGCGGCGGATGCGCTCGCGACGCTCGTCGATCACTTGCTGGATCGGGCCGAAGGCATACCGCTTGAGGACGAAGAGGACGATCAGGAAGCAGACGATCGTCCAGATCATCAGCCCCGGCGTGACCTTGATCAGGGCGTTGCTGGCGAGCAAAGCGTTCATCTCAGATGAGGACGTAGGCGAGCAGGCCGCCGATCAGGCCGTAGAAGACGACGGCCTCGGTGAGCGCGAAGCCGAGCCACTGGATCCCCTGGAGCTCACCTCGGAGCTCGGGCTGGCGTGCGACCGACTGGATCATCGAGCCGAAGATGTTGCCGATGCCGACGCCGGCTCCGAGCGCGCCGAGGCCGATGCCGAGCGCCAGGGCGATCGCCTTGCCGGCCTTTGTTACGTCACCCGTGGTGGCGGCGAGAAGCGTGGACATGGTTCCTCCTAGTGTTCGGGCTCGATCGCCGAGCCGATGTAGATGGCGGACAGGGCGGCGAAGATGAACGCCTGGATCGAAACGACGATGATCACCTCGAAGAGGTAGAAGGCCGTCGCGGCCGGGATGGCCGCGATCGCCAGGGGCAGCGACTCCAGCACGAAGATCAGGCCGATGAAGGTCAGGATCAGCATGTGGCCCGCGAGCATGTTGGCGAAGAGTCGGACGCTCAGCGAGATCAGGCGCATGAACTGTCCGAGAATCTCCAGTGGGATGATCAGCGGCAGCAGCGCCTTTGGCACCTCGGGGATCCAGCTCTTGAAGTAGCGGATCGGCCCGTTCCAGCGGATGCCCTCGAAGTGCGTGAAGACGAAGGTGAGCAGGGCGAGCGCGAGCGTCACGGACAAGGACGACGTTGCGGCATAGATCCCCCACACCGGAATCCCGTGCCAGGTCTCACCGGTCAGCGGCAGCGGGATGAAGCCGAGCATGTTGACGACCCAGATGAAGAGCATCAGCGAGGCGACATAGGGGAACCAGCGGCCGATCGCCTTCGTCGGCAGCCCCTGCTCCGCGACCTGCGTCTGGGCAATCTCGTAGACCGTCTCGCCGATCGTCTGTCGTCGATTGAGCGTCCGGCCGCGCATCAGGAAAAGACCAAGCAGGATCGTGACCGCAGAGCCGAGCAGCAGGTAGGCGACGGCTTTCGTGATCGAGAGGTCGAGCGGGCCGAGGTGGATCGGGATCCAGACGTGCTGCTCGAACTCGGTCGACGGGTCGAACTCGCCGCGGGCGAGCGCCGGAGCGGGGACGCTGAGCGCGAGCAGCGTGATAACGGCGAGCGCACGCCTCATACCCTCGGCTCCTGGACGTAGTACGTCGCGACGGAGGCCGCCAGCTCGGCCGTGTAGGCCAGCGCGTACACGAGCGCGGCAGCGAGGGCGAGCTTGCCGTCCGAGGCCGCGACGGCCACGAGCACGACGAGCACCGCCAGCACTCTCCCCATCATCCCGAACGCCAGCACGCCTGAGGCCGCGAGATTATCCGGCGAAGGCTTGATCCGCGTCAACAGCAACCCCAGCGCCTGGACGCCGACCCAGAGCACGGCCGCGATACCCCAGCCTGCGAGTCGCCAGTCGGCCAACACGAAGATCGGGAGCGCGAGGGCGATCACGGCCCCGCCGGCTACGACGGGAAGCAGTCGTCCGGGGACCGGACGCGGGGCACCGAGCGCGGTCGCCTTCACGACAGCGCCTCTCGGTAGCGGAGGTAGACGGCCGTCACGCCTGCCGGAACGCCGACGATCGCGCCGCCGAGGATTCCGTAGGCGGCCGAGCCTGCGGCCCAGCCGACAAGTGCGCCGACGCCGATTGAGGCCACGGTCGTGGCGGCCAGGAGCATGCCCGCTCCCGCCGGCTGGAACGTCGGACGGGAACTTGGAGGGCTAGGCTCCATCGCCGCGAGCATACCAAAGCTTGTAACAGTCAAAAGTCGGCTTTTCTCCACGAAAACGACCTGTTTTGGGCCGACTTTGTTCCACCGGGATATCGTGCCGCCGTGGAACGGGTCGTCCTCGTGCACGGCAGCGTGGGCACCGGCGCGGTGACGTGGTCAGCGCAGGCACTGCTCCCCGCGCGCTACGAGCTGGTAGTCGTGGAGCGGTCCGGCTATCCGCCGAACCCGCCGCAGGAACGGATCGATTTCGACAAACAGGCCGGGGAGCTGCGCGAGATTCTTCGGCCCGGCGACCATCTCGTCGGACATTCGTACGGAGGGGTGATCGCGCTGCTGGCGGCCCCCGGCGTAGGACTTCGCTCACTGACGGTGAACGAGCCTCCGGCCTTCTCGCTGGCTCGCGGCGACCCGGCCGTGGAAGAGTTCCTTGCGAAGATGGAGCAGGCGCCCACCGAGCCCCGCGCTTATCTCGAGTACTTCTTGCCGCTCGTCGGCGTCTCGATGCAGCTGCCGGACAGGCTTGCACCGCAGCTCGAGGCGGCCACTCGCGCTGCGATGGTCGAACGGCCGCCACACGAGGCCGAGATCCCGCTCGAGCAGCTCGCGGCGGAGCTCTTCCCCAAACTGGTCGTCACGGGAGACCACAACCCCGCGCTCGACGCCGTTGCGGACGTGCTCGAACGAGAGCTCCCGGCCCAGCGCGTCGTCCTGCCGGGCGCCGGCCACAACCTCCCGCGCGCGCCGGGCTACAACAACACGCTCGTCCGCTTCCTCGAGGCCGCGTGATCAGGCTTCCGCTCGAGACCGAGCGCCTCCTCATTCGCCCGTTCGAGCCGGAGCGAGACTCCGAGCCGCTGCACGAGCTCTGGGGGGATGCCGAGGCCATGCAGTTCATCCCGGGCGGGGCCCGCGAGAGCGTCGACGAAACCCGGGAGCGGCTCAAGTCTTTGCCGGGCCGCGCGCCGGAGGGCCTGGGGTTCTGGGCGCTCGAGGAGCGTGAGAGCGGTCGTCTGGTCGGCGGCGTCGGCCTGTTCCCCTTGGGATGGGAAGGGCCGGAGATCGAGCTCGCCTACCACGTCGTTCCTTCGGCGTGGAACCGCGGCTACGCAAGCGAAGCCGCCTTCGCCCTGCTCGATCTGGCCTGGCAAGACGACGTCGACCACGTCGTCGCCGTCGCGATGCCCGGCAACGTCGCCTCGCGGCGCGTGATGGAAAAGCTCGGGATGGAGCTCGAGGGCTCGAGCCGCTATCGCGACTTCGACGTCGTTCGCTACTCGATCGCGCGGCCCGGATGATGGCGAGTGTTTGGGCCGACCTGACGAATCCGGCGCACGTGATCGTGCTCCGCCCGCTCGTCGAGCTGCTCGAGGCCCGGGGGCACGAAGTCACGTTGACGGCGCGGCCGCTCTCGCATACCACGGAGTTGCTCGACGACTGGGGTCATCCCTACACGGCGATCGGGCAGCACGGCGGCGCCGGCAAGCTCGGAAAGGCAATGGCGGCCGGCTCGCGAACGGCGCAGGCGTTCGCGTTCGCGCGCGGGAAAGGCTTCGACTACGGGTTTGCGCACGGGTCGACCGACCTGCCGCCTGTCGGACGCCTGCTCCGGATCCCGAACACGACCATGTTCGACTACGAATGGGCGACGGTCCAGCACTCCCTGAATTGCCGGCTGGCGACGCGGGTGCTGATCCCGGATGCGATCCCGGCCCAGCGGGTCGCACGCTACGGAGCCAGGCCGCCGAAGCTTGTCCGCTACCCGGGGCTGAAGGAGGAGTACTACCTCTCGGGCTTCAAGCCGGACGAGTCGGTGCTCGACGAGCTCGGGATCGACAGCTCACAGGTGGTCGCGGTCGTCCGCACAGCCCCGTCCTACGCGCTCTACCTCGGCGGCTCGGAGAACGATTTGGTGCCGCGCGTGCTGCAGCGGCTGATCGGTGAAGGCGCGCAGGTGGTCGTCCTCCCGCGCACCGACGAGCAGCGGCAGGCGCTGCGCCGGCTCGATCCCGGCCTGGTCGTCCCCGAGCGCGCAGTCGACGCCCGTAGCCTCGCCGCGCTCGCCGACCTCGTCGTCTCGGCCGGCGGCACGATGGTGCGCGAAGCGGCCGTGCTGGGGACGCCGGTGTGGTCGATCTTCGAAGGCCGGCTCGGCGCTGTCGACGAGCTGCTCATCTCGGAAGGGCGCGTGCGGCTGCTCCGAGACCCGGCCGAGCTCGTCGTCGAGAAGGTGAGCAAGCGGAAGCGGCGTGCAACCCGAGACCCCGGGGAGCTCCTTCGGCTGGCCGTGCCGCTTTGACGCGCCTTTTAGGGTCAGGCACCCGGACATGGCCGGGTGCCTGACCCTAAAACGGTTCCGTAGCTAGCGGCGGCTGCCGGCCGTCAGCGCCCGCTCGACCGCTTCCTCGTGCTCGGGCTCCTCGGCGAGCTTGCCTCGGCGCAGCACCTGCAGATGGCGCGACTTCAGGATCTCGAGCGAGTAGACCATCCACACGGATGCGGCGAGGACGACCACGCCCAC
>Ga0307282_10000202_pt1 | contig 17921 bp, 16 predicted proteins | sample ER_DNA_121_FD_194475 | JGI IMG/M metagenome (GOLD analysis project Ga0307282, IMG submission 194475) | Bulk soil microbial communities from the East River watershed near Crested Butte, Colorado, United States - ER_DNA_121 | ecosystem: Environmental > Terrestrial > Soil > Floodplain | place...
GGGCGCCGTGCGCGACGGCTATACGGAGGCGTCGGCCAACCTCGACATCGCATTGCGGACCCGGGCGATGCTCGAAGGCGCCGGCGTGACGATCGTCGGGACCCGGAGCACCAACACCCGGGTCAACACGTCCAACACGGACTTCAACCACGACGGCAAGGTCGACAAGGCGGACGAGCTCGCCAGCCGGATCGATATCGCCAATCGAGCTCGCGCCGCGGCCTTCCTGTGCATCCACAACAACTCGGGCTCCTCGACGACAGCCCGCGGGACAGAGACGTTCTACTGGCAGTACCGGACCTTCGCCGCCGAGAGCAAGCAGCTGGCGACCCTCGTCCAGTCGTCGGTCGTCCGCCGGCTGAACACGGCCGGCTCCTTCCGGACGGTCGATCGAGGCACGAAGTCGTACGACTTCTACGTCCTCAACGGCTACGACCCGGCTCGCCGAGTGAATCCCAGCCTCATGCCCGGCGTGCTGTCGGAAGGCCTGTTCGTCTCGAACACGACCGATCGGACGATGCTCAAGACGGCCCGCGGCCGGGCTCGCCTCGCCGAGGGCTACTACGACGGGCTGGCCCGCTACTTCGCCGGCCGGACCTACGGCGCGGCGTATCGCCTCGACACTCCGCCGAGCGCGACGCTCGCGGAGGGATCAGCCGCATCGCTGAGCGTGACCGTCACCAACACGTCGCCACGGAGCTGGACCGCCGGGTCCGTCGCATTGACGCTCAGTGCCCTGCCGCGGGTCGAGGACTACGACGGCACGAACGCGACCGGTGCGAGGCTCGCGACCATCGACCTGCCGGCGCTGGCCGTCGGGCGGAGTGTCGCCGTCGACGTCCCGTTCGTCGTCCCCGACGATGCCGGGTTCCTGGCGACAGCCGGGAAGGCGCTCTTCAAGGTCGACCTGATTGCCGGCGGCCAGCGCTACGCGAGCCACGGCGTCGTTCCGCTCCCGATCCCCGTCACGATCAGCGGCGACAGCGGCACGCCGCCCGATCCGACACCGACCCCGACGCCGACGGAGGCGCCAAGCCCGACACCGACGCCGGATCCGACGCCGACGGAGGCGCCGAGCCAGTCGCCGGCGCCGTCCGCGGATGGCGCCTCGGTCGACATGTCCCCGCCACCGACAACGCCATCCCCGTCGCTCGACCCGACGTCGCCGCCGACGCCAACCGCGACGCCAACACCGGATCCCACACTCGATCCGGCCGCCTCCGAGACGCCGCTCGCTTCACCCTGAGCCGCGATACCTCCCGCCGCCACCGTCAACGGCTAGAATCGCCCTCCATCGCACGCCGGAGGACCTCATGGCCAACCAGTTCGTCGTCCAGCTGAAGAACGAGCCCGGCGGGATGGCGAGCCTGGCGGAGGCCTTGGCGGCGCGCGGCGTGGACCTCCGGGCGATCGGCGGCGGCGGGATCGGCGAGACCGGCCACGTCATCATGACGACCGCGGACGACGAGGCCACACGATCCGTTCTCGAGGACGGCGGCTACACGTTCATCGAGGGCGAGTCGATCCTCGCCGAGGTCGACGATCGGCCGGGCGGCATGGCCGCGCTGTCGCGCCAGCTGGCCGACGCCGGTGTCAACATCTACGGCCACCTCTTCCTCGGCCGGTGGGGCGATCGGGCGATGTTCGCGTTCGTCGTCGACAATCCGGACAAGGCTCGCCCGATCCTCGAGCGCAAGCGCTGACCGTCAGTTCAGGCGAATCTCGAATCTTTTCTCTTGCCCACCGCTACCGCCGGGATTACCATCGGCGACCCGTCGGGTAGCGCGACCGCCGGGACCATCGAGCGGAGGAGCACAGCGAGGATTCCCGACATGTCCGAGCACTGGTCAGGATTCGGGTCCGACCCATCCAACGCCGAACGGGAGGCGACCGGGTCGTCGAGCTCGAACGGCACGCACCCCGAGGACGCCGTCGGCGTCGCCGAGCGATCTGCGGCTGATCCTGCCGACATCGAGGCCGGAAGCGTTGACGACGCGTCTGAGGCGACCGACATCACCGAGGCGATCCCCGTTTCGGATGACGCGAACGACGCCGACGCGATCGACGCCGACGCGGACGACGCGGTAGCGGCTGCGGGGGCATCCGACGATGAGGCCGCCGCCGACGCGGCCACCGCCGACGAAGCATTCCTGGGCGAGCTTGCTCGTGCGATGCAGGCAACGGTCGCCGTCCAGCGAGTCAGGATCGTCGAGGACGCGGAGCGTCGGCGCCAGGCGCATGTCGAGCAGGTCCGGGCGCGGGAGGCGGCCGAGGCCGACCGCATGCGCGAGCTCGCCGCCGAGGACATGAAGGCCATCGAGTCGTGGGCCGATGGCGAGAGGAAGCGCATCCAGCTCGAGCGCCACCGGCGTGCGGCGGCGCTCCACGAGGATCTGGACCTGAGCCTGGCGGAGCACCGCTCGAAGATCGATCGCGAGATCGAGGGCGTCGAGACCGCGATCGCGTCGTATCGAGCCGAGGTCGAGGCATTCTTCGATGGTCTCGATCGCGAGACCGACGTCGTCGTGATCGCGCAGCAGGCGTCCTGGCGTCCGGTGTTCCCGACACTCGATCTCGTCGCGGGGGCCGTCGCCGACCCCTCCGAGGATGCGACAACAACCGAGCCGTCGGTGGCGGACGAGCCCCCGTCCGGGTGGGGCGACGGTGCTGCCGGCGCGGGAAGCGGCGACGGTGAGCCAGCGGTGGTCGGCGTCATGGATCCCGAGGCGCCGGCGGAACCCGCCGAGTCATGGACGGCCTCTCCCGAGACGAGCCCCGAGCCCGTTGCGGCTGATGCATCTGCCGGCGTGGACGAAGGCGAGGCCGTCGAACCGGCCGAGCCGGTGACCGCGATAGTCGGCGGGAATCACAATGCCGTCAGCTCGCTTTTCGAGTCCGTGCAAGTCCTCCGACCGATGGCCTGGCTTCGGCGCGAAGCGAACGGTGGAGATCACTAGAGCCGCTGAGACCGGCCTCGCGCCGGCTGAGCTCGTCTAGGCCTGCGCCGGTTCCCAGGAGCGATGCCCGCCGCGCATCATCGATACGCCGGCGCCGATCAGGCTGACAACGACACCGGCCGCGAACGCGAGATGGAGCGCGTTCATGAATGGCGCCAGGTCGATCCCGCTCGAGCCGACCTGCGTCCCCGAGAAGATCGCCACGAGTACCGACGGGTCCATCGCGCTCGTGACCAGCCCGATCGCGAGCGCGATGCTCACGACGAACCCGGTCTGGGTGAGCATCATCCGCGTCCCGGCGCCGATGCCCCGCTTGGCCGGTGGCACGACGCCCATGACGGCGCTGGTGTTCGGCGAGGCAAAGAGGCCGGAACCGGCCCCGATGAGGAGCTGCCAGAGCGCGAGCTGCCAGTACGGCGTGTCGACCTGGATCGTGACGAGGCCGGCCAGTCCGATCGCCGTCACGATCATCCCCAGCGTCGCCAGCTCCCGCGAACCGTGGCGGTCGGCCAGCGCCCCGCTGATCGGCGAGAGGACGAGGAGCCCGACGGCGAGAGGCGCCAGGAGGATCCCCGCGGTGACCGGATCGTCGCCCTTGGCTCCCTGGAAGTAGAAGACGAGGAGGAAGAGGACGCCATTGCGGGCGACGCCGTTGAGGAGCCCGGTCAGGTTGCCCATCGCGAACAGGCGATCCCGGAACAGCTCGAGATCGAGCAGGGGCTCGGCCTGCCGGCGCTCGACCCAGACGAAGATCGGCGCCGCGACCGCGAACAGGACGATCCCGCCGATCACCCACCACGTCGTCCAGCCGTAGATCCCACCGAAGGCGAGCGAGGTCATGAGGCCGAGGAGCCCGACGAGGTAGAGGCCGGACCCCGCCCAGTCGATCGATCGATTCGTCGACGGACGCGCCTGCTCGACGAGGATGAACCAGGCGGCGGCCGTGCCAATGAGCCCGAGCGGGACGTTGAACCAGAAGACGAGCCGCCAGCCGAAGCCGGTCAGCAACCCGCCGAGGATCGGGCCGAGGATCAGCCCGGCACCGACGACCATCGCGTTGATCCCGAGCGCCCGGCCCAGCTCACGACGCGGGAAGGCATCGGCGACGAGCGCCGCCGAGTTGGCCATGAGGAACGCACCGCCAACGCCCTGGACGACCCGGCCGGCGATCAGCTGGAACGAGTCGGCGGCCAGCGCGCAACCAACCGAGGCGATCGTGAACACCGCGAAGCCGAGCGTGTAGGTCCGGGCCCGCCCGAACATGTCGGCAAGCCTGCCCGCGTTCAGGACGAGGACGGTCACGACGAGCGTGTACCCGACGACGATCCACATCAGGGCGAACAGGTCCGTGTGGAGATCGCGCAGGATGTCCGGCAGGGCGATGACGAGGGTGCCCGAGGTCAGCGAGGCGAGAAGCGCACCGATGCTCGTGACGGCGAGGACCCAGAAGCGATAGCTGTCGGCGACGGGGGAGGAGCGCGGGACGCGGCTGGTCATCCCACCGACGGTACCACAACATTCCCGTTAACGTTAAGGTTGCGGATCGGAGGGCGGGGCGACCCCTAGCCGCTTCCGCCGGTCACCGACGCGACCAGCGCCTGGGCCTCTTCCAGCAGGCGCGCGAGATGGTCCTCGCCGCGGAAGCTCTCCGCATAGACCTTGGCCACGTTCTCCGTGCCCGACGGCCTTGCGGCGAACCAGCCGTTGGCAGTGACGACCTTGAGCCCACCGATCGGGGCGTCGTTGCCTGGGGCCTGGGTCAGGATCGCGGTGATCGGGTCGCCGGCGAGGGTCGAGGCGGTCACGTCGGCCGGCGACAGGCGACCGAGGGCGGCCTTCTGCTCAGGGGTCGCGGGCGCGTCGACGCGCCGATAGGCGGGCTCGCCGAACCTCGCCGTGAGCTCGCGATAGGCGACGCCGGGGTCGCGCCCGGTCCGGGCGGTCAGCTCGCACGCCAGCAGGTCGGCGATGATCCCGTCCTTGTCGGTCGTCCAGACGGACCCGTCGCGGCGAAGGAACGACGCGCCGGCACTCTCCTCGCCGCCGAAGCCGATCGACCCGTCGACGAGCCCGTCGACGAACCACTTGAAGCCGACCGGGACCTCGACGAGCCGCCGGCCGAGGTCGGCGACGACGCGGTCGATCATCGACGACGACACGAGCGTCTTGCCGACGCCGACCTCGGCGCCCCAGGTGCGCGCCCCGCCGAACAGGTAGGCGATCGCGGCACTCAGGAAGTGGTTCGGGTTGAGCAGCCCCGCCGTCGGCGTGACGACCCCATGACGGTCGGCGTCGGCGTCGTTCCCGAGAGCGACGTCGAAGCGGTCGCGATGCGCGATCAGCCCGGCCATCGCGCTCGGCGACGACGGGTCCATCCGGATCTTGCCGTCCCAGTCGTAGGTCATGAACCCGAATCTCGGGTCGACCTTGTCGTTCGTCACCGTCAGGTTGAGGCCGTAGTGCTCGGCGATGGCCGGCCAGTAGCCAACCGATGCGCCGCCCATCGGGTCGACGCCGATCTTCAGGCGCGACGCCCGGATTGCCTCCATGTCGATCACGTTGGCCAGGTCCGCGACGTAGGTCGCGGTGAAGTCGTGCGGCTGGGCGGCCGCGCGGGCACGCTCGAACGGGACCCGCTTGATGCCCGCGACGCCGTCGGCGCCCTTGCCTTCGAGGAGTCGGTTGGCCTCGTCCTGGATCCAGCCCGTCACGTCCGTGTCGGCCGGGCCACCGTTCGGTGGGTTGTACTTGAAGCCGCCGTCGTCCGGTGGATTGTGGGATGGGGTCACGACGATCCCGTCGGCCAGGGCATGTCCCTTATCGGCTGTGCCGTTCGTGGCGCGCCCGCGGTTGGCGACGATGATGGCGTGGGAGACAGCGGGCGTCGGGGTGAAGCCATCAGCCGAGTCGACCCGGACATTGACCCCGTGAGCGGCGAGGACCTCAAGCGCGGTGCGCGTCGCAGGTTCTGAAAGCGCATGCGTATCCCGCCCGATGAAGAGCGGGCCGTCGTAGCCCTTCGTCGCCCGGTAACGGCAGATGGCCTCGGTGATCGCCAGGATGTGAGCCTCGTTGAAGGCGCCACGGAACGACGAGCCGCGGTGGCCTGACGTCCCGAAGGCAACACGCTGGGTTGGGTCGGCCGGGTCCGGGACGATGTCGTGGTAGGCGCTCAGGAGGGCGTCGATATCGACCAGGGTCGTGGGGTCGGCCGGCTTGCCGGCCATCTCGCTCGAGGCCATCGGGGGCACCTCGCCGATGCGTGCGTTGGTCGTCGAGCGTAACGGGTTCCGCCCCGGTTCGAGGCCTCAGCCGGCCGCCGGCAGCCGGAGCACCTCGTCGCCGATCTCGGGCACCCGCCCGACGGCCACGCCATGGTCGCAAAGCCGCCGACCGAACGTGGCCGCGTCCCGGAGCGCGCAGCCCTGGTGGTCGTTGTTGAAGTAGGCGAACCCCTGCGTGTCGGTGCCGCCGTCGTCGCGAACGCGCGCAGCCCATGCGTCGAGGTCCCGATCGCTGTAGCACGGCCGCGGTCGGGCGCGACCGCCGTGGAACCGCAGGTAGGTCCAGTCCGCGGTCCGCCACTGCGGGGTCAATGGGCCGCGGCGGTCGGCCAGGCAGAGCGCGGCGTTGCGCGTCATGAGCAGGGTGCGAAGCTCGTCGGTGAACCACGAGTCATGCCGCGGTTCGACCGCGACCTGCACGGTCGACGGGAAGGCTTCAAGCGTGGCCTCGAGCCGAGGAAGGTCGGCCGGCATGTCCGGCGGCAGCTGCAGCAGGATCGGACCCAGGTGCGATCCAAGCTCGCTGGCACGTTCCATCAGGAACGCGACGGGTTCCCGCGGTTCGCGCAACCGGAGGACGTGGGTCAGGTAGCGGCTGGCCTTGACGGCGAACAGGAAGTCAGCGGGGACCCGATCCGCCCAGGAGCGGAACGTGGCCGCCGCGGGCATCCGGTAGAAGGTCACGTTCAATTCGACCGTGTCGAACTGCTTCGCGTACAGCTCGAGCTCCGAGCCACGGGCGGAGGGCGGGTAGAACCGCCCTCGCCAGTGGTCGTACAGGAACCCCGATGTGCCGATCCTGATCGTTTCGGTGGCCTCCGAAGCCGTCAGCGAGTCGCGACGGGGATCCCGAGCTCGCGTCCGGCCGAGACCTTGCGCTCTTCCATCCGGCGGCCGAGGTCGTCGAGCTCGGCGGTATCGAACACCTGGCGGGCCTGGCGGAACATGTCGCCCTCCTCCTCCTCGATGTGGTGCTCGATGTTCTCCTTCATGACCGTCGCCTTCGCGCCCCATTTCTCGTCGGTGATGTCGAGCCCTTCGAGCTCGGCCATCAGGGTGTCGACGACGTGGTGCTCCTCGTAGCCCTCGAGGACGACGTCCTTGGCCTTGGGATGCGACTTCAGCGCCGGGTAGAAGATCTCTTCCTCGACGATCTCGTGGAGGGTGAGCTCGCCCTTGATCGTCGAGAAGAGCTCGGCGCGGGTCTTGACGCCCCGCTCGGTTGTCGTCTCGAGCTCGTTGAGCAGGCGCTTGACCTTGTCGTGGTCGACCTTGAGCAGTGCGATGGCATCCATCTGAGTCTCTCCCCTGTGGCGGTACGCGTGGCGGAGTTGATCCTTTCGCCAGTGTCCGTGGCCACCGGCGCCGGACCGATCGCATCGGGGCAGCGCACTCTCTCAGATGTGTTGCGGGCAGGACTCCGAGCGGCGAGGGGTTACGCCGATCGCTCGATCGCGGGTCGGTCGTCGCCTGGCGATGACCTCAGGCGCCCGCGCCAGATCATGAGCGCAACGCCGAATCGCGCCAGCAGGCTCAGCCCGTAACTGGCGCCCCAGACGCAGACGGCACCGATCACGAAGACCTCGAGATAGGTGAAGTAGATCTCGAAGACGACCCCGAGCAGCGAGAGGCCCTAGTGGGCCGCCAGGAGCCCGATCCGGCCCGATCTCAGCGGGCCCGGCGTTCGGCGGCTACAAGGCCTCCGGAGTCGGGCGCGAGAATCACAAGATGATGCTCGACCACTACACCCCGACCAAATACCTGCTCGTCCGCTACAGCGACAAGGCACTCGGCTTTTCAATTCAGGCCGAACCGCCCGCGCCGAAGGGCCATCCGACCCTCCTGCCCGCGATCCTTCTCGCCTACCGTCGGATCTGATGAGAACGGTCCATCTGCCGCTGGCTCCGGGCCCGTCTGGCGAATCCAGACCAGGCCATGTCCGCATCCGGGCGATCCACCCCAGCGACTCATGCGAGCTCCGGAGCTTCTACGCCGGGCTCTCCGCTGCGAGCAGGCAAACGCGGTTCCTGGTGGTGAGCGCGGGTGTCAGCGAGGCGCAATCACGATCGTTCTGCACGCCGGATCACGCCCATGAGAAGGGCTTTGTGGCGGTCGTCGGCGACGGTCGCGATGGCGTCGATCGAATCGTCGGCCACCTCTGCCTCGAGCGTGATGGCGCGGACGCCGCCGAAGTCGCCATCGCCGTCGCCGACGCGTTCCAGCGTCGGGGAATCGGGCGGATGCTCCTTGCCATGGGCGCAGCCTGGGCGCTCGGCGCCGGGATCCGTCGCCTGACGGCCACGATGTGCGCCGGAAACGCCCCGATCCATCGGCTGCTGGTGGGCCTCGGCCTCCCTGCGCGGATGAGCTACACGGGCGCCGGCGTAGCCGATATCACGATCGAGCTGGCCGCCGACCGCGCGGCCGCCTGACCGACGTCCAAAATGGCCGATGCCCGCCGGACGATTCCGGAGGGCATCGGCAGATCCGTGGTTGTATCGGCGAGCCGATCTGGGCGATCAGCCCGCCGAACTGGTCACTGCGGGCGGAGGCGAGGACCGCCGCCGTCGGCCCCGTTGGTACCGCGCAGGAGCCGGGCGTGCAGGCCGTGATCGTTGTACGCGGGCGCCGCGCCGAAAGCCGCGCCGGCACCGATCTCGTCACGCGAGCCGTGATCGATGAACGCCGGGGCCGGGCGGGCAGCCGGGGCGGCCTGTGTCTGCGTCGCCACGGTCTGGCTGAGGGCCATGGCGACAGCGAGGACGATGACCAGCGCGATGGCGACGAGTGCGGCGCCGAGCTGGCGGATGCCCAGGGTCCCCTGGACGGTGCGGGTGGAAGCGGACATCGGTCCCTCCTGTGGACCCGATCCGGCTCCGAATTGTTCGGTGCCCCAGGACCGGCGTCCTTCGATGCCCACATCCTCGATCGGGACGACGTCGCCGCCATCGGGCGGATGCCCCACGCACACCAATCAGCGCGCCTCAAAAACACGCCGAGCGCGCCGTCGGGTGCCTTATCCGAACTGTGCCCCGATGAGGATCGGGACGGCCGCCGCTCAACGAATAGCGAGGCCGGTGGAGGCGTCGAAGAGGCGGACGGCGGCCGGATCCGCCCTGAGCCCGACCGTTGTCCCGGCCCCCGGTCGGACATCGGGTGCGGCCCGGACTTTCAGCGCCTCGTCGCCGACGCGGACGTCGATGATGACCTCGCTGCCGAACGGCTCGACGGCGACGACCTCGGCCGGGTGGCCGCCAGACACGATCTCGATACCCTCTGGTCGAAGGCCGATGGTGACGTGGCCATCACTCCCCGAGGTGCCTTGCGGACGGCCACCCGTCGGAGCCGCCAGCCGCCAGCCACTACCGATCACGACGTCGCCGCCGTCGCGCGTTCCCTTGAGGAGGTTCATCGGCGGCGAGCCGATGAACTCGGCCACGAAGACATTCGACGGGTAGTCGTAGACCTCGTCCGGCGTCCCAACCTGCTGGAGCTCGCCGGTGCTGAGAACGGCGATCCGGTTGGCCAGGCTCATCGCCTCCGCCTGGTCGTGGGTGACGAAGACCATCGTCGTGCCGAGCTCGCGCTGGAGCGTCTTGAGCTCCGTCCGGGTATGGACCCGCAGCTTCGCGTCGAGGTTCGACAGCGGTTCATCCATGAGGAAGACGCGCGGCTCGCGGACGATCGCTCGGGCGAGCGCGACCCGCTGTTGCTCGCCGCCGGACAGCTGCGCGGGCCGTCGCGGCAGCAGGTGGCCGATGCCGAGCATCTCGGCAACTCGCGTCACCTTTCGATCCTGCTCCGCGCGTGAGAGACGGCGCACCTTCAGCGGGTAGCGGATGTTCTCCTGGGCCGACAGGTGCGGGTACAACGCGTAGCTCTGGAACACGAGGGCGACGTCGCGGTCCTTCGGCTCGAGGCCGACCACGCTCTTCCCGTCGATGCGGATGTCGCCGCGATCCGGCTCTTCGAGCCCCGCGAGCATGCGGAGCGCCGTGGTCTTCCCACAGCCCGACGGCCCGAGGAGGACCAGCAGCTCGCGATCGGCGATGTCAAGCGACAGGCCGCGGACCGCGGCCGCGTCGTCCGCCTGGGCCGAGAACTGTTTCCAGACGTCGTCGTACTCGACCCCGGCCATCCCTACAGACCCCTGGTGCTATTCATGAGGCCACGAACCATTAGCCGCCTTGCGCCGAAGAAGACGACCATGACTGGGAGCAGGTAGAGCACCCCCATGGCAGCGATCACGCCGTACTGGACCTCCGTATACCCGCCCTGGGTCCGCATCGCCTCGTAGAACGCCAGCGGCACGGTCTTGAGGTCCTGCTGGTCGATGAGGATCACAACCATGAGGACTTCGGCCCAGGCGGCCAGGAACGCCAGCCCTGCGGCGATCCCGATGCCCGGTCGAGCGAGCGGCAGGACGATCTCGACAAGCGCACGGAACCGCGAGCGGCCGTCGAGCCAGGCGGCCTCTTCGAGGTGTCGGGGAATGGAATCGAAGAACCCCTTCATGAGCCAGATGAGGAACGGCAGCTCGATCGCAGCGTGGATGAGGATCAGCCCGAGGTAGCTGTTGCGAAGACCAAGCTGCCGTGCCAGCCCGTAGATGGGAACCATCGTTGCCGAGATCGGCATCGTCTGGAGCAGGAGCACCGCGTACGTGATCCAGTCCTTGCGCCGCAAGTCGAGCCGCGACAGCGAGTAACCGGCGAGGGCTACCGCGATGACTACGAGGATCATCGTCGCGATCGCGACGAACAGGCTGTTGGCGAGCACCCGGCCGAAGTCGTGCTCCGTGAAGAGGCGGACGAAATTCATGATCGTCGGCACGACGGGCCACTGGATGTAGGCGGTGGCCTTCTCGTCGAACGCCGCGCTGAGCAGCCACAGGAATGGGACGAGGAAGAAGGCACACACGACGAGAAAGACGAGGTGGACCGCGATCCATTCGACTGGGCCGGCTCGCTTCTTCGGCCGTCGTATCGACGGCGCCGCGGCCGCGGCCGACCCGGCCGAAGCGGCGACACCGGCGTTCGGCGCGATCGACGTCACGCGCGTGCCCTCGACCAGCGCAGGAACACGATGGCAAACCCGAGATTGAGGGCGAGCATGACGACCGCGATTGTCGAGCCATAGCCGACGGCGTGCGCCTGGAACGCCTGATGGTAGGCGTACAGGGCGATCACCTCCGTCTGGAGCGCGGGGCCGCCGTTCGTCAGCGCCTGGATGAGGATGAACGTCCCGAAGGTCGCCATCGTCACCGACAGGAGCGTCAACGCGGCGATCGGCCGGAGCATCGGCAACGTGTGGTCCCAGAATCGGCGGAACGCGTTGGCGCCGTCGACCCGGGCCGCTTCGTAGATGTCCGAGGGGATCGTCCGCAGGGCGCCGAGGAAGATGAGCATGGTGAACGCCGTCCCACGCCAGATGTTGGCGATGATCACGGCGAGCATCGGCCCCGATCCGAACCAGTCGATGGGCCCCAGGCCGACGTGGCCGAGCCCGACGTTTAGCGAGCCGTTGTAGAAGTCGAACATCGCGACCCACAGGAAGCCGGCGATGATCGTCGGATTGACCCAGGCGAGGAGGACGGCGGCGTAGACGAGGCTCGTCGCCAGGAAGCCGCGGCGCTCCGCGTAATCGAGGAGGAGCGCCAGCCCGAGGCCCAGCACGAACTGTCCGATGATCGCCGAGCCGATGACGAAGACGACGGAGTTGAGGATCACCTTGGCGAAGTCCGGGTCACCGAACAGGCGCACGTAGTTATCGAGCCCCACGAACCGCGGGTTCGCGGCGTCGATGCCGACGAGCGCGCGATTCGTGAAGCTCGAGAGGAGGGCCCAGATCGCCGGGCCCACGAAGAACAGGGCGAGCAGGAATGCGGCGGGGCTGAGCCCCGCCAGGTACAGCCGATTGCGCCGGAAGGGGGCCCGGCGACTTGCCGTCACTACAGCGAGGTGACCTTGTCCGCGCCGACGGCCTGCTTCAGGTCGTCCGTGTAGCGCTTCGCGGCGTCGTCCGCGCTCAGCTCACCGGCGGCGATCCGGGCGGTCGCCGTCTGGATCGCCTGGATGACCTTCGGGTAGTCCGGCGACGGGATCGTGAACCGGGCGCTCTCGAGCGCCTTCGTGGAGTCGACGAGGTACTTGTTGGACTTGAATTCCGTGACGTCTGCGGCGTCCGTCCTCGCGACGGGGTGAGGATCCTCCGCGTTCAGCTTGCCGACGATCTCGGCCGTGTTGACGGCCTTGACGAACTCCCAGGCGGCCTGCTTGTTCTTGCTCTTGGCCGTGATGTACCAGCAGGTGCCCGGGCCGCCGACCGTGAACGACGGGCCGCCGCTCTCGGTTGGATGAAGCAGGTAGCCGACGTTCTGTTCGGTTGCCGCCTTGTCCGCGGCGGCCCAGCCGCCGTAGACCCAGCCGCCCTCGAAGAGGAGCGCCAGGCCGCCGTTGCCGAGCTTCTCGCGCATCGCCGTCCACGGCTTCGTGGCGGTGATGATCTCCTTCGGGCTCAGGCCGTCGCCGTATGCCTTCGCGTAATAGGCCATGACCTTCTTCGTTGCGGGGCTGTCACCGATCCACTTGCCGCTGGCGTCCTGGAGCTCCCCGCCGTACGCCCAGAGGAGAGGCACGAAGGCGTGATCGGCCGTTCCGCTGGAGCCGGCGGGTCCTGCATAGAGAGCGTAGGGCAGGACACCCGCGTCCTTCGACTTCACCGCAGCCGCCGCGTCGAGGATGCCCTGGACGTTGGCCGGCTGCCAGTCTGCCGGGAGACCGGCCTTCTGGAGGTCGTCCTTGCGATAGTAGAGCCAGCGCATGTCGAGCCCATACGGGATCGCCCACGTCTTGCCGTTGTACGAGACGCCGTCCTGGACCGCCTTCGGGTACTGCTTCCAGTCCTCCCACCCGGCGAGGTAGTCGTCGAGGGGCTCGATGTAGCCGGCGTCGGACAGCTCGCCGATCAGGCTGCCGCCGACGTGGATCACGTCGGGGACGTCGCCGCTGTCGAGGCGGAGCAGGAGCTTCGTGTAGAAGTCGTCGTCGCCGATCTTCTGGAGGTCGATCTTGACGTCGACGCCCGAGTACTGGCTCTTGACGGCTGCGGCCGCCTGTTCGACGTACTTCGGCTTGAACCCGGCCTCGTCCGGATACGTGACATTGACGGTCCCCGAGATCGCCCCGCCGCTGGGCGGCGTGCTCCCCCCGGCCCCGCTCGACGGCGCGGTCCCGCCCTGACTCGGAGATGTGCTGCCGATGCTCGTGGGATTGCAGGCGACCACCACGCCCGAGGCAATGGCAACCTGCAGGAATCGCCGCCGCGACATGATCTGGCGAGTGACCTCATCCATGTGAAACCTCCTCCTTCTCGTTGCGGGCCGAGCGGCCGCAATTCGCTGGCTTGACCGATCGACAGACCGTCATGGGCCGCCGGCGCAGCACCCGTCGATCCGATTCACACGCCATCGTTCAGACCTCCTCCAGTCGATCGATCGGCGCCTCCGTCTGGCGGCGTGCCTCTCGAAAGGCCGATGCCGTGAGGCCCTTCTGGCGCCGAGAGGGATGCGCCAGGGAGTGCGACGCATATGCGGTCGCCAGCCTCAGGCATTCCTCGAACGGCAGGTCCCGGAGGTCGGCCCAGATGAAGGCCGCCGTGAAGAGGTCGCCCGCTCCGACCGTGTCCGGCGGATCCGTGACAACCGCCGGGACTTCGACGATGTGACCGTCGGGCGTCGCCGCCGTCGCTCCGTCCGCGCCTCGCGTGACGACCACGAGGCAGCCGCGTGATGCGAGCTCAGCCGCCGCAGCCGCCGCCGCGTGCCCCGTCAGCTGGTGCGCCTCCCGCTCATTGACGAACAAGGCCCGAAGTCGCGTCAAGGACTCCGCGCCATCGCGGAGGATGATCGCCACCTGGGGATCGCCGACCACGCCGTAGAGCAATGGCGTGTTCGACATCCGATCGGGAAGCGGCAGGTTCGCGACGACGGCGCGTGGCGCGAGTGCGATGACCGCCTCGACGTCGACGGTCGTATCGGACAGCACCGTGACGAAAGCACGGTCGCCGTCGATGGGCAGCCCGACCGAGATCGACGTGGAGTCGGTCGGCTCGCCGATCCATGGAATGCCCGCCTCCGCCATCAGCTCCTCGAGCAGGCGGCCCAGCGGATCGGTCCCCTTGGGCGAGCAGACGACGGCGTCCAGATCGAGCTGGCGCAGGGCGAAGGCGACATTGGCCATCGCCCCCGGCATCGTGACGACCTCGGACGCCAGGGCTTCCTCGCCGGCTCGCGGGATCCGGGCGAGGCCGCGGAAGACGATGTCGAGGAATGGAGGCCCGGCGCACACCACGTCGACGCTCATCGAAGGATCTCGGCGAACTCGGGCTGCCCGACCATGTGGCGTTGGAGGATTCGCTCGGCCACCTCGGGCGACTGCACGAGCGGGTGCATGCTCAGCGCGCGCACCGCCATCTGGCGTGACCCGGAGATCGCGGCCTCGATCGCGGCTCGCTCCGCGGCCCGGACGGCCACGATGAGGTCGCGGGCACGCGTCGGAACGGGCCCGATCGCGACCGGCACGACACCACCGCGGCCAACGACGCAGGGGACCTCGACCACTGCCTCCGCATCGAGGAAGGGCAGGCTCGAACGGTTCGCCATATTCAGGATCAGGATCCTGGTCCCGACGCCGTTGAGGGCGTCTACGAGGTCGAGCGCCAGCCCCCCGTAACCGCCGGGCTCCCGGGCAGAAGCGACGTTGGTCAGCTCGTCGTCGCGGCCGCTCCAGGCCTCTTCCATGTAGCGACGCTCGCGCTCGTCGATGGTGGCCTCCCAATCGGCGAGCGCCGTCGCGGGCGGGCCGCCGCCGGCATAGAAGGCGTCCTGCTGGCGCTTCAGGAATTCGGCCCTCACGAGGCCGGAGCGCATCCCCGCGAGGGCCTCGGCGGTGAAGTCGTAGTAATAGAGGTACTCGTTCGGGATCATGCCGACGGAGCGCAGCAGATCCGCGCCGAACAGTCGACCCTCCTCGAAGGACGTGAGGCAGTCCTCGTCAGCGATGAGCTCCGGAAGGATGTCGCGCCCACGGTCGAGGACGGCCCTCAACCAGCCGAGATGGTTGATGCCGAAGTAGTCGAACCAGAGATCCTCCGGTTCCCGGCCGAGGGCAGTCGCCACCCGGCGGCACAACGCCTGGGGGGCGTCGCAGATCCCGATCGCCCGGTCGCCAAGGACGCGTTGGGCGGCTTCGGTGACGAGCCCAACGGGGTTCGTGAAATTGATGAAGGTCGCCTCCGGAGCGCGGTGGGAGACGACCTCGGCAATCTTCATGACCACCGGCACGGTGCGAAGGGCGAAGGTGATCCCGCCGGCGCCCGTCGTCTCCTGGCCGATCACTCCCTCCGCGAGGGCAGCTGTCTCGTCGAGCAGGCGACCGCCGATTCCCCCCACCCGGATGGCGCAATAGACGACGTCCGCGCCGTCGACGGCGTCCTCGAGTCGGGTCGTCACCCTGACCGGCACGCTCTTGCCGAGCTGGGCATCCAGCCCCGCGATCACGGCTGCGATCCTGTCCAGGCGGCCATGATCGACGTCATACAATACGAGCTCGTCGAACCGGGTTCGCGTTCGACCTTCGGCCAGCGCTCGATAGATGGCAGGGGTGCGAAATCCGCCGCCGCCCAACACCGCCAGCTTCATGTGATCGATTGAACCAAAATTGAACCAGTCCTGTCAACCCAATCCGCACCGCGCTCGGCGAACCGACGCGGCTGGTCGCGATCTCGCGTATGTCCGCGTGATGCGTCGATTAGAGACCGACATTGCTACCGGACGATTGACACCCGGTGAGCGTCTGGCTCCGGAACGACAATTGGGGGCACGTCTGGACGTCGCCCGGAACACCTTGCGACGGGCGCTCACCGATCTGGCCGAACGGGGCCTCATCGTTTCCCGGGATCGCTCAGGATGGTTCGTCAACGCCGGCCCGGTCACGATCGAGACGATCAGCGGTCCCCAGGGCCTGACGGACTGGGCTGCGGTCCACGGCCTCGCCGTCTCGTCGAGGGTCTGCCACTCCCGGGTCCGTCCGGCCACCGAAGCCGAGGCCCGGGCCCTACGCATCCCGACCGACAGCAAGGTGTTCGAGCTCGAGCGGGTCCGGATCGTCGAAGGCACGCCACTGTCGCTCGACCAGTCCGTCCTCGCGCCGTCGCTGAGCGAGTCGCTTGGGCGGGTCGATTTCTCCGGTGAATCGCTGTACCAGACTCTTCGTACGTCGAACGGCATCGAGCCGTCCCGGGCCGAATGCATGCTCAGGGCGGTGACCGCGGATCGGCGCTCAGCCGAGCTTCTCGAAGTGACCGTCGGGGATCCGCTGCTCGAGCTGACGGAGACCGTGTTCGATCAATACGGCGAGCCGTTCGAATTCGCCCGACATCTCAACCGCGGCGATCGCTACGCGTTCCGGACAACGGTCGTGGCCGGCGGCGTCTGGGAGAAGGCGACGGACTGACCTCGGCACGCATCAGCCCCGACGCAGTGGGCGGCATCGCCACCTGACCTGCCGGGTCGCCTTCGGCAAGACGATCGCGACGGGAGCGGCATGGGCGGTTAGTCTCTGGCGCGTGCGCTTGATCCTCTCACCGCCCGCCTGCTGACGTCCGCCGTGGCTCTCGCCGCGCCGATCCTCGAGCACACGTATCGCTACGCGTTCAGCTCGGCGCTCGTTGGCGAGGGCGTTCGACGCCAGCTCCGCCTGGCGACGTCGGGCGGGCCGACGGCGAACCCACAGTTCTTTCGCGGTCGTCTGCTCCTGCCGGTCGTGGCCGCGGATCTGCTCCTGACCCTCGGCGACGTCGCCCGCTCTCGATTCCATGTGCCGTCCCAGATGCTCATCCGGATCCTCGAGGTCGCGGATCCGGTGGTGACCTGTGCCGACGAGAGGCTGCGATTCGAGGCCTTCTCCGCATGCTGCAGCGTGTACAGCCGGGTCGACTTCCTGCCCGCGGCATACGAGGGCGAAACGATCGGGCGTGGGACGACCAACGTCGATCTCGGGCCCGGGATCCGGGCTGCGCTGGCGGGGATCCAGGACCGGAGTCAGCTCGGCCTGTCGGTAGGTGAATCCGCCGTCGAGGTCCGGGCGGATGGTGGATCCGAGGTCGAACGACGCGTCCCGCTGCCCTCGCGCTGGCTGCGCGGGTTCCTCGAGGTCCAGGCCATCCAGGCCGAGCTGGCACTGGCAACCGAGATGGACGGCGCCGGCGCGCGCGCGTTCCTGAGATCGATCCCGAAAGCCCCGTCGAAACGGCCGGTGTGGATGGCCCCGGCCGGTCGCGGACTGCGGACCTTCCACCACGATCCAGGGCAAGGTGCGATCCGCGTCGGCGGCCTTTCCCGTCTCAGCCTGTTCGGTCGGGTCGCTCGACACGCGACATCCCTCCGGCTCTTCGCCACGGACGGAGACGGGAGCACCGGCTGGCAGCTCGACGTCCCCGGCGCTCGGCTGACGCTCGTCCTGAGCCCCGAGGTGTGGCGAGGCTTCTCCGGGGAGGGCCGGGCGCTCCATAGCCTCGCCGACGCAGCGTCAACGGCGAGCATCGCCGCGGTCCGCGGAGCACTCGGCTGGGAGCCTCACCTTGGGGTCGAGGCACTCGCGGCGACGACCGGTCGCTCCCG
>Ga0307282_10000204_pt1 | contig 17807 bp, 16 predicted proteins | sample ER_DNA_121_FD_194475 | JGI IMG/M metagenome (GOLD analysis project Ga0307282, IMG submission 194475) | Bulk soil microbial communities from the East River watershed near Crested Butte, Colorado, United States - ER_DNA_121 | ecosystem: Environmental > Terrestrial > Soil > Floodplain | place...
GTGCTTGGGGATGATCGGCATGTATGTCTGGAGGATCCGGTCGGACGCGTCGTCCGTGGTGGCGATCATCGTCGACGCGTCCGGGCACGTGACCTTGGTCACCTTCGCATCGTCGATCCCCGGATCGAGATAGCCGGCCCCGAGGCTGCCGGCGCCGCCGGCCTTGATGGCATCGATCGCCAGCTGCCACGAGAAGCAGGCGTCGGCAGAGGTGGCCGGTTCGCCATCGCTCCACTTCATCCCGTCGCGGATGTGGAACTTCCAGGAGTGGCCGTCGGCGGCGCGCTCCCACGTGTCGGCGAAGCCCGGGATCGGCTCGAGGTTCGGGCCGAACGAGACGAGCAGGTCGTAGTTCAGCTGGAACGCCTCGTACCCCACGACGAGCAGCGTCGCATAGGGGTTCATCGAATCGAGGTCCTGGGTCGTGCCGACGCGGAGGACGACCGGGTCCGCCGCTCTCACGGGTACGGCCGCCGCAGCGGGCAGGATGGCTGCGACCGAAAGCATCGCCGCAGCGGCAATACGCCCGGCTCGGGCTCGCAGGGACAAACGCATGTCTCTCCTCCTCGTACGTGGCCTGCCGCGCTCCTCCGCAGGCCCGTCAACGGCGGCCCGGTCCCCGTCCAGGTTGGCGGGAGCTTCCCACACGTGACCGGTCAATCGCAACCCATCGGACCAGCCCGTGGACCGGCCGGTTGGCCGAGTCCCGGGACATCAGTCGGCCGTGACCACCTCCTCGACGACGAGCGTGCCGGTGTCGGCGTCCAGCGTCGCCAGCGCGCCGAGCGGAACCGTGGCGTGATGCTTGCCATGGCCGACCGGAAAACCGAACACCACCGGCACCCCGAGCGGCCCGAGAACCTCCTCGACGATGTCCTCCGTCGACAGCTCGGCGATCCCGCCGGACCACTTCGTCTTGAGATCGCCGACGACGATCCCGGCGACATCGTCGAGGAGGCCGGCGTTGCGCAGCTGGGTGAGCATGCCGTCGAGGACATAGCCCTCGAGCTCGATCTCCTCGAGGATGACGATCCGCCCACGCAGGTCCGGCTGGAGCCGCGTCCCGATCGCGGAAGTGATCAGGCCCGCGCAACCACCGGCCAGCCGTCCCGTCGCCCGTCCACCGCGGATCGTCCGGACATAGGGATCATCCGGGTCCGGCCCGATCGGCCCGAACGGCTCGTCGGAGAACAGGGCCCGGTGGAGGCTCGCCTTCGAGAACTCGGTCACATCGGGCGCCCCGACACCGGCCGCGCCGTTCGAATAGAACGACACGACGTTGCCCCAGCGCGAGGCGGCGAGATGGAGCGTCGTGAGGTCGCTGTAACCGCAGATCGCCTTCGGGTTCGACCGGAACAGCCCCTCGTCGAGGAGCGGGATCAGGCGGGGCGTGCCGTAGCCGCCCTGGAGGCAGACGATCGCCCTGACCTCCGGATCCGCCAGCGCAGCATGGAGGTCGGCTGCGCGGTCCTCGTCGCGTCCGGCCATGTAGCCGTGGCGGTCGTTGACGTGAGCGCCGAGCCTGACCGTCAGTCCCCACGCCTCGAGACCGGCGATCCCGCGAAGGATCTCGCTGCGGTTCTCCCAGGAACTTGCCGGCGCCACGATGGCGACGGTGTCGCCTGGTCGCAGGCGCGGTGGCTTGCGGGGAGCATCGTCGCCGGCACTCATCTGACTGCTCATACCATGAAGCTCGTCGCGGGGTTCGCCTCGAGCAGGATCGGCCGGTCGATGCGGAACCGCTCGATCTCGCCCGCGGACGGGGTCCGCCCATCGGCGATGAGCTCCGCCACGATGCGCCCGAAGAGCGACGCGAACTTGAAGCCATGGGCGGCGCCGAGGGCGACGATGACGTTCAGCTGGTCGGGCAATCGGTCGAGGACGAAGTCCCGGTCGGGGGTCAGTGTGTAGAGGCAGGTCTTGGTGTAGATCGGCGGCCCGAGATGGCCGGGCAGGTGGCGGGCGAGGAACGCCTCCAGCCGGCCAAAAGCGGCTTCGTCGCGGTCGAACGTCCGCGTCTCGGGTGTCGTCTCGGCCCCGCCGACGTCCTCGGCAGCCTTCGGACCCGGTTCGCCGTAGGTCGGGAAGCCGTAGAAGCAGGGCTCGTCCATCCAGATCCAGATCGGGAAGCGATCCGGGGCGAAGGCGGCGGGGTCCGGGCACGCGAAGTACGTGACCTGCTCCTTGGTGATCGTCAGGGGCAGGCGCCTGTCGAACTGCTGGAGCAGGGCGTTCGTCCAGGCGTCGGCGGCGAGGACGACGTGGCCCGCCCGATGGACGGCGCCATCGGCTGTCTCGACCTCGATCTCGCCACCCGCCTCGCGGAGGCCGACCACCGGGGCACGATCGACCAGGGTCGCGCCATGCTCGCGGGCGAGTCGCTGATGGGCGGCGTTGCCCCGGTTCGGATCGGCCAGGCCGGACTGCGCCTGGTACAGGCCGTGGTGCTCGTCGCCGAGCCGCCACTGCGGCCAGCGCCGCATGATCTCGGCGGCGTCGAGATGCTCGAACGGAACGCCCTCGGCCGTCATCGAGGACGTGTAGTCATTCAACGGGATCGCGGCGTCGCGCGGAGCCACGTCGAGGCCGCCGGTCGTCGTCACGATCGTCGTCCCGGACGCGGCCTCGACCTCCGCCCACGTCTCGTACGCCCGCTTCGCCAGTCGCACGTAGTCCGGACAGTGATAGGAGAGGCGGATGATCCGGCTGTGGTCCTGGCTTGCGCCGTTCTGGTGGCCGAGCTCGAACTGCTCGAGGCCGAGGACCCGGTCGCCGAACCGCCGACTCAGCCAGTACGCGGCCCCGGATCCGATCGCCCCGAGGCCGATGACGATCGCGTCCCAATCGGTTCGCATGGCGGCATCGTACGGACGCGCCGATCGTTCGGGCGATCCGTCTCGCCCGTTGACGTGCGCAGTCGTGTGCGCAATGCTGTGCGCATGAACGTGCGCACGAACCTGCTGCTACCCAAGGACCTGGTCGACGAGGTCGACCGTGTTGCAGGTCCACGGGGCCGCAGTCGCTATGTGACCGAGGCACTTCGAGCGAAGGTGAAGAGAGATCGACTCAAGGAGGCAATTGAAATGACTGCCGGTGTCCTGCGACCAGAGGACTACCCGGAATGGTCAACCTCTGAGAAGGTCGTTGAGTGGGTTCGCGCGCGTCGCGCCGAGACCACGGATTCCGGCAAGTAGGAGGGGAAGCCCGTGCGACTGCTCCTCGACTCGACATTCGTGATCGATCACCTTCGCGGCGAGCCGGACGCTGTCGATAGATTCCGCCGCATCTTCGAGGACGGTGACGATCCGATCGTGACCGAGATCGTCGTTTGCGAGGTTCGGGCCGGCCTCCTTGCCGATGCCGAGCGGTTTCTGGACGCGTTTCTCGAGCCGATCGAATATGTCCAACCGGGGATCGAGACGGCGATGACCGCGGGCCGATGGCGCGCGGAACTCCGCAGCCACGGTCGGACGCTCAGCCTGGCAGATTCCTTGATCGCGGCTGCCGCCCACACGCTCGATGCGGCCGTGGTGACGAGGAACCTTCGCGACTTCGCCCTCACGCCCGTGACGGTCGAGCGCTACTAGCCCGTCGCCTCTCCCGTCGCCGCGGCGCCGAGCCGGGCGAGCGCCACGCGCTGGAGTCCCACGATCGATAGGGCGTCCGTGATCCGGCCGTCGAGCGCCATTGCCAGCGCCTCGTCGAAGGCCACCCAGCGAACCTCGATCTGCTCTGTCGGCTCCGGCTGGGCGACGCCGTGACTGAGGCCGGCGGCGAGGTAGAGAAATGCCTCTTCGTCCGTCACTGAGTTCGACAGGTGCAGTCTGCCGAGCTCGTGCCACTCACTGGCCTCGACACCCGTTTCCTCGAGCAGCTCGCGTCGCATCCCGTCGAGCGGCGTCTCGCCGGCGGGCACGCCGCCTTCGGGGATCTCCCACGACGGTTCGCCGAGCGTGTATCGATGCTGGCCGACGAGGAGGACGCGGTCGTCCTCGTCGATGACGACGACACCGGCAGCCAGGTTGGCGAAATGGACGACGCCGTAGATACCGGGGCTGCCGTCGGGCCGGGACACCTCGTCGTGCCAGACGGTGATCCATGGGTTCTCGTACGCGGTCCGGCGCGAATGGCGGAGCCAGGGCCCGTTCTCGGTCGTCGCTCGGTCTATGTCGGTCGTCGCTCGGTCGATGTCGGTCGTCGCCCGATCGGTATCGGTCATCGGCCAATCGTCGCACGGGCCGGTCGCGACCGCCCACGCCCGGTTGCGGCTCGTATCCTTGGAGCGTGACGACGCCATCGACGGATCCGGCATCCGCCCGACCGGCCAGCCAGCCGGAGCACGCGGTCGCCGCGCTCTTCGATATCCGCATCCCAGTCAGTGACGGCGTCGAGCTGTCCGCCAACCTCTGGCTACCGGAGCCCCGCCCGGATCACGCCGACGAGCGCTTCCCGGCGATCCTCGAGATGATCCCCTACCGCAAGGACGACTGGCGGCTCGCCGGCGACCAGGCCCGCGGCGAGTGGCTCGCGGCCCGCGGTTTCGCCTTCTGCCGGCTCGACATCCGCGGCACGGGCTCGTCGCCCGGCATCGCCCTCGACGAGTACACGGCCCGCGAGACCCACGACGGCTACGACGCCGTCGAATGGCTGGCCGCCCAGCCATGGTCGAACGGCAACGTCGGGATGTGGGGAATCAGCTACGGCGGCTTCACCTCGATCCAGGTGGCGATGCTCCGCCCGCCGCACCTCAAGGCAATCGTGCCGGTCATGGCGACGGACGATCGCTACCTGACGGACGTCCACTACATCGGCGGCTGCGTCACCGTGTCGGAGCTGAGCCAGTACGCGGTCAGCATGGTCGGGATGAACGCCATGCCGCCGAAGGCCGAGTACCGCGGCGCGGCCTGGGCCGACGAGTGGCGCGAGCGTCTCGAGGAGACCCCGATCTGGCTGTTCGAGTGGCTTCGCCAGCAGCACGATGGTCCGTACTGGCGGCAGGGTTCGCTCGCAGCGGATTACGGCGCGATCGAGGCGGCGATCTTCTCGATCGGTGGCTGGATGGACGAATACGTCGATCCGGTCCTGCGGATGCAGGAACACTGCACGGCGCCGCGCCGATCGCTCATCGGCAACTGGGTCCACTCGCTGCCGGACGACGCGTATCCGGGCCCGAACCTCGACTGGCTCCACGAGATGGTCCGATTCTTCGATCACTGGCTCAAGGGCGCCGACAACGGCGTCATGGACGAGGCCGGGCTGGTCTACTTCCGACGCGAGTACGCCGCGCCGGAACGGTTCCCCGCCGAGTGGCCGGGCGCCTGGGTTGGCGAGGCGACCTGGCCGCCGGCCGATGCAGCTGAGCGGGTCCTCCATCTTGCCGCCGGCGAGGCTCCGCTCGTCGGGCGGTTGGCGGCCGACGGTGACGGGTCGGTCGCACCGGCCGTCGAGCGCTTCCGCCATCGACCGACCACCGGGGCGAGGACGGCCGGGTTGTCGTGGGGCGCCGGCGGTGCCCCGAACGGCCTCGGGCGGGATATGCGCCCGGACGAGGCCCTGATCCCGACCTTCACGAGCGCGCCACTCGAGAAGCCGCTCGACATCGTCGGCTTCCCGACGGCGATCCTCCACTGGGAGTCGAGCGCACCCATCGCGACGGCCGTCGTCCGGTTGATGGATGTCGCCCCCGATGGAACCTCCGCGCAGGTGACTGCCGGCATCCTCAACCTGACCCACCGGGCGTCGCACGCCGACCCATCGCCGCTCGAGCCGGGCGTCGTGACGGAGGTTCGGGTGGTCATGCGCTCGATCGGGTACCGGTTCCTGGCCGGCCATCGGGTCCGCCTGTCGGTCGCCTCGTCGTACTGGCCGGTCATCTGGCCGTCGCCGTTCGCGGCGGAATACGGGCTCCACCTCGGTGGAGAGGCGGACTCGCGGCTCGTCCTGCCGACCGTTCCGTCGGGCGACGGTCCGCTTGCGGTGCCGCCCTTCAAGACGACGCCCGCCGGCCTCCGCGAGGCGGGCTCGTACAGCGGCGAATCGCCGACCTGGAGGATCGTCGACGACGTGATCGACGGGTCGCTGACCGTCACCTCGTCGGAGTTCGGCGAAACCATCATGCCGGACGGACGGACGAGCCTGTACACCGGCGAGCGGCTCGAGATGACGGCACGCGACGACGACCCGGCCTCGGCCCGATTCCACAACGAGGTCGTTTACCGGCTCCGCGACAGCGGCTCGGAGATCCTGATCGAGGCGTCCGGGACGATGCGCAGCACGGCGACAGACTTCCACATGAACGTGGGGCTGCGGGTCACGCTCGACGGAGCACCGTTCTTCGAGCGCGGCTGGCTGGAGACGATCCCCCGTCACCTCGTTTGAGCCCGTCAGTCGGCCGCTACACTCTCGGCCATGCGCTCGATCAGCCGCAAGGCGGCGTCCTTCACGGAATCGGTGATCCGCGACATGAACCGGCTGGCGGTCCAGGCCGGCGCGGTCAGCCTCGCCCAGGGTTTTCCCGATTTCGCCTGCCCGCCCGAGCTCAAGGAAGCGGCGGCGGCGGCCATCGACGCCGATGTCAACCAGTACGCCATCACCTGGGGCTCGAAGGCGCTGCGCGATGGGATCGCCGCGAAGACAGAGCGCTTCCACCCTGGTTGGGTGATCGATCCCGAGACCCAGATCACGGTCACGTGCGGAGCGACGGAGGGGATGATCGCCGCGATGCTCGGGCTGCTCGATCCCGGCGATGAGGTCATTGTCTTCGAACCTTTCTATGAGAACTACGGCCCGGACGCGATCCTGTCGGGCGCCGTCCCGCGCTATGTCACGCTCCATGAGCCGGACTGGTCGATCGACCCGGACGAGCTGCGTGCCGCGGTCACGCCGCGGACGAAGGCGATCGTCGTCAACACGCCGCACAACCCCACCGGCAAGGTGTTCCGTCGCGACGAGCTCGAATTGATCGCCGATCTCTGCCGCGAGCACGACCTTGTCGCGCTGACCGACGACATCTACGAGCACATCGTGTACGAGGGCGAGCACATCCCCCTGATCACGCTGCCGGGCATGGCCGAGCGGACGGTGGCGATCAACTCCCTGTCGAAGACGTATTCCGTGACGGGCTGGCGCGTTGGTTGGGCGATTGCCTCACCGGAGCTGTCGATCGGCATCCGCCGGGTCCATGACTTCCTGACGGTCGGGGCCGCGGCTCCCCTGCAGCAGGCGGCGGTCGTCGCCCTCGCGTTTCCCGACACGTACTACGAGGCACTCGCTGCCGCCTATCGTGAGCGGCGCGATGCCCTGCTTCCGGCCCTCACAGCGGCGGGTTTCCGGATCCACGAGCCGGCCGGCGCGTACTACGTGATGACCGACATCCGGGATCTGACGACCGACGACGACGTCACCTTCGCCCGCCGCCTGATCTCCGAGGCCGGCATCGCCGGGGTGCCCGGCTCGTCATTCTTCTCCCGACCTGAGCTCGGCGCGACGAGGATCCGGTTCGCCTTCCCGAAGCGGCTCGAGACGCTCGCCGCGGCCGCCGAACGACTCAGCCGCCTGGCGACGCCCGCCTGACCCGGCGTTCAGGACGTCAGGCGCTGAGCGCGGCCCTGGCGACGAGACCCGTGACGATGGCGACCGACACGCTGGCCAGGGTGCCGAGCAGGTAGTACTCGGCGAAATCGCGGTCGTCGAGCTGGCGGAAGCGGGCGATCGTCTTGGCGGCGATGACGAAGCCGATCGCCGCGTCGGCGCCGACGAGCACGAACGTCACGATGAGCAGCCGCTCGAGGACACCGATCGTGGCCCCGACGCGGGCGGGCGGCGGCAGCATGACGCGCTCCCCGAGGATGTCGCCATCGGCGGGGCGGGCGGCCGGCACCGGGAGGTCGACGGGCGAAGGGTCCGCGACGACGCGACCACTCAGCGGCCCGAACCTGATCGACCACCCTCGCCCGGCGGCAGGCGCCGCGGCGGATCCCGTCCCCTCGCCCGCGGCGACCCGCGAGGCAGCTCCCGCCGGACCGCCCCCGATGAGCTCGTCGCCGACTTCGAGCGGTCGGACGAGGGTCGCGACGAAGATCGCACCGCCGCGAACGTTGGCAATGAGCAAGGCGATCACGATGACGACCGTCAGGACGACCTGGTGGAACAGCTGCTGGTCCCAGCCGCCGGTCACCGCCGCCACCCCCGACGACCAGCCCGGCGTCAGGGCCGAGCCTGCCAGCCAGACCGCCCAGACGACGCCGATGACGGCGATGTGCGCAACCTGGTCAAGGATGAACCATCCCGCCGGGAGCGGCGTCCACGCTCGGCCCAGACCGGCGGCGGGTGCGGCACCCTCGTGGCGTCGGCGGGCCTCGGCCAGGGCCGCCGCCTCCGTTCGGCGGGTCGCGACGATCTTGACCTGGTCGATGACGACGTGGCTCAGGACGATGACGGCGAGGGCAACGGCCCCCCAGCTCCCGAACGCGAGGACGAGCGGAACGAGGCAGGCCGCCACGCCCGTTGCGTGGCCGAGGAACCCGCGCCAGGCGCGACCATCGCGTGCAGTCTTTGCTGCGACGACGCCGCTCGTCTGGAGGATGAAGTCCGCGACGAGGTGGGCGAGGATCAACCAGGCGATCGTGAGGATCGGATCGGCAGTCATCGGGCGGCCTCCTGTCCGGTGGCGAAGAGCTCCCGCAGGACGCTCGCCAATCTGATGATCGATCGGATGTGCGCCCGATCCGCCGCTACGGACACGGTCGCTCGGCTGACGTGGAGCCGGTCCGCAACCTCGGACTGGCGGAGTCCCTCGATGACGAGGAGGCGACCGATCGCCACCTGTCGCTCGGTCAGGTCGCCGAGGAGCTCGGCCAGCAGCGGCGCGATGCGATCCAGGAGCGAGTCGGTGTAGACATCGCCGCTCGACATCAGCAGGTTGTCTCCGCGCTTCGACGCCTCGGCCAGGCGATCCCTGGCACGCAGGAAGGCGGGCCCGGTCCGCTGTGTCGCCGGTCCGGTGCCGGGATCGATCTCGCCCGCCACGATCACCCATCGCATCGGGTGCCGGTCCGGGTGGAGCGAGGCGCGAAGCACGGCCAGCAGCGGGTCGGCATCCGGGGCAAGGAGTCCCTGGAGCTCGTCGCCCTGGGTGAATTCAAACGGCGCGAGCTGGTCCTCGGCCGCCCAGCCGCCCGTGAGCTCCGCGGTCAACGTCCGCAGCCACGTCGTCGAGCCCGTGGCGTTCTTGCGCGAGCGAATGACATCCCCGAACAGGACGATGGCGTTCATGCTGAGAGGCTAACTCGGCTGGTATTAGTCGTCAATGGCTAATCACGTACGATTAGCCTCAGATGCCTAACAACCTCACGCCTGGGCGACATCGACCCCGAACCCGGTGACGACCTCCGCGACCTGGCGGCGAACCGACGGCGTGTCATACCGCAGGAGCGGATCCGCCTCGACGACGTGCTCCGTGATCTCGCCCGCACGGCGTCCATAGATGACCGGATAGATGGCGCCGGAACCGTCCGCTTCGACCGTCAGTGCCAGCGCGTCGGCCGATCCGTCGTCGGCATTGTGGTCGAGGAACGCAGCCAGCGGCATGATCCCCTCGTTCCGCGGCCCTCGGGACGGGTCGAGCGACACGATCCGTGCCAGGTAGGCGCGTTGGTGCCAGAGCTCTGGTGCGCTTGCCAGCTCGTCGACCATGGTCTCAATGAGATCATTCGAGGCGATCGCCGGCAGGTCAGGGACGACGCCGAAGCGCGTCCTCGCGAGGTGATCGACGAGGACGCGGGCGTTGTACCGGGCGCCGTGGACCGCCCCCGAGTTGGCCGGCAGGCCATGCTTCTTGAGACCGCCGGAACCCTGCGTGATGGTGCCGGCGAAGAAGATCCCCGGCATCGATGCGCTCTCCCAGTAGGGCGTCTGGGCCGGCAGGCGTGCCTGGCCGAACGTCGCCACGCCGAGATCCGCGAGATCCACGAGGGGCGCCGTGAAACCGGTCGCCGCGATGACCTCGTCCACGTCGAATGCCAGCTCGTCGCCCCCGGCCGACGGGCGCGCCCGCACCTCGATGCTGCCGTCCGGGAGGCGGGTCATCGACTGGATCGCCGCGTCGAGGACGGCAACGCCCCCACCCAGCACGTGATCCTCGAAGGGCTGGACGTAGCGCGCCCGGATCCCGACCAGGGAACGCGTATTGACCGACAGCTTGGCGGGCGACGGCGACGCGACCACGATCCGGCGGGCCCATGGCAGGAGCCCGGAGGCGAGCTCGAAGCCCGAGTTCTGCTTGCCGATGATGAAGATCCGCTTGTTGGCATAGGACTCGGCGGGTCGGGTCTCGGCGTAGTGGGCGGCGAGCTCGATCCCGGGTGTCGGCGGTCGGTTTGGCTCGGCCACGCCGACGGCGACGATCAGGATCTCGGCGCGGTACTCGCCGTCCGTCGTTTCCAGCACGAAGCGCGGGCCGTCCGGGGTCTCCTCGCGACGTGTCCCCGTCCAGCGGCAGCCGAAGCGGATCGCGAGGCCCGCCCGTTCGGCGAACAGCTCCAGGTTCTGCTGCATCTCGGGCCGTGACGGGAAGTAGGACGAGCCGTCCATCAGGTCCGGCATGAGGGTTTGGCTCGCCGGCTGCTCGCCCAGCAGGCTGTTCCAGTCGTATCGCTCGTACGCTCGGTCGGTCCGCTCCACCGGCGCGTACGGCTTCGTCCACGAGAGCAGCCGCTGGAAGAACGGCCAGCGACGGAACATCCCGCCGGGGGCCTCGTCGGCGGACAGGACGGCGTGGCGGATCCCGTGATGGCGGAGGCGGGACGCGGTCTGGAGGCCGCCGGGCCCACTCCCGATGACGATGACGGGATACTCGCCCGGCGGGTACGGGCGGTCGCTCAGCTCCGCCACCGGTTCGCGATCCGCAGCCGGCGCGCCTGCGCCTGGAGCATCCGGTACATGACCGACGGATGGGCAATGAGGAATGGCTGGACCTCAGGTCCGGCCAGGACGAGGCAGCGCAAGGCCCGCTTGGCCACGATATCGGCCACCGGCGGCTCGCCGAGCAGGATCGATACCTCGCCGAAGAAGTCGCCGCGAGCGAGGGTCGCCCGCTCCGTGCCGTCGATGACGACGGTCGCCTCGCCCTCGAGGATGACGTGGAAGGCGGAGCCTGTCAGGCCCTGGCGGAGCACCCGCTCGCCTTCGGAGTACCAGCGCTCCTCGAACGTGTGAGCGACACGCTCGAGCTGCGGCGTCTGGAGGTCGGCAAACAGGGCAAAGGATGAGATCTGGTCGACGATCTCGTCGGAGTTGGCCATCCGGTATGTCCTCGAACGGAGGCGGGCTGCGAGTCAGCATTCTGCCACCGCCGGCGGCTGCGTGAACGTGCCTCGCCGCGGTCCACTCCGGTGTCAGCGGACAGGTTGACGGCGGACCCGGCGAGCGGCAGCATCCGTACGTCGTCCAGGAGGATTTCGTTGACGCTCACAATGCAGGGGAAGGCCGAGCTGATCGGTGCATGCCGGCTGTTCACCGGGGTCGGCCGGGCCGATCTCGGCGGCCTCGCGGAGCGCGCCGTCGAGGTCGAGTTCCCGCCCGACCGGGTGATCGCCCGGCAGGGCGAGATCGGTACCGGGTTCTTCGTCGTCATCGACGGCTCCGTCCGGGTCGTTCGCGATGGGGAGGAGCTCGCGGTCCTTGGTCCCGGTGAGTTCTTCGGGGAGCTGTCGGTCCTCGATGGCAAGCCGCGGGTCGCCCAGGTCGTGAGCATCGTCCAGACCCGCTGCCTGGCGCTCGCCACGTGGGATTTCGAGGAGGCGGTGCTGGCGAACCCGGCCCTCGGCCTCGCGATCCTGCGCGGTCTGGCTGAGCGACTCCGGACGAAGACGGAGCAGCAACATCACTGACCTCGACCGAACCGCGACGAAGCCGGCCAAGCCGGTTGGATCGGTGACGTTCCTGTTCACCGATATCGAGGGTTCGACCAAGCTCGCCCAGGCGTTCCGCGGGGACCGCTGGACCGCGATCCTCGCCCGTCATCGGGAGATCATCCGGGGCGCCCTGGCGGCCGCCGACGGCCACGAGGAGAAGACCGAGGGCGACGGTTTCCTCGCGGTGTTCGGGCGCCCGGTCGACGCCGTCCGTGCCGCCGCCGACGCCCAGCGTCGACTCGCCGCGGAGCCGTGGCCGGACGGTGCCGCGGTCCGCGTCCGGATGGGCCTCCACAGCGGCGACGGGGCGCTCGATGCCGACGGCGAATACGTCGGGGCCGATGTCCACCGAGCAGCGCGCGTCGGCGCGGCCGGCCACGGCGGCCAGGTCCTGGTGTCGGAGACGACGTCGTCGCTCGTCGCCGACGAGCTGCCGGACGGCGTGACGATCCGTGGTCTCGGCGAGCATCGCCTCAAGGACCTCCGACCGGAGCGGCTCTGCCAGCTGGTCATCGACGGTCTCCAGAACGACTTCCCGCCGATCCGATCGCTCGATCGGCAGCCCAACAACCTGCCGACGCAGCTGACGAGCTTCGTGGGCCGCGACGCGGAGCTGGCCGATGCGGCCGCGCTTCTCTCCCGAACGCGCCTCCTCACGCTCACGGGGCCCGGTGGCACCGGCAAGACCCGGCTGTCGCTCCAGCTCGCCGCGAATGTCGCGGACCAGTTCGAGGACGGGACCTGGTTCGTCGCGCTGGAACCCGTCCGCGACCCGGGCCTCGTCGCCTCGCGCATCGCCGGCGTGCTCGGCGTGGTCGAGGCGGGGAACCGCTCCGCCCGCGACCTGATCGTCGAATCGCTCGGCAGCCGGCATGTCCTTTTCGTGCTCGACAACTTCGAGCAGGTCGTCGAGGCTGCACCGCTTGTCGCTGACCTCCTTCGGTCCTGCGAGCGACTCACGGTCATCGCCACGAGCCGGGCCGCGCTGCGCGTCTCCGGCGAGCAGGAGTACCCGGTTCCCGGCCTGCCTGCCCCGCGTGACGTGCTGGCCATGTCGGAGCTCGAGAAGCTGAACCTCCCGATGGGCCAGCGGGGCATCGCCGCCGACGGCATCTCCCAGTACGAGGCCGTCCGGCTGTTCATCGCCCGGGCCGTCGCGGTCAAGCCGGATTTCGCGGTAACGAACGCAAACGCTCCGGCAGTGGCCGGTATCTGCGCCCGGCTCCACGGCATGCCTCTCGCCATCGAGCTGGCGGCCGCCCGGATCAAGCTGCTGGCGCCAGAGGCGATCCTCGTCCGGCTCGAGCATCAGCTCGGCGTCCTGGCGGCCGGCTCCCGCGACCTCCCGGAGCGGCAGCAGACGCTGCGCGGCGCGATCGCCTGGAGCTACGACCTCCTCGGCGAGGGCGAGCGCCGGCTCCTGGGTCGGTTGGCCGTCTTCGTCGGTGGCTGCAATCTCGAGATCGCCGAAGCCGTCTGCGGGCCGGCCACAGAGATCGGCAGCGAGGTCATTGACGGGCTGATGTCGCTCGCCGACCAGAGCCTCGTGAAGGTCGAAACAGTCGACGGCGAGACGCGCTTCCGCCAGCTGGACACGATCCACGAATTCGCAAGGGAGCAGCTGGTCGCGAGCGGCGAGGCGCCGGAGATCGAGCGCCGTCATTCGGTGGCGTTCGTGGATCTTGCCGAAACGACGGCCCCGACGCTTGCCGGGGATCGCCAGCGAGAGGCGCTGGGTCGGCTGGAGCGCGACCACGACAACCTGCGGGCGGTGCTGGACCGGGCCACCGCGGCCGGCGACGCCGCGACGGCGATCCGGCTGGGCTTCGCGATGTGGCGCTACTGGCAGAAGCGCGGGCATCTCGTCGAGGCCCGGCGTCGGCTCGCCGCCATCGCCGATCAGCCATGGTCGAGCTCGGATCCCGTGCTTCGGGCCCGGCTCATGGAGGCACTCGGGGGCGTCGGTTGGTGGCAGGCGGATCTCGCGGTGATGTCCACGGCCTATCGCGAGGCGCTCGAGATCTGGCGGTCGATCGGCGACAAGCGCGAGATCGCCAATGCCCTGTACAACAGCTCCTTCCAGTACGCGGTCGCCGTGGACCTGGCGTCGAGCGATCCGGATGGCGTCGGCCTGGCCCAGATGGAGGAATCGCTGGCTCTCTATCGCGAGGTCGGAGACGAGCACGGCATCGCGAACGCCCTCTGGGGCATCGGCAACTACCGCTTCTTCCACGGCGACCCGAACAACGGGGTACCCGAGGCCAGGGAGGCGCTCACGCTGTACCGGCGACTGGGCGATCAGACCATGGAGGCGTGGTCCCTCCACATGATCGGGACGGGCCTGATCCGCCAGGGTGACATCGATGAGGCGATCGAGAACATCGGGGTGTCCATCCGCCTCTTTCACGCCGCGGGCGACGTCGCGGGGATCACCCTCAGCCTGGACGACCTGGCCGGCGCGGCCGCCGCAGGTGGCGATCTCCCGCGCGCCGCCCGGCTGTGGGGCGCCGCGCGAGCCCTGTCGTCGGCGAGCGGGGTCCGCCTTGCCGATCTCGTCGAGTCCCAGGTCGACGGCGCCAATCGACCCAGCGCTCGGATGGCACTCGACCCCGCAGAACTGGAACGGTACGCGGCGGAAGGTCGCCAGATGAGCGTCGACGAGAGCGTCGCTTACGCGCTCGCCATCCCGATCGACGATCTTCCGGGCCCGCACGATCACGTTGGCAGCGCACGAGGATGACGATGAACGGTTCGACCGATGCGCCCGAGGCGCCCGCCTACGCCCCGATCCTGATGGTCGATGCCGACGATGAGGCGTTCGTCCAGTCCGATCCGGGCGTCGTCGTCCTGACCTGCGCCAACTGCGGGGCGAAGATGGACGAGCGCAAGTGCAAGCTCATCTGCCGCTGCGGCTATTTCCTCTCCTGCTCGGACTACTACTGAGCCCACGATGACCGATCCGCTCGAGCCGATCCGCCTCTCGATCGAGACACCGGCCGACGCCGAGACGGCCTGGCAGGCGATCACCGATCCGGATCGGATCGCCGAGTGGTTCACCGACGCGTCGCCGCTCGGCGGCCTCGGCGACCCATATCGGCTCGATTTCGGCGACAGCGCGGTCGACGGACGGATCGTCGCGGTCGAGACCGGTCGCGGGTTCAGTCACACATGGTCGTGGGACGGCGGCGACGACGCCGAGGCGACGGTCGTGAGCTGGACGGTCGAACCGCTCGCGGGCGGCTCGCGGATCGTCCTCGAGCACGGTGGCTGGGCCAACGGCGACGAGGCGCTGCGCGGCGACCACCTCGGCTACTGGGAGTCATATCTCGAGGATCTCGCGGCGCTCCTCGCCGGCTGAAGCCCTCCGGCGAGAGCCCCGCCGCCCGACGTTTGTGTCGGACGCTCCCCGATCGAACGTCTAGACTGACTCCATGACCGCCGAACCCTTGTCGCCAGCCGACGGAACCAGCCCGAACCCCGCTGCCGGTGCGGCGCGCGAGAAAACGTCGATCCCGAAGAACCCCGGCCGGCGCGATCTCGGGATGAAGGCGACGCTCCTGTTCCCGGACCGCGACATCGTCGACAAGTTCTACGTCCCGCTCATCTACACCGCCTGCCGGACGTGCTATTCGGAGCTCGAGCCCGACGAGATCTTCCGGCGAGCCGTCGCCGGCGAGGTCGACCCGGCCCGCCAGCAGAAGCTCATCCAGGGCGTCATCGAGTCCGGCCACGGCTCGACGATCGAGCACATCGTCTTCACGTTCGGCATCAGCGGCGTGTCGCGGACGTTGTCGCACCAGCTCGTCCGCCATCGGGCGGGTGTCGCGTTCGACCAGCAGAGCCAGCGCTACGTGACCTACAAGGGCGCCTCGACGATGCTGCCGGCCTCGATCGAGGACGCCGATCCGGCCGTTCGCGAGGCGTACGAGAGCGCGGTCGGCGGGTCGATGGGCGTCTACGGCGATCTGGTCGGTGCCGGGATCCCGGCCGAGGACGCCCGGTTCGTCTTCCCGAACGCGACACGGACCAACCTCGTCATGACGACGAACCTCCGGGCGCTCATCCACATGTCCGGGCTCCGCCTCTGCACGATGGCCCAGTGGGAGATCCGCCGGCTGTTCCAGCTCATCCGCCACGAGATCTTCGCGATCTCGCCGTTCCTCGGCTCGTTCCTTGCCCCGAAGTGCGTCGCCCTCGGCTATTGCGACGAGATGGGCAACCGCGACGAGCACTGCCCGATCCGACCGCACAAGGACAACGTCCTCGGCGCCTGGGCGGAGAAGGCGAAGGCCGCCAAGGCCGCGGGCCGGGAGCTCAAGGTCACCTAGGCTCGGCCGCTCAGGCCAGGTTCGCGACGAACCTCCGGATCACGCGCGCGAGGCGCGGGCCCGCCTCCGCGCCGGCCGCCAGAACCTCCTCGTGGCTGAGTGGCTCGCCGCTGTATCCAGCGCCGGCGTTCGTGACGAGCGACACGCCGCAGACCTCGAGGCCGGCCCACCGCGCAGCGATGCACTCGAGGACCGTCGACATGCCGACCGCATCCGCACCCAGGCCGCGCAGCATCCGGACCTCGGCCGGTGTTTCGTACTGCGGCCCGAGCAAACCGGCATAGATCCCCGCGGCCATGTCGACCCCCTCCGCCCGACCGGCGGCCCGCAGGCCCTCGCGGAGGCGCGGGCTCCAGGCGTCGGTGAGGTCCTGGAACCGCGGCCCGATCTCGTCGGCATTCGGACCGAACAGCGGCGTCCGGCCGGTCAGGTTGAGGTGGTCGGCGATGACCATGAGCGTCCCGGGCCCGAACGCCGGGTCCACCCCGCCCGCCGCGTTCGTCAGGACGATGACCTTCGCGCCCAGCCGCCCGAACAGCAGGACGGGCTGGACGACGAGACCCGGATCATTGCCTTCGTAGACGTGGAACCGGCCCTGGAGCGTCACGACAGGCTTCCCGCCGAGCCGACCGAGCAGCAGGCGCCCGACATGCCCCGGGGCCGTCGCCGCAGGCCAGCCGGGCAGCTCGGCGAACGGGATCGCGATCGGGTCTTCGAGGTCGTCCGCCAGGCCGCCGAGCCCGGAGCCGAGGACGATCCCGATCTCCGGCACGATGTCGGTGCGGGCGCGGACGGCGGCTTCCAGCGCAGCGAGGCGCGCCGGCTGGTCCGCTGGGGGGATCGGCCGGGATGGATCGACCGCGTCCGACGCGGCGTCCCGGGCGCCCGGAGCTGGGGCTCCGGGCCGGGGTTGGGGATCTGTCAACGGCATGCGGGCCTCCGGAAACACATCCAGGGGGAAGATGGCCGAGGCCCGCTGCTCAGTTCACCCGGCGGATGTACCGACACCGGGATGCCGGTCTCGATCCGTCGGGAGGTCGCCCGTGAGCCGGCCGCGAGGACCGGGGTTCCCGGGCAACAAAGCGCCCGAAGCGACCGGTCCGAACTGGAGGTCCTTGATGCGATCTCGGTTTCTCCGGTTCCTGACGGCCCCTTCGGGCAATGCCTACGGTACGGCGGGCGACGACGACGGGTCAACGCGCTTATCCACGAACTGCGGTCAACGACGGTCTGGAGTATCCACGACTTCGGGGCCGATGTGGACGAGGCGTGGATAACTGGGATCGGACGTACGGGGCGCGGCCGTCAGCCGCCCATCGCGAACATCTCGACCCGCGGCAGGTCGCCGGTCGCCGCCGTCCGCAGCTCGGAATAGCGATCGTCGCGGACCCGCCAGATGGCGGCGATAACGTCCCGGAGATCCTCGTCGGAGGCACCGGACCGGAGGACCGCCCGCAGGTCATGCCCGTCGGCCGAGAAGAGGCACGTGTAGAGCTTGCCCTCGGCGGAGATGCGGGCACGGGTGCAGTCGCCGCAGAACGGGGCGCTGACGGAAGCGATGGGGGGG
>Ga0307282_10000206_pt1 | contig 17739 bp, 11 predicted proteins | sample ER_DNA_121_FD_194475 | JGI IMG/M metagenome (GOLD analysis project Ga0307282, IMG submission 194475) | Bulk soil microbial communities from the East River watershed near Crested Butte, Colorado, United States - ER_DNA_121 | ecosystem: Environmental > Terrestrial > Soil > Floodplain | place...
GCTGATCGGCGCGCTGTAGATCTGGAAGGGGCCGCCGTCGAGCGCGTAGTCGATGCGGGCTACTCCCGAGCCGGCGCCGTCGTCGGCGCTCAGGGTGAACGTCGGCGAGGCGTACCAGCCGTTGTGAATCGCCGGGGTGAGCGTCGCCGTCGTGGTCGGCGCGTTGAGATCGATCTTGACCGTGATCGTGTGCGCGGCCTCCACGTTGCCGGCGTTGTCGGTCGACCAGTAGGTGATGGCGTGCGAGCCCTCGCTCGTGACGGCGAACGGCGCCCAGTAGGTCTGCGCCGGGCCGCCGTCGATCGTGTACTTGGTCGAGGCGACGCCGGAGGTCGCGTCGCTCGGCGAGAGCGTCACCGTCGGCCCGCTTCCGTACCAGCCGTTGGCGAGGTCCGGCGAGGGAGGCGCGACCGAGGCGGTCGTCACCGGGGCGACCGAGTCGAGCTTGATCGTCTCCGAGACAGGCCCGGGCGAGAAGACCGGCGGCGCGGTCGTGGTGACGTCGCAGGAGAGCGTGCTGGTGCCCTCCGTTGTGACCGCCCCGTCGACGCAGCCGGTCTTCGTGAACGCCGAGGCGCCGAAGCCCTGCCAGGTCAGCGTCGGAGCGCTCGTGTACCAGCCGTTCGACCCGTTCGGGCTCGCGGGCGAGACCTGCCCGCAGACAAAGCCGGTGCCGTTGAGCCCTGGTCCCGTGACCTTCGGCTTGTTGGTCGTGTTGGCGCCGCCGGTCGGGTAGGGAGTGTCGAACCACTCGGTGAAGAACTGCGTCAGACGCGCGTTGCACGACGCGCTCGGCACCGGAAGCTGGTTGCGGAAGGCCTGCACGAGCTGCGGCTCGGTGATGTTCCCGCCGCCGTACGTGCTCTGGATGTTCTTCATCACGGTGATCCAGCTTGGCTGTCCGAGCTCCTTGCGCATCGCAAGGTAGGCCGTGCCGGGCCGCGTGTACGTGTTCGAGGTCGTGAACAGGCTGCCGACCGTCGGATTCGACGGCGCCGTCGCCCAGAAGGTCGAGCTCGTCGTCCCGTAGTTCGTGTTGAACCGGTTGTTCATGCTCGTGTCGAACGCGGCATCGCCGGCCGGCGTACCGAGCCCGCCCGCGGCGATCGCCGCGGTCCGCGCCGTGGCCAGGTACTCGCCGATCGTCGCCCAGCCTTCCTTCCAGAAGGTGAGGTTGAACGCGGCCTCGGAGACGTTGTCGCCGAACCACTGGTGCATGTTCTCGTGGTTGAACGTCCCCAGCGACGGACCGATCGAGCCGCCCGCGAAGGTGATCTTGCCCTGCATCTCCTCCTCGAAGCTCGCCGACGGGGTGCCGACGACGATTCCGTCCGTCGTCAGTGGCCACGGGCCGTCGAACATCGTCTGGAAGTTGACGATGTCTTCCTGGTTGTCCATCGCGGTCTTGTTGGTGGCCTTCTTGGCGGCCGTGATCGTGCTGGCCTGCGCCTCCCAGTACTGGACGCCCGAGGACGGGCTCGTCCGCGCACTGAGGTCGTAGGCGCCGATCGAGTTCTCGACGAGGTAGTTCGCGATCCGCTCCGGCGAGTGCCAGTGCCACGTCACCGAGCCGAGGGGGAAGTTCGCGTCCGGCGGGTTCGACGCCGGGGCGGGCACCGGCTGATACGTCGTGCCGACGGGCGCCGTGTAGCCGGCCAGCTCGCCGGGACCGATGGCGACCTTGCCGATGTTCGTCGTGTCGTAGATGTCGTACGTCGGCTTCGCCAGCGGGAAGTTGTTCATCGGCATCCACGAGTCGTTGCCGACGGGCTCGGTCGTGACGAAGGAGCCCTCGCTCCCGGCGGTCGCGATGCGGAACCAGCCCTCGGTCGAGCCGTCGCCGTCGGTGTGCACACCGGGGCGGCCCGTGTAGTCGATCGTCACCGTGAAGGTCGTCCCGTCGGGGATCGGCACGGAGGGGGTGACCACGAGCTTGTTCGCCGGGCACTGGGTCCCGTTCTGCGAGGTGTTGCTGACCTGCGGCGAGCAGGCGGGCGGGTTCGGGTTCGTCGCGCTCACCGGGTTCACGTTCGAGACAGCGTGCGCGAGCGGGTCGGGGTCGTTCTGCCCGTTCGGGTCGCCCGGGTAGGTCGGCTGGACGAAGGCAAAGGTCGCGGGCGCCCCGTTGACCTCGACCGAGTTCACGGTCATGTTCGGCCCCGTGCCGTCCGCGGTGTGCCCGTTCGTCTGCTCGAAGTCGAAGCTCAGGTCGCTCAGGCACTGGGTCGACTTCACCTGGAGGTCTGCGCGCGTGCCAGGCAGGAACGTGTTCGCGATCGCGTCGTAGTTCAGGCGGAGGTCGGTGTGAAGGCTCGTGTAGCCACCGTTGCCCATCTCCGGGTAGAGGCGGTCGCCGAAGTGCGACAGCGAATGCGCGCCGGACGTGCAAGGCGGTGGGTCGGCGGCGGCGCCCGAAGCGCCGAACGCCGGAAGCCCCGCCACCACGACGATTAGCGCGGCACCAGCGACCGCGCCCCAGATCCTGCCTCTGTTCATGTCCCTCTCCCCTCGGTTACCCGGTTCCCCGGTCGATCCTCGATTGCCGTCAAGTGGATGTCAAGCCGGGGGAGCGGATCGCGCCGCTCCCCCGGCCCTGAGTGCTAGGCGAAGAACATGAAGGTGGCCAGGTGAGGCTGGCTGGTGCCGTCGTTCAGCGCCAGGCTGAACTGGCGGCAGGTGCCGGCCCAGGCCGAGTCGGTCTGCCAGCCGTACGAGTAGTGCGAGGAGCCGAGGCCGTAGAAGAGCCCTGAAGGCGTGCCCTCGTGGGCCCCCGCCACCAAGTGCGGCGTCCAGGAAGGACACGCGACCGGCACCGAGCTCGGCGACCCGGCCGCGAGCACTCCGAGGCCGTGGTCGCCGTGGAGGCTGAAGCCGAGCTTGATCAGATCGCCCGCGTGCACCAGGTTCAGCTTCTGGGTCTCGCTATTGCTGATCGGAGCGAAGAAGCCGTTCCACGTGTAGACGACCTGGTAGTGGTTGGTCTTGGTCGTGACGTTGCCCGCCTTGTCGGTGGCCGTCACCGTGAAGGTGTGCGCGCCGACCGACGAGGTGTCGATCGGCGACCCCTTGGGAACGGTGCCGACGCAGGTGTCGATCCCGGAGCCGGTCTGCTTGTCGGCGCACTTGTAGTTCGCCTTCACGACCTTGCCGAGCGGGAAGACCGCGCCGTCGGCCGGCCGGGTGATCGTCACGGTCGGCTTGTCGGAGTCGGCCTTGAAGGCGATCAGCTTGGTCGCCTCGACCCGTCCGACGTTGTCAGTCGCCCGGTACTGCACGAAGTGGTTGCCCGTGCTGAAGCCGGAGAGCGGGCCGCTGTAGACGTGGAACACCCCACCGTCGATCGCGTAATCGATGTGGTCGATGCCCGAGCCCGGCCCGTCGTTGGCGGTCAGCGTCAGTGTCGGCGAGGCGTACCAGCCGTTGTGGATCGCCGGGGTGAGCGTCGCCGTCGTGGTCGGCGGGTTCAGGTCGATCCTGACCACCTGCGTCTGCGGCGAGCCCGAGTTGCCGGCGTTGTCGGTCGCGTAGAAGGAGAGCGTGGTGATCCCCTCCGTCGAGACCGGCACCGAGGTCGAGCTGCCTGACACCGTCGTCGAGGCGATCGGCTGCGCGCCAGTCGCCGAGTAGGTGATGCTCGCGACGCCCGAGCCGCCCGCCTCGTCGGTCGCGCTGAGGCCGACCGAGACGCTGGTCGTGTTCCAGCCGTTCGCGAGCGGCGTCGGCGTAACGGTCGCGATGACCGTCGGCGGCGTCGTGTCGCCGATCGTGAAGTTCGCGTTCGAGATGTCGAAGAAGATGTTGCCGACCGCCTCGACCTTGATCCGTGCCGTGGTCGAGTTCAGGTCCGGCAGGGCCACGGACTCGGAGCCGTCGTTCGCGGTGCTGGCCGCGAGCACGAACGGATACGTGTGGCCGCCGTCGGTCGAGAGGCTGATCTTGACGTTCGACGTGCTGACGGGCGCCACGTCCGTGCTCGCCACGTTCCAGGTCACGGTCTGCGTCGAGCCGTGGCCCCAGGTGACCGCGTTGTTCGGCGAGGTGACGAGGAACGGTCCCGCCGTGTTGGTGAGCAGCAGCGTCGTGTTCGCGAAGTTGCTGCCGCCGTCGCCGTCACGCGCGGTGAAGCGCATGTGCAGCGAGAGCGGGGCCGAGTTTCCCGCGAGCGACGAGCCGAGGTACGAGCTCGTCGGCAGGAACTCCGAGTAGCACTCCGTGATCGACTGCGGGACGGGCGGTGCGATCGGCCCGGTCGGGCACGAGCCCGTGTCCGCGTTGGTGTTGTTGTCGATGATCTGCTGCAGGTCCGGGAAGACACGCGTCGGGTCGGCGGTCAGGTGGTTCTCGCCCGGCGAGTTGTAGAGCAGCGAGTCGGCGTCGCTGATCTGCCCCGACTTCGGGAACATCGTGAACAGCGGGCCGTCGACCTTGTTGTTGTTGAGCAGCGCCGTGCCGGCCGAGCCGCCACGGTCGTCCTGCTCCCAGGAGTAGACGAGCGGGTCGCCGTCGGCGTCCGTCGCCGAGCCCGTGAGCGCGAAGGGCGTCCGCAGCGGGATCGTGAAGGACGACGGCGCGCTCGCGACCGGAATCGTGTTGCCGGTCGACGTGGTCGTGCCCTTGTTGTCGACCGCGCCGCCCTTGTCGGTCTCGCCCGTGAACCCGGACGCGCCGGCCGTGAAGTCCTGCACGCCGAGCAGCACCGGGACGTTCGTCGCGGCCAGGGTGCCGGTGTAGGTCACCTGGAAACCGGTGTTGTTGAAGGTGCCGCCGCCGAAGCCCGCGACCGTCGCGGTCCCGCCGGCAGGCAGGATCGGCGTCAGCGCGGCCAGGATTCCGGCGGCCGTGTAGTTCGTGCCGTTCACGATCGGCGCCGAGACGTTGCCGTTGTAATTCATCGTGAACGAGTCGTTGGTGCCGCCGTGGTTCGTCTCCTCGACCGAGGCGAAGCAGACGCCGCAGCTGAGGTTGACGATCTGCGCGCTCGGCACGTCCGTGTTCGCCGAGGCGCCGCTGTAGGTCATCGTGAAGCCCGTCGATGCGAGCCCGCCGACCGTCACGCTCCCGGCGAAGCCGGAGATCGCGTTGATCGCGGCCTGCACGTTCGCGGTCGTGTACGCCTGGCTCGTGCCGCCGATCACCGCCGAGTCGTTGCCCCCGATCCGGACCTGGAACGGCGAGCTGTAGACGGCGCTGCCCGCGCCGGAGTTGGCGAGGCCTGCCGTCGGGTTCGTGTAGGTGAACGAACGGGCGGACGGCACGGAGTCGATCGTCCACGTGCCGTTGTACCCGGCCACGCCCGCGCCGGAGGTGACGACGATGTCGCCGACCGAGCGGTTGTGCGCAGCAGAGGTCCGCACGGTGACCGTGTTGCCCGACTCGGTCAGGCCGGGCGCGTTGAGCGTGATCGTCCCGCCGCCCGAGCGCGGGAGCCCGGAGGTCGGGTTCGTGTAGGTGAAGGAGCGCGTGGACGGGACCGAGGTGACGGTCCAGGTGCCGTTGTAGCCGGCGTTCCCCGCGCCCGCGATCGTGACCACATCACCCGGCTGCAGCGTGTGGGTGGCGCCGGCCGCGCCGGTAGCGACCGTGACCGTGTTGCCGTCCTCGGTCAGGCCGCCGAGCTGGGTCGCGCTGGGAGCCGCGCCGATGGTGACGGTCAGCGGCTGGACCGTCGAGGCCTGCTGGTAGCCGGGCCCGAACGTGACCGTCTGCACCTCGCTGCCGCCGCCGAAGTGGCGGAGCGAGACCGTCTGCACCTCGTTGATCGCAGCCTGGGAGCTCGAGGTGTACGTCGAGATCTCCGTCTGGCTACGCTCCGCGAAATACGGGTCGCTGTGCCGCTGGAGGTCGTCGGTCAGGCAGATGCCCGCGTAGGCCATGATCGAGGAGCCGCTGCCCGGCTCGGTCGAGGTGCCCGCGTTTCGGTTGCCTCCCGAGCAGTTGAGCTGGTTGCCGTTGAACGGGTGGTTGCCACTGAACTGGTGGCCCATCTCGTGGGCCACGTAGTCGATCGCGTAGAAGTCTCCGACCGGAGTGGGGATTCCGGTGCAGCCGCCCGCCTTGTTCGAGCGGCCGACCACGCCGAGGTTCGCCACGCCGCCGCCCGGCTGGCCGAGCGCGAGGTGGCCGATGTCGTAGTTCGAGGCGCCGATGATCTGCCCGATCACGAAGCGCGCGCGCGTCGTGCTCGAGCAGCCCGTGACTTGCGACTGCGTGAAGCAGGCCGCGGCGCCGCAGGGGCCGTTCGGCGCGGTCGCCGCGCCCCACGTGTTCAGGTTCAAGAGGTCGTTGTTGCCGATCAGCTGCATGCGGATCGAGAGGTCGTCCTCGTACGGCTGGTCGACGCGGTTGATCAGCGCGACCTTCGCCGCCGTCACCATCGCCGGCCCGCCGACGTAATCGGAGTAGCCGGGGTCGGTGATCAGCGCGAGCCGGTAGTTGCGAAGGACGTCGCCAGTCGGCACGCTCGGGGCCGCCGGGTCGAGCTTCGGCGCGCCGGCAGTGCTGAGCTCGTGCTCGGAGAACGGGAACGCGTTCTTGTCCTGGAGCACGTTGTACGGCACGTACACGTTCGGGTTCTTGCGGTAGTACGGGTCGATGTACCAGCCGCCGTGGGGGGAGCGCACGGAGGCGTGGAAGCCCAACGGGCTGAGGTCGGCATGGATCGTCGCCGCGGGATCGTCGACGCCGCGGCCGCCGTAGGTGGCGATCTCAGGGTGCTTGCGCTGGAGCGCGGGCGCCATGATCGCCGTCCGGAAGAGCGCAAAGCGCTCGAAGCGCCCGTTCGGCGCAGGCAGCGAGACGACAACCGGATGCAGGCGCGCGGCCTTCGTGTTCTCCCACGGCGCGTGAACGAGCACGCGGTGCAGGGCGGCCCGCTTGAGCGTGAACGGACGCACGTGCGCCGTCCGCAGCTTCAGTGCCGGCGCCAACCGGCCGGCGAAGGACGCCTTCAGCGTCGTGTGGGCCCAGAGCCCCTTCGTGCCGTGCATGTCCCGGAGCGTGAGCCCACCGGTGCTGGCTCCCGCGCCGAAAGAAACCGTGAGAACGGCGAGCAGGGCGCAGAGCCCGATGACCGCCGACGTCAGCCTGCGCGCGCGCGTGCTCGCGCCCGAATCCTTGCCTACCGTCATGTCGCTCCCCTCTCGAACGAATCCCCAGTGAGGCGATCCTCGGGCTTTTGGCCCGCTAGGTCAAGTAGCTCAGCCCGCGGCTTCGGCGTTGCGCAGGCCGCGGAAGGCCCACAGGGAGAAGCCGAGCACGAGCGCGAGACCCGCCCCGAACGCGAAGCCGACCTCGGTCGGGGACCCCGCCAGGAAGCCGCGCCCCGACTCGACCACACGTGTGACCGGGTTGACGACGGCGACCGAGTGGATCCAGCCGTTGAGGAGGGAGAGCGGCACGTAGACCGGCGCGAAGAAGAGCACGATGAAGACCGGGAACTGCATCACCGGGCCGGCCTGCAGCGTGCGGAAGCGCATCGCGACGCCGCAGGCCCAGAGGAGCGCGGCGATGTTCATGATCACGGCGAGCGCGTAGAGGCCGAACAGGTCGACGCCGTTGCCGCCGATGTTCATACCGACCGCAAGCGCGACCACGGTCAGCACGGTGGCTGTGAAAAACCAGCGGACGAGCGCGGCGATCCCGTAGCCGAGCACGATCCCGCTCCGGTGCGGCGCCGCCAGCAGCAGCCTCCGCGCGAAGCCGCTCTCGAAGTCGCGCGCGATCCCGAAACCGGTGAAGACGCCGCCGAACGCCGCCGACTGCAGCAGCACGAACACGAACTGGAACGACGTGTACCCGAGCGGGTAGTCGAAGCCCGGGACGCTGCTGACGCGCGAGAGTCCACCTGCGAAGGCGGTGAAGAAGAAGAGCGGGAAGACGATCGACGGGATCAGCAGCGACGGGTTGGTGAACACGTTGTGCAGCGTCCGCCAGGCCACGGCGCGGGCGACGTTGAGCGTGCTGCTCACCGTGCCATCCTCACCTTCAAGGCCTGGGACGAAAGCGCCAGCCCGACGACCGCGATCGCCGCCGCGATCCCGAAGCCGAGCGCGAGCGCCTCCGCGTCCCAGCCGGTGATGATCAGGCTGCGCACGCACTCGATCAGGTACGAGACCGGGTTCAGAGTGGCCGCGTCGCGGAACCAGGTGATCTGAATCAGGTTGCGCGGGATGTTCATCGACGAGATGAACAGGAAGACGAAGAAGGCCGGGAACAGGCCCTGCACGGCCTCGCCCGAGCCGGTGCGCAGCGCGGCCAGAGTGCCGAGCGCGCCGAAGGCGAGTGAGATCACGAGCGTGAACACGCCCAGCACCAGGACCCCGAGCGGCCCCGACGCGAAGTGGACGCCGACCGCCAGGCCGACGGTGAGGTAGACGACGGCCTGCAGGAGCCCGAGGGTGACGACCCCGCCGAGCTGGCCGCCGAGCACGGCGAGCCGCCGCATCGGCGTCAGCGTCAGGCGGTTGAGGAAGCCGGTCTGGATGTCGCGCGCGAGGTCGGTGCCCGCGTTCATGGTCGAGAACAGCGCGCCCTGGATGAACGGCACCGCCAGAGCGAAGGCGAAGAACGAGCTGGTCGGGAACCCGGGCAGCTGCGTCTCCGATTTGAGCCCGCCGGAGTTGACCGCGAGCAAGAGCATCGGGAAGACGAGCGGCGCGATCACCGCCGCGGGCTGGCGGAGCGTGCGCACCACCGAGCGGCGCGCGAGCACATAAACCTGGTCGGCGAAAGCTCTCAGACGGGCTCCATAGCCAGGTCGCCGCTCTGCTCCTCCTCTTCCTCCCCGGCGCCCTCGAGCGAGCGGCCGGTCTTGGCGAGGAAGACGTCGTCGAGCGAGGGCTGGTGCAGCTGCAGCTGCTCGACCTTCAGGTTCTCGGCATCGAGAGCGCGCACGATGCCGGCCAGGTCGGCCTCGCTGGAACGCAGCCGAACCGCGACGCCGTGCTCGGAGCCGCACGGCTCGCCGAAGCGGGCGATGATCGCCGCCGCCCGCTCGTGCTCATCCGGGTCGGTGGGGACGACCTCGACGGTGGGCCTACCGACGCTCGCCTTCAGCTCCTCCGGCGTGCCCTCGGCGACGATGTGGCCGTGGTCGATGATCCCGACCCGCCCCGCGAGGACGTCGGCCTCCTCGAGGTACTGCGTGGTCAGGAAGACGGTGACGCCGTCGTCGCGCGCCAGCCGGGCGACCTCGTCCCAGAGGGCGGTCCGGCTCTGGATGTCGAGCCCGGTCGTCGGCTCGTCGAGGAACAGGATCCGCGGCGAGTGGACGAGCGCGAGCGCCAAGTCGAGCCGCCGCTTCATCCCGCCCGAGTAGGTCTTCACCTTGCGGTCGCCGGCCTCGCTCAGCCCGACGCGGTGCAGCAGCTCGTCGGCCCGCTGCCTGCGCGTCTCGTGCGGCAGTCCCTGGAGCGAGGCCTGCAGGCGCAGATGCTCCCGGCCGGTCAGCAGCGGATCGAGCGCGGCCTCCTGCAGCGCGGCGCCGATCGACGAGCGCACCTGCGGGCCCTGGCGGACGACGTCGTAGCCGGCCACGCGCGCCGTGCCGGCGGTCGGCGGCAGCAGCGTGGTCAGCATGTGGACCGTCGTCGACTTGCCCGCCCCGTTCGGGCCGAGGAAGCCGTAGATCTCGCCGGTCTCGACGGACAGGTCGATCCCGTCCACGGCCCGCGTCTTCTTGAAGACGCGCACGAGCCCCTCCGCTTCGATCGCCGGACCCTCCATCCCTTCACCCTAGCGAGCGTCTATCGTCCGGGCCGTGCGCCTGAACAGCCGCCCCGTCGTGATCGCGGCCACGGTGGTCGGCATCCTGCTCATCGCCCTGGCGATCTATTACTGGGTCGAGCCCGCCCACTCGCTGCCGTCCTGGCTGCCGGGCCACGAGGCCGGGTCGAACCACCACCACGTGAAGCACGGGATCGCCTCGTTCCTCGTCGGGCTCGCCCTGCTGGTCTTCGCCTGGTTCCAGACTGGGCCTCGGCGCGAACGGCCTGCCTGACTTGCTCGTCGCCGATTCGCTCATCTCCTACGGGCAGGCGATCGTGCTCGGCCTGCTCCAGGGCGTGTCCGAGCTCTTCCCGATCTCGAGCCTCGGCCACAGCGTGATCCTGCCGCAGCTGCTCGGCTGGAACATCCACCAGAACGACCCGTACTTCATCACCTTCCTGGTCGCCACCCATCTCGCGACGGCGCTGGTGCTGCTCGGCTTCTTCTGGCGCGACTGGGTGCGGATCGTCAAGGGGCTCGGCCGCAGCCTGCGCGACCGCGGGATCGACCCCGCCGACACCGACGCGAAGCTCGCCTGGCTGCTGATCATCGGCACGATCCCCGCCGGGATCCTCGGGCTGCTGCTCGAGAACAAGCTCCGCGGCGTGTTCGCCTCGGCCGCGTCGGCGTCGGCCTTCCTCATCCTCAACGGATTCATGCTCTTCGGCGCCGAGCTGTTGCGCCGCCGCGCGCCGCAGGTCGAGCAGGACGACGACGCGCGGATCGCCCGCCAGGTCGGTTGGGGCGGCGCGTTCGGCGTCGGCGCGGCGCAGGCGCTGGCGTTGATCCCCGGTTTGTCGCGCTCGGGGGCGACGATGGGCGGCGGTCTGCTCGTCGGGCTTTCGAACAAGGACGCGGCGCGGTTCGCGTTCCTGCTCGCCACGCCGATCATCGGCGCCGCCGCCCTGCTGAAGCTTCCGGACCTGATGGGGTCGCAGGGCGACGGCGTCCGCGGCCAGGCGCTCGTCGCCGCGCTCTGCTCGGCGCTGACCGCCTACCTCGCGGTGCGCTTCCTGATGCGCTTCTTCGAGACCAACACGCTGATCCCGTTCGCGGTCTACTGCGTGCTCGCCGGCACCGGGTGCACGCTGTATTTCGCGCTGACGTAACTCCTTCGTAAAGAAAGGCGCACGCGGGCCCCTCCCTCGTGCCGGCCGCCGGTATTCGTGGCCGAAACGACGAGAGGAGTCCTCAGATGCACCCAGCTCGAAGACGTCTGCTGCTGCTCGCAGCGGCCGTACCGGCACTCGCCGCCGGAGTGGCGCTCGCCGCGCACGGCTCTCCGCACAAGCGCGCCAACGGCGTCATCTACTCGTGCGTGCAGAAAGCCAACGGCCGCCTGCGCGTGGTCGCCGGCCCCGGCGCGTGCCGGCGCGGCGAGCAGCCGCTCTCCTGGAACTCGCACGGCCCCGCGGGGCCTGCCGGTCCGGCCGGGCCCGCCGGTAACCGCGGCCCGACCGGCCCGCAGGGCTCCCAGGGAGCACAGGGAGCGCAGGGCAGTCCCGGCGCGCGCGGCGCGACCGGAGCCGCAGGCGCCAAAGGCGCGACCGGGCCGGCCGGCCCGAAGATCGGCTCACTCGACGAGCTGAACGGTTCGACCTGCCACGCACCCGCTGGCAGCGGAACGCTCGCGATCACCTACGCCGCCGACGGCACCGCCTCGATCGCCTGCAAGACGGACGGCGGCGGAAGCTCCGGCGACGTCAGGATCAACGAGTTCATGACCGGGACGGCGAGCGCCGCCTCGAACGAGTTCGTCGAGATCGTCAACGCGGGAACCGCCGCGGTCGACTTGAGCGGCTACAAGCTGGTCTACCGCTCGGCCGCGGGAGCGAGCGACATCAGCCTCGACACGATCCCCTCCGGCACGACGCTCGCCGCCGGCGCGTTCCTCCTGTTCGGCGGCAGCGGCTACGCCGGGCCGCCGGCTGCCGACCAGAGCTTCGGCACCGCGCTCGCGTCCACCGGAGGCGGTCTTGCGCTCCGCGACGCGTCGGGCACGATCGTCGACTCCGTCGGCTACGGAACGGCCACGAACGCCTTCGTGCGCGGGTCGGCCGCGCCCGCGCCGCCGAATACCGCCACGCCGGGGAATAGCGACGTGCGCCTCCCCGACGGGCACGAGACGGGCGACAACTCGGCCGACTTCAGCGTCAGCACCACGCCGACGCCGAGGGCCGCGAACCACTGAACCACTGATTCGTCCAGGCAGGCGGCGCCGGGACCGCCTGCCAATCACCCGAACAGGGCATGCCGCCCCAGGACCCCTCGCCGATAGTTCGTGTGCGGAAAGCGGTTCCGCATGGCTTATGACGAACGACAACTGCGGCGAATTGATCTCATCGATCAGCAAACCCTCGTACGGCGCCTCTCGCCCGAGCTCATGCTCGTGGATCCAGAGCTGGCCAGTCTGGCTCGTGAGGTCCTGCGTGAGCCCGGTGAGACCAACGGAAAGGGGAGCATGTCTGCACTTCTAGGAACGCACGACCTCACCGCGAGCTCGGGGATCGGCCTCGCGTTCGAGCCTCCGCTCAGCCCGCCGGTCGTGCGGGGCCCGATGGACAGGCCGATGGCTTCTTCGGCCCCCATGCCCCAGGAAGACCTGCCCTCGCCTCCGCCGGCTCTGCGGCCGCCCGAGGCCCAGCAGCAGCAGCCTGCCCCGGCCCCGGCCCCCGAGCCGGAGCTCGCGCCTGCCGCTCCCGTTGCGCCGGAAGCTCCGGCCCAGCTCGAGCCGAGCCAGGCTCCTCCCCCCGCTCAGGCTCCTCCCCAGCCCGATCCCGTGCCGCTGATGGCTCCGCCGGAGCCGGCTCCCGAGCCGGCCCCGCTGCTCCAGCCCCCGGCCCCCGCGCCGGAGCCGGAGCCGGAGATCGTTGCCCCTGCCCCGGTCGTGCTGCCGACGATGGCGCCGCCCGAGCCGGAGCTCCTGCCGGTCGCGGCCCCCGAGCCTGCGCCCGAGCCCGAGCCGGTCGAGGTCGCGCTACCGGAGATCGAGCCCGTGACCCTGATTCCCCCGGCCGCTCCTGCGCCGGTCGAGGCTCCGCCCGCGGCCGAGGTCGCGCCGGAGATCGCGCCCATCGAGATCGCGCCGGTCGAGATCGCGCCGGTCGAGATCGCGCCGGTCGAGATCGCGCCCGAGGAGTTCGCGCCGATCGAGCTTCCCGCCGACCCGTTCCTGCCCGCCCCGGCGACCGAGCCGGAGCCCGAGCTCGTGATCGAGCCGGAGCTTCCGGCCGAGCCCGCGATCGACTCCTCGATCTTCGAGCAGTTCGAGACCGCGGAGCTTCAGGGCCCGCGCGGCACGTTCAGGGTGGTCGTCCGCCTGAGCGACGGCGACGGCGTCGAGGTCGGCGAGTTCGGCGACTTCGGCACCGCGATGGAGGGCGCGCAGGAGGTGATCGAGCAGTTCTCGAACGCGAACGGCTCGTGGCCCTTCTACGCCGGCCGCTTCATCCGTCCCGACCTGATCGTCTCCGTCGACGTCGTCGACGGTTAGGTCTCGAAGAAGTTCCCGACGTAGATCGTCACCGTCGAGCCCGTGGGCGCCTTTTTGCCGGGGCCCGGCTGCTCGTCGACGATGATGCCGTTCTTGCTCCGGTCCTGAACGGTCTGCGGGAGCTGCTGGACGTCGAAGCCCGCTGCTCGAAGGCGGGCCTCCGCCTGGCCCGGACTGAGCCCGATGACGTTCGGGACAACCTGCTGCGGCCCGGGGTTAGGCCCGAGCGAGGCCTTGAGCTGCACCCGGGTGTTTCGCTTCGCGGGGGTGCCCCCCGCCGGCGACTGCGAGACGACCGTCCCTGCCGGCTTGCCTGAGGACACGTAGACTACGCTCGCCTCGAAGGCGGCCGCCTGGAGCTGCTGCTGTGCCTGGTCCTGAGGCTTGCCGGTGACATCCGGCACGTCCGTCGTTCCCGGAGCCGGCGGCGGAATGCTCGACGCCTTGGCGATGTTGAGGCGGACGATCGAGCCGCGCTCAGCCCGGGCCCCGGCCGCAGGGTGCTGCGCGACGACGCTTCCTTTCGGCCGCTGCGACGGGACGGAGAAGAGGCGTGGCACGAGCCCGGCCGCTCTCACGATCCTCACGGCAACAGAGCTGTTCTGCCCCACCGTGTCGGGCACCGTCACCAGGCCGTGCGAGATGCGAATGGCCGCGGTCGAGCCCTTGGCGACCTTGCTCCCGGCCGCCGGGCTCTGGCTGACGACCGTGCCGTCCGGCTTGGACGAGACGACGCGGCTCGTCTCGACCGTCAGGCCCTTCGCGTGCAGCGCCTTCACGGCGGCAGCCGCCTTCTCGCCGACGACGTTGGGCACGACGACCACGGAGGCGACGGACGTCACGAGGGTCACCGCCGAGCCGCGCGTCACCCGCGAGCCCGCCGCAGGATGCTCGGCGAAGACCGTTCCGGCGGGCAGCGAGCTCGGCTTGGTCTGGACGCGTGAGACGAGCCCGGCGCGGTTGAGGCGCGCCACCGCGGCGCTCTGGCTCTCCCCGACGACGTTCGGCACCGCGACGACGACCACGTGCTTGTGGCTCCCGCCGCCGTTGTCGCGCGTGAGGAGCCAGGCAGCGATCAGGCCGCCCACGACCAGGATCAGAAGGAGCAGCAGCCAGGGCCAGAGCAGCGGCCCCCGCGGCGGCGCGGGTGGCCGCGGCGGCGGGAGGCGCTCCTCCTCCTCGACGACGACGGTCTCGTCCTCGGGGTTCACCCCGGCGGTCTAGCCCGCCGGCGGCTGCGCGAAACCTTCGACACGGTCGAGGAAGCCGCCCACGACCTGAAAATAGCGCTCCGGCTCCTCGAGGTAGGCCATGTGCGCGCTCTCCTCGAACAGCACCCACTCCGAGCCCTCGATGCCCTCGTGCAGCGGCTCGACGAGCACAGGCGTGCACTCGTCGTAACGGCCAGAGGTGATCAGCGTCGGGACGTCGATCTCGCGGAGCCGGCCGATCACGTCCCAGCCCCTGAGCGTCCCGGTGACGGTGAACTCATTCGGGCCCCACATCGTCTCGTAGACCTGCGTGCCGAACTTCGCGCGCGCCCGCGCGAGCACCTCGGGCTCCGGGTCGAGCCGGATGATGTGGCGGCGCTTGAACTCCTCCTCGGCCTGCTTTTCGCCGAGGCCGGGCGGCAGGTCGGCGTGGAGGCGCAGCGTCTCCTCGGCCCAGCGCGGAGCGCTCGTCGGCGTCGAGTTGAGGATCAGGCTCTTCAGGCCCGCCGGCTTCGTGAACGCGTACTCGAGCGCGAGCATCCCGCCCCAGGACGAGCCGAACAGGTGCAGCTCGTCGAGCCCGAGCCCCTCGCGGACCGACTGGAGCTGCTCGACGAAGGTCTCGACAGTCCAGAGGGAAGGATCGTCAGGCCGAGAGGACTCGCCGCTGCCGAGCTGGTCGTAGAACACAACGCGCCGCCCCTGCTCGGCGAGGACGCCGAGCCCCTCGAGCGGGTCGTGACACCCGCCGGGCCCGCCGTGGAGCGCCAGCAGCGGCAGCCGCCCCGGTTCCTCGCCCTCGCCGAAGACGAAGGCCGCCGTCTGCCACTCCCGAAACGGGAGCCGCGTCAGCCGATCGTCCAGGTATCGCCCGCGGCCAGGAGGCCGGCGAGGTCGCCTTCGCCCTGGTCCTCGCGGGCACGCGCGAGCTGCTCGTCCATCAGGCGGTCGTACACCGGGCGCTCGATGTCCCGGAAGACGCCGATCGGGGTCGGGCCGTGCGGCGTGTGCGAGAGCCGCGCGAGCGCGGACGCCAAGGATGGCGACTCGAGGTGCTCGTCGTGGACGAGGAGCTCGTCCTCCGGCGCGCCGTCGACCAACTCGGCCGAGCCGTCGGCGCGGAGGCGCACGCCGCGCTCGTCCTCGGCGCCGAAGCGGATCGGCTTGCCGTGCTCGAGCTGGATGCGGTTCTCCTTTTGCTCGCGCACGGTGTCGAAGGCGCCGTCGTTGTAGACGTTGCAGTTCTGGTAGATCTCGACGAAAGCGGTGCCCGGGTGGCTCGCGGCGCGTCGCAGCACCTCGGTGAGATGCGTGCGGTCAGTGTCGATCGAGCGCGCGACGAAGGTGGCCTCCGCGCCGAGCGCCAGCGCGACCGGGTTGAACGGCCAGTCCAGCGAGCCCATCGGCGTCGTCTTGTTCACCGTCCCGAGCGGCGAGGTCGGCGAGTACTGCCCCTTCGTCAGCCCGTAGATCTGGTTGTTGAAGAGCAGGATCTTCACGTTCACGTTCCGGCGCAGGGCGTGGATCAGGTGGTTGCCGCCGATCGAGAGCGCGTCGCCGTCGCCGGTCACGACCCAGACCGAGAGGTCGGGCCGCGAGAGCGCGAGCCCGGTCGCGATCGCCGGCGCGCGCCCGTGGATCGAGTGCATGCCGTAGGTCTGCATGTAGTACGGGAAGCGCGCGGCGCAGCCGATCCCGGAGATGAAGACGATCCGCTCGCGCGGCAGCCCGAGCTCCGGCATGAACTTCTGCACCGCGGCGAGGATCGCGTAGTCCCCGCAGCCCGGGCACCAGCGCACCTCCTGGTCGGAGGCGAAGTCCTTCGCTGTCAGCACCGGCAGGCCGTTCCCGTCGGTCACAAGAGCGCCTTCATCGCGTCGGCGAGCTCGGCCTGGCGCAGCGGTTGGCCGCGGACCTGGTTGAACCCGACCGCGTCGACCAGGAACTCGGCGCGGACGAGCTTCAGGAGCTGGCCGAGGTTCATCTCGGGTATGAGCACCCGGTCGTACGCGCGCACGACGTCGCCCGTGTTGCGCGGAAACGGGTTCAGGTGGGTCAAGTGCGCCTGGGCGACCTTGCCGCCCGCCTTGCGCACCCGCCGCACGGCCGCGGCGATCGGGCCGTAGGTGCCGCCCCAGCCGAGGACGAGCAGCGAGGCGCCGTCGGGATCGTCGACCTCGAGCTCCGGGATGTCGGCCGCGATTCCGGCGACCTTCTGCGCGCGCAGCCGGACCATGTGGTCGTGGTTGTCGGGGTCGTAGGAGACATTGCCGGTCTCGTCCTGCTTCTCGAGCCCTCCGATCCGGTGCTCGAGGCCGGGCGTGCCGGGGATCGCCCAATCGCGCGCGAGCGTCTCCGGGTCGCGCACGTACGGGAGGAACTCGCCGTCGCGGTTCGGGCCGGTGGCGAACTCGGTCGAGATGTCGGGCAGCGTGTCGGCGTCCGGGAGCAGCCACGGCTCGGAGCCGTTCGCCAGGTAGGCGTCGGAGAGCAGGTAGACGGGCGTGCGGTACTTCAAAGCGATCCGCGCGGCCTCGAGCGCGGCGTCGAAGCAGCCCGCGGCGGTGGACGCGGCCACCACGGGAACCGGCGACTCGGCGTTGCGGCCGAACATGACCATCAGGAGGTCGGCCTGCTCCGGTTTGGTCGGCATCCCGGTCGAGGGGCCGGCGCGCTGGATGTCGAGGATCAGCAACGGCAGCTCGAGCGTGATCGCCAGGCCGACCGTCTCCGACTTGAGCGCGATCCCTGGGCCGCTCGACGTGCAGACGCCCAGGGCGCCGCCGAAGCTCGCGCCGAGCGCCGCGCCGACGGCGGCGATCTCGTCCTCCGCCTGGAAGGTGCGCACGCCGAAGCGCTTGTGGCGCGAGAGGTGCTCGAGGATCTCCGAGGCGGGCGTGATCGGGTAGGCGCCGAGAAAGAGCGGCAGCCCGCTCTTCACGCTGGCGGCGATCAGGCCCATGCCGAGCGCCTGGTTGCCGGTGATGTTGCGGTAGGTGCCCGGCGGCAGCTGCGCGGGCGCGACCTCGTACGAGACGACGAAGTCCTCCGAGGTCTCGCCGTAGGCCCAGCCCGCCTTGAACGCCTTGACGTTCGCCTCCGCGATCGTCGGCTTCGCTTTGAACTTGGTCTCGAGGAAGGCGACCGTCTCCTCGGTCGGACGGTGGTAGAGCCACGACATCAGGCCGAGCGCGAACATGTTCTTCGAGCGCTCGGCCTCGCGCTTAGTGATGTCCACGTCCTTCAGGGCCTCCAGCGTCAGCGCCGTCA
>Ga0307282_10000207_pt1 | contig 17714 bp, 16 predicted proteins | sample ER_DNA_121_FD_194475 | JGI IMG/M metagenome (GOLD analysis project Ga0307282, IMG submission 194475) | Bulk soil microbial communities from the East River watershed near Crested Butte, Colorado, United States - ER_DNA_121 | ecosystem: Environmental > Terrestrial > Soil > Floodplain | place...
CCAAGCCAACACGCGAGCGTGCGCCGAGGGCCGGATACGCAATGGTTTGAACGCCGTTATCTGCCACGCCACGATGCTCCCACCTCCCGCGCTGCAGCAACAAGGTGCCACCCCAGATTTAATGAGTGCATGGGCCATGTGTTGCCGTACGCGGCCAACTGCTCGCTGCTCTTCAGCGAGGTGGACCTGTTGCTGCGCCCGGCGGCCGCTCGTGCAGCAGGCTTTGACGCCATCGAATTCTGGTGGCCGTGGCCCGATACTCCAGTGCCAGCCGATATCGAGATCGACAAATTTGTTGCCTCCGTACGCGACGCGGGGGTGCAGTTGATCGGACTGAACTTCTATGCCGGCGATCTCGCCGGCCCCGACTGCGGCGTGTTGTCAATACCCGCTCGCTCCAGAGAGTTCCGCGACAACATTGACGTCACGCTCGGCATTGGTGAGGCGCTCGGCGTACGCGGCTTCAATGCGCTCTACGGCAATCGGGTCAGCGACGCGACGCCAGAGCAGCAAGATGATCTTGCCGTTGAAAACCTGACGTTGGCTGCGAAGGCTGTCGCCCCGATCGGCGGAACGATCTTGGTCGAACCGGTGAGCGGCCCCAAGCCGTACCCGCTCAGGACGGCTGGCGACGTGGTCGCAATCCTCGATCGAGTCCCGGCGCCGAATGTCGGCTTGCTTTGTGACCTGTTCCACCTGGCCAATAATGGCGACGACATCGACGCGGCCCTGGCGGCGTACGGCGGCCGGATCGCCCATGTGCAGATGGCCGACCATCCCGGGCGTGGCGAGCCGGGCAGCGGCACGCTCGACCTCGATCGCTACCTCAACACCATCCAGGGCCTCGGCTACTCCGGCCACGTCTCACTCGAATACGTTCCGACGACGACCACTATCGACAGCCTCCGATGGCTGCGCCAAGAGAAGGTGATTCCACTGTGAGCACTATTGCGTTCATCGGTCTCGGCATCATGGGCGGTCCGATGGCCCAGCGCCTGGTCGATGCCGGCCACACCGTCGTCGGCTTCAATCGCTCTTCCGGCCCGGTGGATCGCCTCGTCGCGGCAGGAGGCAAGGGCGCCGGCAGCGTTGCCGAAGCAGTCCGAGATGCTGACGTGATCATCACGATGGTCCCGGACTCACCAGATGTGGAGGAGGTGGCGCTCGGTGAGGATGGCATCTATGCGCATGCGTCGCCGGACTCGATCCACATCGATATGTCCTCCATCAGGCCTGATGTAGCGGCCGAGCTCTACGACGCGGGTAAGGCTGTAGGAGTACGCGTCATGGACGCGCCGGTGAGTGGCGGTGAACCGGGAGCCATCGAGGGCACTCTTTCGATCATGGTCGGAGCCGACCGCGCGGACTTTGATGCGGTGCAGCCGATCCTTGACACCGTGGGCACCACCGTGGTGCTGGTTGGTCCGCCGGGTTCCGGCCAGACCGTGAAGGCCGCGAACCAGCTGATCGTTGCGGGAAACATCGAGCTGGTTGCCGAGGCCATCGTTTTCCTGCGCGCGTACGGGGTAGATACCGAGGCCGCCGTCTCGGTGCTCTCCGGCGGCCTCGCCGGAAGCCGAATCCTGGAACGCAAGGCGGCCAACATGCTTGCTGGCAATTTCGATCCTGGTTTCCGGATCGACTTGCACCACAAAGACATGGGCATTGTCACTTCCGCTGCCCGAGAACGCGACGTCGTGATTCCTCTCGGCGCACTCACCGCACAGCTGATGACCGCTGCCCGGGCGCAAGGCGACGGCGGTCTGGACCATTCGGCCCTGCTGCGTGGCGTCGAACGACTCTCGGGGCGTACGCCCTGATGTCACACATTTCCGGTGTCCCTGGCGGCGGCGATCCCTCAACCCTGCCTGTCGAACTCCCTCACCCTGGTGTCAAATTTCCGACCATTGCGGGAAATTCGACGTGAAATGTCGGGAAATCGACCGAATACCCCGCATCGGTCGGAAATTTGATGCCTAAGGCAGGCCGTCCCAGGCGCATCGTGCTCGCGCCAGACAAGTTCAAAGGGTCCCTGACGGCTTCCGAGGTCGCCGACGCGGTCGCAACCGGCATGCGGGAGGCCCTTCCTGAGCTCGAGACGATCTTGCTTCCCGTGGCCGACGGCGGCGACGGCACGGTTGCGGCGGCATTGTCGTCCGGCTTCGACAAGATCATCGTCGACACCGTCGGTCCTACCGGCGAGCCGGTGCAGGCGCCGTACGCGTTGCAGGACAACCGAGCGGTAGTCGAACTCGCCGCAGTGGTGGGCCTGACCATGCTCCCCGGCAGACGGCTCGACCCGATGGAATCCTCCACCTACGGGCTAGGCCTGGTGATGGCTGATGCCATTCGACGAGGCGCAAGGACCATCGTGCTCGGTCTGGGTGGCAGCGCGTCGACCGACGGCGGCGCCGGAATGATTCAGGCGCTTGGTGCGCGGTTGATCGACAGTGCCGGCGAACCTATTCCCCAAGGCGGCGGCGCTCTCGAAGGCCTTGCCAGCATTGACGTCACGGCTCTTCGGGAGACCCTCGGCAGCACCTCGATCATCGTTGCGAGCGACGTAGACAACCCGCTGCTCGGTCCGTACGGCGCGGCCGCAGTGTTCGGGCCGCAGAAGGGCGCTGAGCCGGCCCACATAGCGGCACTGGAGCAGGGGTTACGCCACTGGTCTGCGCTGGTCGCGCAAGCCACCGGGCACAATGACGCTGAACGTCCAGGAGCCGGCGCTGCAGGCGGCGTCGGCTTCGCAGCATTGGCACTGCTCAACGCGACAATCAGACCAGGCATCGAATTGGTCTTGGAGTTGATCGACTTCGATCACCGGGTCGTCGGTGCTGATCTTGTCGTAACCGGTGAAGGTTCGCTGGATGATCAATCCTTAGCAGGCAAGGCACCGATTGGGGTAGCTCGCGCGGCGGCAAGATCAGGTGTACCGGTCGTCGCAATTGCCGGTCGGCTGCAGCTGAGTCCGCAACAGCTACGCAAGGCCGGAATCTCTGCCGCGTACCCACTGACAGATCTGGAGCCTGATCTTGACCGGTGCATCGCTGAGGCGAGCTCATTGCTCCAGCAGATCGGCGCACAGATTGCCAGGGACTGGCTCTCGTAAGGCAGTAAGTCATGAACAACATGCTGTAAAGCCGATTCCGTGTGGTTATCGACCACTTTTGTGAGGGGACAGTTGTGATGATGCCGACGCCAGAGGTGCCGAACCTGCCGGCAGCCAGCTACCCGCGCGGCCTGGTCGTCGTGCTGGGGGTCGCCGGTTCACTCGTCGCACTGCTCGCCCTGCGCGAGTTGGCATGGCTGCTCGCGCCGGTCAGCCTCGCTTTCATGATCGTCCTGCTGGTGCATCCGCTGCATGCCCGGCTACGCACGCAAAGGTTGCCGTCCTGGCTGGCACTCCTGCTGTTGCTCGTCGCGATCTACGCCGTCGTAATCGGGCTGGTTGCCGTGCTGGTGTTCTCGATCGCTCGGCTGGCCGGCCTGCTGCCCGCGTACTCGGTGGAGGCGGCCGCGCTGCTACAGCGGATGTCGGCCGTGCTGCTCGAGCTAGGGATCGGCCGGGACCAGGTGAGTTCGGTGCTTCGCGGGCTCGATGTGAACCGGCTGGCTGGATGGCTGACCAGGGCGCTCTCCTCGGCGGTGGGCTTCGGCGCGAACGTGATCTTCCTGTTGAGCCTGCTGTTGTTCATTGGCATCGAATCGACCGGTGCCTCCCGACGTGTGACGCAGATAGCCAGGACGCGACCGCGCGCCGCCGACGCGCTGCGCAGCTTCGCCCACAGGAGTCGCCGGTTCATCGGCGTGACAACGATCTTCGCGGTGATCGTCGGGACCGCGGACACGGTGTTCCTGGTTTTGATCGGCATTCCGCTGGCCGCGGTCTGGGGACTGTTGGCGGCGGTCTGCAACTACATCCCCTACGTCGGCTTCATCATCGGGGTCATTCCGCCGGCTCTCTTGGCGCTGTTGACCGGCGGTTGGCGCCTGATGATCATCGTGATCGTCGTCTACATCGTGCTGAACTCGCTGCTGACGACGCTGCTGCCGCCGTACTTCGTCGGTGACGCCGTTGAGTTGTCGATGGTGGTGACCTTGGTGTCGGTGGTCTTCTGGGCCTGGGTACTCGGCCCGATCGGCGCAGTCTTGGCGGTACCGCTGACGCTGCTTGTCAAGGCTCTGATCATCGACTCGGATCCCAGAGCGGCATGGGCCGAGGCGCTGATCGGACCGACCCGGAGTCGACGACGACGGCGAGCTCAGCCAACCGAGTCGAATGCTTAAGACGGATGTCTGGTTATTGCAGCGAGGATGTCAGCCGCATCAAGTTGTCGAAGGCCTTCTCCCGGCGCGGCCGCTTGAGCCACTCCGAGAGCACGACCTGCCTGCTGTTGGCCCGGTAGTCGTCCTCAACCGCGCGCATTGCGCTCGTGAAGCCAGCGCCTTGGACCAGCACGGAGAGCTCCATATGCAAGCTCAGGGAGCGAATGTCGAGGTTGGATGAGCCGATCACGGCGACGTCGTCGTCGATGCTGAGGTGCTTCGCGTGCAAGATCGTCGGCGCACGGTAGAGGTAGATCTTCACCCCGGCTCGGAGCAGTTGCTCGTAGTAGGACCGCTGAGCGTGGAAGACCATGAACTGATCGCCGATTTCGGAGACAAACAGCTCGACGTCCAGGCCGCGGGACCCGGCTGTGACCATTGCCATTTGAATGGTCTCATCGGGTACGTAGTAGGGACTGGTGACGCTGATCCGGCGGCGGGCGTTCTGGATCATCGCGGCGAACAGCTTGAGGTTGTTGTCGTTGTCGAAGCTGGGCCCGCTCGGCAGGATTTGCGCGTCGACCAGCTGCGGGTCCGCGCCCAAGCGCACCGGAGAAGCATCCAGGGGCAGTAGTTCATTGGACTCGCTGTACCAGTCGGTGACGAAGACCGCGTCGAGCTCGCGGACGGTAGGCCCGGTCAGCCGGACCATCAGCTCGTGCCAGTGCAGCCCTTTCTTGATCCCCTTCTTCTTGTGGTAGTGGTCGGCGATCATGTTTTGCGAGCCGGTAAAGCCGACGACGCCGTCAACGACGACGAGCTTTCGATGGTTGCGAAGATCAGGTCGACGCCAATGCCCGCGGAAGGGTTGCAGTGGCAGCATCGGCAGGTAGTGCGCGCCCATGGCCTCGAAGCGCTTGATCGTCTTCTTGCGGTCCGGGTACATGAACTGGGCGACGTAATCGGAGAGGGCACGTACCTCGACACCGCGGCCGCACGCCCGCTCCAATGCCGCGAAGAGCGGCTCCGTCGCGTCGTCGGCTACCAGGATGAAGAACTCCACGTGGACGAAGTGCTCGGCGGTATCAATGGCGTCGGCCATTGCCTGGATCGAGCCCGAGTAGCTCTCGATCAGCTCCGCGGAGTTGCCGCCGACCAGGGGGAGCGATCCCAAGTTGCGGTTCATGGTCACCATCGATCCCAGCCAGTCCGGCCACTCGTCGCGGTGACTCACCCGATCGAGCCCGTCGGTTCTGGCCAGGATGGCTTCGCACACTTCCCGCTGCTTGTCCCGCCGCCGGCGAGGCAGCTTGCCGAACCCGACCAGCAGGAAGAACAAGATGCCTAGCACGGGAATGAAGATCACGGCGAGGATCCAGGCGATCGCCGACGAGGGCTTGCGATTGGTGGAGATCAGGACCGCCGCCACCAACACGATCAGGACGTGAACGGCGGGCAGCAGCAATCCGATCAAGGCCGCTTGAGTCATCCGGCTATGCGATCTGAGCGAACGCGTCCAGCATGAGCGTCTCAGCGAAACAAGCCGCCGCAAAATCACCGAGGTGGAGCGACTCGTTGCTGCCGTGCGCGCGGGAGTCAGGATCAGCGACCGCAGTGACCAAGATCGTTGCGTTGGGGAATGAGTCGTTGAACTCAGCCACCATGGGGATAGTGCCACCTTGCCCGATGAAGACCGGCTCCGCTGCCCACGCCTGAGCAAACGCCGTACGCGCGGCCTCGGCGTACGGACCAGCGAAGTCGATCACCGAGGGCTCGCCAACCTCAGCTCCTGACACCGATACCCGGGCACCCCAGGGCGCATGATCGTTAACGTGATTGGTCAGCGCGGTGAGTGCCGTGGCCGCATCATCCCCAGGGGCAAGCCGGGCGCTGATCTTGGCTCGGGCAACGGGAAGCAACGTGTTGGAAGCCTGATCGACCCGGGTCGCATCAAGGGCGATCACCGAGATCGATGGCTTGCACCACATCCGTTCGGCAAGCGACCCGGTGCCGATCCACTCGACACCATCCAGAATCCCTGACTCCTCCCGCAACCGCGTAGGAGGATAATCCAGCGCCGGAGCTGGAGTAGTCCCAAGTCCAGCAACCGCGACGTTTCCATGATCGTCATGCAGTGTCGCCAGCAGCCGGCAGAGCGTCGTGAGCGCATCCGGCACGACTCCGCCGTAGACGCCCGAATGCAGCCCGTGATCCAATGTGCGAACCTCCACCGTGAATCCAGCCAACCCTCTCAGCGAGGTGGTGAAGGCAGGTTCCCCAACCGCCCAGTTTGTCGAGTCGGTGATCACGAAGACATCGGCCGCCAACTCATCATGATGCTGCTCGAGCAGGTGCGCCAGTGTTGGCGACCCGACCTCTTCCTCGCCCTCGACGAAGACCGTGACACCGACCGGCGGACGGCCGCCGAACGCCCGCAGCGCAGCGAGGTGAACTGCGAAGCCGCCCTTGTCGTCCGCTATGCCGCGGCCATAAAGCCGCCCATCGCGCTCGGTCGCGACAAAGGGCCGCGTACGCCAGCCGTCTGGGTCGCCCTCCGGTTGGACGTCGTGGTGGGCGTAGAGGCAGACGGTCGGCATGCCATGGGGCGCAGGAAACCGGCCGATGACGGCCGGCGCGCCGCCATTCGCACGGACCACGCGGATATCTGGACAGCCCAAGTCCGCCAGGAGTTGTACAACACGCTGGGCGCTGCGCTCCACCTCTGCAGTCCTCGACGGGTCGGCGCTCACTGACTCGATGGCGACCAGATCGGTCAGGTCGGCGAGGACGCCGGGCAGCTGGGCTTCGACCTGATCACGGAGCGACATGTGAATAGTTGATCTTCGTGGTTAGTGGGCCATCGCGGCCGGTAGGGTGCTCTGCCAAGCCTGGAGAATACGCGCCAGTGGGAGGGTGAACTGTCCCACGACTTCCAGCGTTGCCTCCTCGGAATCGGTAACCTCACCAAGCCGGGTCAGCTTGACGCCATTCGTCCGGCACAGCGAGGCGAGGTCACGCTCTGTTCCGCGTTTCACCGAGACGAGTACCCGCCCCGTGCTCTCCGAGAAGAGCCACACGAACGGATCCGCCTTGGCAGGCAGCTTGATGCGTGCGCCCTGGCCGTGCCGTAAGGCCGACTCGACCACCGCCAGCGCCAGCCCACCGTCGGCAAGATCATGGGCGCTGGTCAGCAGCGCGCGGCGGCTTCCCCTCATCAGCACCTCGGCCAGCGCCTTCTCGTGTTCAAGATCGACTATCGGCGGCTGGCCGCCAAGATGATCATGAATCACATCCGCCCAAGCGGAACCCGCCAACTCGTCCCGCGTCTCACCGAGCAGATAGATCGGGTGCCCGGCCGCCTTGAAACCGCCCGGATTGCGGCGAGTCACATCGTCGATCACCCCTAGCACTCCGATCACCGGCGTAGGCAGGATCGGCGTAGTACCCGTCTGGTTGTAGAAGCTGACGTTTCCGCCGGTGACCGGCGTACCCAAGGTCTGGCAGCCGTCGACCAGCCCGCGGATGGCCTCGCTGAACTGCCACATGATCGCCGGATCCTCGGGCGAGCCGAAGTTGAGGCAGTCGGTGATCGCCAGCGGCTCGGCGCCAGTGGTCGCGACGTTGCGGTATGCCTCCGCCAACGCGAGTTGGGCGCCGGCGTAGGGATCGAGTAGCGCGAAACGAGCATTGCAATCGGTGGCCAGCGCAATGCCGAGGCCCGAGTCCTCATCGATGCGCAGCATTCCGGCGTCGTCGGGCTGGGTGAGCACGGAATTGCCCCGCACATAGCGGTCGTACTGGTCGGTGATCCACGACTTGTCGCAGAGATTGGGTGCGGCGACCAGCCGAAGCAACTCCTCGGCAAGCTCATCGCCGCTGGCAGGCCGGGGTAGATCATCGACTCCATTGGCCTGGACCTGATCTTGCCAGTCGGGCCGCTGGTACGGGCGTTCATAAACCGGACCTTCGTGCGCCACCGTACGTGGCGGTACGTCGACCACGGTCTCGCCCCGCCAATCGATCACCAGACGGTCCCCCGTGGTCACCTCGCCGATCACCGTTGCCAGCACGTCCCACTTGCGACAGATCGCCAGAAACTCGTCAACATGATCGGGCTCGACGATCGCCATCATGCGTTCCTGCGACTCGCTCATCAAGATCTCTTCGGGGCTCAGCGTCGAATCGCGCAGTGGCACCAGGTCAAGATCGATATGCATGCCGCCGTCTCCGGCACTGGCCAGCTCAGAGGTTGCGCAGGAGAGGCCCGCGCCGCCCAGATCCTGGATGCCAGTGATCAATCCGGCGGCGAAGATCTCGAGCGTGCACTCGATGAGCAGCTTCTCCATGAACGGATCGCCGACCTGGACGCTGGGCCGCTTGCTGGCGTGTTTTTCATCGAAGGTCTCGGAGGCGAGCACACTCACCCCACCAATGCCGTCAGCACCGGTCGACGCTCCGTACAAGATCACCTTGTTGCCCGCGCCCGTCGCTTTGGCGAGATGCAAGTCTTCATGGCGCAGCACGCCGACGCACAGCGCATTGACCAGCGGGTTGCCGAGATAGCTGCGATCGAAGGCTGCCTCGCCGCCGATGTTGGGCAGACCCAGGCAGTTCCCGTAGCCGCCGACCCCCGCGACGACCCCAGGCAGCACCCGTCCCGTGTCGGGCTCGTCGAGTGGACCGAAGCGCAATGAATCCATCACGCCGATGGGGCGTGCCCCCATGGCCAAGATGTCGCGAACGATGCCACCGACACCAGTGGCCGCGCCCTGGTACGGCTCAACGTAGCTGGGATGGTTGTGCGACTCGATCTTGAAGGTGACGGCGTAGCCCTGCCCGACATCGACGACGCCGGCGTTCTCGCCGATGCCAGCCAGCAGCTTGCCGATAGGCGTCTCCGCAGGCAGATATCCGAATTGACGGAGATGCACTTTGGATGACTTGTAGGAGCAGTGTTCGGACCACATCACCGAATACATAGCGAGTTCCGACGAAGTTGGCCGGCGGCCAAGGATCTCCTTGATCCGCGCGTACTCGCCATCCTTCAACCCCAGCTCAGCCCACGGCTGTGGCTGATCCGGACTCTGAGTCGCGTTGTCGACAGTGTCTGCCACGGCGGCAACGCTACCGGTGCGCGGCTACCAGGGCGCTGGGAGTCCAACCGTTGCGTTCGGCCCAGTCGAAGAAGAACCAGCCCAACACAACCGTGATCTGCGCCGTCACGGTGAGCCAGACGAAGATCCCACCATCGTTCAGTACGGTGCCCAGGGCTGCGACGATGAGCGCGGCGATCAGTGTGCTGCGTAGTGTGCTGAAGACAGTCGCGATGCGTGGCACCACGTAGCGAAAGATCACGATCCAGAGTGCGGCGCCGATCACCAGCGACCCGATCCCGACCGGCGCAACAATCGTCTCGGCCGACGCCACCGCCTTGCGGCTGATCACGTCCAGCGCATCTCCATCGAGGATGCGCTGCACAAAGTTGCCCAGATGCGTTCGCTGATCCGGCCCACGAAGCCAGTCGAGCACCGAGATCACGCCCACCGCCAGGACCGCCGAGCCGCCGATCGCGAGCAGCTTCGGCCAGGTGATCCGAACGCCTGACAGCGCCAGCATCAGCCACAGCACCGCCGGCGTCAGCACGATCACACCACCGAAGTCGCTGCCCATTGAGGGCCAACCCTCGCAGATCACGATGCCAAAGCCGATAGCGCCGACTGCGGCTACGGCGCCCCCGCGTCGGCCGGCAGCCAGACAACGATGGGCGATGTAGCCGGCGAGCACCAGTCCCGCACTTGCGTACGCGGCAAAGGTCACGTTCCCGAAGCCGTACCAGCGCAAGCCGAAGATTGGCCGCGAATTGAGCATCGAGCCCGGCTCCATGACCGCGCCGAGTGCGGCATCCACAGTGAAAGCGGCAACTGTTAATGCTGTCGCGGCGATGACATTGGGGACTCGCGCGATCCGGCCCACGAGCAGCGCAAGTACCGTCAAGATCAGCGACCAGGCAGCTACCAGAAGACTCAGAAACAGTCCTGGTGAGCCACTGTTCTGCCAGGGAACCGCACCGGTGAGCATCATGGCGGCACTAAGTACCCCGCCGAAGGTCAAGACTAATTTCGGAAAACCGAACCTGCCCCGCAGCACCCAGATCACCATGATCACGAAGAGCGCGGCGCCCGCCAGGCCGAGTGCGATATAGCCGATCGGCGTTGCGTTGGAGAGTGCGGCGATCGATTTGATCTTGGCGTCGATCCGTTCCACGCTGAGGTCCGCATCGTAGACGGCGAATGGCGACCCGTCAACGGCCACCGATGAGGTGGTCCCGCCGAATTCGATCAAGGTCCGGGTGAGATCGGTCAGTGTGACGATCCCCTCGCGCCGAGTGCTTGCGGAGGTCAGCCAGCCGGGCAGCGTGGTGCCGAGCCGGTAGACGACCTGCAAGCTTGGATCATCGGAGCCGGCATTCGGCCCAACTCCGGTCACGATGAGTGTGATGTCTTTCCGGTTCGCCAGCTCGGTGATGATCTGATCCGAGAGCGGCCCAGCGTCCACGATCGTGATGGGACATCGAGTCTGCATACCGCCCGCGAGAAATTCCTGCGGCAACTGATAGGCGGCGACGGTGCCGTCGGGCTTGGCCGCGGCCAGGGCTGCCCCTGGGCCGACACCAGCGACGCATCCCTTGATTGAACCGGCAAGCGTGCCGAGCTGGGCGTCACCACGATGAGCGGCGGCTGCGGCCTGGCGCGCGGGCCAGTCGGCCACCTTGCCGCCTTGCACCTCTGGTGTGCAAAGGCCGCCAACCGCAGCCCGGCGGCCGGCTCCCAGCGTGGTCCATCCAGCTGCGGCACAGTCCCCGACATAGCGTGGGCGAACCGACATCGTGCCAGCTTGAGCATCACCCAGATGAGTGCCGAGCACCGCACGATCGGTCGGCGTTAGTTCGGGTCTACCGGTCACCCCGACGACGACGATTCGATCTGTGAAGATTGCCGACTCTTCCGGCTGATCGGCCAGAGCGTGGATACCGCGAAGGCCGAGAAAGATCAGACTTAGCATCACAAGCAATCCGATCCAGGCACGCCGACCTCGAAGCCAGCCGCTCTTTTCCGGCTCATCTGGTACGCGGCCGCCAACGGGGTGACGCCGTGGGGAATGTCGGACGCCGGATGCGTGTGGTCCCATCAAACCTTGGCGGTAAGGAAGTCGAAGACGCTGCTGAAGAAGGCGCGCCCGTCTTGGGTCGGCCCGGTCAGCCGATCGACATTGTGTTCCGGATGCGGCATCAGGCCGACGACGTTCCCGCGCTCGTTGCAGATCCCGGCAATGTCATGAAACGAGCCGTTCGGATTGCCGTTGACATACCGGAAGATCACCCGACCCTCGTCCTCCAAACGGCGCAACGTGTCCTCGTCAGCGACATAGCCGCCTTCGCCGTTCTTCAGTACAAGCGTGATCATCTGGCCGCGAGTGAAGTCGGACGTCCAGGTGGTGTCCACCGACTCGACCTGGAGATCTTGGTCCTTGCAGACGAAGACGCGGACGTCGTTACGGATCAAGGCGCCCGGCAGCAAGTGCGCCTCGCAGAGAATCTGGAAGCCGTTACAGATGCCGAGCACCGGCATCCCTGCGTCGGCGGCCTTGATCACCTCAGCCATCACCGGCGCGAACCTTGAGATCGCCCCACAGCGCAAGTAATCACCGTAGGAAAACCCGCCCGGCAAGATCACTGCATCGACGCTGTCAAGGTCATCGCTGCCGTGCCACAGTGACACCGGCTCGCCACCGCACAACCGGATAGCGCGGAGCGCATCCTGATCGTCGAGCGAGCCTGGGAAAGTGACGACGCCGATCTTCGGGCTCATCAGCCCGCCTGTGCGGTCAGCTCGGCCTCTTCTGCTGACTCAGCTTCGTTCTCATCGGCCGTATTCTCTTCGGCAGCATTGTCGTCGGCACCGTCGTTGTCTTCAGCATCGTTGTCTTCGGCTGCTGACGCCGGCGCGGGCTCGACTCGTACGTCGAAAGTCTCGATGACGGTGTTGGCCAGCAGCGTCTCCGCAGCACGACGCACCTCGGCCAGCCGCTCCTCGGTGACCTCGCCTTGCACTTCGAGCTCGAACCGCTTGCCCTGGCGTACGGACATGCCGGCAAAGCCCAATCGGGCCAGTGCCCCGGTCACAGCCTTGCCCTGCGGATCCAGGATCTCCGGCTTCGGCATTACGTCGACAACCACTCGAGCCATGCCGCGGAGTCTAACCCGGCTCGCCCAAGTGGTTGGCCAGATTTACGCAACGTCGCGGCGTACGGCTGACAGCATCCCAGCGATGACCGGCAGCAGGCACCATGTCGCCAGGATCAGGCCGGCAAGCCACCAAGGCGTCGGATGCTGCGCCGCGAACAGCACCGGCGAGGTGATCTGCAGCATCGCATTGGTCGCTCCGGTTGGCATCAAATTGAGCAATTGATCCCATCTCTTGACGAAGAACACCACCGAGACGATCGGCTCCACCAGGAAACCAAGAATGATGCCGACCAGTAGCGCGACGAGCATGTTCTTGATCAAGATGCCAATGCCCATCCCGATCATGGTCCATAGCGCGATCGAGCACACGCCAAGAATGATCGAGCGCCACGTCGCCGGCTGGTCGAGCAGCAGGGACCCATTATTCGCTAGGACAAACGGAATCGCCACCAGCATGCCGGCGGCCACGCTGACAATCCCGTAGATCAGACCGAAGATCAACAATGCGCCGGCTTTGCCGAGCAGCATGCGAACTCGTCGCGGCGTAGCCAGATAGCTAGCGGCAAGCGTGCCGTACCGATATTCGCTGCCGATGGCCACGATCCCGACGACCATCGCGAGGATCCGGGAGAGGACGTTTCCGCCGTTGTAGATGCTCCGGATGATCCCCGGGTCGGTGAACGGCGAACTCGCAACGCCCGCTCTGCCTTGCAACCACGCGACCGTGGCCGGCAGCGCCGCGTAGCCGGCACTGAGCACGAAGATGCAGATCAGCGCGACCCACCACAATTTGGTGGTGGTGATCCTGCGCAGCTCCGCACGCAGTACACCACTCATCTGGAACTCTCAAGCATGGAGAAGAACTCCTGCTCGAGATCACGCCTTTCGGTGACGAGTTCATCGACCACAATGCCTAAGCCGAACAGCGCGGAGCCGACCTGGCCCACGTCGTGACTGTGGATGCGTAGGTATGCGCCGTGCTCGTCGGCTGCGGTTTGCACATCGGCGCCAAGAGCAGCCAGAGCTTGTAGCGCGGCTCTCATGTCGGAGACTCTGGCCCGCGTGGTGCCTTCGCCAAGCTTGAGTTCTGACATCGGCATCTGGGCCAGCAGCCGACCTCTGTTGATCACAACGATGTCGTCTGCGGTGGCTTCGATCTCGTTCAGCAGATGGGAGGAGATCAACACGGCACGACCACTGGCAGCGAAGTCTCGTAGCACCGTACGCAGCCAGCGGATACCTTCTGGATCGAGACCGTTTGCTGGCTCATCCAAGATCAAATAGTCCGGATTGCCGAGCATCGCCGCGGCTAGCGCGAGGCGCTGCCGCATACCCATCGAGTACTCCCCGACCGACTGGCGTGCGACGTCGCCCAGCCCAACCTCGCCGAGCAACTCGTCAACCCGGCGATCATTGGCGCCCGCCGTAGACGCCAGCACACGAAGGTGATTGCGACCACTCCGCGCGGGGTGGAAGCTCGCGTCGAGTACGCATCCGACGGTTTGCTGTGGGCGTGGCAGGTCGGCGTACGTGACATCACCAAAGGTGGCGCTCCCCGTGGTTGGGGTGGCCAGGCCGACCAGGATTCGCATCGTGGTGGTCTTTCCCGCTCCATTCGGACCGAGGAAACCGGTCACCCGTCCGGGTTGCACAACGAAGCTCAGATTGTGTACGGCGAGGGTGCCGTTGTAGCTCTTGATCAGCCGGTCGACGATGATCGGCGACACGTGATGATCAACGGTCCACCGCGAGCGCTTGGTCGCGCGAACCGAAGGGGACGGGGTGCTGCGGCGAACCGTCGGCTGCACACGTTGCGGCGCTGGATGGGCGCCCGGCTGAGCGACACGTGGACGTGCTGGCGGATATGCATCTCGCTGGATCGGCTGTGGCGCGGGAGCTGGAGGGGTCTGCTGAGGCGCGGGCGTCGCCTGGGCCGGCCGAGGCGCGGGCGTTGGCTGGGCCGGCCGCGGCATCCGCGCTGGTGCCACAGTCGGCTGCGCGGCAACAGAAGGCAACGGGCGTGACGCCGGCGTGGCGGTCGATATCGATTGCGGCGCGGGTGCTGGCGGCTGCGGTCTGGGCGCCGCCGTCGGTACAGGAGCGGGCCGTGACGCTGGCGTGGCCGGCTGCCGTGGTGGTAACGGCAGCGGTGCAGGCGATGGCGACGAGGCCAGGGGCGGAGCAGGTGGCACCGCCAGCGGGACAGGCGGTGGCGACGAGACAGGTGGCACCGCCAACGGGACAGGCGACGGCGACGAGGCCACCGGCGGGGGCGGGGCTACCGGCTGCGGTCGTGCCGGTGCCGAAGCTGGAGCGGGTGTCGGGTAGGCACTCATCGCTGGCCGGGGAAGCGTCGGCTCGGGGCTTGGTGATGGCGCGCTCCGTCGCGGCTTTGGCTCCTCTACTGGCGCCGACGATGCAAAGGACACAGCGGACTGCGGAGCAGACTGGTTGAATCGGCTCGGCAGTGGATCCATAGCGCGCCTGCCGATACTTGCCTCGATGGAAGACGCCCTCTCCTGGTCACTGCCGGGAATCAGTGATTCGGCAAGCGATTCTGCAGGCAATGCTCGGCGCGGTCGGTGCCCAGGATCAGGAAATCCCAGTTGATCAGATTCGGCACTCGGCTGCGGCGACGGTGCTGGCTCCAGTGCTCGTGCAGCACGAGCTGGACGCGAGACCAAGGGATCGTCATGATCAGCCGGAGTAAAACCGCACGATCGTTTAGCCACATACGACTCAACGTCGTCGGGCTCTTCCAAAAGCGCTCGCCGCGGCCGATCAACCGACACAGTCTCTTAGTCAACACCGTTTGCTGCTGCTGCGTAGGCATGTGTGACAGATCAACCGTGTTGCAAAACGACAACTTCTTAAGGGTTGCCACGTTTTTCGCCCTGAGTATGACCCCGATCGAGCCTGCAAACCGGGGTTTGACCAGCAATTGATGCCGCAGAGTAGAGGTAACACCAACCTCTCAGACGTCCAGGAAGGACACGCGACATGCAGCTCTACCGCCCTCGTGACGACCGGATGATCGCGGGCGTGTGCTCGGGAATCGCCCGTCGCTTCAATCTCGATCCCACCATCGTTCGAATTGCCTTCGTGGCCAGCCTTTTCCTCCCGGGCCCGCAGATCTTGATCTATCTCATCGCCTGGCTGCTGATGCCGGACGAGTCCACCAGCGTCGCCTGAAATCCCCCACCCGAAAGCCCCTCAGTCAGATCTGGCTGAGGGGCTTTCGACGTGCCGGTCTGCCGCAAGCTCAGGGGACGCCGTACAACGTGCGCACGATGTCTTCAATCGCTGGCTCCTCAAGAGTCAGGTCGATCACCTCGGCCACTGCACTGACCTCCGCCAGCACCCGGGCCGCGGTGGTCTGCTGTGGGCTGAACGCAAGCCGCTGGCGCTGGCCGTCGAGCTCGCTTCCAATATGGGTTGCGGCCGGGACGTAGAGGTCAGGACGGGGCTCGGGCAGGTCGACCACAAGGACACGTTGCAATGCGACCCGCGCAGCCAAACTCGACAGTGTCCCATCGAAGACCAGATGGCCGTGATCAACGACTAGCACTCGTTCGCAGAGTCGCTCGATGTCACCCATGTCGTGCGTGGTCAGTAGCAGTGTGGTGCCGAACTCGGCCCGTTCGGCAAGCAGAAAGTGCCGCAGCCGCTCCTTGCTGATCATGTCCAGCCCAATGGTCGGCTCGTCGAGGACCAGCAGCCGCGGCCGGTGTACCAACGCAGCTGCGACCTCGCCCCGCATCCGCTCGCCGAGGGAAAGCTGGCGTACCGGAACATCCAGTAAGTGGGCGAGGCCCAGCCGCTCTACCAGCTCCTCGATTCTGGTCGCCGCGTCGACTGTCGACATCCGATGGATCGCCGCCAGAATGCGGAACGAGTCGCGTAACGGAAGGTCCCACCAGAGCTGGCTGCGCTGGCCGAAGACCACCCCGATCTCACGCGCGAGCAGGCGTCGCTGTGGCACCGGGTCGTAGCCGCAGGTACGCACTCGCCCGCTGGTCGGGACGAGGATCCCGGTGAGCATCTTGATCGTGGTGGACTTGCCAGCTCCATTGGCCCCGATATAGCCGACTGCCTCCCCGGCCATGATCGAACCCGTGATCCCGTCAACGGCGTGCACGACTCTGGTCTGCCGGCGCACCCGTCCGATCTTCTGCCGCACCGTAAAGGAGCGGTGCAGATCTTGTAGTGCGATGATCGGTTCTTTACTCACATCAACCACCAGCCCCGGTGAACCGCCGCATCCCGGCCCGCCAGGCGAGCCACGCCAGCAGCCACGCCCACACCGCGAACAGCGGAGCGAACCAGCCGAGCCAGGCCGGCAGGAACTTTGGTCCTTCCAGCCCCATGATCAACAGCGCCGGTAAGTACGCAGTGACAGTGGCCGGAAAGACGAAAGTGAACAACACCCGAACCGGTGTGATCAATACGCTTCCGGGGAGCTGACCCGCGTAGGCGCCGCCGTAGACGAATGCCGCGGTGAACTCCGCACCATTGATCAGGAAGAACTGCAGACCCCCGGCTGTTGCAAAGAACGCTGCATAGATCGCAGCGCCGACGAAGGGTGTCATGACGAGGAGATAGATCCTGCCCGGCGTGTAGTCCAGCTGCAGCGTCGGCAGCACTATGAAGATGATCAGCACGTTGATCGCAACACGTCCCAGCCGGCGCAGCTGAAAATCGGACGTGATCAGCTGCAGCATGAGCGGCATCGGCCGAACGAGCATCACCTCAAGGCGACCGAGCCTTAGGTAGGTCGGCATCGTGTCCAGCTGGCCGAAGACCACCTCTGCAAGAGCGAATCCCATGCCGGCGAGGGCGAAAACCAGGGCAGCCTGCGGCAGGTTAAGCCCGCCGAAGACTGGCACATTTGCCAAGATCGCGTAGAGCTCAATGAACTCGACCACCCCGACGGCGACCGAGGTGACGACATTGAGCCAGAAACTGGTCCGGTAGGCCAACTGGCTTCTGATCCGCGAGCCGAGGATGGTCCGGTACACGTGCGTGTTAGCCACCTTGGACCACCAACCGAAGCCCGGCCCGCCACTGCACCAGCCGGGCCACCGCGACGAGCACTAGGAGCCATGCGATCTGGCTGCCCACCAGAGCGAGCGCGACGGCGTCGAGCGCCCAGCCAGAAAGCACGTCGATGGGCGTGTGCAGCATCGACGGGAAGGGAGTG
>Ga0307282_10000208_pt1 | contig 17708 bp, 15 predicted proteins | sample ER_DNA_121_FD_194475 | JGI IMG/M metagenome (GOLD analysis project Ga0307282, IMG submission 194475) | Bulk soil microbial communities from the East River watershed near Crested Butte, Colorado, United States - ER_DNA_121 | ecosystem: Environmental > Terrestrial > Soil > Floodplain | place...
GTCAACAGTGAAAGTGCCTGTTAATCTCTACGGCTGACACACCACTTGTCAAGTATTGCGCAGATACCGACTCCGTTCCGTGCTTCTCTTGTGACCAGTCAGACCTGGTCAACAAGCTATGGAAGGCAGGCTTTGTGTCAAGCCACAGGGACGTGCCACCCCTGCGGGCGTACGATTCGAGCATGGCGGTACCTAACTGGTCACCGGTGCTGCCCGGCGACCACCCCGATCACGCCGAGGCCCCCGCGCGGCACCTGGACCGCGAGAACGCCGCCCTGCGCGAGCTCGTCACCGTGTACCGGTACCTGTCCGGGCTGGCCTTGCAGGACGCCGACCTGGCCGGCGTGGTGCGGCTGATCTCCGACCGGACCTCCGCCACCGTCGCCGTCCTCACCCAGCTGATGGACGTGCTGACCGCGGCCGCGCCCGGGGTCAGCGCGGAGAAGGCCACCGCCGACGTGCGGGAGCACCTGATCCACCCGCGGCTCGGCCAGGTCCTGCGCGCGTCCCGGCTGAGCCAGCGCGCGCTCAGGCTGCCGAAGGTCGGCGGCATGCCGGCCGTCATCGTCGCCCCGGTCATGGTCGGCGACGAGGTCCCCTCCTACCTGATCACCATCGACCCGGCGGACAACCTCTTCGGTGAGGACATGAGCCTGCTGGTGACCGAGCACGCCGCGACCATCTGCGGCGTGATCCTCGGCCGCGAGCGGGTGGTGGCCGCGGCCGCCCGCCGGGTCCGCGACGACCTGGTAGAAGGCCTGCTGCTCGGCCGCGGCCGGGACAACGCCGACGTCGGCCGGTGGGCCGCGCACCTGGGTTACGATCCGGCCCGGGACCATAGGGTGGTGGCGATCGCGTTCGAGCTGCCAGCCGGGCCGGTCTACAACGGGGCCGCCGGCCCCGGAGCTCCGCATCCCGGAGATGGCGCGGCGCTGCGGCAGCGGATCTGGGAGAGCATCGAGCACTTCGTGACCACCCGGGCGCCCGACGCGATCGTCTCGGCCCGCGAGTCCGAGGTCGTGGTGGTGACGACCACCCCGGAGGCGCCGAACGGGCCTGCCATGGACGCGCGCCAGCTGGCCGCCTCCTGCCTGGCCCGGCTGGCGGAGCTCTTCCCGACGGCCAAGGTCGTCATCGGGATCGGCGGGACCTGCCGGGATCCGGGTGAGATCGCCCGCTCCTACGCCCAGGCGCAGCGCACTACCCAGACCCTGCAGCGGCTGGGCCGCTCCGGCACCGTCTCGGCGTTCAGCGACCTCGGCATCCTCCGCCTGCTGCTGCAGGTGCCCGACCTGGCCGAGCTGCGCTCCTTCGCCGCCGACGTCCTCGGCAAGCTCAGCATGCACGAGCACGAGCACAAGTCGGAGTACCTGACCACGCTGGCCTGCTACTTCCGGGAGAACAACAGCCCGCAGCGGGCCTCCCGCATTCTGCACGTGCACCCCAACACGGTGGCCTACCGGGTCAAGCGGATCGAGGAGATCACCGGGCTGCGGCTGGACAACTACTCCGACCGGCTCATCGCGCAGGTGGCTCTGGAGATCCTCGATTCGCTCGGGGACGAGCCGTGACCGCTCCCAGCCAGACCCCGGCCGTCCTGCTGGCCGGGCAGCGCGTGCTGGTCTGCGACGGCGCGATGGGCACCATGCTGCACGCGGCCGGCGCCGCGCTCGACCGGTCGCTGCCCGAGCTCAACCTGACCGACCCGGGACTGGTCAGCACCATCCACGAGAGCTACCTGAGCGCGGGCGCGGACATCATCCAGGCCAACACGTTCGGGGCCAACCGGCTCTGGCTCGGCGACCACGGCGTCGGCGACAAGGTGGCCGAGATCAACCGGGCCGGGGTCCGGATCGCCCGTGCGGCCCAGGACCGGTGCGAGCGGGATGTGCTGGTGGCCGGTTCGGTCTCACCCGCAGTGACCGGCCTGCAGCGGCGCCGTACCGGTTCGGCCGAACGGGCCGAGGTGCTACGCGAGCAGATCGAGGCTCTGCTCGGGCACGGGGAAGGCCCCGGCGTCGACATCTTGATCCTGGAGACCTTCGGCTACCTTGACGAGCTCGTCGAGGCCATCGGCGTGGCCAGTGAGCTGAGCGACGTGCCGATCGTCGCCCAGGCCACCTTCGCCGACGACGCGCACACGCTGGGCGGCGAGACCCCGCGCGAGGTCGCCACCGTGCTGTCCGGCCTGCCGGTGGCCATGCTTGGCACCAATTGCACCATCGGCCCGCAGCGGATGCTCACCGTAGCCGAGGACCTGGTCCGGTACGCGTCCGTGCCGGTCAGCGCGCAGCCGAACGCGGGCCAGCCGCGCCGCACCGGGCCGCGCAGCTTCGAGTTCAGCATCGGCGGCGACTACTTCGCCCGCTACTTCCGCCGGTTCGCCGAGGCCGGGGTGTCCGTAGTCGGCGGCTGCTGCGGCACCACCCCCGCGCACATCCGTGCCGCGGCCGGCGCGGTCACGGCGATCCCGGCGGCCAGGGCCCGGCGCACCCACCCAGGCGGAACCGGAATATCCGGAACCGTAATATCCGGAACGGGAACGGCCGCGCCACCTGGCTCCGTGCTGTTCGCCGGGACCCTGGCCGACCAGCTGGCCGGCCGGCGGTTCATCGGCGCCGCCGCGATCGCGTCCGGCGGGCGCCCGGCCGAGGCGGTGCAGGCCGCCGCGGTGCTGCAGGCCCAGGGCGCCGGGGTGTTCGCGGTCCTGCCGGCCCAGAGCGCCCGCACCCATTCCGACTCCCTTGACCTGGCGCTGCACCTGCAGCAGCAGGCCGGCGTGGAGACCATCGCCACGCTGACCACCTGGGACAAGACCATCATGACCCTGCAGGCCGAACTCCTCGGCGCGCATGCCCTCGGCATCCGCAACGTGATCTGCACGACCGGCAGCCCGCCGGTCCTCGGCGACTACCCGGCCGTGGACGGCATCTGGGAGGTCGACTCGCTCGGCCTGATCGCGCTGCTGACCGGTCTGAACGAGGGCCGCGACTCCAACGGGCTCGCCACCGCCACCCAGACCTCGTTCTGCGTCGGCGCCCGGGTCAACCCCGGCGCGCGGGACCAGGAGGCCGAGATCGCCCGGGCCCGGGCCAAGGTCAGGGCGGGAGCGCACTTCCTGGTGAGCAGGCCGGTCTACGAGCTGGACTCGCTGTTCCGGACGGTGACCGCGCTGGAGGGTACGCAGGTACCCCTGCTGCTATCCGTCACCCCGCTGCGCAGCTTCGAGGAGGCCGACTACCTGGCCAACGAGGTTCCCGGGGTGATGATCCCGCCGGATACGCTGCGGGCCATGGAGCGGGCCGCCCACGGGGCCGCCCGCGCGACCGGCATCGAGCTGGCCGTAGCCCTGGTCCGGCAGGCCAGAAAGCTGGTCAGCGGCGTGATCGTCACGGTCGCCGCCGACGACCCGGCCGTCCTCGCCCCGCTGCTAGCCGCGGCCGTCTAGGAGCCCTCAGCGGAAGAGCTTGTCGATGTAGTCCGCGCCGATGCCGTTCTTCTCGTAGTGGTCGCGGACCAGCGCGATGTAGTCGAACACGTCGAAGGTGCCGTTCGGCTCGCCGTTCTCGTCCAGCCAGATCAGCGGCCCGGTGACGTTGAAGGTCACTCGCATGGGCTCGTCGCACTCGTAGGCGATCAGCGTGTGCGACTCGCCGGGCGCCTCGTAGACCCAGTCGCCCGCCGTGGCGATCCAGTCGTGCTCCAGGTAGCCCCACTTGCCGGAGATCGTGTAGGCGAACACCTGCTGCGGGTGGTAATGCCGGTTGACCAGGCCGGCGCCGCGGCACATCAGCACGTCGCACCACCGGTTCTGGCTGGGGGAGATCCACAGCGGCCGGGTGCCGACGGTCTCGGACAGCGGAGCGTAGAAGCGGTCGTCCTCGGTCGGGGCGTTGGCGATGTACGCCTCCGGCAGCGCGCCGGGCCGGAACTTCTGCTCGATCGGCTTGAGCTCCCGCCAGAATTCGCTGTTCGCCATAGTTCCTCCTCAGTATCAGCGTCCCCCGCGCCACCTGGCGACGGCAAGGCGCGCCATCAGCGATTGTCCCTCACGACATTCCCGCCCCACCCGCGTTGTGCTCCGGCCACGGGACCGCATATCGTCCTGCGCGCGCGCTTGCCGCCCGCCCGTTCGGCACATCACTCTCGTATCTGTGATCCCCCTCCCCGAACCGGGGCTGACGCCCCAGACCCTCATCGAACGGGCCCGGGCCCTGATCCCGGCCGTCCGCGCCCAGCAGGACGAGGCGGAACGGCTCGGGCATCACACGGCCAAGCTCGGCCGGCAGTTCACCGAGGCCGGGTTCTACCGGATCCTGCAGCCACGCCAGTTCGGCGGCTACGCGTTCGGCCTGCCCACGTTCTGGCGGGTGATGCTGGCCATCTCCGCGGGTGATCCGGGCACCGGCTGGGCGCTCACGCTCGGCGCCCACCACGTGCTCACCATCGGGGCGTGGTTTTCCGAGGCGGGCCAGCGTGACATCTTCGGCTCGTCCGGCGAATTCGCGGCCCCGCACCGGGCCCTTCCGTCCGGTACCGCCGAGCCGGCCGACGGCGGCTACCTGGTCAGCGGCACCTGGGACTACTGCTCGGGGAGCGCGTACGCCACCCACTTCATGTGCAACGCGATGGTGGCCGGGACGACCGACCGGATCACCGCGGTTATGCCCATGGACCAGGTCACGGTGCTGGACGACTGGGGCGACGGGGCCACCCTGGGGATGAACTCGAGCGGGTCGAACAGCGTCCGGGTCGAGGAGGTGTTCGTGCCCGCGCCCCGCACCGCGCCGGCCGACTGGACCCACGGCGAGACCGTGGCCCCCGGCGCCGCCCTGCACGGCCCGCTGTACTGCGGCAGGATCTACGCCTTGTACCATGCCGGCCTGGTCATCCCGGTGATCGGCGCCGCGCGGGCCGCGCTGGACGAGTACGAGCAGATAATAAAGTCCAAGCTGACCTACTTCCCGCCCCAGGTGCCCAGGTACACCCACCCGGACTACCAGCGGACCTACGGCCACGCGCTAGCGCTCACCGACGCGGCCGAGGCCATCGTGCTGCAGGTGGGGGACCGTTACATGGAGCTGGCCGAGCGCTGGGCGGCGACCGGGGAGCCGTTCACCCGCGAGGACGACGTCCGGCTGTTCGCGATGATCCAGCAGGCCGGCCAGCTAGCCGCGCAGGCCGTGCAGGAGGTCTTCGCCGCCTCGTCTTCTTCGGCGGCCAAGCGCGGCACGCGGCTGCAGCGCTACTACCGCGACGTGGCCATGTACCACGGTCACATCGCCTCGCAGTACCTGACCACCGCGGGCGACCTGGCCCGCGTCCACTTCGGCCTCCCCGACTCGCTCTTCTGACCAGCGGTCCCGCCTGCTCAGGAGTCGTGGATCATGAGGCCGCGGATGTTGCGGCCGTCGAGCATGTCGCGGTAGCCCTGGTTGACGTCCTCCAGGCGGTACCGGGTCGTGACCAGCTCGTCGAGCTTGAGCTGCCCGGCCCGGTACAGCTCGAGCAGCCGCGGGATCGTGTCGAAGGGGTTACCGCTGCCGAACAGCGCGCCCTGGATCCGCTTCTCGAACAGCGTGAGCTCGAACGACGGCAGCTGGATGGTCTTCTTGCCCGGGCCGGCCAGCCCGGTGAGCACGACCGTGCCGCGCTTGCGGACCGCGGCGAACGCGGCCGCGACGACCTCTTCGGTCACCACGCCCACCGTGATCAGCGCCTGATCCGCGCCGACGCCCCGGGTGAGCTCGGTGACGAGTTCCTGCGCGGCCGCCGCGTCGGCCGCGACGTGGGTGGCGCCGAACTCCATGGCGTGCTCCCGCTTGAACTCCAGCGGGTCAACCGCGATGACGTTGCGCGCTCCGGCGAACGCCGCTCCCTGGACCGCGTTGATGCCGACGCCGCCGATCCCGTAGATCACGGTCGTGTCGCCTGGCCGGACGCCACCCGCGTTGACCGCGGTGCCCCAGCCGGTCGGCACCCCGCAGCTGACTAGCGCCACCGTCTCCAGCGGCAGGTCGTCGTCGATCTTGATGCAGGAGTGCTCGGACACCACCGACCGCTCGGAGAACGTGCCGAGCAGGCACATCTGGCCGAAGTCCGCGCCGTCGGCATGGAACCGGAACGTGCCGTCCGGCAGGCAGTTGTCCACGAACAGCGCGCCGAGGTCGCACAGGTTGGTCATGCCCTGGGCGCAGAACCGGCAGTGCCCGCAGGTCGGCAGGAACGAGCAGACGATGTGGTCGCCCGGCTTGAGCCGGGTCACGCCGGCGCCGACCTCCTCGACCACCCCGGCGCCTTCGTGGCCGCCCACGATCGGATACCGCACCGGGATGTCACCGGTGCGCAGGTGGTCGTCGGAGTGGCACAGGCCGGCCGCCGCGAACCGGACGAGCACCTCGCCCTCCTTGGGAGGATCGAGGTCCATCTCGATGACCTCCCAGTCCTTGCCCATGTCCCGGAGCACCGCTGCCCTGGTCTTCATGCTCTGTCTCCCGCTTGTGCGACGGCCCGCAGGTATCGCGGCCATCATCCGCCCGTTCGGCCCCAGGGTCTATATCGTCCGGCCCCAAGACTGCCGCCCGCACCTTTGGCCTCCCAGACCAGCCACTCACTCCGCCCTGAGCAGCCGGGCCGGGTGTGACCGCGCGGCGAGCAGCGCGGGAACGGCGGCGAGCAGGTTGGCGGCGGCGAGCACCCCTGCCAGCAGGGCCGCTATCAGGACCGGTTCGACCACGGCGACCGGCACGACACCGAAGTTGGTGGCGAAGACCCGCCAGAGCACCTTGCCCGTCGCGATGCCGGCCGGTGCCCCGACCGCGATCCCGACCAGCGCCACGGCGGTCGCCTGCCAGCAGACGGCCGCGGCGACCTGGCGGCGGACGAACCCGAGCGCCTTGAGCAACCCGGCCTCGACGCGTCTTCTCGCCACGCTGACCAGCAGCAGGTGCAGCAGCGTCGCGGCGCCGAACACCGACAGGGCGAGCGCGAACAGCAGCGGGAAGTTCACCGACTCGCCGAAGTTGACCAGCACGGTCGGCTTGGCCGGCAGGTACGTGAGCGTGGGGTACTTGGCGGCGTGCCGGGCCAGCGCCGCGTTCCCGGCGGCCCCCGGGGCCGCCCGGACCAGCACCGCGGTACCGAGACTGCTCTGCACCGAATCCTGGCAGGTGGACTGCTTCGGGCCGGCCGGGCACTGCGCGCTGACGAAGGCGCTGGTCGTCATCACCGCCCCGTTCCCCAGCCCGCCGGTGCCGGCGTTCAGGGACGCCCGGCCGACCACGCGGAAGCTGGTCTGGTGCGGCACCCCATTCGGATCGGCGACCGTCACCCGGACGCTCCCTCCCACCCGGGCACCCGTGGCGCGCATCGTGGCCGGACCGAGCATGATGTCGCGGTCTCCCCGCGGCAGGCGGCCGTCCAGGGCCGACAGCAGGGGAGCACCGCGGACCGTGGTCATCGCCACCGTACGAACATGCCTGCCGTTGACGTTGACCTCGACGAACGCGCCCAGGGTTAGCCGCTCGAGGGCACTGTCAGCTTTCAGGCTCTTCAGGAGCGGCCCGTTGACCACCGCCTGGCCCTTCGGCGTCCCGTCGCTGCTGAAGTAGGCCTGGAACGGCTCGCCGTACAGCGCAGGCGTGGAAATGAGATGCGTCAGGCTGGCACCGAAGACACCGGTCGCGCACAACGCCGCCACCGCCAGCACGGTACCCAGCAGGGCCGTCCCCACCGGCTGCCCGTCCCGGCCGCGCTCGAACGCGTGCCTGATGCCGATCAGGGCGGGCGCGGGCAGGCGGGCCCGGGCGGCGGCCCGGCCCGTCGCCACCGTCACCGGAGACGCCTGCCCCTGGAGCCGGCTGCGCAGCAACCGGGCGTGGCGTATCGCGGGCCAGACCGACATCGCGGTTACGGCGGCCAGCACAGCCAGCGCGCCAGGCAGGACGACCACGAGGTCGAGGGACATGCGGCCCGGCGAGGGCACGGCCAGCCGCGCCTCACCCACCGGCGTCAGCGGGGACGCGAGCACCGCGATCAGCACCGCCCCCGCGGCCCCGGCCGCGCCGGTCAGCAGCGTGCGCAACAGAGCCAGCAGCACGAATTCACGCGGCCTGACGCCGAGCGCCGACAGGGCAGGCTGGTCGGCTCCTTCGGCCACCGTCTGCCGGGCCATCGCCTGCCCGATGACCGCCAGCGCAGCCAGTGCGGCCAGGCCGGTCAGCACGTACCAGCCGACGACCTGCGGGCGGATCGAGGCTTGTATCGAATCGGCGGCCTCGTCCATGTCGTAGGTGCCGTAGGTGTTCAGCGGGCGGAGGCTGCCGTCGAAGCCGGCCAGGTCGGCGTCTCCGTGTGCCAGCCGCACGTAGTACGTCCACAGCAGCGCCACGCGGTGATTGAACGCCGCGGCGTACGCGGTCGTCGCGAAGAGGTCGTAGTGCGGGCTGGCGCCGGAAGGGAACTCACCCTCGGTGACGACGATGCCCACCACCCGCAGCGCCGGACGCAGCGCCGGGGACGGCTTGACGTTGGCCCCTTCCAGGTCTGCCTGCGTGCCCAGCTGCGGGCGCAGGACCGAGCCGACGCGCACGCCGTTGTCCCGGGCCAGGGTGAAGGACGCCGCCACCTCACCGGGGTCCGACTGGCGGGGCATCCGCCCGGACAGCAGCGTCATCATCCGCGGCAGCTGTCCCGGCGGCACCTCGTTGACCAGGAAGTTTCTGGTGTCGATCGGGGTGTGGCACGATGCGCAGCCCACGGCTCCGTTGTAGGTCACGACCGCCGGTGTCGCCGACGTAACGTGAGGCAGCCTGCTCAGCTGCGGCACCCGATGCCCGCTGTACACGATGACGTCGTAGCCGTGCCGGGCGGCGAACTCGGGAAACGCGTGCGAAGTGCGGTGCCCCGCGGACGCCGTGGTCAGGACGAACCCGCCGGCTACGGCGACGAGCAGGCTGAGCGCCAGCCACGACTTCCAGTACTGCCGGGACCGCACCCGGAGCACCATGACGACGGCCCGCACGGCCACCTCCCCTGTTCGTCCATCCCAGGGTCTCGCGGCCGCGGGCGGATCGCCAAGGAGGCCAGCTACCAGCGCTGCCTTCGTGTCAGCACCACCGTCAGCCGTCCGGGGCGGAAGCGACCGGGGCGGCGCTCAGCTTCAGCTCCGAGCTGTGGTAGGCGGCCCGGTTGGCCAGTTCGGGGCTGTACCGGGTGATGATCTGCCGGACCCGCAGCGCGGCCGGCGGCCCGAGCATGTCGTAGCACCCGATGAACATCTCACGGGCGTCCGCCCGCGGCCACCCCCCGGGCAGCAGCTCAGCGGGCAGATCGGGGTCCAGGGCAGGAAACGCGCGCCATTCGTCCATGACCCGGGTCCGGGCGATCAGCGCGTCGGTCGGCGGCACCCGCCCGGCCACGGCCGCGTCCCGCAGCTGGCCAGCGAAGGCGATGAAGCACTCATACCGCCGGCGCAGCCCGTCCAGGTCCCAGGCCCGGGCCGGGATCTCGCCGTCGGCCGGCACCGAGCTCGCCCGGAACGCGGTGCCGGTGGTGATGTCGAGGTCCTTCAGGTACCCGATCACCTCGGCGGCGTGATCGCGCGGGGACACCCACAAGCCGTCGTACAGCGGCGCGAACCCGCGCCAGCGCAGCTGCTTGCGCAGCGCGTCGCGGGCGGCCCGGTTGTCCTCGGGGATGGAGAACGCGACCAGCGACCATATCCCGTCCCATGGCTGGCTGGCCGCGCCGAAGGAGAAGATCCGCCGCGCGCCGTCGTCCAGGATCCCGGCCGCCCGCGAGCTCAGCCGGGAGAACGTGCGGCGGCCGATCTTGGACGTGACCAGCAGCCCGTTGCGGGTCAGTCGGCTCAGCGCGGCCCGGGCCGCCGAGTCGCTGACGCCAAACTCGGCCAGCAGTGCGACGATAGCCGCCGAGGGCAGCGGCTCGGTCCGCTGCCACCAGTAGTCACCGAGCAGGGTCAGCAGCAGCCGGGGCGGCCGCTGCGCGGCGGCGCCGGGCGAGGTCCACGGCTCGGGCGGCGCGGGATCCGCCACCTCAGCCGACATGGTGCTGCTCACCAAATGAGAATAACTTCGGCGGGTCCGTGTCGAGGAACCGGAAGCAGTTGTGCCAGGTGATGTCCTTGAGCTCATCCGCACCCAGCCCCATCGACCGCAGGGTCCGCCCGCACGGCTCCTCGCGGGGCATCGCCGGGAAATCGGACCCCACCAGCAGCCGGTCCGCGCCCAGCATGTCGACGAGGTACCTGATGGCGCGCCGGTCGAACACCAGGGAGTCGTACCAGAACCGGCGGGCCAGCTCGGCCGGCCCGGCCGCGGCCGCCCACGGCGCGGCCTCCGGCCCGCGCTCGCCGGGCGGTTCTTCGTTCCAGGTCCGGCCCCAGAACCACTGCGCCCGGGTCAGCATCAGCGGGAACCCGCCCGCCGCGTGGCTGAACGCCAGCCGGAGCGACGGATACTTCTCCGCCACACCGCCGGTGATAATCGCGGCCGCGGCCAGCGACCCCTCGACCCCGACCCCGAAGGTAGCGACAGCCGGGCCCGGCAGCCGGTCAGAAGGAGCGGGCATCGCATGTACGAACACCGCCAGGCCCAGCTTCTCGGCCTCCGCGAAGAACCCTAGGAACCTGGGGTCAGCCAGCGACACCCCGCCCACGTTGGACGCGATCTCCACGCCAGCCAGCCCGAGACCGGCGATCCCGGCCAGCTCACCGGCCGCCAGGTCGGGGTCCTGGAGCGGTACCGTGCCCAGGCCGTAGAGGCGGCCGGGGAAAGCCGCACACAACGAAGCGATGTACTCGCTGACCCACCGGGCCAGGTCCCGCCCGTCGCCGGCAGGCAACGCGTAGTTCAGCAGCGGCGGGAACGGCGAGACCACCTCGGCGTCCACCCCGCTGGCCGCGCTTGCGGCCAGCCGCTGCTCGGCGTCGAACCACACCGCCCGGGCTGTGAAGCGGACCCGGCCCGACACGAGCAGCCGCGCATCCCCCTCGGGGACCATGGACGGCCAGGAGGCCGGGTCACAGCCGGACGGGGCGGCCGGGAACGACCCCGGCATCACGTGCGCGTGCGCGTCGATCAGCACCGGAAATCACGCCCCCGGCACGATCGCGACGTGCACCGCGTCCTCGCCCAGCACCTCTCCGGCCAGCGTCTCGATAGCCCGCCCGACGTCGTCCAGGCCGAACGTGTGGGTGTGCATGCGCTCCAGCGGGAACCGCCCCGTCTCGATCAGCCGGATGGCCTCGGCGTAACCGCGGGAGTCCACGCTGAACGCGCCGACCACGGTGAGGGCCCGGTTGATGATCAGATCGGTGGACAGCTCGAGCGGCTGTCCGCCCTTCAGCCCGGCGAGCACCACCCGGCCTCCCCAGCGGACCGCGTTCAGCGCGTCCCTGACCGGCTGCGCGGCCATCGGCGTCAGGTCGAGGGCCACGTCGGTGCCGGTCCCGCTGGTGATCTCCATCACCCGCTCGACGGTGTCCTCCGCTTCCACGTCGATCGTGTGGTCCGCGCCGAACTCCCGGGCCAGCGCCAGCTTGCCGGCGTCCCGGGCCAGCCCGGTCACGATGATCGTCCCGGCCCCGGCCGCGCGGGAGGCCAGCACCGCCGCTAGCCCGCGCTGCCCGGCGCCCAGGACGAGCACGGTGCTCCCGAGCTCCACCCCACCCAGATGGCAGGCCCAGCGCACGCCCGCGCCGAGCGGGTTGTACATCACCGCCACCTCGGCCGGGATGTCGCCGCGCACCTTGTGCAGGATCGAGTTCGGGTGCAGGTGGATGTACTCGGCGAAGCCGCCCCACAGGCCGAGCCCGCGCTCCGGCGGGTTGGAGCCGCCGTGGCTGCCGATCCGGTTCCGGCACGACATGTACCGCCCGGCCAGGCACAGGTCGCAGGAGCGGCACGGGATGAGGATCTCCACCGCCACCCGGTCGCCGGGCTCGACGCCCCAGCGCGCCGCGGCCATCGAGCTGACCTCCTCGATAATCCCGAGCGGCTCGTGCCCGGGCACCATCGGCAGCCACTGGCTGCTCAGGTGGCCCTTGTACTGCTCCACGTCGCTGCCGCAGATCCCGCACGCCTCGACCCGCAGCAGCCCGCCGTCCTCCGGCCCGATCACCGGCCGGGGGAACTCCCTGATCTCGATCTGCCGCGGCCCGGTCTGCACCGCCGCCCGGATCATGTCAGCCAAGGTCGCCCTCCGAGGTGATGTCGAGCGGGATCAGCGGCGCCGGGCCGGCCGCCGCGCCCGCGTCCGGCGTGTACGCCCAGTACTTGGCCCGGGCGCCGCCGTCGACCACGAAGTCGCACCCGGTGATCAGGCGGGCGTAGTCGGACGACAGCCAGGCGATGCAGTGCCCGATGTCGGTGGGGGTGGCCGGCTCGCCCATCGGGATGTTCCCGCGCACGTCATACGTCCCGGTCGGCCGCCACCAGGACGGCCGGTCTGGCCTGGGCGGCCGCGGCGGCCGCAGCTCGGTGCGGCCCTCGGCGCGCCACTGGGCCAGCAGTTCCGGGTTGTCCGGCCGCGGCGCGGTCGGGGTGAAGCTGTTGACCCGGATCCCGTACGGCGCCAGGTCCATGGCGGCGGCGCGGACGAAGTTGGCCAGGGCGCCCTTGTGCGTGGCGTAGGCGATGAAGCCCGAGGCGCCCTGCCACGCGTTCGACGACAAGATCGACACGATGGACCCGCGGATGTCCCGCTCGATCATCGCCACCGCCGCGTGCTTGGTGAACAGGAAGTTCCCGTTGACCGCGATGGTGATCGCGCGGTTGAACGACGCCAGGTCTTCTTCCAGGATGTGGTTCGTGTGCAGCCAGGCCGCGTTGTTGACCACGATATCGATCCGGCCCCAGGCGTCGAGCACCGCGGCAATGTTCGCCAGCACGTCGGCCTCGACACTGACGTCGCCGGACAGCGCCAGCCCCTCTCCGCCGTTGCGTGCGATCCGCCGCACCGTCGCCTTCGAGGTCTCCAGGTCCAGGTCGTTGCACGCCACCTTCGCCCCGTAGCGCGCCAGCGCCAGCGCGATCCCGCTGCCGATGTTCGGCCCGGCCCCGGTGACCAGCGCCACCTTCCCGTCCAGCGACACGTCCAACGGTTAACCCTCCAGTGCTCTCACTGACCGGGCGCACCTGGGGCGCCCGCGCGTCCGGGGCGTACCGCCGGCATCCCGATAGGAACCCTGGGGCTCGCCACAGCACCCGGCCCGGCCAATTCGGTGCTGGTCATAAGACCTCCTCCAGGATCAGGGCACACGATATATGACACTTTCGACGACGAGAAGCGCGTGATATGAAAACTAAGGGCAGGCCGGTTTGTCGCGACGCCCAAGCCAGGACCCAGCCCAGGCCGGCCCAGGACCCAGGCCCAGACCCACCCGAACCGGAGCCGGAGGAGCCAGATGATGAAGACCCGGGCGGCGGTGCTCCGCAAGGGCGGCCAGCCATGGGAACTCACCGAGCTGGACCTGGACGAGCCCGAGGCCGGCGAGGTCCTCATCCGGTTCGAGGCGGCCGGGCTGTGCCACTCCGACGAGCACATCCGGGCCACCGGCACCGCGCGCCTGCCGCTCGTCGGCGGCCACGAGGGCGCCGGCGTGATCGAGAAAACCGGCCCCAGTGTCACGCGAGTAAAAGAAGGCGACCGGGTGGCCTGCTCCTACATTCCCGTCTGCGGCACCTGCCGGTACTGCTCAACCGGCTACCAGAACCTGTGCGACGCGGGCAAGAACGCCGCCATCGGCTGCCTGGTCGACGGAACGTTCAGGTTCCATGACAAAGACGAGGACCTGGGCGGCATGTGCGTGCTCGGCACGTTCTCCGAGCGCGCCGTCATCTCCGAGTGGTCCTGCGTGAAGATCGAGGACGACATCCCGTTCGAGCTGGCCGCGCTGGTCAGCTGCGGCGTGACCACCGGGTTCTGTTCCGCGACCAAAGCAGGCGACGTGCGCCCCGGCGACACCGTGGTGATCTTCGGCACCGGCGGCGTGGGCATGAACGCCGTGCAGGGCGCCAGGTACGCCGGCGGCAAGAACGTCATCGCGATCGACCCGGTGGAGTACAAGCGCGAGCAGGCGATGGAGTTCGGCGCCACCCACGCGTTCGCAGGCCCGGAGGAGGCCCAGGAAACCATCGTCAACCTGACCCGCGGCCAGCTCGCGGACAAGGTGATCTGCACCGTCGGCGAGATGGACAACGAGGTGGTCAAGGCGGCCGTCAACCTGACCGGCAAGGCGGGCACGATCGTCATCACCGGCGTCGGCTACTACGACATGGTGCTGCCCGGCGGCATCCTCATCGGCTACCACCGGCGGATGCAGGGCTCGCTGTTCGGCGGGGCCAACCCGCTGTACGACATCCCGATGATCCTGGGCCTCTGGCAGTCCGGCGACGTCAAGCTGACCGAGCTGGTCACCAGGCGGTACACGCTGGACCAGGTCAACGAGGGCTATCAGGACATGATGGACGGCAAGAACCTCCGCGGCGTCATCATCCACGAGCACTAGCAAGGAACCCGACAGATATGCCCTACCCCATCCTCGACCCGACCGGCACCACCGCGACCGTCCCGCGAACCCCCCGGGCCCCCCGCGCGCCCCGCCGCCGGGACCTGCGCGGCGCCACCGTCGGCCTGCTGGTCAACACCAAGCAGAACGCCGCCCCGTTCCTGGACGAGGTGGGCCGACTCCTTGTCCAGCAGCACGGCGCCGCCGGCACCATGGCCCGCACCAAGGTCAACTTCGCCGCGCCCGCGCCCGATGACCTGGTCAAGGAGATGACCACCGGCTGCGAGGTCATCATCACCGGCATCGGCGACTGCGGCTCGTGCAGCGCCTCGGCCGTGGCCGACGGCATCGCGTTCGAAGCGGCTGGCCTGCCCGCCGCGGCGATCTGCAGCGACGCGTTCCGGGTCACCGCCGACGCGATGGCCGAACTCCGCGGCGTCCCCGGCTACCGCTACGCGACCACGCCCCACCCGGTTGCAGTGCTCACCCCCGACCAGGTCAAGCAGCGCGCCGCCCAGGTCCTCGATGACGTGATGAACCTCCTCACCGAGCCGGAATGACGCAAACCCCGGATCCGGAGGAAGCCCAGGCCGCCATCGAGTACTGCTACGCCCAGGGCTGGTCCGACGGCCTGCCGCTGGTCCCCGCGTCACAACCGCTCATAGACAAGTTCCTCGCCACCACGAGCAAGGACCCGGACGAGGTCATCGGCGAGCTGGAGCAGGTCGGCCGGAACTGCACGGTCTACCTGGCCGCCATCAACGCGGCCATGGCCGGCTGCCTGCCGGAGTACTTCCCGGTAGTGCTGGCCGCGTTCGACGCGCTGATGCGCGAGCGCGCCGCCCGCGGTGGCGGCTGGCAGTCCACCAGCGGGCCCGCCCCGATGATCGTGGTCAACGGCCCGGTCCGGCACGAGCTGGGGTTCAACACGGCCGGCGGCGCGTTCGGCCCCGGCTTCCGGCCGAACGCCACCGTGGCCCGCGCCATCGGCCTGATCGTCCGCAACGCCTTCGGCATCCGCCCGCACGTGCTCGAGCAGGCCACCCAGGGCCTGCCGGGGCGGTGGGCGATCTGCCTGGCGGAAAACGAGGAGGAGTCCCCCTGGCCGCCGTTCGCCATCGACGGCGGACAGCCCGCCGGGGTGAGCGCGGTTTCAGCGACGCTGCTGCGCACGTGCGAGTTCGTGGACAACCGGCACACCCCGGATCCCGAGCAGGTCCTGTGGGACGTCGCCGACACGATCTCGCGCACCGGCTCGCTGATCTTCCGCGACACCTCGGCGGGCGTGGTGTTCTGCCCCGAGCACGCGCAGATGCTGGCGAAGGCCGGCTATACCAAGGCCGATGTCCAGGCCTGGCTGATCGAGCACTGCGGCCGCACCGGCGCCGACCTGCGCCGGGCCGGGAAGAACGGGCTGCGCGGAATCGCCCGCTTCGCCGACGCCGACACCAGCGCCGACGACACCTTCACCCGCATCCTGCCGTCGCCGCGGCACGTCCCGATCGTGGTGGCGGGCGCCCGCAACGCGGCGATCTCGATGGTGGTCCGGATCTTCGGCGAGTGGTCCGGCACGGCGACCAAGGTCACGAAATGATTGATACCGAACGGGCCGGGGAAATCGCCGCCACCCTCGCGGCTGACGGCTACCACCTGGCGGTCGCCGAGGCGGGCGACCGGGTCCGCGTCACGATCACCGCCGGCCCCGATGCCTGCGCCGACTGCCTAGTGCCGGAGAATCTTATGCGCGGTATCCTCGGCCAGGCGTTCGGCGTGCCCGAAGATGGCATCGACCTGACCTATCCATCGACTTCCGCCTAGGAGGCACCAGTGGCCCGCAGGACCAGCCCCCCGTTCCGCGCCGATCACGTCGGCAGCCTGCTCCGTCCCCGGCGGCTGCTGCAGGCGCGCGAGGACTTCGCGGCCGGGCGGATCTCGGCGGCGGACCTGCGCTCGGTGGAGGACCAGGAGATACCCGGCGCGATCAGGATGCAGGAGCAGGTCGGCCTGCAGTCGGCCACCGACGGGGAGTTCCGCCGGGCCTCCTGGCACATGGACTTCATCTACGCCCTCGGCGGGGTGTCCAAGGCGCCGGGCAACCTGGCGGTGAAGTTCCACAACGCCGCGGGGGATATCGAGTTCACCCCCGCGTCGATCCGCGTCGACAGCAAGCTCAAGATCAACGACACGATCTTCGCAGACGCGTTCACCTTCCTGCGGTCCCACGTCACCACGGCCGTACCCAAGCTGACCATCCCGTCGCCGAACATGGTGCACTACCGCGGCGGCCCCGCCTCAGTGGACCAATCGGTGTACCCGGACATGGAAGAGTTCTGGGCCGACCTGGCCGCCGCCTACGCCGACGAGGTCCAGCGGCTGAACAAGCTGGGCTGCACCTACCTGCAGTTCGACGACACGTCCCTGGCTTACCTGAACGACCCGGCGCAGCGGGCCGAGATCGCCGGACGGGGCGAGGACGCCGAGCACATGCACCTGCGCTACATCAGCCAGATCAACGCCGCGGTCAAGAACAAGCCCGCGGACATGGCCATCACCACGCACATGTGCCGCGGCAACTTCCGCTCCTCCTGGGTCGCCTCGGGCGGCTACGACTTCGTCGCCGAGGCGCTGTTCTCGGAGCTGGCCGTGGACGGGTTCTTCCTGGAGTACGACGACGAGCGGTCGGGCGGGTTCGAGCCGCTGCGGTTCGTGCCCAAGGGCAAGATGGTCGTCCTCGGCCTGGTCACCACCAAGCGTCCCGAGCTGGAGTCGAAGGACGATCTCAAGCGCCGCATTGACGAGGCGGCCAAGTATGTCCCGCTGGACCAGATCTGCCTGTCGGGCCAGTGCGGGTTCTCCTCGACGGTGGAGGGTAACGCGCTGACCTACGACGAGCAGGTCGCCAAGCTCCGCCTGATCGTGGAGACCGCCCAGGAGGTCTGGGGCTAGCTATTCGGTTCTCAGGCTGACCCCGGGCCGGGTCCGCGCGGCCACGGCCGCGGGCAGCGAGGCCAGCAGGTTGCCGGCCAGCACCAGCGCGGCCAGCCCGAGCACCAAGACGAGCGCCGGGACCTGGACGACCGGCACGATCCCGAGGGACCCGGCGAAGGCATGCCAGGCCAGCCGGCCCCCGGCGATGCCCAGTGCCCCGCCGACCACGACCGCGATCAGCAGCGCCAGC
>Ga0307282_10000212_pt1 | contig 17388 bp, 15 predicted proteins | sample ER_DNA_121_FD_194475 | JGI IMG/M metagenome (GOLD analysis project Ga0307282, IMG submission 194475) | Bulk soil microbial communities from the East River watershed near Crested Butte, Colorado, United States - ER_DNA_121 | ecosystem: Environmental > Terrestrial > Soil > Floodplain | place...
CTCCCTGCACTTTCACAAACCAGACGATGGCCGGGATGATCAGGATCCCGCCCGGGAAGAGCCAGAGGCCGGTCCAGCCGCTCATTGGCCGCCGCTGCCCGTCCTTCTCGTACATCCTCCCGACCTCGGATGGGATCACGAATGCCTCCACCGGGTTGAGCAGGATCCAGATGACGAGGCCAAGCACCCCGCCGAGCCCCTCGCCGGTGTGCTGCTTGATCTCCTCCTGGGTCTTGAAAACCCAGTACCACGAGTAGAAGTGGAGCGTGACAATGAACATAAGAATCCCAAAGCCGACCCCACGCGGCCGGCCGGGAGGGCCTGTGTTGCCGGACGTGCTCATTCATGCCTCCTCCGTCTGGGCGACTGAACCACGCTCGGGGCCAGGGGTCAACCGCGCGACCGTCCTGGTGCTCGCGTTGTCGCCAAGCTCGACCGGCTGAGCAGGGGGCGGCAACCCCACTTGTACTCCGTCTTGAAAGGGAGGTTGCCTGGAGCCCCCCGCCCCTCCGGGCTTTATGCGACCAAGCGCATCGACGAGTCGCCGTCCAGCGCGCGCAGACGGCGGATGCGCTCGCCGATCGGCGGGTGCGTCATGAAGAGGGTCGCCACGCCGCTCCGCGGTAGCGGGTTCACGGCGTAGAGCGACGCTGTCGCCGGATTTACGCTCATCGGCACGGCCTGCGCGCCGCGCTCCAGCGTCTCGAGAGCGTTCGCCAGCGGCTCTCCGCGGCCGAGCAACTGTGCGCCGGTCGCATCCGCGAGGTACTCGCGCTGGCGCGATACCGCCAGCTGAAGCAATGCCGCGGCCAGCGGCGCCAGGATGATCGTCGCGAGTGTCCCGATCAGCCCGAGGGGGCCGGAATCCTCGTCGTCGCCCCCGAAGAGCAGTGAGAACTGGAGGATGTTGGCGATTGCCGAGATCGATCCGGCCACCATCGCCGCGATCGACGAAACGAGGATGTCGCGGTTCTTGATGTGCGCGAATTCGTGTGCCAGCACGCCCTTCACCTGATCGGGCGGCAGGTGTTGCAGCAGGCCCCGGGTGACCGCGACGGCGGCGTGCTTCGGATTCCTCCCGGTCGCGAATGCGTTTGGCTGCTCGGACTCGATCAAGAAGAGCCGAGGCGTAGGCACCTGCGCGCGCTGGGCCAGGTCCTGAACCATGCCCTCGAGCTGGGGCAGCGTCCCGGGCTCGACCGGCTTGGCGCGGCTTGCCTTGAGTGCGAGCTTGTCGGAGAACCAGTAGCCGACGACGTTCATCAACACCGCCAGGACAACGAAGATGTAGAGGAAGCCCCCGCCGATCAGGAAGCCGATCGCGATCAGCAGACCGGTCAGTCCTGCGATCAGTAGCCACGTGCGGGTCTTGGTAGCGAAGCGAGTCGCTGTGATGTTCATTGTGCTCAGAGTCTCCTTTCGACTGAGCGTCGTGGTTGACGGTCAGCCGAAGGTCTCTCCCGCCCATGGAGGGCCGGTGTGCCCGGGCTCGTGGATCTGAGCCGTACTGACGGGCGACACCCGTTCGGGGATACTGCCCCCCGGCATCGCAGATGATAGCCGTCGCGTGTGCCGAATCCGAGTGGCCCGGGACGAGAACCGACCGCTAGCTTAGAAAGGGTGCAGGCCAACCCCGCCGTCGAGACCACCCGCCTGCACAAGAACTACGGCGACGTCCAGGCGCTTCGCGGCGTCGACCTGCGCGTCGAGACAGGCAGCATCTTCGGACTTCTCGGCCCGAACGGTGCCGGCAAGACGACTGCGGTGCGAATCCTGACCACCCTGCTGCTCCCAGATGAGGGCTCGGCGCGCGTCACAGGCTTCGATGTCGTCCGGGACGCCGCGAAGGTGCGCGAGCAGATCGGCCTCGCGGGCCAATACGCCGCTGTGGATGAGAACCTGACCGGCTTCGAGAACCTCGAGATGGTTGGTCGGCTGTACCACCTCGGCCGAGGTCGCTCACGCGCGCGAGCGCGAGAGCTCCTGTCCTCCTTCGATCTCTCCGACGCCGCCGACCGCCTCGTCCGCACGTATTCCGGCGGGATGCGCCGCCGCCTCGACCTCGCGGCGGCGCTGGTCGCCCGACCGCCGGTCCTCTTCCTCGATGAGCCGACGACCGGACTGGACATCCGGAGCCGCATCGAGCTTTGGGACGCCATCGAGGCCCTCGTCTCGGAGGGGACGACGGTGCTGCTCACCACGCAATACCTCGACGAGGCCGATCGGCTCGCCGATCGCGTCGCCGTGATCGACCAGGGATTGGTGATCGCGGAGGGGACGCCGGAAGAGCTCAAGACACAGGTCGGCGGCGAGCGGCTCGAAATCCGCCTCTGCGACGGACAGCGCGGCGAAGAGGCCGTCGCCGCCCTGGGCTCGATCGCCAGCGATCGCCCGTTTCTCGAGGATGGGTGGGTCCGGGTCCCGGTAGCCGAGCGCCGGGGAACGATTGCCGATGCGGTCCGTCGACTGGACGACGCCGGGATCGCAATCGACGACATCTCCGTGAGCACGCCGACGCTGGACGACGTCTTCCTGAACCTGACCGGGCATGCGGCCGAGCCGGAGACCGCGGAGGCGGAGGTTCAGTCGCGGTGAGGGCGCTTCGCTACGGGATTTCCGACACTCTCGTGTTGGCGAAGCGCAGCCTGCTGCGGATCCCGCGCCAACCCGACCTGCTCGTCGGCTTCACGATCCAGCCCGTCCTCTTCGTCCTACTGTTCGTCTACGTCTTCGGCGGGGCGATCAAGACCCCAGGCTTCGACTATGTCGACTTTCTGATGCCCGGGATCATCGTCCAGTCGATCGTCTTCGGCGGCTTCGTGACGGCGCTCGGGCTCTCCGACGACCTGAAGAAGGGACTGATTGACAGGTTTCGCTCGCTGCCGATGACCCGCTCGGCGCTGTTGACCGGTCGAACGTTGGGGGACGTCGTCACAAACATCTTCCAGTTGGTCGTGATGTTCACGGTCGGGCTGCTCATCGGGTTCAACTTCTCGAGCAGCGTGGGAGAGGTTGTCGCCGGGATCCTGCTGCTTCTCCTGATCGGCTACGCCTTTTCCTGGGTGTTTGCCTTCATCGGTCTCTCGTCCTCCTCGCCAGAGGCGTCGAACGCGTATGGCTTCACGATCCTGTTCCCCGTCACATTCGTGTCGTCGGCGTTCGTCCCCGTCGCCACGATGCCGAGCTGGCTCCAGCCGATAGCCGAGCACAACCCGTTCACGACCATGGTCGACGCTGCCCGGGCCCTGTTCCTCGGGATCCCTGCGGGCAACAGCATCTGGCTGGCGTCGGTCTGGACGATCGCGATCATCGCCGTCTTCGCCCCGCTCTCGGCGTGGCGTTACCGGCGGGTCGTCACGCGATAAGGCCACCGCTACTCAACAGGGGCTGCCGAGCGGAGCGGCGGAAACTCGACGAGCAGGTCGGCCGCCTCCACCTGATAGAGATCCTCCGGTTCCCGCAGGCCCTGAAACCGCCAGGCACCGAGGCTCCTTAGGCTGATCCCGTCAGCGAGGGACGTGATCACGGCCGAGCGCACTGCGGAAGACACGACAATCTGACCGCCATGTGCCGCGAAGCAGATACGCGCGGCGGTGTGCACCGAGAGGCCGACGTAGCCGGTGTCGGTCAGGGTTGGACGTCCACGGTGAACACCGATCCGCACCCGCACGTCGACCCCGTCAGGCCATGCGCTCGCTCGCATCGCCCGTTGGATCGCCACCGCGGCCTCGAGCGCCGCCGGTGCCCGTTCGAAGACGGCGAAGAGGTCGTCGGCGCGGGCGTCCACCTCGCGGCCACCGGCACTCCGCACCGCCGCGCGCATCAGACGACGGACGTTGGCGAGCAGGGGAGCGTATCGATCGTCGAGGCGCCCGAGCAGCTCGGTGGAGCCCTCGATATCGGTCAGCAGGAAGGTGACCTCGCCCTTCGGCAGTTTCCGCTGCGGTAGCAGTTGCGCGCTGACGAAGCCGATGGGCACGATCTCGTGCTTCTTGGCTGCCCTCAGGAGTCGGGTGCGCGCCTTGTCCCGCGCGCCCTCATCCTCGAAGGCCACCTGGCTGAACCGCGCGAGAGCGTTCCGGACGTGTGCCGCATCGTGGATCGGCAGCCGACGTTTCCCATGCGAATCGATATATGCGAATGCGCTATCGGGGAGCTTTGCTCGCTCCTTCGCGCCAAGCGGTGGCATGCCCGGATGATCGCAAGAACCGGCGGGCGACAAGGGTCGTCTTCATGCCCTCCAGGGTTCCCGCCGGCAGCCCCGACCAATGCGCCCAAGTCGCTCAGCCGGCGGCGAGCCGAAACCGCGAACGCACATCGCTAAGCCTGATCGGTAGCGTGCACGGCCTGACGGGCTTTCACCCCCTCGAGGGCGTCCGGGTGCTCGATCTGACGAGCTCGCTGGCCGGCCCGTACTGCACACAGATCCTCGCGGCGTTCGGCGCCGACGTGGTCAAGGTCGAGCATCCGGGCCGCGGCGACGAGGCGCGCGCCTGGGGGCCTGAGTTCGCAGCCGGCGGGAGCGTGATGTTCTTCGCGGCCAACGCCGGCAAGCGCTCGCTCTCGATGTGTCAACAGAGGCTGGGCGGGAGGCCCTACTGCGTCTGGCGGAGCGCTCGGCCGTGTTCGTCCAGAGCCTTCGTCCGGGTGCCGCGGAGCGACTGCGCCTCGGTCCGGCCGATCTGCGTGCGCGCAACGACCGACTGATCTACTGCTCGATCGGAGCCTTCGGCCGGAGCGGCCCGCTCGCCGAGCAGCCCGGCTACGACCCGCTGATCCAGGCGGCAGGCGGGATCATGAGCGTGACCGGTGAGCCGGGCAGGGCCCCCGTCCGGGTCGGGGCCTCGCTGATCGACCTCGGCACCGCGGCCTGGACGGCGCTCGCGGTGCTAGCCGCTCTCCTTGAGGGCCGTGGCCGCGTCCTCGACCTCTCGCTCTACGAGACAGCCCTCGCGTTGCTCCCGTATCAGCTGACGAACTACCTGGCGACCGGCGAGATCCCCGCCCGCGAGGGATCGGCGTTTCCGCTGATCGTCCCGTACCAGGTGTTCCGCACCCGGGACGGGGAGCTGATGATCCTGGCAGGAAACGACCGGCTCTTTCGCGCGCTGTGCGAGGTCGTTGGGCTCCCAAGCCTTGCTGGCGACGCGCGCTTTGCGACGAATCCGCTCCGTGTCGCGAATCGAGGTGAGCTGATCCCATCGCTGGAGCGGCGTTTCGAGCTCGAGCGCTCGGCGGTGTGGCTCGAGCGGCTCCGCGAGGCCGGCGTGCCGGCCGCTCCGGTGCACGATGTGGCCCAGGTCGCGGAGAGCGAGCAAACGACGGCGCTGGGGATCCTTCAGGAGCTCGCCGGATTCCCGACGGTCGGCCTGCCCTTCTCGGCCGATGGCGATCGCGTTGCGTACCGATCGCCGCCGCCGCGCCTCGGCGAGCACTCGGCCGAGATCCTCGCCGAGGCGGACTACTCAGATGCGGAGATCGGCGAGCTCGCCGCAGCGGGTGTGACGCGGCTCGAGGGGTCTCAATGATCAACAGGACAATGTACGTTGGCGATGACATGGTGAGTTCCGACCCTCAGGCGGGCATGCCACCGCGCGCCTTGCGCGACCGTGTCTCGTCCGCAGGGAAGGGTGCCCGCGTTCACGCCCTGAAGGCAAGCGATGCGCTCGTTGAGACGGTAGGCGGGCTCGCCGACCGGGCGATCGACCGCGTGCTGCTCACCGGCGAGCCCGTTACTTCAGCCGCCGATGGCAAGCGGCTCCTTGCCGGCCAAGCCGACACGGAGGCATTTGCGGACGACATCCAACGAGTTGTCGTGCTCGCGGTGCCGGTCGTCCGCACACTCGCACGGGGCGCCCGCTTCACCAAGGTGCCTTGGGTCATGGTTGCCTCGAGCGCGGTCTCGATTGGGGCCGCCGTCCGCACTGGGGTACGCGAGCTGCAGGTGCTCTCTTCGCTCGTGGCCCACCGACTCGAGCAGGCGGAGGGCGTGCCAAGCGACCCAGCACTCGTCAAGAAGCTGGCGATCGACCTGTATCTCGCCCCAAAGCGCACTCCTCGCCTGGCTGACGACAGGCTGCGCCTTGTTCGACTCACTCGCAAGTGGGTGCTCAGCGGGGCCCTCGGCCGGAAGACATCGAAGCGGGCCGCGAAGGCACTCGACGCCGCCGAGCGACTTGACGCAGCCGCGCTCTCTGCGCGCTGGGAAGCGGTGCGTCGGCGCCGAGGGAGGGGAACGACGGTTCGACGGCCCTGACCCGTCCCGAGCCGGACGCACTAGGCTGGACACGTGGGGGAACACGTGCCCCTCTACGCTTCCGCCTATGCCGGCTTCAGTGCCCGAGAGGAGGTCCGCCGGCAGACGTACGGCGATGACCTCGGCCAATCGGGCTGGCTGACGGTCGACGAGCTTGAGCGCTTCGCGGAATGGCTCGATCTCGGTGCCGAAACGCGCCTCCTCGACGTCGGCTGCGGGGCGGGCGGCCCGGCACTTCGCCTCGCTGAAACGATCGGCTTAACCGTAGTCGGCGTCGACATCCTCGCGGAAGGCATCGCCACCGCTAGGCAGCTCGCGCGAGAGCGCGGTCTCGACGGTCGCGCCAGTTTCCTGCAGGTGGACGCAGGCGGGCAGCTTCCATTCGAGGATGCGAGCTTCGACGCGGCCCTCTCCGTAGATGCGATGTGTCACCTCCCGGATCGTCTCGGCATCCTCCAGGAATTGCACCGCGTGACATCCCCCGGCGCTCGGATCCTCTTCACCGACCCGACGATCATGACCGGGCTGGTCACTGACGCAGAGCTCGCCGCCCGAAGCTCGATCGGTGTTTACGTGTTCTCCGTCGCGTCCGCTAACGAGCAGCTGATCCGTGAGTCGGGTTTCCGGCTCCTTCGCAGCGAGGACCTGACGGAGAACATGGCCGCGATCGCCGGCCGTTGGCATGACGCCCGGACGCGATTCAGCGACGCGTTGATCTCCGACGAGGGCGAGTCCACCTTCGGTCGCGTGCAGGGGTTCCTCGCGAGCTGCCACCTGTTGGCGAGCGAGCGACGGCTGTCGAGGTACGCATACCTCGCGGCGAGATGACGAGCGGACGCATGGTGGCGCTCGCGGCAGACATCGACGAGGTAGTCCGCAAAACCGACGAGGCAGGTCTCCGGTTGATTCGTTTCCTCTGGTGCGGGAACGACGGCACGGTGCGGGCGAAGGCGTCGAGCCGGCACGGTTTGGAGCGACGTCTCGAGAGCGGCATCGGGCTGACGGTCGCGATGCAGGCGATGAACGGACTCGATCAGCTCCAGCCCGTCGAGGGGCTGGGCCCGGTCGGGGAAATCAGGCTCATCCCAGACCTCACTACCTTCCGGATTCTGCCCTACGCGCCGGAGACGGGCGCCGTTGTGACCGACCACGTCGACCTCGACGGCGAGGCCGCCGCCGTCTGTCAGCGTTCGTTCTTGAAACGGATGGAGGCCCGCCTCGCCGAGCGGGGGCTCGTCTTGCGCGCCGCGTTCGAGAGCGAGTTCTCGCTCGCGACTCAAGAGGACGGCCAATTCGTTCCGGTTGACTCGGGCCTCTGCTTCTCGACGATCGCCATGACGGCCGCGCAGGATTACGCGAACGAGTTGGCGGCGGCGCTGGACGCTCAGGAGATCGTCCTGGAGCAGTACTACGCCGAACTGGGTCACGGGCAGCAAGAGATCTCCATCCGTCATCGGCCCGCACTTCAGGCGGCGGACGAACAGTTGCTCGTCCGCGAGACCATCCGTGGCGTTGCCGCCAGGCACGGCCTCGTCGCGTCGCTTGCACCCAAGCCGTGGCCGGACAACGCGGGAAACGGCGCGCACGTCCACTTCTCATTGTGGGAGGGAAAGCGCAACATCTTCTATGACGGCGCGGCGCCGGATCTGCTCTCGGGCGAGGCCCGCTCCTTTATCGCGGGCTTGCTCGAGCATCTGCCGGGGCTCTGCGGCTTGACCGCACCCAGCTTCAACTCATACCACCGGATCGTGCCGCAGCATTGGGCCGGAGCGTTCATGTGCTGGGGACACGACAACCGCGAGGCGCCGGTGCGTGTCGCTTCGGTATTCGGCGGGTTGGAGGAGGCCTCGACGAATGCCGAGCTGAAGGCCTGCGACGCCAGCTGCAACCCGTATCTCGCGCTCGGGGGTCTGATCGCGGCCGGACTTGACGGGCTCGAGAAGGGACTCGAGCCGCCGGAGCCGGTGGAGGTCGATCCAGCAACGATCGCCGAGGACGAGCGCGCCGCCCGCGGGATCACGGAGCTGCCGGCGACCCAGGCGGAAGCGCTCGACGCGCTGGCCGCCGACCCCGTCCTGATCGCAGCCCTCGGTTCGGTCCTCGCCGAGTCGTACCTCGCCGTCCGCCGTTCCGAGTGGGCGGCCTACTCCGCGGGAGACGCGGCATTCGAGCAACAAGGCCACTTCGCCAAGTACTAGCCTCGGTCGGCCTGGTCGACCAGCATGCGCACGGGATCCTGCGCGAAGCTCCGGCGTCGCTCGATGTCTTTCGCGGCCTCTTCTCCGAAAGCCTAGACCCGCGACAGTGGCCCCATGTCGCCACCGGCGTTACCTACCAGCGTGCGATCGCGGTGCTGGCGGAGCATCTCGGTTGCGAACCTGCAGAGCAGGCCGTGTACGAGCGACGGCTTGCGTCCGATCCGGCCGAGTACGCGGCCTCGCTCCTGCGCGCCACCGGCACGGACTGGCTGCTCATCGACGACGGCTACCCGCCACCGGGCACGTGCACGAGCTGGGACGAGCTCGGCGAGCTCGCCGGGTGTGAGGCGAGGCCGATCATGCGAATTGAGCGGGTCGTGGAGGAGCTGGGCGAGGCGGCCGCCCCGGACGAGGCTAGGTCGGCACGGACGCGAGGTTTCGTTGCCCTTAAGACGATTGCGGCCTACCGCGGCGGCCTCGACCTCGAGGTCGCCCCACCGGGCCTGCGCGAGACGCTGCTTCTCGCGCTCGAGGCCAACGAGGCGAGCGGCGATCCGCTGCCGGTTCAAGTCCACTGCGGCTTCGGCGACTGGGACCTGCACCTACCGCGCGCGGATCCCGGCTGGTTGAAGCCGCTCATCGAGCGTTTCCGCGACACGCCGTTCGTGTTGCTCCACTGCTACCCGTTCGTGCGCGAGGCGGGCTGGCTCGCACACGTCTACGGAAACGTCTGGTTCGATCTCTCACTGACGATCCCACACGTGTCCCGGCCGGCAGAGGTGCTCCGTGAGGCACTCGAGCTGGCGCCAGCCTCAAAGCTGCTCTACGCCTCGGACGCAGCACGCACACCCGAGCTGTACCTGCTCGCGGCCACGTGGTGGCGAGAGGCTCTTGCCGAGGTGCTGATGGAGATGCTTCCGACGGCGGCCGCCGAGAAGGCCGGCCGAATGATCCTCCGCGACAACGCGCTCGCGCTCTACCTGCCGGGAGGGCTCTAGTGACGACCACGAGACGCGCCTCCTGGATCGCTCGGCGGGGTGGGTCGCGCGGAGATCGCAGTGGCGATTGCTTATATGGTCTCGTCAGCGAGGCGGATCGCTAGGGGAGGGCAATACTGAGCACCGGCCGCGTCATTCTCATCGTCCTTGGCAGCATCGTCGCCCTGCTCGGGCTCGGTCTGGCGGCGGGCGGCGGCTTTCTGCTCTGGACCGATCTCACCCAGCGCGAAGATGGCTATCTAACGACCCCGACTGAGCGGTTCGGGACGTCGACGTACGCGCTGACGCGCGAGAAGCTCGAGGTGGACGCGGGTGGGTCGAATTGGATCTGGAATGACAACTGGTTGGGCAAGGTACGGATCCGCGCTGAAGGCGGGTCTGCAAAGCCGCTCTTCATCGGGATTGGCCCGGAGCCGGCCGTCGCCGGCTACCTCGGGCGCGTCGCACACGCCGACGTCGAGGACATCGACATCGATCCGTTCCGGGTCACGTACCGTCAGGTTGCGGGGGCTGCGCCGGGGCGACCGCCAACCGCCCAGAACTTCTGGGCGGCGTCGGCCTCGGGCCAGGGGAGACAGACCGTGACCTGGAAGGTGCGTGAGGGCGACTGGTCGGTGGTCCTCATGAACGCCGACGGTTCCCGCGGCGTCGCTGCCGACGTCGACCTCGGGGCCAAGCTGTCGTTCTTGCTCTGGGTGGCGATCGGGGTGCTCATAGGCGGCGCGCTCCTCCTCGGAGGGGGTATCGCGCTGATCGTCCTTGCCGCGCGGAGGGGACCGCCTCCGGCCGGGTCGCCAACGCCGGCCACAACGACCGGCGACACCGTCTAGGTTCCGGCTCGGTCCTGGGGCACATCCGCTCAGGCTCGAGCGGGTTCGGAGCAACAATGGTGCGGCGTGCGAACATATGTTCGTGGCGAAAGAGGCGACCATTCTCCATGCCGACGTCGACGCGTTCTTTGCGGCGGTCGAGCAACGAGATGACCCTGACCTCCGTGGAAGGCCTGTGATCGTCGGTGCCTGGGTTGTACTCGCGGCCAGTTATGAGGCGAAGGCGCATGGCGTCCGCACGGCGATGAGCGTCGGGCGAGCCCGTCGCTTGTGTCCACGAGCAATCGTGGTTGAGCCCCGGATGTCGGCCTACGCCGAGGCGAGCAAGGCCGTCTACCGGGTGTTCGACGATACGACGCCGCTGGTCGAGGGACTGTCAATCGACGAGGCGTTCCTCGACGTTCGCGGGCTCAGGCGGCTCTCGGGTACACCCACCGAAGTCGCCGACCGGTTGCGGTGTGCTGTCCGCGAGCGCGTCGGGCTACCGATCACGGTCGGAATCGCGAGGACGAAATTCCTTGCGAAGGTGGCGAGTGGGGTGGCCAAGCCCGACGGTCTGCTCATGGTGCCGCCCGACGGCGAACTCGCCTTCCTTCATCCGCTCCCGGTCGAGCGGCTCTGGGGTGTCGGGCTGGTGACGGCGTCGAAGCTCCGTGCCCTTGGGCTCACCACCGTCGGTGACGTCGCCCAACTCTCCGAGGCCGCACTGATCGCACTGCTCGGTCGGGCGTCGGGGCGACACCTCCACGCTCTCGCCCACAACCGAGATCGCCGGCCGGTGGAGGTGCGCCGCCGCCGGCGCTCAGTCGGGGCGCAGCGTGCGCTCGGCCGTTCGCCGAGGTCGCTCGATGATGTCGATGTCGCGCTCGTCGCGCTCGTCGACCGCGTCACCCGCCGGATGCGGGCCGCTGGGCGGGTCGGACGCACGATCGTGCTCCGGCTTCGCTTCGCCGACTTCTCCCGGGCGACCCGCTCACACACATTGCCCCACGCGACCGCCAACACCGAGACGATTCTCATCACGGCGAGAGGGCTGCTCGCAATCGCTGCGCCGATGATCGAACGCCGAGGGATCACCCTCGTCGGGCTCGCGGTCAGCAACCTCGAGGACGGCAGCGCCTTCCAGCTCGCGCTGGCAATCGACCGTCACAGCAGCGACGCACTCGACGCCGCAATCGACGAGGTGCGTCAGCGGTTCGGATCGACTGCCGTCACCCGAGCCGTGCTCCTTCGGCGCGGCCAGGGACTGACCATGCCACTCCTTCCCGATTAAAGAGCCACCGGTAGCGCGACTTGCACTACGAACATATGTTCGCTTTCATCTGGAAGGTGCAGCTTGCACTCGACGCACTCGACCGCTTGGTGGACACGCTCGAGGAGCGTGGAACGCTTTCGGCGGTCGAGGCAGCTCGATCGCTCTTCGCTACCGCCTCGATCTCGGACGGCCTCGCCTGCTCTCTGCTGGCAGACGTCACCGCCGGCGACAGCCGAGTCGTCTGCACAGGCACCACTGTTTCCCTAACCGGAAAACGAGCGGACCCGTTGCTCGAGCAGGCCGAGTTCGTCGTCTTTGACCTCGAGACCACCGGGCTCTCGGCTACGCGATGCCAGATCTGCGAGTTCGGGGCGGTTCGGGTGCGGGCGCTCGAGCTCGTCGACTCCTTTCAGGCGCTTGTGAATCCGGGGGTTGCCCTCCCAGAACCGGTAGCCCGCCTTACAGGACTGCGCGAGGAGGAGCTGCAGCGCGCGGCTTCCATCTCCAGCGTTCTTGGCCGTTTCCTCAGCTTTGCGGGCGATGCGCTCCTCGTTGCGCACAACGCTCGGTTCGACCAGCGCTTCCTCGAGCGGCAGCTGGTCATGTTGCACGGTCGACGCCTGTCTGAGCCCCCGCTCTGCACGGCCGCGCTCGCCCGTCGCCTGCTCGAGGGCCGCCTTCGCCGAGTCGGCCTTGCTTCGCTCGCCTACTTCTTCGGCGTTCCGACCAGGCCCTGCCATCGCGCCCTCCCCGATGCCGAGGCGACGGCGCAGGTGCTGGTCCACCTGATCGGGCTGGCCCAGGAGAGAGGGGCGAGGCGGCTCTCCGACCTGCGTGCGCTCGCCGCCCCGCGAAGACGCCAGGTCTATGACAAGCGCTCGCTTGCCCGCGGCGCACCCACCCGGCCCGGCGTCTACTTCTTTCGCGACCGCTACGGGCAGGCGCTCTACGTCGGCCGGGCGCGCGACCTGCGCTCCCGTCTTCGCTCCTATTTTCAAAGCGAGCGCCAGCGGCCCTCGGTCGAGGCGGCCTTGTTCGCGCTCGAGCGGATCGAGTGGCGCGTGCTGGGCTCTGAGCTCGAGGCCGCACTGGAGGAGCTGCGGCTGATCCGCGAGCTCGAGCCGCCCGCCAATTCGCGTGGCCGCCGGAAGGAGCACGGCCTCTACCTGAGGCGTCGGGGCGAGGATTTCGTCGTCACCAAGGCAGCGACCCAGCTCGGCCCATTTACGAGCCGCCGAAGGACTTCGCTCGGCGCCCGCGCGCTTGCCGGGAGCACGCCCGAGGAGCTCGAGGTTCTCTTGCAGGGTGGGCCGCTGCCGCGCCTGCGGGCGCGGCTCTCACACTTGGCAGAGAGCCTGCGCTACGAAGAGGCCGCCCGGTTGCGGGATCGCATCCAGGCGCTCGAACACGTCGTCGAGCGCCTGCGGCGGCTAGAGCGGATGCGCGGACTGGAGCTCTGCTTGATCGCTCCAGCGATCGAGCGGAACTGGCAGAAGGCTTTCTTCGTCTGCGGCGGCGGAGTCTGCGGCGTTCGCTCGCTGCCGCCGGGAGCAGGCGCGAGGCTCGAGATCGAGGCCGGGCTGGCGCTCTGTCGCGTCGCCCGCGGGCGCGCCGGCGAGACGCTAACCATCGAACAGGCCGAAGATCTCCTGCTCGTTGACGGCTTCGTCCGCCGTCCGCCGCCCGAATTGGCCGTGCTGCCACTCGACGCTGAGGAGATAACGGCGCATCTGATGGGCAGACAGTTTCCCCGGGCTGCTTAACATCGCGGGCGGGGGCAGGCGAGCTTGTAATCGGCCGCGGGAGGGAGGAGACTTTTTGTTGCCCTCATCCCACCTCATCGAGCAGCGAGAGCACTCGCCCTACTCAGGTGGCAGAAAGGAGCGGGACATCAACTTGTCGAGGAGAACGAGGTCGCTTCTCCGGCTCTTTGCGCTGGCCATGCTGGCCGTTGGGCTGCTCTTTGCGCCAGGCGCGGCGCAGGCGACGGGGACTGGCACCGTTCGCGCCTGGGGCTGCGGCGTTTCCAACTTCGGGCAGTGCAGTGCGCCGGCCGGCCTCTCTGGCGTGACCGCGATCGCGGCCAGCTTCGCTCACACCCTGGCCTTAGGAGGAGACGGCACCGTCGTCGCCTGGGGCTGCGGTGCCGGCGCCGACTCCGGGCAATGCAGCGTGCCGGCCAGCCTCTCGGGTGTGACCGCGATCGCCGCCGGCAGCACTCAGAGCCTGGCCTTGAAGGGTGACGGCACGGTGGTCGCCTGGGGTTGCGGCCCCGGCACCGACCACGGACAGTGCAGCGTGCCAGCCGGCCTCTCGGGTGTGACCGCGATCGCCACCAGCTTCTCTCACAGCCTGGCCTTGAAGGGCGACGGCACGGTGGTCGCCTGGGGTTGCGGCCCCGGCACCGACCACGGGCAATGCAGCGTGCCGGCCGGTCTCTCGGGTGTAACCGCGATCGCCGCCGGTCCCGCTCAGAACCTGGCCTTGAAGAGTGACGGCAGCGTGGTCGGCTGGGGCTGCTGCTCGGCCGCCAGCAGCGTGCCGGCCGGCCTTTCCGGTGTGACCGCGATCGCCGCCGGCGGTCACAGCCTGGCCTTGAAGGGCGACGGCACGGTGGTGGCCTGGGGCTGCGGCGCCGCCAGCACCGACTTCGGGCAGTGCAGCGTGCCGGGCGGCCTCTCCGGCGTGAAAGCAATCGCCGCCGGCGACTTTCAGAGCCTGGCGTTAAGAGGAAACGGCAGCGTGGTCGCCTGGGGCTGCGGCGCCCCGGCGCCCAACGACGGGCAATGCAGAGTGCCGGGCGGCCTCTCCGGCGTGACCGCGATCGCCGCCGGGGGCGTTCACAGCCTGGCGCTGGTCGTGCCCCCGCCGCCGTGCACGGTGCCGAAGGTCGTTGGTAAACAGCTTGCGTCGGCCAAGGTGACCATCGCAAAGAGGCACTGCCGCACGGGCACGGTGGGTCGCACCTACTCGCGCCAGCACAAGAAGGGCATCGTCATCTCCCAAAGCCGCCGGCCTGGGCGGGTGCTGCCGGCCCGCTCGAAGATCGACCTCGTCGTAAGTCGAGGTCGCAGGAGCTAAGGCCGTTGGAGTAACAGCCTGCGTGCGGTCAGGCCACGTGTAGGACGAGGATGGTTAGCCCGAGCCCGAAGCCGACGAGGGCGAGGAAGAACGCTCCCAGAGCACCGGCCGCGACCAGGGCAATGCGGCGCGGCAGAAAGCTCCAGAGGAACGCAAAGAGTGCACGCTCGCGCGCGAAGGGCAACGAGAGCGGTTCATGGGCGAGCAACCTGCGAACCTGGCCGAATAGACCCGTGCCGAAACGGGCACGCTCGGCGGCGCGTACACGCGCCCGCCACCGGTGGATCATCTCGTCCGCCTCCCTCCGCTCCCTGCGGCGGTAGAAGGGCAGGACCTTCCGACGCTCGCGCCAGAACTCGAGCGAACTGCGTGCCTGCTCGAGGGGCAGCGGAGCCAGCATCTCTTGGACCAGGAGCTCGTCCGCATCGCGAATCGCAACGAGCTTCATCGGGCGACGATTCTAGCCTGGCCCGTCGGCTTGGAGACAGTGGCGTCCCGACCCGAGCAACCCAGCCGGCGCTAGAACGTGTGTCGATGGAGTCATCACGCATAGTGTTCGCGCCCGACGAGGTCGAGCGCGCCCGGCGCTACCACCGCCCCCTCTACATCGTGTTTCTCGTCGATACGACGCTTGGGCTGGTGGCCTTGTCGCTCATCGTCTTCACGCGCGTCGGATCGTGGCTGTACGACGTTGTCGACGAGCTTTCCTGGTGGGGGCGGGCCCTTCTTTTCCCGATGCTCGTGCTCGGAGTCCTGACGCTGCTTCGTTTGCCGCTCTCGTTCTGGCGTGGGCACGTCCGCGAGCGCCGCTGGGGTTTCTCGACGCAGACTGCAGGTGGCTGGTTGCTCGACCGGGCGAAGGGCTTCGCGGTCGCAGCTGTCCTGAGCGCGGTCGCCGTGCTCGCTTTCGTCGCTCTCGCCCGGGCACTGCCGGGGGCCTGGCCGGCGGCCGCGGCGCCGGGGGCGGCGCTGCTCGTGCTCGCCCTTGGCTTCGCCGCACCGATCGTGCTCGAACCGCTCTTCAACAGCTTTAGGCCGCTGGGCGACGCGGCGCTCGCCGGCGAACTGCGTGCGCTCGCCGAGAGTGCGGGCGTGCCGGTCCGAGATGTGCTCGTCGCCGACGCGAGCCGTCGGACACGCCGGGAGAATGCCTACGTCTCGGGACTCGGTGGGACACGCCGGATCGTGCTCTTCGACAACCTGCTCGACGCGAGTGAGCCGCGTCAGATCAGGCTCGTCGTCGCGCACGAGCTCGGCCATCGACGCGCGCGGCACGTCGAGCGCGGGACGCTCCTGGCGATGGCGGGTGCCGCGGCTGTCGTGCTCGTCCTCTGGGGGCTTCTATCGTGGCCCGCATTGCTCAAGGCGATCGGCGCCTCCGGCCCCGGCGACCCGCGCGTGGCCCCGTTCCTGTTCCTGGTGGTCAGCGTCTTCGAACTCATCGCGCTACCGCTCGGGTCCGCGCTCTCGCGGCGCTGGGAGCGTGAGGCCGACCGCTCCTCGCTCGAGCTAACCCGCGACCCGGAGGCGTTCGAGTCGGCGCATCGTCGGCTGGCACGCGCGAACCTCGCTGATCTGGAGCCACCTCGCGCTGTCTACGCCCTTCTCTTCAGTCACCCGACACCGCCGGAACGAATCGCGGCCGCTCGTGCCTGGGCGCGCGAAGCGACGAAGAGCTGATGCGAGCACCTTGGGGGAGTCGGGGCAGGGCATCCAGGCTCTGCGGCTAGCCGACGCCCCCGGCGAAGAGGGAGGCCGTTTGCCCCGACTCGGTCTGATTGTCGGCAGTGCGACCCGATGGCCTTAGCGCTTTTTCCCGAGGGTCTCGTCGTCGACGGCGTTTCGTGCCGGGGCAGTCAGCACCGCAGTACCGACCGCCCCAACGAGATATGAGCGATCGTCGAGCGGGGTGCCACACCCAAACGTTCGGGCGACGTCAGACCTATGGTCGAAGCGGCGGAGCCACCGCTGTGGCTCAATCGCGCCCGGAATCCCACCGGGGTGCACTTTTTCGGGCTCCCTTAGCTCGGCCGGCGCGTGGTCTTGATCCCCTGTTTCGACTGGCCGCCGCCGGCAATTTTCTTTGGCGCTTTGGGAGCCTCGCCGTTAGTGGGCTCGTCGGCCTCGACTGTCGGCACGGTCGACTCGGCTTCGCCGCTGTTGGCAGCTTGCGGCTCTGTTTCAGCTTGCGTCTTTGGTTCCAACGCCTCGAGCAGGTCCGGCTCGTCGGGCTCTCGGTCAGTTGCCGCATCGGCCATATCGACGAGTCTGCTCGCCATGCCGCGCATCTGCTCGAGCAGCTGACGACGCTCCTCCCAAACCGCGGTGGTGTCGGCCTGGAACTCGCGCATCCGCGCCTCCGTCTGGTCCCGCAGAGAGGCCAGCTCGGCTTGTAGTTGCTGAAGGCGCTCATCGGCGTCGCCTTGCGCACGCTTGACGGTGTTCTCTGCCTCGAGGCGTGAGCGAACGAGGATGTCTTCAGCTTCTGCCCTTGCCTTCGCGAGCACCGTCTCCGCCTCAGCTTTTGAGTCAGCGAGAAGCTTCTCGGCCTCGGTTTTGGTGGCTTCCGCCTCGGCATTCGCGTTGACGAGCAACTCCGCCGCCTTTGCCCTGATGCCATCCGCCTCGGCCTCGGCTTCCCGGTGCGCGCTCGTCGTGATTTCGTCCGCCGTTTCCCGCGCCCGCTCGAGCAGGCCGCTGACCTGTTGTTCGGTCTGTTCGAGCGCGTGCCTGACCGCTGCGCGGGGCGAGGCGCCCGCCTTGATCTCCG
>Ga0307282_10000213_pt1 | contig 17363 bp, 21 predicted proteins | sample ER_DNA_121_FD_194475 | JGI IMG/M metagenome (GOLD analysis project Ga0307282, IMG submission 194475) | Bulk soil microbial communities from the East River watershed near Crested Butte, Colorado, United States - ER_DNA_121 | ecosystem: Environmental > Terrestrial > Soil > Floodplain | place...
GGCGGTCCCGGCGCCGTGGACAAGCACGTTCTTGTCGCCCGCAGCGTCCTTGGCTCGAGCCATTGCGGTCTTGACGTCGTTCACGTAGGAGACCAGCGGCATCTGCGCGAACTCGGCTGCCGGCTCATGACGGCTGAGGATGAAGATCGGCACACCGTCATGGTGGTCACCGCCCCAGCCCCCGGCCAGCTCGAAGGTCCCCCGGCCCGCGACGGTCGCCCCGGTCGCCAGGAACTCGTCCACGATCCTGCCGTTGACGCTGCCCGAGCGGCGCACGGCGTCGAGGTCGACATCGCCGCCCGTCATCAGCCAGTCATGGAGGCGGAGCCCGCCGTCGCCGAGGCCGTTGCCGGGCCCCTCGTTCGGCCCGGCGATGAACCCGTCGAGGGACATGGACATGTAGAGAACGGTTGCGGACACGGCGCCTCCTCTGTCTTGCCTTCGACTCTTGTCGTAGCTGCCTGGGACGCTACGAGAAATGTCGGTCCGCCTGCCGCTGGGGGGCGTGGCCCCCTCCTTCTACGCATCCCAGTCTTCGAGACGCGTACGGATCGCCTGCACTGCGGCCTCCCAGAGCCGGCTTTCGTCTTCCGGCGACCGTTGGTAGAGGCCGCCGAACGAGCCGTCGCCGAGGGCTTCCCTCCACGTCCCGGGGTTTCCGTCCTCGGGCCATTCGACCGGTGGCTTGCGCTGTGCTGGGATCACAACGCCGGGAAGCCGCGTCCAGGGGAAGTTCTCCGACCAGGACGCATGGTCGTAGTCGGGATCGATTTCCGCCGCGATCTCGTCCGGTCGTCCTTCCCAAAGCTCATGCCAGACCACCGCCTTGTCCGGCCGGCGTCGTGTCCACACCCTGCCTGCCTCGGTGTTTCCGCCATGACCGTTGACGACGAGGATCCGCGCGAAGCCCTGGCCGAGCAGCGAATCGACGAGGTCCGAGAGGACTGCGACCAGCGTGGACTCCAGGAGCGTGGGGCTGCCGGGGTACGCGGTGAAGCCGGTCACACCGTATGGCAGCACCGGCAGCACCGGGACCCCGAGCGGCTCGGCGGCCTCAACAGACGCGCGCTCGGCAAGGATGTTGTCGGTCTCGAGAGAGAGGTAGGCATGCTGCTCGGTCGAGCCGACGGGGAGCACGATCCGGTCGTCTCCGCCCAGGTAGGCCTCGAGCTGCATCCAGTTGAGGTCGCCGACCCTCACCGTGACGCGCGAACGCTAACGCCCAAGCCGAACCCTCGGCTGGGCCAGTGTGCGGGAATGTCACCCGAGTCTACTGTCGAGGCGTGAACCGAGAACAGGCGCAGACCATCCTGTCGGCGGAGGTCGAGCGGCTGCGACGAGCGAGCGTCCAGGAGATCGCGGTACCGTCTGGATGCCATGCTGGTGTACTCGAGGAAAGGATCATGAGCGCGCTTCGTGAAGGCGGCTGCGCCTGCGGCGCGATTCGTTACCGGCTTGGGTCCGATCCGCTCTTCATCCATTGCTGTCATTGCCTGAACTGTCAGCGACAGACTGGAAGCGCCTTTGTGATCAATCTGCTGATCGAGGCAAGCCACGTGGAGGTGGTTGCTGGAGCTCCGCGACCGGTCGAGGTTCCACGCGACGATGGAAGCACGCAGCGGATCTTCCGCTGTCCGACCTGCCAGGTGGCGGTTTTCAGCGAGTACGGACGACCCGAGGTGCGGTACGTGCGCGCAGGAACTCTCGATCGACCGTCAGAGGTCACTCCTGACGTTCATATCTTCACGAAATCGAAGGTGGGCTGGATCGCGATCCCGGAGTCGACGCCGGCGTTCGAGGTCTATTACGACATGAAAGCGGTGTGGCCCGCCGCAAGCCTAGAGCGGCTCAACGCGATTCTCGCGCCGTCGGATTCTGCACCGGCTCGATGAGCGTGTTCGAGACTTCCCCGGGTCGCCAACCTCGGCTCAAGGCTGAAGAACTCTCGGCTGCGCGGGGTGTGCTCTCGCTTGATCGGAGCCGCTCGTAGCGCGCGAATGCCGAGCGTGGGCCGGCAGTCCCCTCTCTTAGCTCGGCGGGAGCGGCGCGCAGCGGGGCTCGTGCGTCTCGGCGAGCTGGAGCAGCAGCGCGTGCAGCTGGTCGCGCTGGGCCTCGTTCAGCGGTGCGAGGAAATCGTCCTCGACCTGCTTCGTGAGTGCCCGCAGCTCCTTGAGCCTGCGCTTGCCGTCCGCGGTGAGCTCGACGAGGTGCCGCCGCCGGTCGCCGGGGTCGCGCTTGCGCTCGACCAGGCCACGCTCCTCGAGCTCGTCGAGCAGCCCGACGAGCTGGCCGCGGTCGTAGCCGAGCGAGTCGGCGATCGCGCCCTGCGTCGCGTGTGAGCCCTCGGACAGCGCGATCAGGACGCCGAAGTGGTACGGGTGCAGGCCCGTCTCCTCGAAGGCGTCCATCGACTTGCCCTTGGCGGCGAAGCCGAGGCGCTTGAGCAGGAACATCGTCGACTCGACGAGCTCCTTGGGTAGCCGCTGCGGGGAATGCGTCGGGACTTGGGTCGTTACGTTCATGTGAATAGAGTAGCGCACCCAACGGTTGTTGTGCTATAACGTTGAGTACCACAACGGTTATGGAGGTCAACACGTGACGAACTCAACGAACAGCAACCGCCGCTGGAGCGCACTCGCCCTCATCGTCACAGCGCAGTTCATGGTCATCCTGGACGTCGCGATCGTGAACGTCGCGTTGCCCTCGATCAAGTCCGACCTCGGCTTCTCGCCGGACAACCTGCAGTGGGTCATCTCGGCCTACGCGATCATCTTCGGCGGAGCGCTGCTGCTGGGCGGCCGGCTCGCCGACCTGCTCGGGCGGCGGAAGCTTTTCATCGCCGGGCTGGCCCTGTTCGCCACGGCCTCGCTCCTCTGCGGCCTTGCCTGGTCGGAGAGCTCCCTGATCGCGTTCCGCGCAGTGCAGGGGCTCGGCGGCGCGCTGCTCGCTCCGGCCGCGCTCTCGCTGCTGATGACGACCTTCGCCGAGGGCCGCGAGCGCAACCTCGCGCTCGGGATCTACGGCGCGGCTTCCGGCAGCGGCGCCGCGGTGGGCGTCCTGCTCGGCGGCGTGCTGACCTCGTACCTGAGCTGGTCGTGGATCTTCTTCATCAACGTGCCCGTCGCCGTCGCTGCGATTGCGCTGACGCCCGTGCTGCTCCGCGAGAGCCGGGCCGACGGGGCGCACCGCCACTTCGACTTCCCGGGCGCGATCTCGGTGACCTCCGGGCTGATGCTGCTCGTCTACGCGACCTCCCGCGCCGCGATCCACGGCTGGGGCGCGCCGGCGACGCTGGCGCTCTTCGCCGGGGCAGGGGCTCTCATCCTCGCGTTCGTCGCGATCGAGCTCCGCTCGCCGTGGCCGCTGCTGCCGCTGCGGATCTTCCGGATGCGCACGCTGACCGGGGCCAACGTCGCCATGGCGATCGTCGGCGGCGTCGCGTTCTCGGAGTTCTTCCTGTTGACGCTGTACCTGCAGAACGTCCTGCACTACTCGGCCGTCGAGAGCGGCGCCGCATTCGCCGCTTTCGCACTCTCGGTCGTCGTGCTCTCCAACGTCGCGCAGGTGGTCGTCGGGCGCATCGGCGTACGGCCGACCCTGACCGCCGGGCTCGTCCTCTCGGCCGCGTCGGTCGCCTACCTGACCCGCCTGCCGGTCGACGGGCACTACTTCAGCGACATCTTTCCGGCCTTCGTGCTCGGCGGCGCCGGCATGGGCCTCTCGTTCGTCCCGGTGACGATCGCGGGTCTGACCGGCGTGCAGGGCGCCGACGCCGGGGTCGCGTCGGGCCTGATCAACACCAGCCGCCAGATCGGCGGCGCGATGGGCGTGGCCGCCGTCAGCGCGATCGCCGCCGCGTCGACGAGCGGTTACCTGAGCGCCCACCCGGGCAGCTCGAACGGGGCCGCGCTCGACCACGGCTTCCGCACCGGCCTCTACGTGCTGGTCGGGCTGCTGCTCGCCGGCGCGCTGATCGTGGTCGCGATGGTTCGGCCCGCCCGTGCCGCAGCGGCGCCCGTGGTCGACGATCAGTTCGCGCTAGACGAAGCTGCGTGAGCCCAGCGCTTCGGCGCGCTGCTGGATCCCGCGGAGCATCTTTCGCTCCATCAAGAGCGAGGCCGGCTCCATCGGCAGCATCCCGATCCGCGCCGCGAGCGTCGGCAGGCGGAAGCGGTTGCGGCTGATCAGCCGCGTGGCGCCGACCTGCTCGTCGAGCACGAACGTCCAGACCCAGTTGCCGTCCTCGGACCGCCACGCGAGCACCCGTGGCGGCTCGACGCGCTCGAGGCGCATCCGGTTCGTGCCGTAGCCGATCGTGTCGCCGACCTCGGGGTGCTGGAACTCCGACAGGATGTGGTCGGCGCTATGCATGTCGAGGCCGAGCAGGTTCTCGATCCAGTCGTAGGTGTAGGCGCCGCCGCGCGGAGCCGGGCCCATCTGCGCCAGCCACGGCCAAACGGCGCTCGCCGGCGCGTCCACGGTGATCGCGCGAGTCGAGACGCCGTCGGCATCCTCGAGCAGCTCGTCGCCCGGGAGGCGCGCGGCCGCCTCCTCTCCGGTCGCGCCCCAGTCGAGGATCCTCCGGCGCAGGAAGAGCGGGTAGAGCGCCGCGAGCAGCGCGATCGGGACGAGACGCCTCATGCCGCAACCCGGTCGCGCTCGCGACCCGCAACGACCAGGCCGGCGTCCCAGCCGGGCGCGCGGCCTCCCGCGGGCGGCCTGATCCCCTCGGCGTCGAGGCCCGCCCGCGCGATGAGCCACGCGACGACGGAGTTCGAGTTCCACATCTCGCCCGCGTGAAGCTCGTCGCGCCCCCAGACGGGCATCGGCACCTGCGGGACGAGCGCCAGCAGCCGGCGCGCCTCCTCGGGGTCGTCGCTCAGGCGGCGCGGGCTGTCGACCGCTTCGGCGACGTCCGGGATCACGCCGCCGCGCCAGCAGCGGAGCTCGTAGCGGAAGACCCGGAAGCGCCCGGCGAGGCGGCTGCCGACGGCGCCCTCCGCGACGACGCCGCGCTCGGGCCCGTCACTCTCGCGCAGCGGCGCGGTCTCGATCACGAACCGCCCTTCGGGCAGGCGAACCTTGAGCGCCGAGTGGTAGAGCTCGCAAGGAGGCCGGCCGCCGATTCGGGCCGCGAGCGCCTCGTAGACTTGCCCGTTGAGCCGCACCGAGTGACCGCCCGCGCCGAGCGGGAGCCAGTAGAGGTCGATCGAAGCGCCCATCGCGTCCCGTACCATCGCGCGCGGCGGGCTCTCATGCATCGGGGCTGACGCGGATCGCGCAATGTGGCTTTCGCGCACGGTCGAACTTGTCCCGAGCTTGACTCCTGGGAGACGGCGATCCTAGAGTTGCCGACAGCGGCGGCACCGGAGGTGGGCATCCTTGTGGGCCACGTCCCAGTAAGCGCGGCAACAGAGCTCGGCGAGACGTGACGAAAGACCTGTCGTTCCGGATCCTCGGAGGCCTACACCGGCGTATCTATCGACTGACCGGCGGCAAGGTCGGCGGACGGATCGCCAACATGCCGGTCCTCCTTCTCACCACGACCGGACGCAAGAGCGGCAGGCCTCGTACTCAACCTCTCGCCTACACGCGAGCCGGCGAAGGCTACGCGGTGATCGCGTCCAAAGGCGGAGCGCCTCACCACCCGCTCTGGTACCTGAACCTCCGCGCAAACCCGCTCGCAGAGGTGACAGTCGGACGAGTGACGGAAAAGGTGCGGGCACGTGAGGCCGAAGGCGAGGAGCGTGACCGGTTGTGGCGACAGCTCGCGGATGTCTATTCCGGGTACGACAAGTACGCGCGGAAGACGAGCCGACGGATCCCCGTCATCGTGCTCGAGCCGGCTCGATAGGCCGGGCGAGCCCAGAAAAGGAGAAGCCCGCGAACCGCGGGTTTCTCCCTTCTGCGTCGAGCGACCCCGACTCGCGGGCTGCTTACGCCCGGACCATTCCGTTGGTCTTGTGCGCGATCACTTTGCCGTCGGTGATCTTCGGCGGATTCGGAAGCGCCGTCTCGAGCTTCTCGTCGCGCACCCAGTTGGCTGCGACGCGAGTCGACTCGTCGGCCTGTGTCGAGGTCTCGAAGAGGCCGATGGAGCTCATGACGCCGTTGCCGGCCTCGATGAGGTAGTAGCCCTCGAAGCCCGGCAACTTGCTCAGGCTGGGAAGGAGGGTCTCGTCGACCTTCTTGATGAGCTCGTCGGTGCGACCCTGGTCGACACCCTCGTAACGTCTGACGGTGGCATGCATCTGATGCTCCTAACTGTCACGGTTCACGGTGGAAAACCCGCTCTTTGAGTCCTCCTGGCGCACTTAGGCCCGATGTGACAGTCGAAGAGGGAGACTTCGGAGCCTCGACGGCTTCCGCGTGGGACTTCGCGCACCCCGCACTCTAGCAGACTTCTTGACAACGTAGATTTACGGAGCTACGTTTCTCTACGTTATCGATGTAGGAGGCACGGAGAATGTGCCCATTCTCGGTCACCCTGGACGACGTTCCGGATCGGGAGCTCGGCCCACTGCTGGTCCAGCTTGGACGCGCGGGCTTCCACGATCCCATCATCAAGCCGGCCGGCTCCTCCGATAAGGCGGCCGCCCCGGCCGGCGGGTTGACCGTCGATCTTCCGGACGACTGGCGGCTCCTGCGGGAGCCGGAGATGCAGTCGTACCAGTGGCCGGATAGCCGCGAGCACTACTCGCGCTACCGCGTCTTCATCGGCACGACGCACGGCGAAGGCGTCGTGCACATCGGGCTCGGCGAGACGATTCGCAAGAAAAAGTGGGGCCGCGACCGGAAGTACGTCGTCGCCTTCCGGAGCAGTGGATCGCCGCAGCAGCCGCTGGCCGAGTTCGTCGCGGCTGACGACTACCCAAGGACGCGCGAGCTCGTCGCCGTCATCCGGGGGAGTGACGGCGGCAGGCGCATGTACGGCCCCGGTGACGCGCTCCCTCTCGTCTACAAGGAACGTTTCCGGACCCAGATGTACAGCGAGCGGGTTGTCTATCCCGGCGTCTGGAACAAGGTCGTCGTCGTGGCCGGCGAGGACGACGACGCGACGATGCTCGACCACGCGCTGATCCAGGGACGACGGCGGTACCGGAGGTAAGACCGCACGGGCCGGCGACGAGCCGCGCCTGAGTGAGATGTCGTGAGGAGTACGATCGGATCGTGGCGGAGGACTCGACGCACGCTCCGAGCTCAGCGCGCGGTCCCAGGGCCTGCCACGTCGTTCACGATCGCGGCAGCGCCGAGATCCAGTTCAGCCGCGAGTCGACCGCGGACCTGCTTGCGAGCGGCGGCTTCTTCTGGCTCGACCTCGACCAGCCGGACGCGGACGACTTCGAGATCCTGCGCGAGGTCTTCGGGTTCCACCCACTCGCGGTCGAGGACTCCGAGCACTTCGACCAGCGGGCGAAGATCGATGATTACGACGACTTCGTCTTCCTCGTCGTCTACGGCGCCTCACCGGACGAGGACCGCCTCGTCGAGGTGCACTGCTTCTACTCCGAGCGCTTCCTCGTCACCGTTCACCGAGACGACTGCCCCGCCTTCGCCGACATCCGGCGGCGCTACCAGAAGCGCGACGAGGCGATCGACCGTCCCTCGCTGCTGCTCTACCGGATCGTCGACGGGCTCGTCGACAGCTTCTTCCCGATCCTGGCCGACTTCGACGACCGGATCGACGAGCTCGAGGACGAGATCTTCCGCCAGGCCACTGACAAGCAACTCCAGGAGATCTTCGCCATGAAGCGCCTGCTCGTCGGGATGCGCAAGGCGGTTAGCCCGCAGCGCGACGCGTTCGCGGGCCTGATGGGCGGAGTCGCCGAGCTGCCGGGGTTGGCCGAGGGCGACGAGCGCTACTTCCGCGACGTGTACGACCACCTGATCCGGATCAGCGACCTGATCGACAGCTACCGCGACTTGCTCTCGAGCGCGATGGACGTGTACCTCTCGACGGTGTCGAACCGCCTCAACGCGGTCATGAAGCAGCTGGCCGTGATCGCGACCATCTTCCTGCCCCTGGCCTGGCTGACCGGCTTCTTCGGCCAGAACTTCGGCTACCTGGTCAGGAGCATCGGGAGCTGGGAGGCGTTCGTCGGCATCGGCGTCGGTACCGAGCTCGTCGCGCTCGCGATCCTGCTCGTCTTCTTCTGGCGGCGAGGGTGGTTCTGAGCCGAACCCCAGCACCGGAATTTGTGACTGTCGGCACAAATCTCGTGTACGCTGGGTGAGCGCATAGACCTAGCGCGGAAGCCGCCGAGGCTCCGAACCTCCTCTCCGACTGCCACACCGGGCCTGAGTGCCGAGAGTGCCCGTCGGGTGCTCTTGCCTCAATCGTCGAGAGGAGCGAGAAGATGAGTCAAGCCACCACAGAACCCCGCGAGGCCGAGGGCGTCGCCGAAGCGCGCGCCCGACGGAAGCTGACGAACAGCGTCGGCAGAACATTGACTCCGCGCAGCAGGCTGACCAACGTCAAGTGGAGCACGTGGAGGGGGCGACTCGGAATCAAGGCGAAAGCGTGAGGGGGCGCCGGCCATGAGGGACGTACTGGCGGAGCCGATCGAGTCGGCAGAGCCGACCAGCCGATCGGCGCTGCAGCTCGCCGAGGAAGAGGGGCTCACCTTCGCCGGAACGCCCGGGCCAGGCTACAGCGAGGGGGGCGAGGTGTTCGGGCCGAACGCCGCCCCCACGGATCCTCTCTAAGACTCCCGGCTCCTGAAAGCCGGCTTACTCCGCGCGGCGCATTGCCCTGTACACGTCGTCCCAGTGCGAGGAGACCTCCTCCAAGGCGCGGGCTGTGGTCTCGGCGGCCGACTCCAGGCGCTCGATCACCGCTTCGACGTCCTTGAGACGCCTCTCGAGGGCCTGTAGCTGGCCCGCGACGTTGCTCAGTTCCTGGGCAAGTACCTCGCTCTCGCTGCTCGCGCGCATTCGCTAGGGGTCAAGTCTAGAAGACATCCGCGCAGGACCTAGCCAGCTAGCCGGCGGATGACGAAGAAGGCGCCCCGCGCGACGAGCCGAACGCTCGAACCCTTCGGATTTTCATACCATCGATGCGTGCAGCGAGTCGTCGTCACGGCGAAGCTGAAGGCCGGCAGCCACGAGGCCGCTGCTGAGCTCTTGCGAGCAGGACCGCAGTACGACCCTGGGGAGATCGGACTCGTTCGGCACGGCGTCTATCTCGGCAGTTCCGAGGTCGTGTTCCTATTCGAGGGTCCAGACGTCGAGAATCGGGTTCGTGACCTCTTGAACGATCAGGCCGTTACAGCGTCATTCGCGGCGTGGGGGCCGCTCCTGGAAGGAACCCCGTCAGCAGCGCACGAGCTCTTCTACTGGGAGGCGGCCGGCGAGAGCGCCGACAGTGCCACCAGCAAAGACCCCTAGTGCCGGTTCGAGTCCGGCTAGCTCCACGAACCCTTCGAAGACCCGGCGCCGGTCACTCCGCAACTCCTGGCAAGTTCGGCCAGGCCCAGCAGCGCGGCTGAGTCACCGAGGCGAGTGCTCTCGACCGCGGTCGAGGCGGCGACGCTAGGCAGGACGCTCTCGGACAGCCTCGAGCGCACGGCCTCGAGCAGCGTCTCGCCCCACTGCGCCGCGACACCACCGCCGATCCTGAGCGTGCCTGGATCCCAGGCCGCAACGAGAACGGCGGCCGCAAAGCTGATCGCCTCGAGCGCGTCGTCGAGGACGCCGCGGGCCCAGAGGTCGCTCTCGGCCTCGAGCAGGAGTGATGCGGGCGTCGGCTCAGGTCGCGTCTCGCGGGCGTAGCGTTCGAGAATCCCGCCCCAGCCGCCGTATGCCTCGACGCAGCCGCTCTTGCCGCAGCGGCACGGCAGGCCGCCTTCGCGGAAGCCGAGATGGCCGACCTCCCCGGCATGCGGGCCGGGCGAGGCGATGCGACCGTCGACTGCGCAACGGCCCGCGATCCCCGTTCCCACCTGCAGCAGCACAAGCGTCCCGCCGTCGGCCTCGCCGACCGTGGCCGCTACGAGGTCGTTCACGAAGACCCGGGGTGGAGAAGTAACGGCGGCGAGCAGCTCCGGCAGCGGGGTATCGCGCAAGGGCAGATTCGCCGCGTAGCGGACCGTCCCGCACTCCGCGTCGACGAGTCCCGCAATGCACAGGCCCCACTCCGCCGTTTCAGACTCCGCGACGAGGTGTGCGATCTGGGCGACAAGCCCGTCCAAGCCGGCCGCAACTGGCTCGCGCTCGGGTCGCTCGACGCGGCCATCGACGATGAGAGCGGACTTGACCGAGCTGCCGCCGACGTCGACGGCGAAGAACGGCCTATCGCGCAAGCGTGACTTTGCTCAGGCCAACCGGATGATCCGGGTCGAGCCCGCGAGCGCGGGCGAGCGCCGAGGCGAAGAGCTGCCCTGGCACGACCGACAGCAGCGGCGAGAGCAGCGGCACGGGGGGCTTCGGCACGGGCAGCGTGTAGGCGGCGCCAGAGAGCTTCTCGGCGGCGTCGCCGGTTGCGACCAGCGTCGCCCCCGCGGCGCGCACACGCTCGGCCGCCTCGACAACCGCCGGCAGCGTCGCGTCGTCAGAGGCGATCGTCCAGACCGGGAAGAGCGAGTCGAGCGCCGCGACCGGGCCGTGCGCAAGGGCCGTTGCGGTGAGCGGCTCGGCGGCGACGCGGCAGGTCTCGAGCAGCTTGAGCGCGGTCTCCCGAGCCGTCGCGAACCCGATCCCGCGCCCGACGACGAACATCCGCCCGACTGAAGCAAACGAGAGTGCGACCGGCCGTACCTGCTCCTCGAGTACCGGGATCGCGCTTTCGAGCAGCTCGGCGGTCGCACGGATTCCGGCCCCAAACCGCCGCCCTTCGCCCGCGGCGCTTGCGGCAAGGAGGCCAAGCGCTGCAATCTGGTTGAGGTACGTCTTCGAGGCGGCAACCGAGCGTTCCGGCCCGGCCGCCAGCGGGAGCACATCCTCCGCCGCTCCTGCGAGGTCGGAGCCGATGTCGTTCGTGAGCGCGACCGTGAAGGCGCCGGCGGCGCGGGCACGCATGACGTAGTCGATCACGTCCGGGGTGCGCCCCGATTGGGAGAGCGCGATGACGGTCGAGCCCGTCATGTCGAGCCCGGCGTCGTAGTACGCCGTCAGGGTGATCGAGTCGCGCAGCGCGGTCCAGCGAGGGAGAAGCCCGAAGGCGTAGACACCGTACGAGGCGGCGTTGTCCGAGGAGCCATGGCCGACCATTCGGATCGTCGTCGCCCCGCGCGTGCGCATGGTGCTCGCGACGCGCGCGTAGGAGCCTTCGTGCTCGAGCAACGCTCTGAGCGCCGACGGTTGCTCGTGGATCTCGGTGAGGAAGTCGGCGCCAGGCGCCACGGGGACCACCGTTTCAGGCGATGACACGGTCCTCGCCCCCGACGCAGACGCGCTCGATCTCGAGGTTGTCGTCGAGCACGACGAGGTCGGCCGGGAGCCCGACATCGAGCCGGCCGAGGTCGGGCTCACCGAGCACCCGCGCAGGGACGGCGGTTGCGGCCGCCACGGCCTGCGGGAGCGGCACGTCGAGCGCGTGGAGGTTCCGAACCGCTTCGATCATCGTCAGCGCGCTTCCGGCGAGGATGTCGTCGGCGCTGCGCGCAACGCCGCCCCGCACCTCGATCTCCGACCCGGCCAAGAAGTAGGAGCCGTCGCCCATGCCCGCAGCCGCAACGGCATCGGTCACGAGCGCGACGCGCCCCGGCGCCGCCTGCCAAACCACGCGGGCCGTCTCCTCGGCGAGGTGGACCCCGTCGAAGATCATCTGCACGATCACGTCATCCCGGGCCAGCGCCGCGCCCGCCAGGCCGGGGTCGCGGTGCCGGAAGGGTCGCATCGCGTTGAAGATGTGCGTCACTGCGCGCGCGCCCCGGTCGAAGGCCCGCATGGCCTCCTCGGCCGTCGCGTCGGTGTGGCCGCACGAGACGGTGACCCCGGAGAGGAGCAGGCGGTCGATCAGCTCGTCCGCGCCGGGAAGCTCGGGCGCGAGGGTCATCATGCGTACCGGGCCGGCGCCGAGCAGCCGCTCGAGCAGCGCGAGATCAGGATCCCGGCGAGCGGCGAGCGGGTGAATCCCGAGCCGGTTCTTCGACAGGAACGGCCCCTCCAGGTGGACGCCGAGGATGCGGGCGCCGCGGGTGTCGGCAGGGACGTTGCCGAGCGCGGCCAGCACGTCCTCCTCGGGCGCGGAGATAAAGGTCGGCAGGTAGGCGGTGACGCCGGTCTCGAGCAGCGCCTCGCCTGCACGGCGGTAGCCATCCGTGTCGGCACACATCAGGTCGACGCCGGCGAAGCCGTTGACCTGGAGGTCGACGAACCCCGGAACGGCGACCCCGCTCCCGTTCGGGCCTGAGAGCCCGTAGGCCGCGACTGCCCCGTCGACCACCTCGACATCGCCCGGGACGAGCACGCCGGCAACCAGGGCGGCTTCGACGCCGAGCCTCATCGCTCGAGCGCCGATCGAATCACACCGTCCGCGCGTTCGAGCCGCTCGCGGGCGTCGCCGGCGTCGATCCCGGCGAGCAGCGCGACGATCGCGACCTTCGCGCTCCCGTCGGCTTCGCCCAGCGCTGCTTCTGCCTCGTCCGCCGAGACCCCGGTGGCCGCCCGGACGACTCTCTTCGCGCGCGCAGCGAGCTTCTCGTTCGACGTGCGGACGTCGACCATCAGATCTCCGTAGGTCTTTCCGAGCCGGATCATCGTGACCGTCGAGATCGTGTTCAGGACGAGCTTCTGCGCAGTGCCGGCCTTCAGCCTTGTCGAGCCCGCCACGAACTCCGGGCCGACGACGGCGGCAAGCTCATGCTCCACCAGGCCGGCGAGCTGCGAGTCCCGGACGGCGACGATCGCGAGCGTGAGCGCGCCCACGGCGGCGGCGGCCTCGGCCGCGGCGACGACATAGGGAGTCCGGCCGCTGGCGCTCACCCCGACGACCGCGTCCCGCTCGGAGACGCCGAGCTCCTCGATCGCGCGCCTGCCCGACTCCGCGTCGTCCTCCGCCGCCTCGCGCGCTTCTGCCGAGACCAGTCCCGCCCCGGCGACGAGCGCCACCACCTGGCCCGGCTCCGTCGAGAAGGTTGCCTCGCACTCGCCGGCGTCGAGCGCCGCGATCAGCCCGGAGGAGCCGGCTCCGACGTAGACGAGCCGGCCGCCGCCTCGCAGGCGCTCGGCCACGGCGTCGATCGCCGCCGTGAGCTCGGTCGCGATCGCACCAACCACACCGGGAACGGTCGCATCCTCACGGTTCATCAAGCTAACGAGCTCCGCGGTCGAGCTCAGGTCGTAGTCCGGCCTCTCTGCGCGAGCTTCGGTGATCAACTCGTCGAGGGCCATGGGGGCGTAGTCAAGCAGTTGGTAACCCGGTGGTCAATACCACTGCACCACATTGGTGCAATGTGGTCTTGCTTTTGCGGCCAACTGGTCCTATTCTTCACCACCCATGGCGGAGATCGTGCTCGATCACCTGTCGAAGACGTACCAGGGCGACGTGGTCGCCGTGGACGACGTCTCGCTGGAGATCGGGGACGGCGAGTTCATGGTTCTCGTCGGCCCGTCGGGATGCGGCAAGTCGACGCTCCTGCGGCTGATCGCCGGGCTCGAGGAGACAACGCAGGGAACGATCGCGATCGGAGGTGTCGACGTCACCGCGCTCGCCCCCCGGAAGCGGGACATTGCAATGGTCTTTCAAAGCTACGCCCTCTACCCGCACATGAGCGTGCGCCAGAACATCGCCTACGGTCTGAAGGTTCGGCGCACCTCGAAGGAGGAGACGAAGCGCCGGGTCGAGGAGGTGGCGGCGCTGCTCGGCCTGGAGGCTCTGCTCGACCGGCGACCGGCACAGCTTTCGGGCGGGCAACGCCAGCGAGTCGCGATGGGGCGGGCGATCGTCCGCGAGCCGAAGGCGTTCTTGATGGACGAGCCTCTCTCGAACCTGGACGCAAAGCTTCGGGTCGGCATGCGCGCGTCGCTGGCGCAACTCCACGCGCGCCTCGGTGTCACGACCGTCTACGTGACCCACGACCAGACCGAGGCGATGACCCTCGGACAGCGCGTCGCGGTTATCAACGAGGGCCGCGTGCTCCAGTGCGACGTGCCTCAGCGCCTCTACGACCGCCCGGACAACGTCTTCGTCGCGGCGTTCATCGGCACGCCCGCGATGAACCTCGTCGAAGCCACGATCGACGGCGACGAGATCGTGTTCGGCGGTTTCCGGCTGCGGCTGGACGAGCGCCGGCGGCCGCAGGATTCTCCCACGAAGGTGATCCTCGGCATCCGGCCCGAGGCCTTCGAGGAGGCCGGTGCCGCAGGCTCCCCGCTCGAGGTGACGCCCGCCGTCGTGGAGGAGCTCGGCTCCGAGGCGCACGTGTTCTTCCCGGTCGATGCGCCCCCGGTGACCGCGGAGGGTCTCGAGCGCTCGGACGAGGAGGCGACGCTGCTGCCCGACTCGAACGCCCTCTTCGCCGCCCGGGTGGGGCCGACGACACCCGCGCGCGTCGGAGTTCCGATCCGGCTGGCCGTCGACCCGACGCGCCTGCACTTTTTCGACCCCCGCACCGGAGCTCGGCTGTTGGTCGATGCCGAGGACCGTGACGTCGCCCCGGCCGAGGAGCTCGCAACCGCTCCGTGACCAAGCAGCGCGAGACCAGAGACCGCGTGCTCGACCTGATCGAGGGGCTCGGCGTGGGTGAGGCGATCCCGTCCGAGCGGCTGCTCAGCGTCGACCTCGGCGTCTCGCGGCTCACGCTCCGTGCGGCGCTCGACGAGCTGGCGCGCGAGGGCTACGTCGTCCGCCGCCGTGGGTCGGGCACTTTCGTCAGCGAGCCGAAGATCGCCCAGGAGTTGACGATGACGTCCTTCACCGAGGACATGCGCCGGCGAGGAATGCAGCCGGGCAGCCGGACGCTCTCGCTGGAGGTCATCCCTGCGGGCGCGCGCCTGGGGCGACTCCTCCACGTCTCGCCGTCGGAGCCGATCGTCGTTGCGAAGCGCCTCCGGCTCGCCGACCACGAGACCATGGCCATCGAGACGCTCCACGTCCGCGAGGCGCAGGTGCCCGGGTTGACGCAGCGCGACCTCGAAGAGAGGTCGTTCTACGAGCTTCTGCGCGACCGCTTCGGGATCGTGATCGCCGGCGGCATGCAGACGATCGAGCCGACGGTCACCAACGAGGAGGAGTCGGCGGCGCTCGGCGTCCCCCTCCACTCGCCGGCGTTCCTGTTCGAGCGGGTGACGCACTCGGAGAGCAACGAGATCGTCGAGTTCGTTCACTCGATCTACCGCGGCGATCGTTACCAGCTCGTCACCGATCTCACGGCGCTGCCGTCTCCGAGGCGCCCGGTGCTCGCCGGGCCGCCCCGCCAGGGGCTCGACGGCTCTGGTCAAGACCACACCCGCGGCGGAAACGCGCACTAGCCGTCACGCGATCCAGATTGGTCTTGACATTCAAAGAGGAAAGTGCGAGTCTCCGCACCGTGTCGGAAGTGGTACGCACCAATTCTAGGAGGCGAGGTCAGATATGAAACTCCGCATCTTCGCTGCCATCGCTCTCGCCGCCGCACTTGCTACTGCGGCCTCGACGGCGACCGGCAGCACGAAGCGCGCGACCGCGCAACAGGTCGTCGTCTGGGTGATGACCGACGCGCAGAACGGCTGGCCCGGGGCGATCGCAGCCGCGAACTCTCAGTTCCAGCAGCAGCACCCGGGCGTCAACATCAACATCCAGTACCAGAGCTGGGACACCGTTCTCCAGAAGTTCGACGCCGCGCTGGCCGCGAACGACGCGCCCGACGTGATCGAGCTGGGGAACAGCCAGACCTCGAAGTACATGGCGGCTGGGGCCTTCAGCGCGATCAAGGCGAAGGGCTATCCAAACTCCAGCACGTGGCTGAGCGGGCTCAAGGCCTCCTGTAGCTACGGCGGCAAGCTCTACTGCGTCCCGTACTACGCGGGCGCGAGGGCGGTCATCTACCGCAAGGACATGTACCACCAGGCCGGCATCAAGGGGGTCCCGAAGACCTACTCGCAGTTCCTGACGGACAACAAGAAGCTGATGAAGAAGTTCGGCAAGAACTCGAACTTCTCCGCCTTCTACGAGCCGGGCCAGAACTGGTACGCCGCGACCACGTTCGTCGAGGACTACGGCGGACAGCTCGCCGTGCGCGGCAAGAACGGCAAGTGGAAGGGCACGCTCGACTCGCCGCAGGCGGTGAAGGCGCTGACCATCTTCAAGTCGATGGTCCGGAAGTTCTCGCGCGCCCCCAAGACGCAGGACGAGGCGCATCCGTACCCGAGCATCCCGTTCGCCAAGGGCCGGTCGGCTTCGTTCTACGGCAACGGCTGGGAATGGCCGTACGTCTTCAATCCAAATGGCGGCGCGGCGCCGGCGTCGTTCGCGAAGAAGATGGGCGCCTACCCGATGCCGAGCCACATCAAGGGCCGGTACATGCCGACCTTCCTCGGCGGCTCCGACCTCGGCATCCCGATCTCGGCCAAGAACAAGGCCCTCGGCGCCGACTGGATCAAGGCCTTCACGAGCACGGCCTCCGAGACGATCATCGCCAAGGCCGGGAACATCGCGAACACGACCAAGCTCGCGAACGTGAACGCCAAGAACCCCGCGCTCGCACCGTTTGCGCGGGCGTCGAAGTACAGCTGGTTCGTCCCGACGGCGCCCAACTGGGTCAACGTCGAGAACAGCCACCTGCTCAAGCAGATGCTCACCGCGATCCTCACGAACAAGAAGAGCGTGCAGGCCGCGGCGCACAGCGCGAGCAAGCAGATCACGACCATCCTCAACGCCTCTTCGTGAGCGCCTGGCCGGGAAGCGGGATGCTCTTCTCATGAGCTCCCGCTTCCCGGCCGCCGCGGCCGCCGTTCCCGAGCCAGCCCTCCCCTCACGGCGGCCGCGGCGGCCCTTCGCGAGCCGCCTCGGGAGCGGGGCGGCTCCGTACCTCCTGATCCTTCCGGCCTGCGTCGTGATCGCCGCGGTCCTCGGCTACCCGCTCTACTTCATGGGACGCCTGTCACTGGAGCATTACGGGCTCTTCCAGCTGATCAGGCACAAGGGCGAGTGGATCGGCCTGAAGAACTATTCGCAGATCATCCACGACGGCCTCTTCTGGCACGTCGTGGCCCGCACGCTCGCCTTTACGGCGGTGGCCGTCTCGCTGACGATGGTCTTCGGGACGCTGATCGCGCTGCTCCTGGCCGAGCTCGGCACGAAGATGCGCGTGCTGCTGACGGCGGGGTTGATCTTCGTCTGGGCGACGCCGGTGGTGGTCGCGGTCGCCGTCTGGTCCTGGATGATCGACTTCGAGTTCGGCGTCGCCAACTGGCTGTTGACCTACCTCCACGTCGGAAACTTC
>Ga0307282_10000217_pt1 | contig 17191 bp, 15 predicted proteins | sample ER_DNA_121_FD_194475 | JGI IMG/M metagenome (GOLD analysis project Ga0307282, IMG submission 194475) | Bulk soil microbial communities from the East River watershed near Crested Butte, Colorado, United States - ER_DNA_121 | ecosystem: Environmental > Terrestrial > Soil > Floodplain | place...
GGGACATCGGTCTTGATCAGCGTCGAGTTCTCCCAGGCGAGGGGCTCGGCCAGGGTCGTCGACACGACGTATTTCTGGAGCCCATTCATTGTGCCCGCGAGCGGATCGTCGGCGGGCTGCTTGGGCCAGTGAGCGGCGAACGTCTCGTACGTCCGGCGGCCCAGCAGCATCCCACTCGAGGCCGCGAAGGCCTCCATCAACACGCTGCCAAAGATGTCGTCGAAATAGGCGAGCTGCCAGCCACCGTGCTCGAACCCGCCGCTTCGGTCCTCGTCCGGGTCGCCTGGCGCCTGCATCACGCCATCGAGGGTCAGGAACTCGCTGACGACGATCTTCGGCATCTTGGCTCTCCTCTCAGTGCGTGGGGACGTCTCCGCCGATTCTCCTCGAGCGCGGCATTTTCGTCGCGGCCTCAGATCAGCAGGAACACGCCGAGCCCGATGAGCCAGACCGACCAGGCGATATACGCGATCGGCACGACAGTCCCGGCCAGGGGCCACCCGTCTCGCTCGTTGGGCCCGACGAACTCGAGGGTGCCGACGAGCAGGGCAATACCTATCGGCAGGCCGACGATGCCGAGCCACGCCGGAAGGACCGTGGTGGACAGGATCGAGCCCGCGACCAGTACGGTCCACAGGCCGGTGAACAGGTACCCGAGGTGCTCTCCAATGCCGACGCCCAGCAGGCGGTGGAGGGACGCGAACACGACCTCGACGGTCCGACGGGTTGCATCACCGTCGGGCCCTTCGGGTGCCGCGAGATAGCGGCGGGCCAGCTCCGGGACCGCGAACGGCCAGCGCACGAGGCCGAGGCCCTGGACCAGCGCCGCGGCCGCGCCGACGACGACGGACAGGACGGTCAGCCCGGGCGACGCGGCGAGGACGACTGCCAGCAACGCTGAGAGAGGCAGCATCAGGAGGGCACTGACCATGAGCGCCTCCCAGCGGAGGATCAGCCCCGATCCGCCGGCAGCGAATCGCCGCAGGATCTCGTCCGGCTCCTTGCGCAGGATGTTCGGATACTCGAACGCCCGGCCGAGCTCGAAGAAGGCAACGTTGAACGCGATCGGCACCACGATCAGCAGGACGGCGGTGATGGTCTCGGTCGTCACGCAGTGGCCCTCAGCCTGTCATGGGACGGGACGAGCCGCCACAGCGCGGCGCCGGTGATGAGCTGTGAGACGATTGCCCCGCTCAGGCCGTAGACCGGCCAGCCCGGTGCGAGTGCGACACCGACGCTGGCGGTGATCAGCCAGCCGATCGCCCAGGCCACGGCGGTGACCGGGATCCACGCCCACGCATTTCGCACGCCGGCGCGCATCAGCAGGGCACTCTGGGCCACGCCGATCAGGGCGCCAGACACCACGCCGAGCACGATCGCCTCGGTCGTCGTCTCGATCTGGCCGATGGCTCCCGTGACGACCCCGAGGGCGACCGCGAGCCCGGCCGCCGTGCCACCAACCCACGCGGCCACTGCCAGCGGGCGGAGACGCAGCGCCGACGCCTGGGCGAAGCCGACCGCGGCGCCGGCGACGAGACCGGACACCAGGGCCGCCGGGACGGTAGCGGCCGGCCCGGCGAGCTGTTGAGCCAGAACGCCGCCGATCGGGAACCCGATGACAGCGATGATCCAGGGAAAGAAGACGGAGTCCCGGAGTCGGTCCATGCGGGCCTGGGTGACGAGGAAGACGACGCCCGTGACGGCAAAGCCAGCCAATGCACCGAGGATGGGGACCTGGCGCCCGGAGACGTCCTCCAGCTCGAATGTCGGATCGCGCCTGACGACGTGGTGCGGACCGGCGATCAGCAGGGCCGCGCCGACGGCGAGGGTCGCGATGACGAGGTAGCCGATCACTGCTGCCATGAGGACCGATCCTTCGAGCGACGGTATGGCGCCGGATACCCGACTCGCCTGATGGGCCGAGCTGCCAGGGACCGGGGCCGTGGCGACAGATTAGCCGCTCGCGCCACCGCGCCAGCTGCCACGGGGACGTTTGCATACTTGCGACTGCATCGCGCGAACGCCCGCCTTCAATCGTGCGATTGGATGTAATTGCGACTCACTCTCGACAACGGCTCCTGTCCTTGGTATCGTCTCGTCCATGGTTTCGCCGAACCCAATCGTCCGGGCCCTCGATGCTGGTGGCTATCGCCTCACCGAGCCGCGCCGCGCCGTCGCCGACCTGATCGCCGAATACGGGGGTCACTTCACCGCGGCCGAGCTCGAGACCGTCGCGCGGGGTCGGCGACTCGGAATCAGCCGCGCGACCCTGTTCCGGGCTCTCGACCTCTTGACGGAGCTGGGTGTTGTCGAGCGACTCGACCTGCCATCCGGTGAACACGCGTATGTCCCGTGCGCGCCAGCGCATCACCATCACGTCATCTGCTCGCGCTGCGGTCGCGCAACCGACGTCGAGGACAGCGGCGTCGCCGAGGCGGTCGCCGAGATCGCCCGCCGGAGTGGCTACCGGATCGACAGCCACCGGCTCGAATTGTTCGGGCTCTGCCGGCACTGCCAGGCGAAGACCACCGCCGACGCCTGATCCAGGCGTCCAACTCACGAATGAGGCCCGGAGGAACACGGTGCGCACAAATATGAGACTCAGTCGCATGACGCAGTGGGTCGTGATGGCCGCCTTCGCAGCGATAGCCGTTGCCGCGTGCCAGGCGTCCGGGAGCTCGCTGAGCGCGCCGACAGGTTCCGGGGCGACTTCGGGTCCCGGCGCCATCAAGGTCGTGACCACGACGACCGTCTTCGCCGACATCGTCCAGAACGTCGGCGGCAGTCGCGTGGCGGCAACATCGATCATTCCGCCGGGAGTCGGTCCGGAGGACTACGAACCGAAGCCCGACGACGCGAAGAAGCTGGCCGACGCCAACCTCATCGTGTCAAATGGCGTTGGCCTGGACGACTTCCTTCAGAAGCTCCTGGCCTCGGGCACGGGCGGGCAGACGCCGCTCCTCGTCCTCGGCGACGGCATTCCCGTCATGACCGTCGACGGCGAACCGAACCCGCATTTCTGGCTGGATCCGACCCTCGTCAAGCAGTACTACCTGCCGGCCATCGCGGCGAAGCTCACCGCGCTCGACCCCGCGGGCAAGGCCACATTCGACGCCAACGTGGCCTCGTACGGGGCGAAGCTCGACGCGCTCGACGCCGAGCTCAAGGCGCAGATCGCGACGATCCCCGAGGCAAACCGCAAACTGGTGACCTTCCACGACGCGTTCCCATACTTCGCCACGCACTACGGTTTCGAGCTAATCGGGGTCATTCTCGCCAATGTCGGGCAGGACCCGTCCGCCGCCGATCTCGCGGCCCTGGTCGAGAAGGTCAAGACAGCTGGTGTCAAGGCCGTCTTCAGCGAGGCCCAGTTCAGCCCGAAGCTGTCGGAGACGCTTGCCCAGGAAGCGGGCATAACAACCGTGGTCACCACGCTCTACAACGACGCCCTTGGGCCGGCTCCGGCCGATACGTACCTCGGCCTGATGCGCTGGAACGTCGACCACATCATCGCGGCGCTCAAGTAGGGTTGCGGTAGTGGACTCCATCGTCGATCGAATCTCGTCCCGGGCGGAGTCGCCGCGCGCTCGGGGAGTGGCCGCGGCGGCGCTCGCGGGGACGGCGCGTGAGCCGTCTGTCATCGTCGATGACGTCACTGCGGGGTACGGCCGCCGGATCGCCCTGACGGACGTGAGCCTGACGGTCGCACCGGGCTCGCTCCTGGCCGTGATCGGGCCGAACGGGGCCGGCAAGAGCACGCTGCTCAAGCTGATCGCCGGCCTGATCCGACCGACGTCCGGGCGACTTTCCGTCCTGGGTGGACCACCGGGCTCGGCTGCCCGTTCCATCGCCTACCTACCGCAAGCCGAGGCGGTCGACTGGGAATTCCCGGTCACGGTGCGCGAGGTCGTGACGATGGGCCGCTACGCGCGGCTTGGGTTCGGCCACTCGCCGGGTCCGCGTGACCGCGAGCAGGTCCTGGCCGCGCTCGAGCTGGTCGGCATGGCGGAGGCAGTCGACCGTCAGATCGGGGCGCTCTCGGGCGGCCAGCGCCGGAGAGTTTTCCTGGCCCGTGCAATCGCCGCCGATCCCGAGCTCTACCTCCTCGATGAGCCGGTTACCGGTGTCGATGCCCGGACACAGGAGGACCTGATGGACGTCCTGGAGGCCGAGGCAAAGGCGGGCAAGACGGTCATCGCCACGACCCATGACCTCATCTGTGCTGCGCAACGCTTCCACCAGGCAGCCCTGATCAACGGACGGCTCATCGCACAGGGGTCTGCGGATCTCGTCCTCGACCAGGGACTCCTCTCGGAGACCTACGGCGGCCACGTGCTCGTCCTGCCTGGCGATGGCCAGCGGATGGTCCTCGACGACGCCCATCACCACGACGAGGCGCCCGGTGAGCGTCACTTCCACGACGAGCGGCGCCCATGAACCCCATCGCCATTCTGACCGATCCGATGGCGTATGGCTTCATGCAGCGCGGCCTGGTTGCCGCCCTTCTGGTCGGTGTCGTTTGCGCCGTCATGGGGACGTTCGTCGTCCTCAAGGGCCTGGCGTTCATCGGTGACGCCGTCAGCCACGCGGCGTTTCCCGGTCTCGTGGTCGCCTACATCATCGGAGCGCCGCTCTACATCGGTGGCGCCGTGGCCGCCATCGCGACGGCGCTCGCGATCGGGCTGGTCACCCGGCGCAGCAGGCTCCGCTTCGACACCTCCGTAGGTGTCCTGTTCGCCGGCACGTTCGCGTTCGGGGTGATGTTGTTCAGCACGATCAAGGGCTACGTGGCCGACCTGCTGGGATACCTGCTTGGCAACGTTCTCGGGATCGGGGTAGGGGACCTGATCCAGGTTGCCATCCTCGGGGCGATCGTCCTCGTGATCGTCTTGGCGATCCGCAAGGAGCTCCTGTTCGCCACGTTTGACCCCCTCGGGGCCGCGGCGTCGGGCCTGCCGGTCACCGGTCTCGAATACCTGCTCCTTGCGCTGCTCGGCGTGACGATCGTCGTCAGCATCCAGGCGGTCGGGATCATCATGGTCGTCTCGATGCTCGTCACACCGGCGGCAACGGCTCAGCTCCTCGTCATCCGCTTCGGTCGGATGATGGCTGTCGCCGTGGCGCTCGCCGCTGTCTCGGCGGTGCTGGGGCTATATCTGAGCTACTACCTCAACCTGGCCTCGGGCGCGTCGATCGTCCTCGTCGAGACGTTCTTCTTCGGCATCGCCCTCCTGCTTGGGCCGAAGACCGGATTGCTGTCGAGGCCCGGCCGGCGAGCGGCGAGCGCCGAGGCGTGAGAGGAGGTCCTCGAGCCCGGCGTCAGGGCGGCGCCACGCACCGACCGATCATCACCAGGCGGCGAGCGTCCAGATCCCCGGATCCCGCTCCGGGCCCGTATCGCCGATCTCTGCGAAGAGGGCGACCGCTCGCTTGAGATGGACCATCGAGTCGTCGGAGTGGCCGGCCTCATGAAGCATGTCCGCGAGGTGGTTTTCGACGGCTGCCTCGAGATGACGGTCTCCGATCCGCCGGCAGCCTTCGATCGCTGCCGTCGCTGTCGCGACGCCTTCTTCTACTGACCCGCCTGCGGCCTGCGCCAGGGCGAGAGCGGCCAAGGCCGCGATCGAGGCGGTCGGATCGGGGTCATCGGCGGCCAGGGCGACGCTTCGCCCAAGCGCCTCCTGCGCTCTGGCGAGGTCCCCCTGCCCCTGGGCGATGAGCCCAACGAGCCGTTCGGCCAGACCCGCGAGGTGCGGATCCCCGAGACGCCCGGCAACCTCGCGCGCCCCCGACGCGGATTCCCCTGCGAGGTCGAGATCGCCCCCTCGGAGGGCCACGACACTTCGCTCGACGAGGGCGCGGCCCCGAATGGCGTCGGTCAGGTCAGGCGAGCCCAGGACCGACGCGAGGTGGCTGGCGGATGCGGCGAGGTCGCCTCGTCGTCGGTGCAGCCGGCCCAGGGCGAGCTCGATCGCGGGCAAATCCGGCGAGTCGGCCAGCGCGGCGGCGGTCTCCAGGGACGCAATAGCGGCGGGGTACTCACCGAGGCGCGATCGAAGCTCTCCGATCCGGGCGTGGGCGCCGGCGCTGTCCGGATGGCCGAGCGCGATCGCGGCCGACAGATGTTCGATCGCCTCTCGATTTGCGAAGACGCTCTCCGCCCGACGGGCGGCCTCGACAAAGGCCTCGGCCGCCTCGGATGGACGACCGGCGTCCCGCTCGTGACCGGCAATCAGCGCGAACCGGCTGAGATCGTCACGACCGCTGGCCGAACGTTCGAGGCGCAACGCGTCCGCCGTACGCCGATGCAGGAGACGGCGACGGGCGAGACTCGTCGCCTCGTAGGCCACGTCACGCATCCTGCCGTGGGCGAAGTCGAATCGGATCGTCGGTCCAGTCGCCGCCGACACCTCCTGAACGATTCCGCGGCGCATCAGCTCCTCGATGGCGGTGACCGTCTCTTCCTCGGATCGGCCGCTCGCCTCGCGCACCGTGGCGAGGTCGAATGAGCGACCGATGACCGCTGCCGCCGACAGAACCTGTGCCGCCGTCTCGCCAACGGAGGCGATTCGCCCATGAAGCAGTGCCTGGACCGCTCTCGGCATTGCGCCCCCCGGTTGTGTCCCGCTCGCCAAGCCCTCGACGACGTGGAGCGGGAGTCCTTCCGATTCGGTCATGAACGCGTCGATCAGCGCTTCGTCCGCGTCATCCGGTCGGATCGCCCGCACGATCGCAGCGACCTCATCACGGTCGAGACGACGGAGCGAAATGCTGGTGGCCGTCGGGAGGCGCACGAGATCGTCGGCAGCCCTCAGGCCGCTGGGGGTGAGGTCCTCGCGTCGCCAGGCGACGAGCAGGAGAAGCGACCGGCCCTCGAGCCGTCGGGCCAGGTAGGCAAGCGCTTCGCGGGTCGGGTCGTCGGCGAGATGCACGTCATCGATCCAGATGAGCCCTGGCAGCGGCCCGGCCGCGAGGGCGGACAGGGCGCTCGCAATTGCGTCCAGCAGTCGAACTCTCGCGCTCGCCCCGTCGGGGGCGGCGGGACCGGCCGCCCGGAGCGGCGCCGGCAGGTCGACCAGGCGGCCGATCTCTTGCCGGGCGATCTCGTCGAGGGCCGCGAGGCGGGATGCTCCATTGGGTGTCGCGAGCCCAGCTCGGAGCAATTCGGCGATCGGTCCATACGCGATGGCCCCCTCGCCAGGGTATCCGCGGGCCGCGAGGACGACCGCGCCTTCCCGGCCGATCGTCGCCGCAATGGTCTCGGCGAGGCGAGTCTTGCCGATGCCTGCCTCGCCTTCGATGGCGACGAGGGCGCCATCAGGTGCCGCGCCCTGCCAGGCCGACCGGATTGTTTCGACCTCGCGTTCGCGCCCGACGAGCGGCGCGACTCGGGGCGCCGAGTCGGCGATCTGTTCCGGGCGTCGGCCCGACGAAGCTGCCTTTGACGGTGGCCGTGCTGTCGGACTCGCCGCCAGCCGATCCTCGCGGATCGCGTCGTACAGCTCCGTCGTTTCGCGAAGAGGGGCGACGCCCAGCTCCCGGTCGAACAGCGCGACAGCTTCACGGTACTGGCGGATCGCGCCGGTACGGTCGGTCGATCGGGCGAGCATTTCGATAAGCCTGCGCTGCCCGAGCTCATCGAGTGGATCGAGTGCCACTCGGCGCCGCGCTGCCTCCACCGCTCCGCCGGCGTTGCCCGCTTCGAGTCGGGCGACGGCGAGCCGTTCGAGGATGCCGCCGACGGTCCGGTCCACGCGCGCGGCACGAGCTGACTGCCAGTCATCGAAGGCAGGGCTATCCCGGAGCGCGAACCCGGCCAGGAAAGGACCCCTCGCCAGCGCGGCGGCAGACTCGAGATCGGAGGGCCGGGACGATGCCGCCAGTCGCTCGACGTCCGCGAGATCGACGCGCGAGGTGGTTGGGTCGAGCGCGACTTGTGAACGTTCGATGACGAGCCCGGACTCGCCAACCGCGGTTCGCAATGCCGACAGCGTCCGGCGAAGGGCACCTCGGGCTGCCTCGTCGTCCGCCTCGGGCCAGAACATCGCCGCGAGCTCATCGCGGGCGAATGGCCGTCCTTCGGCCGCGACGAGTGCGACGATCGCGAGGGCCTTCCGCGTGTCGACCACGATCGGCCGTCCCCCGACGGCCACCTCGAGCGGCCCGAGCAGGCGGATCGAGAGCGGCGCGACCTGGCGAGGCATCACGTAACGGTACTCGACACCGGGCGCATTCCGTAACGTTGTCGGGACGGTGGCCTGACATGATCATGCGATGAGGGAGCAACGAGACAGCGGCCCGCCGGGTGGAATGCCATCGTCCGTGGCCCACCGGACGCTCGGCTGGACAGGACGGATCGGCATCCTCGGTCTGGCCGTTGCCGGCCCAGCCGCTGTCGGCGTCTGGATCCGCCTCGCCGAACACCGAGGTGCAGTGTGACGCGCCGGGCCGTCTGCATGGTCATCTGGCTGATCATCTTGTCGATCGACGCGCTCGCGGTCTGGGCGCTGACGGACGGAACCTTCCTTGGTTCCATGGTCGCGTCGCTGCCAGCAGAACAACGCGCGCTCGCGCAGGGAATGATGGTCGGCACGTACACGGCAATCGCCGGGATCTTTGCCGTGACGTTCTCATACGCCACCGTTGGCGTGCTCCTCGCGATGCGACGAGGCGGCGGTCGGATCGGAGCGATCCTGCTCGCCGGGGCGGCGGGCCTCGCGGCCCTCGCTGTCGGCTACCTGGTCGGCGGAACCCTCGTGATTCGCGACCCGTTTGGCATCGTCGCGAACGCGCTGTTCCTCTTCGGCCCAGCGACATCGATCTTCGTGTTTCCGCTGATCCTCCCGATCGTGGCCATCACCTTCCCCGACGGGCAACTCCCATCGCCGAGGTGGCGAGTGCCGGCCGCCGCGGCCATTGGCGCCCTGGCCGCCGCGACGATCGTCACCGTGCTGAAGCCAGGTGAGACCGAGGTCGGGATGCCCTCCCTGAACCCGCTCGGCGTCGACGCCATGCCGACCTGGCTGACGAGCCTTGCCGGACCGCTGACGATCGTCGGCGTCGTCCTGACGTCGATGCTCGGGACCGCGGCCGTCGTCACGCGATACGGGCGCGCCTCGGGACTCGAGCGTCAGCAGCTACGATGGTTCATCACTGCCGTCCTCCTGGCCGCCGTGCCGATCACGATCGCCCCGCTGTCGGGGGGTAGCGCCGGCCCAAGCTGGTTCATCGTCTCTCTCTTCGGTGTCCTGCTTGTTCCCGTGTCGATCTGGATCGCCGTGACCCGCTACCGCCTGTACGAGATCGACCGGCTCATCAGCCGTGGCCTGTCGTGGGCCGTGCTCAGTGGGCTGCTGGTGGCCACGTACGCCGGGGCAGTGATCCTGCTCCAGGGCGCGCTCGGCAGCCTGATCCAGGGTGAGACCCTTGCGGTCGCCGGCTCTACGCTCCTGGCGGCCGCGCTGTTCCAGCCGCTCCGGCGGCGCGTCCAATCCCTGGTCGACCGCCGCTTCGATCGTGCCCGCTACGACGGTGAGCGGACAGCCACCGATTTCAGGCAGCGTCTTCGCAACGAGGTCGATGTCGACCACCTGAAGAACGCGCTGGCCAGCACCGCAGCCGGCGTCGTGCACCCTGTCGGGGCGGGCGTCTGGCTGCGGCCGGCGTCGGGGCCCAGGAGATGAGGCGGGCGGCCTGGGCGGCGATCGGCGTGTTGTTTCTGCTCGGATGCGCCGTCGCCGCAGTCTCCATGGGCGCTCTGCTCGACAATCGGACCCCGGGGGCGTCCTCGCTGATCATCCTGACCATCGCCTACGTGCCATACGCCACGGTCGGGTCCATCCTCGTCGCCCGACGGCCTCGGAATGCGATCGGCTGGCTGCTGATTGCCGTCGCGTGGACGTTCGCATCCTCCTTTCTGCCGATCCGGGCGACGGCACACGAGCTCCAGACCCTCAGCGCGCCACCACTCGCTGAAACCGTCGCCTGGTTCAACGGGTGGGGTTGGTCGCTCGTCTTCTCGCTGTTCTCCACGCTGGCGTTCGTCTTCCCGAGCGGGAGGCTCCCAAACGGACCCTCGGGGAAGGTCGTCGCCGTCGTTCTCGTCGTGGCCTGGGGGATCGTGATCCTCTTCGCGTTCCGGCCCGTCCTGGCCGTGGTCCCGGAAGGCGTCGGAGGCGTCGTGGCGATCCCGAATCCGTTGGGCCCGCTCCCGGAATCGATCCTCGGTCTTCGGATCCCGTTCGACGCCCTGAGTCCGATCCTGCCGCTCATCCCGCTGGCGTCGATCGTCGCGATCGTCGGCCGCTATGCGCGAGCGCGCGATCTCGAGCGACTCCAGCTCCGCTGGCTCGTGGCGGCGCTCGCATCGATCACGATCGCGATTCCAACCGGGTTTGCGATCTCGGCCGTGGTCGGCTTGAACTCGCCAATCACGTGGGTCCCGGCCGCGGTGTGTTTCACCCTCCCGCCGATCGCCATCGGTGTCGCAGTCCTGCGCTACCGGCTGTACGAGATCGACCGGATCATCAGCCGGACGATCGGGTGGGCGACCATCAGCGCGATCCTCGCCGCGACGTTCATCATCCTCGTCATCGGACTGCAGGCCGCCCTCGGGAGCATCACCCATAGTCGGACGCCGGTCGTGGCCGTGTCGACCCTTGTCGCGTTCGCGGTGTTCCAGCCGGTGCGACGGCGCGTCCAGGCGGCCGTCGACCACCGGTTCAATCGGGCGCGCTACGACGCCGACCGCCTGGCGACGGCATTCGCCGATCGGCTCAGGGACGAGGTCGATCTGACCGCCGTCAGCGGCGACATCGCCGGTGTGGTGGACGCCGCTCTCCGGCCAAGCACGATCGGCGTCTGGATTCGCCGTTCTCGGCCGATCGCACCGTAACGATTCCCGGACGACGGACCGCCAGCATGAGGATTCAGATGACCGAACTGACCCGTCCGATCCGCCGCCTGCTGGGACGTCGCGTGGCCGTCCCTGAGACACGCGTGACTCAACCCGCCGACGCGGCCGCGGAACCAATCACCGTTATGGACGACCGCGCGATTGCACTCGACATCCCGGAGTCCGACCCGCTCCTCGCCTACCTCCAGTCGGCGCCAGGTCCCGTCGAGGTTGCGAAGCTCGAGCTCGACTCCCCGGCAGTCCGCGCGCTGCGCGAGGCCGGCGTCGCCCTGGTCGTCCCGCTCGTCTCCCAGGGCGAGCTGATCGGGACTCTCAACCTGGGCCCGCGCCTCTCCGAGCAGGACTACTCGACCGACGACCGCCGCCTCCTGACGACGCTCGCGGCCCAGGCCGCCCCGGCCATCCGGGTTGCCCAGCTCGTCCGCGAGCAGGCGCAGGAGGCCGCGGAGCGCGAGCGCCTCGAGCAGGAGATGCGTGTCGCGACGCTCATCCAGCAGCAGTTCCTGCCACGCGTGCTGCCGAACCTGCCGCAATGGCAGATCGCCGCCTACTACGGCCCGGCGCGCGCGGTCGGTGGCGACTTCTACGACTTCATCGAGATGTCGGGCGGGCGCATCGGCATCGCCGTTGGCGACGTGACCGACAAGGGAGTGCCCGCGGCCCTCGTCATGGCCCGAACTCACTCGATCCTCCGCGCAGAAGCGAGCCGCAGCGACTCTCCGGGCGAGATCCTGGCGCGGGCGAACGCCCTGCTCGTCCCGGAGATGCCCGCTCGGATGTTCGTGACTTGCCTGTTCGCGATCCTCGACCCCGAGACCGGCCGGATCGTCATGGCCAATGCGGGACACAACCTTCCGTATATTCGCACCGATGAAGGCGTTGTCGAGTTGCGCGCCACAGGCATGCCACTGGGTCTCATGGCGGACATCCACTACGAGGAGACGGAGGGGGTCATCGCCCAGGGAAGTAACGTCCTGCTCTATTCCGATGGCCTCGTCGAGGCACACGACCCAGCCTCGGCGATGTTCGGCTTCCCGCGTCTACGCGAGGCGATGTCGATCGACGACGCCGGCAGCGAGCTCCTGGACCGGCTGCTCGACGACCTTCATCGCTTCACCGGGCCTGACTGGGAGCAGGAGGACGACATCACGCTGGTGACGTTGCGCAGGGCGTCGGGCGTCGCCGGGGAAGCGACCGACGGATCGTCGGAACCGACGCTCGTCACTGCTTTCTCGATCCCCGGCGAAGAGGGCAACGAGCGTCTTGCGATGGACCGTGTCGCGGCTTCGATCGCGGACCTCGGGCTCCCGCCGGCCCGTTTCGAGCGCCTCAAGACGGCGGTCAGCGAGGCGACGATGAACGCCATCGAGTACGGCAGCCAAGGTCGCGCAGAGGTTCCTGTCGACGTCGTTGTCGAGACGACGACCGACGCGATCGTCGTCCGGATCACCGACCGCGCCCTGTCGGGTGCCGTCCCGTCCGATGCCGAGGCGCCCGATATCGAGCTCAAGCTCGCCGGCGAGCAGAAGCCCCGTGGCTGGGGCCTCTTCCTGATCAGGAACATGGTGGATTCGATGGACGTGTCCAGCGATGGGTCGACCCAGACGTTGACCCTGACGATGGCGCGCAGGGAGCGGACAGATGGATGACAGGAAATTCGGCGCTGAGATCGCGGAGGTGCCCGACGAGGTCAGGGTCCGTCTCAGCGGAGATCTGAACGCCCGCGCGGACGAGACACTCGCAGATGCCTATCGGCAGGTCGCCGCCCTTGGTCCGCGCCGCGTCAGCCTCGACTTCGGACACGTCGGCTACATCAACAGCACGGGCATCGCCCTCGTCGTCCGGCTCCTGGCCGAGGCACGCCGCGACGGGCGATTGGTCCGGGCGATAGGGCTCAGCGAGCACTACCGGGAGATCTTCCGGATCACCCGCCTGTCCGACTTCATGGAAATCGTCGAAGGAGACGCCGCATGACCGCCACCGTCATCGAGCTCGACCAGGAAGGCCCTGCCGCGATCCTGCGGATCGAGGGAGACGTCACCTCCGCCAGTGAGCCGGATCTCATGGCGGCGTATGGCCTTGCAGCCGCGAACGGCGCGACTGCCGTGATCCTCGACTTCAGCAAGCTGGAGTACATGAACAGTGGCGGCATCGGGCTCCTCGTGACCCTCCTGGTCCGTGCCCAGCGGGGCGGTGGCCGGCTGGTCGCGACGGGATTGTCCGAGCACTACCGCCAAATTTTTTCCCTCACCCGCCTCGACGAGGCGATCGAGATCCACGACGACGAGCCGGCGGCCGTGGCGGCCGCCAGCGCCTGACCCGGCCGAAACCGGGAGATCGAGGAGACCTGTGATGACCCAGCCGAAGAGCGGCGCTCCGATCAGCCGAGACTCGGCGAACTGGGCGGGCCCCGTCGACCGCCTGTCGGCATCGGGCGTCGCCGGCGCTCGGGATGATGCCGTCACCGGCAAGCGCGTGACAGGGCCCCTCCAAGGCTTTGGCCAGCTGTGGCAGAAGACGTTCACGGTGCCGCTGGACGGCGTCGTGCTGACGCCGCAGGCGCTCATCGCGATCTGGAAGGATCGGTTCTCGACCTTCTGGCCGCAGGGACAGCGTTTCTACGCTCCGCTGTCGGGCATCGCCCCGGGCGAGGTCGCGCTCCTCGAGATCTCGCCGGTTCCGGGCGCTCCGGTCACCCTCTCGACCGGCGTGATGGTCCTCTACGCCGACGACGAGTCGTTCACGTTCATGACTCCGGAGGGCCATACCCTCTCGGCGTGGATCACGTTCTCCGCCGAGCGTCGCGGCGACGTCACCGTCATCCAGGCGCAGGCGTTGGAGCGACCCTCGGACCCGCTCGACGAGCTCGCCTACATGCTCGGCGGCAACCGGATGAACAACAACTTCTGGCGCCAGACGCTCGAGAATCTGGCTCGCCACGTGGGGGTCGCGGAGCCTGTCGTCGACATGCAGATCGTCTGCATCGACCGGAACCGACAGTGGCGCCACGTGCGCAACCTTCGCAACAGCGCCTCGATCCGGTCTGCGCGCCGGACCCTGACGGCTCCGCTTCGCAAGCTGACCGGCCGGGGGTGACGTCCCGCTGCCGAGCGGGGCCAGCGGTGAACCTCCGGCCGCTGAGGGTCGCGCCGCAGGCGTCGTCAAGCCAACGTGTTGAACGGCGACCGTCGGCGCCAGACCAGCACAGCTAGCCAGACGTCCCAGGCGAACCACGCGACGAACACGACGCCGAGGATCGCGTCGCGGCCGAGACCGAACCCCACGGCGTTGAACGTCGCGCCGAGGAGGAAGAGTCCGCCGAGCGTCCAGCTGAGGCGAGCGAACGCGGGCTGATCGGTCCGAATGAGGAAGCCCACCCCGATCATCCAGATGGCGATGAACACCCCGTCGACCAGTTGCCATATCGCCCTGAAGACGATCTGGATCACGACGCCGAAGGCTGTCGCGATCGCCGCCCGGTCGACGCCGCTCGCGGCGTACTCGCGGATGAGGACCGGCCCCGCCATGGCCAGGCTGGCGGCGCCGATCGAGCCGGCGATGACGTACCCGAGCGCGCTCAGGATCGCCGCGAATGGGAGGATCGGGTCGCGACGGCGAAACACCGACCAGAGTGCGATGGCGACAACCGTCGTCGGAAGGTAATAACTGAAGAGGTCCGTCAGGGCGGCCCACTTGAGAAGCTCCGCTGAGCTGGCCCCGCCTGCTACCAGCAATGCTGGATCCTCGAACCAGTCGACCCGGAACTGGAGGGCGGCCACGAAGAGCAGATCACTGGCGAGACCCAGGCTCACGCTCACGATCAGCGCGCCGACCGATAGATTCCGAAGGCTCGCTTGCGTCTCGTGCCTCGTCCCGCTCATCAGGCTCCGTCCCGTTGCAGCGCTCAGGTGCGTCGAAGCCAGACGCTCGCGGTCGCAGGTCTGACGGTGGTGTCGATCGTCGCGAGCAGGTCGTCCCGGATGGCGTCGAGCTCGACTGCATCACGCAGGCGATTGCCTAGCCCGACGACCGAGCGATCGCGATCGACCCTCGTTCGATCGAACCGTCGGTTGACTCCCTCCTGGACTCGCCGGCGCAGCGGTTGGAAGAGCGCGGCCACGGCCAGCGTCGAGGCCGCGATGGCCGGTGTCCCGGTCTCGGCGCCTTGCGGTAGCAACGGATCCACCAATGCCTGGACCAGCAGCACGACGCCCACGAAAGTGACGCCGAGGATCCCGGTGATGATCGCGTAACCGATCGTGCGGGACAGGACGCGGTCGATGTCGTAGAGGCGGTACCGAAGGATCGCGATCGCGATCCCGACCGGGAAAGATGCGATCAGTAGGGCCGAAAGCGTATTGAGCAGCGGATCGATGACGTTGAGGGTCCAAATGACGAGGAGGAGGACGTCGACGATCGCCGCGTAGGTGAACCACTTGAGCTGCTGGCGCTCGACACCGATCGCGCGGCGAAACCGGATCGCGAGCCCGAGCACGGACCCGATCATCGCGATCAGCAGCACCACCTGACCAACGGCCGCGATCGCGTACGCCCCGTCGACGACCGGGTCGGGAGGAGGCGTCAGATTCAGCGCGGCGACACGCTCCAGGGGGAGGCCCCGATACGACCACATGGGCACGGCCGGAACGAGAAGGAGCAGAAACGCCATTGTCGCCAGGACCACCACAGGCCACCATCGTCGTGAGGGCATCCGGCCGGTGGGGAAGAGGAGGATCCCCAGCGTGCTGAAGAGCGTGAACCCGGGCACCCAGGCCCAGACCCCGACCCACGATAGCTCGGCCGCAAACGGAAGGTCGCCCGACGCGACCCAGAAAGCCAGGGTGGAATAGTTGCTGGCAAACATGTTCAGGGCCTGCCAGAACCCGACCGTGAGGTAGATCCAGCCGAGGGGGTTCGAGGGCTGGTGTCGAAGAACGACCCAACCGAGAAGCGGGAACGACACGGCGAAGATCGCGACGGCGATGACGGTCTGGGCAAGCCCCGGCTCGGCCAGGGGGATCCAGCCGCGGGCGACCTCGACGGCCAGGAGCATCAGCGCGATGGCGACGAACGCCAGCGAGACGGCGGTGATGACAGCGGCTCCACGGCGTACCCCAGCGTGATGATCCCGGATCACCGACTCGTCTCCTTCTCACCGCGGAGCCACAGGTAGGAACTCGCCGGAGCCACCGTCTGGATAAGGATGGCATCAAGCTCGAGCCGGAGGCGATTCGGGTCGACCTGGTCCCGGAGCCGTTCGGCGAACGCCAAGGCAATCCGGTCGGACTCGTATCGGGCGCGGTTGAATCGCCGGTCGACGACCCTTTGGACGCGGCGGCGCAACGGCTGGAAGAGTGCGAACACAATGAGCGTCGATGCGGCCACGGCCAGGCTGCTTGCCCGGGTCGCGCTCGCCAGCAATCCATCAAGACCGAGGTTGACCGTCACGAACACGGTGGCGAGCAGGGCGGTCAGTGCCCCGTACGAGACCGTCCGCGACACGATTCGGTCGATTTCGTACAGCCTGTAGCGGAGGATCGCGACGCCGATCGCGAGCGGCAGACAAGCCAGCGCTACGAGCCCAAGGACCCATGCCGCATCCGAAATCGGTCCGACGAGAGGGATCGAAATGCCGAGCGCGGACGCGGCGATCGTGACGACGAAGAGGAACCATTTCAACTGCTGGCGCTCCGCGCCGCGCGATGCCCGAAACCGGACGACAAGGCCAGCGACGGCAATCAGGAACGACGGAGGCGCGATCAGGGCGCTGCCTTTGCCGATCGTCTGGATCCACCCCAGAAGAGGATCCGGAAGGTGCACCGGGTTGTCGAGCCAACTCGCGCTGTTCAGTGGACCGGGCGCGGTGGCCGTCTGAAGGGTGCCGATCGACAGGCCGACAATCACGGCGGCGGCCAATATCCGCCAGCGCGGGCTCGGCACGTGTCCAGTCGGGAACAGCAACGGCAGGAATACGACCATCAGCCCGATCGCCGGGACGAAGATCCAGCCACCGACCCAAGCCACGGGTACAACGAGTGGCAGCCGGTCGCCGCCCAGGAGGTCGTCGAGTCGCGCGTAGTAGTCCGCGAAATATGAGGCGGCGCCGAGGATCCCCGTGGCCAATAGCATCGAGCCAATGATGTTGTCCGGTCGTCGGATCGCCAGCAGGCCGCCGACCAGGGACGTGTCGAGGATGAGGAGGATCGGGAGAAGGGAGAACGCAAGCTCCCCGACCGATCCATTCAACAGGAACACGATGCTCACGGCGACGATGAA
>Ga0307282_10000218_pt1 | contig 17133 bp, 20 predicted proteins | sample ER_DNA_121_FD_194475 | JGI IMG/M metagenome (GOLD analysis project Ga0307282, IMG submission 194475) | Bulk soil microbial communities from the East River watershed near Crested Butte, Colorado, United States - ER_DNA_121 | ecosystem: Environmental > Terrestrial > Soil > Floodplain | place...
CGTCGTCTTTGTGCTCACCCAGCTCGTGCCGAGCAACGCGGTGGCCACCAACCTCGGCGAACAGGCGTCGGCCGATCCCGCTGCCGTTGCTGCCTTCAAGGCGCACTACGGACTCGACAAGCCGCTGCCTGTCCGCTACTGGCTCTACCTCCAGCATCTCGTTCAGGGCGATCTCGGGCAATCGTCGCTCACTCACGACGCCGTGACGCACGATCTCGGCCAGTTCATCCCGGCCACCGCAGAGCTTGCGCTGTATTCGATCGTCATCGCGGCCTTCTTCGGGATCACATTCGGGGTGATCGCCGCCATGCGCCGGAACCGTCCCACCGACCATGTCCTTCGTGTGGTCTCGCTCGGCGGCATTTCGATGCCGACGTTCTGGATCGCGCTCGTCGCGCTCTACCTCGGCTTCTTCAAGCTCGGCTGGTTCCCGGGCGCCGACCGGCTCGATCCGGGAGTCCTGCCACCTCCGCACAAGACCGGGCTGTACACGATCGACGCGCTCCTCGCCGGGCAGTGGGCGCTCTTCGGGCAGGCGCTGCACCACCTCGTGCTCCCGGCGCTCGTGCTCGCCGCGTTCAACGTCAGCTTGCTCACCCGTTACACACGCTCGGCGGTGCTCGAGGTCGTCGGCAACGACTACGTGCGCGCCGCGCGTGCCAAAGGACTTCCCGAACGGGTCGTCGTCAGGCGGTACATCCTTCGCGCAGCGCTGCCGGCGGTCATCACCGTTCTCGGCCTCGTCTTCGCGAACGTGCTGACCGGTGCGGTGCTGGTGGAGAAGATCTTCTCCTGGCCGGGTATCGGGCAGTACGCGTACCAGGCTGCCGTCAACCTCGACGTCCCAGCCATCGCGGGTGTGAGCCTCTTCGTCGCGGTCGTCTACATCACGATCAATTTCATCGTGGACATCCTCTACGGCCTGATCGATCCGAGGATCCGCGTCAGGTGAGCACTCTTGCCTTCCGGATGCGCGCTAGTAGACGTGGGGGACGAACGCGCCCGGCCTGGCGGCAACCACTCGCCGTCGCCGGGGGCGTGATCGCGGTTGCGTGGCTCGTCGTGGCGATCTTCGCGCCGTTCATCGCGCCCTACGATCCGCTCGCCCAGACGTTCGTCGCCGCGCAGAGCCCCAGCAGCGCGCATCTCTTCGGGACCGACGAGCTCGGACGTGACGTCCTCAGCCGTGTCATCTATGGCTCCCGGGTGTCGGTACCGATCGCGCTGTTGCTCGTCTCGCTCGCCGCCCTGATCGGCGGGCTGGTGGGCGGGCTCGCAGGCTACTTCCGCGGCATCGTCGACGGGTTCTCGATGCGCGTGGTCGATCTCTTCTTTGCGTTCCCGGCGATCATTCTCGCCATGGTCGTCGCCGCGGTCCTCGGGCGCGGGCTTCGGAACGCCGCACTCGCGATCGTCGTGGTCGCCTGGCCCGCGTATGCGCGCGTCGTACGAGGCCTCGTGCTGTCTGTCGGTGACACGGAGTACGTGGAGTCGGCGCGCCTGCTCGGCGCCTCGGCTCGCCGCACGCTCTTCCGGGACGTGCTCCCGAATGTCGCCGGGCCGGTGTTCGTGCTCGCGACGCTCGATCTTGCGAGCGCGATCCTGCTGCTTGCCGGCCTCTCGTTCCTCGGCCTCGGCGCTCAGCCGCCCCAGGCGGAGTGGGGCTCGATGGTCGCCGACGGTGCCCAGTACTTCCAGTGGTGGTGGATCGGCACCTTCCCGGGACTCGCGATCTTCACCGCCGTGCTCGCGTTCAACTTCCTGGGCGACAGTCTCCGTGACTTCTTCGATCCCCAGACCTCCTGGGGCGGTGACGACCGCTGACCGCTCTGTTGGAGGTCGAAGGGTTGCGAGTCCGACTCCCGACGCCGAGGGGCTTCGCGACCGTCGTCGACGGCATCGATTACCACGTCGAGCCTGCTCAGGTCTTCGGCGTGGCAGGTGAGAGCGGCAGCGGCAAGACGATGTCGATGCTCGCACTGCTCGGTCTGCTGCCATCTGGCGCGGTCGTCGAGGGACGCGCGGCGTTCGGAGGACAGGATTTGCTGCGCCTGAAGAGCAGCGATCTGCGCGCTGTCTCGGGACGCGACATCGGGATGGTCTTCCAGGACCCGATGACGTCTCTTCATCCGATGCTTACCATCGGGCAGCAGTTGACCGAGCACATGCGCCTCCACCTCGGGCTCAGCCGCCGCGTGGCCGGCGATCGCGCCGTCGAGCTACTCGACCAGGTGCGCATCCCTGGCCCAAGGAGCGCACTGCAGGCCTACCCGCACCAGTTCTCCGGCGGGATGCGGCAGCGCATCGCGATTGCGATCGCGCTGGCGTGTGGGCCGCGCCTGCTGATCGCCGACGAACCGACGACGGCACTCGACGTCACGGTTCAGGCGGGAATCCTCCGCCTGCTCGACCGGCTCCGTCGTGAGCGCGATCTCTCCGTCGTCCTGATCACGCACGACCTCGCGGTGATGTCGTCGATCGCCGACCGCATCTCGATCTTCTATGCGGGGCGAGTCGTCGAGTCGGGCAGGCGGGACGAGCTGCTCCAGCATCCCCGGCACCCGTACACGCGTGCGCTGCTCGATGCGCTGCCGCACCCCGAGGCGGCACGGGACACGCCGCTCGTGGCGATCAAGGGCGCGCCACCAAGCCCGCAGCAGATCCCGGACGGCTGCCGCTACCACCCTCGCTGTCCGTACGCGATTGAGACCTGCATGACGGACGACCCGCCTCTCGTTCCGGTCGGCGGCCGCCGCCTCGCCTGCCACGTCGACCCGTTCCGTCATGAATGACCACGTGCCGTTGAACGGGCACGGCCCGGCGCTCGAGCTCCAGGACGTCGAAGTCGTGTACGAGCGGCGCGGTCGTGAACGAGTTCGTGCCGTCGCGGGCGCGAGTCTCACGGTCGAGCGCGGCCAGATCGTCGGGCTCGTGGGCGAGTCCGGCTGCGGGAAGTCGAGCCTCGCACGCGCGTCCGTCGGACTGGTCCCGACAACCGCCGGAATGGTGCGGTTCGAAGGACGCGAGGTGACGCCCCTGACGAGGCGCGCTCGTCCGCGCGAGCTCGCGAGACTCCAGATGGTCTTCCAGAACCCGTACTCGTCGCTCAACCCGCGGCGGAAGATCGGATCGCAGCTCGCCGATGCGCTCGACGTCCTCGGTCTCGCTCCATCCGCAGATCGCCGGGGTCGCGTGGAGGAGCTGCTCGATCTCGTCGGCCTCCCGGCGAGCGCCGCCGCCCGCTATCCGCACCAGTTCAGCGGCGGGCAGCGGCAGCGAATCGCCGTCGCCCGCGCGTTGGCCGCGGATCCCTCCGTGCTCGTTCTCGACGAGCCGCTCGCATCCCTCGATGCGTCCGCGCAGGCCCAGGTGGCGAACCTGCTCGTCGACCTCTCGCGCCGGCTCTCGCTCAGCCTGTTGCTGATCTCGCACGACCTCGCGATCGTGCGCCACGTCGCGGACGTCGTCTCGGTCATGTACCTCGGCGTCATGGTCGAGACGGGACCAGCGCGATCGCTTTGGTCGCTGCCGCTCCACCCCTACACCGAGGCGCTGATCGGAGCCGTGCCCCATCCCGACGGGAGCGGCTTCCTGCCTGAAGCGCTGCCGGGAGAAGTGCCCGATCCTGCTCACCCTCCGGCCGCCTGCCGCTTCCATCCGCGTTGTCCGTACGCGTTCGACCGGTGCTCGGCAGAGGATCCGGTGACGCTTGAGATCCAGGGCGACAGGACCGTTGCCTGCTGGCTACAAACGGGCGGCGGTCCGCCCGCGCGACCGGCCGAACGGCCCAAGCCGCTTCCACTATTGCATGTGAAGGATAAGCTCTAAGGCCGCTGACCCGCTTTCCCCCGGAGGCCGCCATGAACCGTTTTCGTACCCGCTGGGGCGCCAGAGCCGCCCTCGCAGCAGTCGCACTCGTCGTCGCCGCAGTCGCCGCATCGGGCGCCATGACCGCACCGTCGGCACCGACGGCGACGCTCGTCGTCGACCGCTCCTTCGAGATCAAGACGGCCGATCCGCAACGGGCGTTCGAGCCGACCGCGTCGATCGTCGATCGCGGCATCTACGACACCTTCTTCACCTACCGCGGCGGAGACCTCGCGCATCCGGTGCCGCAGCTCGTGCAGTCGTGGAAGGCGTCCAAGGATGCGAAGACGTTCAGGTTCAACCTGCGCCGGAGCGTCCACTTCGCAGACGGCACTCCGCTTACGGCTGCCGATGCCGTCTTCTCGTTCAGGCGCCTCATCAACCTCAAGGGGAACCCCTCCTTCCTGCTCGACGGAGTCACCGTCTCGGCGGGCGGGAGATACACGGTCATTCTTCGTTCGAAGACACCGAACGCGGCGCTTCCGTCGATCCTGACGAACACGTCCCTCGGCGTCGTGAACTCGAAGCTCGTGCGCAAGCACGGCGGAACGAGCGCGGTCGGCGCGGACAAGAACGACAAGGCGGAGAAGTGGCTGAACTCGTCGGCGTCCCGCGGTGCGGGAAGCGGGCCGTACCTGCTGCAGCGTTACAGCACGACCTCCCAGATCACGCTCGTCCCGAACCCGCGCTACTGGGGATCGAAGAAGGCAGCCTTCAAGACGGTCGTCGTCCGCAACATGATCGCGCCGACGCAGCTGATCAACATCCAGCGCGGCACCCATGAGGTGGCGATCGACCTGTCTGCCGATCAGGCACTGACGATCAAGGGGAACAAACGGTTGAAGGTGGCGACGACCCCGTCGACCTGGACCTTCTGGCTGTTCGCGAACAACAACTCGGACATCTCGTCGATCACGTCGAACAAGCACTTCCAGGCGGCGGTTCGCTACGCACTCGACTATCGCTCGATCGTGAGCGTCGCCGGCCCCGGCGCGATCCAGGCGCCCGGGATCATCCCGTCGATGTTCCTCGGCGCCCTACCCAGGAAAGACGCGATCAAGCAGAACCTCACCAAGGCGAGGAGCGAGCTTGCGGCGTCGGGGGCCGGAAACCGGACGATCACGCTCGAGTTCCCGAGCGACCTGACGATCAACGGTGTCCCGTTTGCCTCGCTCGCGCAGCGGGTCCAGGCCAACCTCCAGGCGGCCGGGTTCCACATCGAGCTCGGCGGCGCGACCGTCGGCACGTGGCTGCAGAAGTATCGCGACGGGAAAATGGCGTTCGGGCTCTCACTGTGGGGCCCCGACTACCCGGATCCCCTGGACTACCTCGCGTTCATGCCCGGTGAGCTGGTTGGCACACGTGCCGGCTGGCCGGCGGGCTCCGACCCGACGGTCGAGAAGCTCGCCGCCAAGGCGCGCGTCACGTCGAGGGCCTCGGTCCGCCAGACGATCTACCGGCAGATTCAGCGCAGGCTCAATGCGGTCGGCCCCTTCTTCCCGCTCCTGCAGCCGACGCAGGTGTTCGTGTCGACGAAGGATCTGAAGAACGCGGCATTCAACGCGCAGTACCAGGTCGACGTCACGCGGGTGGCGCCGAGGTAGTCAGCTATTCGCGACGAGGGCGACGGGGTAGTCGTTCAAGATCCGCCCGCCGCCCTCTTCGCAGACCACGATGTTCTCGATCCGCACGCTGAAGCGGCCGGGGATGATGATCGACGGCTCGTCGGTGAAGGTCATGCCGGGCTCGAGCGGAGTCTGGTCCTCCTCCGACAGAAACGGCCGCTCGTGCACGTCCATGCCGATCCCATGGCCCATGCGATGGCGGAAGTGCTCGCCGAGTCCGGCCGCTTCGATCGGCGCACGGCACGCGGCGTTCACGTCCGCTGCTTTCGTGCCGGTGGCCGCGGCGGCACGACCGGCCTCGTAGGCGGCGAGCATGACCTCGTAGGCCTCGCGGTAGTCGTCCGGAGGATCGCCGCAGTAGATCGTACGTCCGAAGTCCGAGCAGTAGCCGTCGACGACGCCGCCGAAGTCGAACATCACCGACGATTCTTCCGGCATCGGCTCGTGCGCGGTCTCGGTGGTCGAGTCGAGCTCGCCGTCGCCGAGGCCGGTGAAGATGTGTGTGGCGAAGGAGGTCGTGCGCGAGCCCGCCGCGAGCAGCTCATGCTCGACCGACTCGGCCAGCTGAGCCATCGTTGCGCCGGGGACGACGAGCGGCGTCACGGCGGCCATCGTCTCCTCGACCGTGCGGATCGCCCGTCCCATCGCCTCCAGTTCCTCTGGTGTCTTGACCCGTCGGAGCTCGTTCACCAGTGTCGAGCCGGCGTGGAGGCGATCGAAGCCGAGGACGCGGCCGAGGTTCAGCGTGGTTTCCGCCCAGACGCGGTCGCCGACGGCAACCGTGCCCTTTGAGCCAAGGCCCCGCGCGGCCCGCTCGAACATTCCGAAGCCGTCGTCCGTCTCGTTCACGACGATGACCTCGCCCTCTGGATCTTCGCGCAGGTCGAAGGCGGCGAACATGCGCGGGAAGAGGAAGACGGGGTCGCGCTTCGCCGTGAAGAAGGCCCCCGTCACCCAGCCGTTCGCATACGAGGCCTCACCGAAGTTCGGGATCTGCCGCTCGACGCCCGTGAGATACTCGAGGTCGGCCGACGGCGCGAGAAAGAGGACGTCGACATCCTCCGCTTCCATCCGTGCGGCCAGCCGCCGTTGCCGTTCCGCGTAGTCGAACACGCGGCGAGTCTAAGCGTCTAGGGCTTCGAGGAGTCGGCCGAGAGGATTGCGCAGCGCGGCTCGTGCTTCTCGGCCAGGCGGAGCAAGAGACCGTGCAAGTGCGCCCGCTCGTCCTCGTTCAGCGGAGCGAGGAACTCGTCCTCGAGCTGACGGGCGAGCGCGCGGAACCGGCGGAGCGCTCGCTTCCCCTCCGGAGTGAGGCGGACGAGGTGCCGGCGGCGATCGTCCGGATCGCGGCGACGTTCCACGAGCTCACGCTCCTCGAGCTCGTCGAGCAGTCCCACGAGCTGCCCGCGGTCGTAACCGAGCGCATCCGCAATCGACCCCTGGTTCGCGTGCGAGCCCTCGTCGAGCACGATGAGGATCGCGTGGTGGTAGGGATGGAGACCGGTCTCCTCGTAGGCCGCCATCGCCCGCTCCTTCGCTGCGAAGCCAAGTCGTTTGATGAGGAAGGTCGGCGAGGCGACGAGCTCGTCGGGAAGCCGGGGAACGGGGCGCGGGGCGCTGGCCTTGGGGCTGATGGCGCTCATGCAAAGAGTGTAGCGCGCCCAACGGTTGTTGTGGTATAACGTTGTCCAAGTCAATGATTTTGGAGGACAACTAGTGAGTATTTCCACGAAGTCGGACCGGCGCTGGGGCGCCCTCGGGCTGATCGTCACCGCGCAATTCATGGTCATTCTCGACGTCGCAATCGTGAACGTCGCCCTGCCCTCGATCAAGTCGGATCTCGGGTTCTCGCAACCCAACCTCCAGTGGGTCATCTCGGCCTACGCCATCCTCTTCGGGGGCACGCTGCTCCTGGGCGGCCGTCTGGCGGATCTCTTCGGGCGCCGCCGGCTGTTCGTGCTCGGGCTCGGGGTCTTCGCCGTTAGCTCGCTGCTCTGCGGGCTCGCCTGGTCGGAGGGCTCGCTGATCACCTTCCGGGCGGTGCAGGGCCTCGGTGGGGCGCTACTCGCTCCAGCCGCACTCTCGCTGCTGATGACCACATTCGCGGAAGGCCGTGAGCGCAACCTCGCACTCGGCATCTACGGCGCTGCGTCCGGCAGCGGCGCCGCCGCGGGCGTCTTGCTCGGGGGCGTCCTCACGTCGTACCTGAGCTGGTCCTGGATCTTCTTCATCAACGTGCCGGTCGGCATCGCCGCAATCGCGCTGACGCCGGTGCTCCTGAAGGAGAGCCGTGCCGACCTCGCGCACCGTCACTTCGACCTCCCCGGCGCTGCCACCGTCACCGCCGGTCTGATGATGCTCGTCTATGCGACGACACGCGCGGCCACACACGGGTGGACCTCCGGGACGACGCTCGCGCTCTTCGTAGGCTCGGCAGCTCTCATCGTGTCCTTCGTCCTCATCGAGCTGCGGTCGCCGTCACCACTCCTGCCGCTGCGGATCTTCCGTTCGCGCACGCTCTCCGGAGCAAACGTGGCGATGGCGATCGTGGGGGCGGTTGCGTTCTCCGAGTTCTTTCTGTTGACGCTCTATCTCCAGGATGTCCTCCACTACTCAGCCGTGGAGAGCGGCGTGGCCTTCGTCGGCTTCGCACTCGCGGTCGTCGTGACGTCGAATGTCGCGCAGGTCGTGGTGGGACGTTTCGGCGTCCGGCCGACGCTCACTGCCGGACTCGTCGCATCGGCTTTGTCAGTCGCCTGGCTCACGCGGCTGCCTGTCGACGGGCACTACTTCTGGGATCTCTTCCCGGCGTTCGTCCTCGGCGGCGCCGGCATGGGGCTCTCGTTCGTCCCGGTGACGATCGCAAGCCTCACCGGAGTTGAGCGCGCCGATGCCGGCGTCGCTTCCGGACTGATCAACACGAGCCGCCAGATCGGCGGTGCGATCGGCATCGCCGCGGTGAGCGCGATCGCGGCCACATCGACGAGCAATTATGCGAGCAGTCACTCCGCCGTCAGTGCCGTCAGCGGCGTCGCTCTCGACCACGGTTTCCAGACCGGCCTCTACGTGCTCACCGGTCTGCTGGTCTTCGGTGCGCTCGTCGCAGTCACGCTCGTCAGGTCGGCCCCCATGAAGGCCGCACCGGTCGACACCGAGGCGTTCGCGTTCGAAGAGGCAGCCTGATGCCGGCCGCGCGCGACAGCAGAGGCAGATTGGCGGAGGGCTTCCGCGAGCTCGACGACCTTGTGCTGCACTTGAAGGGTCTCGTGCTCGTGCGAAAAGTGCAGGAGACGCGGGGGGCGGGCCACGATGAGCTGCGCATGTACGGGGCCGAGATCGAGCGCGTGCGTGACCGCCTTGCCGAGCTCGTGAGAGCAGGAGCGTAGACTCGGTCGCGAAAACGGCCGATGTCGAACGACGCTGAACAAAAGATCCTCGCAGTCGATGTCGGCGGGTCTCACGTCAAGCTGCTGCTCTCAGGTGGCGACCAGGAGGTCCGCCGATTCGAGTCCGGCCAGCACCTCGGGCCGAAGGAGATGGTCGAGCGCATCGTTGCGTTGGCCGAGGACTGGCCGTACGGAGCCGTCTCGATGGGGATTCCGGCGCCGGTGCACGGCGGCCGTGTGGTGGCGGACCCGGTGAACCTCGGCCCGGGTTGGATCGGGTTCGACTTTCCAAAGGCTTTCGGCAAACCGACGAAGGTGGTCAACGACGCTGCGATGCAGGCGCTCGGGAGCTACGAGGGAGGCAAGATGCTGTTTCTCGGGCTCGGCACCGGCCTGGGAACGGCCCTCGTTATCGACGGCGTCGTGGAACCGATGGAACTGGCCCATCTGCCCTTTCGTAAGGCGACGTTCGAGGACTACGTCGGCGAGCGCGGGCTGGAGCGTCTCGGTAAGAAGAAATGGCGCGCGGCGGTCGCAGAGACCGTGGACCGACTGGCGGCGGCGCTCGAGGCGGACTACGTCGTGCTCGGCGGTGGAAACACGAAGAAGCTCGGTGACCTACCTGCAAACGCCCGACTGGGCGCCAACGCGAACGCGTTTGTCGGAGGATTCCGTCTCTGGGATCCGGCCTTCAATCCCTTGCCGTCGGTTGAGCTGATCGACGCGCCGTGAACGATTCACCGACCGCCTTCCTGTACGACATCCACGGCAACCTCGTCGCACTGGAAGCCGTGCTGGCGGACGCCGAGGCCGCCGGGGTGACGTCGTACCTCCTCGGCGGTGACTACTCATCGATGGGGCCATGGCCGCGCGAGACGGCAGAGCTGCTCGAGGGCCTGCCGGCCCGGGTCCGCATTCGCGGCAACGTCGAACGCTGGCTGCGCGAGCGACCAGAAGTCCCGGAGAGCGTCCAGGAATTCCTCGCGACGGGATTGACGGCGGCACGCGAGGCCCTCGGCCCTGAGCTCGTCGACCGGTTCTACGCGTTGCCGGAGCAGGCCGAGCTCGACGGCATCCTCGTCTGCCACGGCTCGCCGCTCTCCGACATCGAGAGCTTCGCGCCCGAAGCGCAGGTGGGCGAAGAACGCCTCCTCGTCGGCGAGTCGGATCGGACGATCCTCTTCGGCCACAGTCACCAGCAGTTCCGGCGACCAGGGCCGAACGGCACGCTGCTGGTGAACCCGGGTAGCGTCGGCGCGCCGCTCGACGGTGACACCCGCGCAGCCTGGGCGCTCTACCAGGATGGCGACATCGCCTTTCGCAGAACGGCGTACGACGTCGAGCGGGCGGCGGCCAAGATGCGCTCCCATGGCGAATGGGCGGAGCCGATCGTGTACCGAATCGAGCACGGTCGCGACGCGGGGAGCGAATCCCCCTAGCCTGACCGCGCAGCGCTAACGTCACGGGGTGGGACGAACTGAGAGGCGAGGATGAGCTCGAATCGAGACAGCCTCACGAAGGAGTACGCGACCGACGAGATCGTGGTCGAGTGGGAACCGCGCCTCTGCTTTCATTCGCAGAACTGCGTTCGTTCGCTGCCGCAGGTGTTCGACGACAGCCGCCGGCCTTGGGTGAAGGTCGATGCCGCGACGGCGGACGAAGTCGAAGCCGCGGTCGCGCGCTGTCCATCCGGTGCCCTGCGCACGCGCAGGATCGGCGTTCCGCCGCCAAGGCGACAGCAGCCGCTCGAGGTCCGCGCGTCCGCGAACGGACCGCTGCTCCTCTCAGGCGGCGTGCGTATTCTCGACGCGGACGGAGCCGTTCTCTACGAAGGTGAGCGGGCTGCGCTCTGCAGGTGTGGCCAATCGGGAAACAAGCCCTTCTGCGACGGCACGCACAAGAAGGTCGGCTTTCGTGCCTGATGCCGCGTTGACACAGGCCGAAGTCGTCGACACGCGTGAGGCGAGCCGCTACGAGCTCCGGCTCGGAGGGCGGGTCATCGGCTTTGCCGCTTACCGACGGCGAAACGACCGCATCGTCTTCATCCACACCGAGGTCGACGAGTCGTACGAGGGTCGCGGCCTCGGCAACCGTCTCGCAGAGGCCGCACTCGAAGACGTGCGTGGGAAAGGGCTCGTCGTGGTGCCCCTTTGCCCCTTCATCGCCCGGTACATCCAGCAGCATCCCGAGTACCAAGACCTCGTGGCCACCTCATGAGGCATGAAGGCCCGAATCGGGGAGAATCTCAGGTCGTGTTTCGCAACTACCCGATTGGCGGCAGTCCCTGATGGCGGCGCGAAACGATCAGCCCAACAAGGCGAACGCACCGCCGGCGCCGCGCGGGTCCTCGCCGCCCTCTCCGCCCTCTCCGCAGCCGCCGCGCTTTCGTCCAACGCGTGGGTGGATCATCTTTGCCGTCGTCCTGCTCGGCTTCAACTTCTACCTCGGTTCGCGCGCGACGCAGCCGGCGTCGCGCATCCGGGTCCCGTTCAGCCCGTTCTTCCTGCAGCAGGTGACGGACGGTCACGTCAAGGACATCACCTCGAAGGGAACGGCGATCCAGGGGACCTTCACGCAAAAACAGCGGTACGCGGGGTCGAAGCCGACGCTGCGCTTCCGGACGGAGATCCCTGCCTTTGCAGACAACAACGCGCTGTCGCGGCTACTCCAGGCGAAGCGCGTGGTCGTGAACGCGCAGCCGCTCGACAGCGGAGCTCCGTGGTGGCAGAACCTGCTCCTCGGCTTCGGGCCGACGATCCTCTTCATCTTCCTCCTCTTCTGGATCATGCGCCGGGCCGGCAACGTGCAGAACGTTCTCGGCTCGTTCGGCCGCTCGCGCGCACGTCGTTACCAACCGACTGGCGACAAGATCACGTTCGCGGACGTCGCGGGGATCGACGAGGCGAAGGCAGAGCTGACGGAGGTCGTCGACTTCCTCCGTCACCCCGAGAAGTACCAGAAGCTCGGTGGCCGCATCCCGCACGGAGTGCTGCTCTCCGGTCCGCCGGGCACCGGCAAGACGCTGCTCGCGCGGGCGGTCGCGGGGGAGGCGGACGTTCCGTTCTTCTCGCTGGCGGCGTCCGAGTTCGTCGAGGCGATCGTCGGCGTCGGAGCGTCACGCGTGCGCGATCTCTTCACGCAGGCGAAGGAGGCGGCGCCTTCGATCGTGTTCATCGACGAGCTCGATGCGATCGGCCGGTCACGGACGTCCGGGGTCGCCGGCTTCAGCGGCGGCAACGACGAACGCGAGCAGACGTTGAACCAGATCCTCACCGAGATGGACGGGTTCGACTCGTCCACGAGCGTGATCGTCATCGGCGCGACCAACCGGCCCGACGTCCTCGACCAGGCTCTGCTTCGTCCGGGACGCTTCGACCGCCGCATTGCCGTGCAGCCGCCCGACCGTGTTGGCCGCGAGGCGATCCTCAAGGTGCATACGCGCAGCGTCCCGCTCGCGCCAGACGTCGATCTCGGGGGGATCGCTGCGACAACGCCGGGCATGGTCGGCGCGGATCTCGCGAACCTCGTCAACGAGGCGGTGCTCCTCGCGGCGCGGCGCGAGCACGATGCTGTCACCGAATCTGACTTCACGGACGCGCTCGAGCGGATCGTGCTCGGCGCGGAGAGGCAGATCATGATCAGCCCCGAAGACCGCCGGCGCACCGCGTACCACGAGGCCGGTCACGCGATCGTCGGCATGCTCACCAAGGGCGCCGATCCCGTGCGCAAGATCTCGATCATCCCGCGCGGGCTGGCGCTCGGCGTCACCTTCGCTGCACCTGACAGCGACCGTTTCAACTACAGCGAGCCTGAGGTCGTGGCGAGGATCAAGGTCGCGCTCGGCGGCCGCGCCGCGGAAGAGGTCGTCTACGACGAGATCAGTACCGGCGCCGAGTCGGACATCCAGCAGCTCACCGAGATCGCACGCCAGATGGTGGGGCGCTGGGGCATGAGCCCGGCAATCGGCCCGATCGCGGTCATCCCCCGCGACGGCTCCGGCCCCCTGTTGCCGGGCGCGTCGGAGGTCTCGTCGTCGACGCAGCAGCGCGTAGACGACGAGGTCCGGCGCATCGTCGACGAGTCGCACCAGCAGGTCGTGGCGCTTCTCAAGCAGAATCGCGGCAAGCTGGACTCCCTTGCGACTGCCTTGCTCGAGCACGAGACCCTGGACGAGGAAGACGCCTACGCCGCCGCCGGCGTCCCGCGAGCGGGGACGTCGAGCGGCGAGTCGTATGCGGCCGCGGCGCGCTCGCGGACCGAGGCTAGCTAGCCGGCGGCGCGGGCGAGGCGCTCGTTGAAGCGCTCGATGCGGTCGCTACTGGCCAGCGTGCGGGCCTTGCCCGTGTAAGCGGGATGGCAGTTCGAGCAGACGTCAGCCGAGATCGTCTCTGCGGTCGAGCGGGTGACAAAGGTCGCTCCGCACGAAGAACAGTGGACGTCGACGAGATAGAGAGTGGGTTGCTGAGTCAAAAGAATTCCTCCTTAGGTGAAGGCGGCTACAGACGAACACTTTTACGAGCCGCAGTCGTAGAAACGATGGGAGGCCCGCCGATGTTCCCGTCGGGGCACTCGGACCGCCGTCAGCCTTGCCTAGTGCGCTTCCTCTTCCTCGATCGTCCGCTCGGCCGTCGGCAGGGCCTCGAGGCGCTCATCCGGGATCGGTTGGCCACTTTCGACGGAGAGGCCGTACGTTCCGGCGGCGAGACGCGCTTCGGCGCGCTCGAGCGCGGCAAGGTCTTCACGCAGGTCGTCCGCGAGACTCTCGTCGAACTCGTCCTGGTAGAGGTCGGTTCCCTGATTCCCGGGATCGTCCGCGTCCGTCGAGTCTCCGGGGTCCTCGTGGCCGCGCTGCGAAAGCGAACGCTCGATCCGCTTGCGCTCCGCGGCCAGCAGCTCACGTGCCCGCTCAGGATCCATCGGACGAGCCTACTGCAGGTAGTTCTCGACGACGGTCTCGTCGCGCGCCTGAGCTGCGTCCGGGTCGAGCCGCTGCTCTTCCAGGGCGCGCCGTTGGCGCAGGAGATCCCAGCATTTGTCGAGTGAGACCTTCACCTCGGCAAGCTTCTTCCGATCCGCTTCGACGTTGCCGCCTCTGGCTTCGTCCTCCCAGAGACGCCGTTCCTCCGCAACAAGCGCCTCGATCGTCTCGTGAATCTGCGCGTCATCCATGATTGGTCCTCCTCGAGATTGAACTGGATAGTTAAGCACCGGCGCGCGGGCCTGAGACGGATCGCGAGAGAACTGGAGCGTGTGCCCACCTGGCGAAGTAATACAGCCGCTGCGCGTCATAGCGGGGCACGCGAGCGCGTCCAAGGAAGCCGCCTACGTCGGAATGTTCAGATGTTCGCGGAACGCGATCCCGCCGACGAAGTCGCTCGCCCAGGGCTGGCGTTCGATGACTACGTTGCACTTATCGCCACCCGGGGAGGGGAAATCTTTGCGAACATGTGTTCGTGTCGGCCGAACCGACGATCCTCCACGCAGACGCCGATGCGTTCTACGCATCGGTCGAGCAGCGAGACGACCCGCGTTTGCGCGGCCGCCCGGTGATCGTCGGCGCCGGCGTGGTGCTTGCCGCGAGCTATGAGGCCAAGGCGTGTGGGGTCTGCACGGCCATGGGTGGAAGGATGGCGCGCCGCTTGTGCCCGCGCGCCGTCGTCGTCTCGCCGCGCATGTCGGCGTATGCCGAGGCGAGCAAGGCGATCTATCGGGTGTTCGAAGACACGACACCGCTGGTCGAAGGACTGTCGATCGACGAGGCGTTCCTCGACGTGCGCGGCTTGAAGAGGCTGTCCGGCAGTCCGAGCGAGATCGCTACGCGGTTGCGGCGCGACGTTCGCGAGCGCGTCGGCCTGCCGATCACCGTCGGCGTCGCGAGGACGAAGTTTCTCGCGAAGGTGGCGAGCGGCGTTGCGAAGCCGGACGGCCTGCTCGTGGTAGCGGCCGAGCGCGAGCTCGAGTTTCTCCATCCGCTCCCGATCGAGCGGCTCTGGGGTGTCGGCGTCGTCACTTCCGATCGACTGAGGCGTCTCGGAATCACGACCGTCGGGCAGGTCGCCAAGATGTCCGAGGGCGTGCTCGTCACGATTCTCGGCCGCGCATCCGGTCGCCATCTCTATGCGCTCGCGCACAACCGCGATCCGCGGCCGGTGCAGGCGCGCCCCCGCCGGCGCTCGATCGGTTCGCAGTGCGCGCTCGGCCGCCGCCGCAGGTCACTCGACGAGGTCGACGCGATCCTGCTGAGCCTCGTCGATCGCGTCACGCGGCGGATGCGTGCAGCTCACCGCATCGGTAGGACCGTCGTGCTGCGTCTCCGCTTCGACGACTTCTCGCGCGCTACTCGCTCGTTCACGATGACGCGGGCGACGGCCGAAACGCAAGTGATCGCAGACACGGCGCGAGGTTTGCTGGCGGCTGCGGTCCCGATGATCGAGCGCCGAGGTCTCACTCTGGTCGGCGTGGCGGTCGGAAACCTCGAGAACGATCGCCCGGTCCAGCTCACGTTTCCGTTCGATGCTGACGACTCGGCGGCGCTCGACGCCGCGGTCGACGAGATCCGGAACCGGTTCGGCCTGGCGGCGATCACCCGCGGCGTGCTGCTCGGTCGAAAGCCGGGGCTCACCGTGCCGCTGCTGCCTGATTGACGCGAGTATCGTGTATGCCGTGACGCGACCGGCCCCCGAGACGTCGTGAGCTTCCCGGCGCGACTCCCGATCAGGCGCGTGTCCTATGGAACTTCGTCGAGGAGGGCCGCTTGAGGGCGCTGCCCGTGCGCGCGTCGCACGGCGTGTGGTCTTGGAGTACTTCGCCGCCAGATTCGACGAGGGGACCGACTATGCCGAGGCGGAGGTCAACGATCTGCTCGGCCGATTCCACGAGGACTACGCATCGCTCCGCCGCTGCCTGGTCGACGAGGGGCTGCTAACGCGAACTGCTGGTGTCTACCGACGCACGTAGGCCGCTGGGAGATCAGCGCCAACCTCGGCAGGCACGAGCCCGCAGGCGCTGACGCCCGTGGCTGGCTGTGGGAGATCACTCGCGCTGACCGGACCGCGCGCGTGGTGATCGAGATCAGCGGGACAGCCTGGTCGAGTGACCCGAGAGATCTGCCCGAAGACACGAGGCACGCGCTCGAGACCGACGGAAGAACCGAGCTGCTCAAGGTTCTCGGCGAGGAAGACCCACCAGCCGTGATCCGCTGCGGCTCGGTCGGCTGTACGTACCTCGCTTCCGAGGAGGTCGATCAGCAGTGTTAGCCGAACGCGTTGCTGCCGGGTCATGCCAGTGGAAGCACTTCCTCTGGCCGTTTCTCGTCGTGGGGAACAGTCCGGACCGGCAGCCGCTTTCCGTGCGTCTACCCGCGATCCAGGCGCAGACGCAACTCGGAGTTCTGCTGGCGTCGATGCTGATCGCAGCGCTCGTCCCGATTCTGGGATTCCTGATCCTTCAGCGGACGTTCTTGCGCAGGTCCGGTCTGGCTGGCGCATTGAAGGGCTAGGCGACTACGCTCGACGAATGACAGTTCCCGCGATCCCCTCGCTCTCTTCCTCGCAGTTGTCGACACTCGCCGGTGCGGGCGAGGAGCTGACCGCGGGCGTCGGCGACGAGCTGTACCGGGTCGGGGATCACATCTATCCGTTCATCGCCATCCGTGAGGGCGAGGTGGCAATCCTCGACGCGGCAGGAAACGAGATTGTCCGCCATGGTGCCGGCAGCTTTCTCGGCGAGCTGAACCTTCTTTCGGGACAGACGGTCTTCGTGACCGCCCTCGTGACCGAAACGCTGCGCTATATCGCGGTCGACCGTGAGGCACTGCGCGCGCTGCTTTTCGAGAATGGTCCGCTCAGTGACCTCGTCCTCTCGACCTTCATCGCTCGACGAGAGGCGTTGCAGCGCGTCCAAGGGATCGGCCTCGAAGTCGTGGGGCCTCGCTTATCTGCGCCGACGATGCAGATGCTGGACTTCGTCCGCGCCAATCGGCTTCCGTTCACCTGGCAGGACGCTCAGCCGCCGGGCGGAGCGGAGCCGCCGCTCGTTCGGCTCCCAGGTGGTACCGAGCTGCAGCACCCGTCGCGCGGCGAGCTGCTGCGGGCGCTCGGGGTCGGCCGCGAGCTGGCGCCTCGCGAGGAAGTCGACCTGCTCGTCGTGGGCGCCGGTCCCGCTGGCCTCACCGCTGCGGTCTACGGCGCCTCCGAAGGTCTCGACACGCTAATCGTCGAGAGCACCGCCCTCGGCGGGCAGGGCGGGATCGTCAC
>Ga0307282_10000219_pt1 | contig 17088 bp, 14 predicted proteins | sample ER_DNA_121_FD_194475 | JGI IMG/M metagenome (GOLD analysis project Ga0307282, IMG submission 194475) | Bulk soil microbial communities from the East River watershed near Crested Butte, Colorado, United States - ER_DNA_121 | ecosystem: Environmental > Terrestrial > Soil > Floodplain | place...
ACGCGGTGCTGACTGCCCAGCTGGCTCGGGAGGCACTGGAGACTAACTGGATCAAGCTCGAGGTGATCGCCGATGAGATCACGCTGCTGCCCGATCCGATCGAGTTGCTGGACGCGGCCGAACGGCTGGTCGCCGACGGGTTCGTGGTACTCCCCTACACCAATGACGATCCCGTCTTGGCGCGGAAGCTGGCCAATGCCGGCTGCGCGGCGGTCATGCCGCTCGGCGCGCCGATCGGCTCTGGTCTCGGCATTCGCAATCCGCACAACATCGAGCTGATCGTCGAACATGCCACGGTGCCGGTCGTCCTTGATGCTGGCATCGGTACCGCCTCTGAGGCGGCCCTCGCCATGGAGCTTGGTTGTGATGCGGTGCTGTTGGCATCTGCGGTTACCCGTGCTGAGGACCCGGTACGGATGGCCGAGGCGATGAAGTACGCGATCCGAGCCGGCCGGCTGGCGCACGGCGCAGGGCGCATTCCGGTTCGCCGCTACGCTGAGGCATCCTCGACTCATGTCGGACGAATCGACTAGCCGTTAATGCACGACGAATCGACGGGTCGCGGCGCGCCTTGGCTGTGGCAGTACGAGCCGACTTCTAAACTCGGGCCCGAGGCCAGCACGGCCACCTTCCCCACCGTGTATGGAGCAGACGTGACAATGACGACCGTTGGCGACCCCTTGGTAGGTCGCGTTTTGGACGGTCGCTACGAGATCACCCAGCGTCTGGCGCGTGGTGGAATGGCCACCGTCTACCGGGCAGTCGACACCCGCCTGACGCGTACGGTCGCAGTCAAGGTCATGCATGTCGGGCTCGGTGATGAGGCTGAGTTCGCGCGGAAGTTCGATCGCGAGGCACGAGCGGCAGCCAGGCTGTCCCATCCCAATGTGGTCTCCGTTTTTGATCAAGGTCAAGACCTCGAAGGGCCGACTACTCGCCCCTACATCGTCATGGAGTACGTGCCAGGGCAGACGCTGCGCGACGTACTCAATCGGGAAGCGCCGATGACTCCGAGCCGGGCGCTGGAGATCATGGAGCCGGTGCTGGTGGCCCTAGCCGTAGCCCACGACGCCGGGCTGGTGCATCGCGACGTAAAGCCTGAGAACGTCTTGATCAGCGACCGGGGGCGCATCAAGGTCGCCGACTTCGGGCTTGCCAAAGCCGTGTCGTCGCAAACCAACACGGCCACTCAGGGGCTGCTGATCGGCACCGTCTCCTACCTCCCGCCGGAGCTGGTGATGGCAGGTCGAGCGGACTCCCGATCAGACGTCTACAGCGCCGGGGTTGTGCTGTTCGAACTGCTGACCGGGCGCAAGCCGCATACCGGCGACACACCCATCCAGATCGCGTACGCGCACGTGCACCGTGATGTGCCGCCGCCCTCAACAGGTCCGACCGCTGGACGCGTTCCGCCGTACGTCGATGCTCTGGTCACTCGCGCCACCGCTCGGGATGCGAATCAGCGCCAACCCGATGCACGAGTCCTGTTGTCCCAGGTCCGGCGCGCTCGGCTGGCACTGGAGCGAGGTCTTCCCGACGATCCCGCCCTGACGCGCGAGCTACGCACCACCCCGCGGCCGCCTGCAGACGGTAGACCAAAGCCGCGTGAGCGCGCCGACTACGAGGTGACGCAGCACGTACCGGCACCCATGGTCAACGGCCGGGTGGCGTCTCCACCGTCGGCCGGGTCCCGCACGGTGATCGACGCGCCGCCGCCGGCAGTCGCCAGGCCACTGCACGAACTGTCTCCCGAGCGATTGGCTGCGGAGCGCGAACGCCGGGCTCGAAGGCGTCGCAGGGGCTGGCTAGCGTTCTTGCTGGTGGTCATGTTGTCGGCAACGGCCGCTCTCGCCGGCTGGTATCTGACTGAGGGTCGGTTCACGACCGCGCCAGACCTCTCGTCGCTCAGCAGAGCTGAGGCCCAACAAATGGCGAAGAAGTCGGGCCTATCAGTGGACTTCTCCGACGCGTATAGCGAAACGATAGGCCGTGGCATGGTGATCTCCACGACTCCTGGACCTGGGGCCAAGGTGGAGCGCGGCAGCACCGTCGAGGCTGCGCTGTCCCAGGGCCCGGAACGCTATCCCATGCCCGTTGTCGTTGGACTGACTCGTGCTGCGGCTGAGGGGGCGATCGAAAAAGCAAAGCTCTCTGTTGGCAAGGTTGTCGATGGATTCAGCGAAAAGGTTGCGGCCGGCACGGTCCTCCGCGCCTCGGAGTCACCTGGCGCACGCCTGAAGAAAGGCACTCGTATCGATCTGGTGGTGTCAGTCGGCCCGAAGCCTCTGGTGATCACCAACTACCAGGGAACTCCCTACGATTCCGCAGTCGCCGCCCTCAGTGCCGCCGGATTCCGGGTGGTCGAGCAAAGTGCGTACTCCAAGAATGTTGCCAAGGACCTTGTGCTCCGTCAGGACCCACGCTCTGGTCGCGGCGAACCTGGTGACACGATCACACTCACCCGATCACTCGGACCCAGGTTGGCAACGGTGCCTGACGTGCAGCGGATGGCACTTCCGGCCGCAAAGAAGCTCATGCGACAGGCCGGCTTCAAGACCCAGGTGCAACCGGTCGGCGTCAACCGCAATGGAGTCCGCATTGTGATCTACAGCAACCCGGGTGCACATACGGAGGCTCTGCAAGGATCAACGGTCATCTTGTACGTGGTCTAACGGCCAGTGAAAGAAACTGCTGGGATATGGCATACCGGACGCCCCCGCACCGGGCATGCTTCCAGCACTTTTCGTCCGGGATCAGCGTCCTCGTTTCCATCGCCAGGTTGTTCGGGCGCGACCCGAGGGTCGCAGGACCGATTCCTCCAGCAGAGCGTGCCAGCGGGCCAATCGGCTCGGATCCCAGCTGCGACCCAGCAGCCGATCTAGGCCGGCAATTATCGAGCCTGCTTCGAAGAGCAGCTGCGGCGACGTAAAACCGACGCGCTGCCAGTCAATCTCGACCAGGCGCCGCTCTCTTGCCAAATCCGTGCGATATGCTTCTCGATCGCGATGTGACTCGCCGTCATACTCGTGCAGTCGACGGGTTCCGATCACCCAGAGATCAGCCCGCGCCACGAAGCGGCCCCACTCGTCGTAGATCTTCTTCTGCGGCTCGACTTCCACGTCTGCAACACAGTGCAGGAGCCGCAGGACGGATTCCCACGGCGACTCGCTGCGCTGAGAGATCACGCTGACCATGTCATCCGCCCAGCAGTTTGGCAGCAATTGGTTGGACCCGTCGCGAGCGCGCCGCTTTAGGCTGGGGCGATGCCCGCTGCCAGGTCCCGTACGGAGGTGTTGGCGCTCCTGGCGTTACTGGTGATGACTGCGGCATGGGGATCGACGTTCTTCCTGATCAAGGATGTGGTGACCCGAATCCCAGTGGCCGATCTGCTGGCGATCCGGTTCGCCATCGCCAGCGTGGCACTTGGTCTCTTCGCAGCGCCTCGGCTTCACCTGTCACGGAGTGTGCTGAGCTGCGGCGTCCTACTCGGCCTCTTGTATGGCGCAGCGCAGATTCTGCAGACGGCAGGACTGGCGCACACCAGCGCCAGCGTTTCGGGCTTCGTTACGGGGTTGTACGTGGTAGCGACGCCCCTGTTGACGGCTCTCGTCCTGCGCCGCCGGGTGCCGCCACTGACCTGGCTGTCGGCGGTGCTCGCCACGATCGGGCTCGGCTTCTTGGCACTGCACGGGTTCTCGATCGGCTTCGGCGAGCTGCTGACACTCATCGCGGCCGTGATCTACGCCGGTCACATTGTTGCCCTTGGACGGTTCAGCACTCCCGAAACCGCACTCAGCCTCAGCCTCGTGCAGCTGTCCATGATCACATTGGTGACGGCCGTTGCCGCACTCTGGCCGACACCAGGATCAGCTCCTGGCATCCAGCTGCCGGAGAGTCTGCGCGACTGGCTTGTCGTGCTGTACCTCGCATTGATCGCCAGCGCCTTGACGATGGTGTTGCAAACCTGGGCGCAGGCACACATCGAGCCGTCCCGGGCGGCAGTGATCATGGCAATGGAGCCGGTATGGGCCGCGGCGTTCGCGGTGGCGCTCGGCGGTGAGTGCATCACGGCGCGCATGATCATCGGTGGCCTCGCGATCGTGTCCGCCATGTATCTCGTGGTGCGGCCACAACGACGCCGCGCTGAAACGAAGGAGTACGCGTCATGAACAGCACCATCGTGATCATCCTTATCGTGGTCGCCGTCCTGGTGCTGGCACTCATCGCGTTCTTGATCATCCGCCGGCAGCGCTACATGCGAGCGCTGCGGGGACGCGGCTGGACCTTCGAGTCACGCCCAGCGTTGGAGTCGGTGCTTGATCATCATGCACCGCCCTTCGGGCTGGGCTTCGTACGCAAGGTGGACGACGCCATTTCAGGTCAAACGACCACCGGCGTGCCATTTAGGGTGTTCGAGTACGAACACGATGGTGAGCCACGTTTTGGCGACCGCGTGGCGAGTGTGCAGCTGGCCTTGCCGTTGCCCGATCTGTTCGTGTCCACCGATCAGGCGCGTGAGGGCGTGCAACTGTCGGCGGTCGAGATCGATCCGCGCTTTCAGGTACGCGCCGCAGACGCTGGATACGCGCGGGCGGCTATGTCCGGCGCCGTGCTCGACGCCATGGCGACTTTCGGTCAGGCCGGCCGCGCGGTCGATCTCAGCATTGACGGGCAACAGCTGGTCGCAGTCGGTGCACCCAAGAACCCCGAGGAATTGCAGACCTATCTCGAGCAGCTGGGCGGGGTCGCGGAGGCGTTCAACCGAGACGCTTTGGCGCCCTACCAGATAACGCCCCCGCCATCAGGATTTGGCTTCTACGGTCACCCCGATTGGCAGCTGATCGGCCGTGACGACACGCTGATCGCAAGGTACGACCTCACCAGGGCGGGCTTCGGGCATGCCACCGAGAAGGTGATTCGTGGCTCCAACGACGGATTGCCCATTGAGGCGTTCATCCACCGCTGGAAGACCGAACGCACCGAGACCTATACCGACTCCGAAGGCCGCAGCCAGACCCGCACAGTGACCGAAGACCACTCGGAGATCGTGACCGCGGTCCGGATGCCGTTCACACTTCCCATGCTCTCGGTGGGCGGCGGCTGGGGTGGCAAGAGGGTCCGCTTTGAAAGCGAGGAATTCAACAAACGCTTTACGGTGCGCACCGACAATGCCAAGTTCGCGTCCGATGTGATCCATCCACGCACCATTGAGTTCTTGACGGCAGCGGACCCGCCGCCCTTTCGGATCGAAAGCGACGTGATGCGCTTCGACGTCAACAAGCACGACACCAAGGTGATCGGCTTCTGTGCGGACTTCGCTCATGAATTCCTCGGTCGGGTGTCGTCGTTCGTGTGGAAGGACCTGCGGATCACTCCACCAGCTTTTCGGCGATGAGCTGAGCGGCCCCCGAGGTCGGAGTGCGTTCGTTTGTGAGTTGGTAATAGGCGCCCTCGCTAGTCGGCAATCTCGCCGCAGTTGAGATTAACCACGGTCGCGGTCAGCGGGCTGGCGTGATCCGACGCCATCATGGCTGCGACGTTGCCCACCTCGGTGAGCATGGGGAGCCGACCTAGTAGCGTGAGCTGGGCACGGGAGTCGACGAGATCCGCGGTGGATCGCTCAGTATTGCCGGCGTCATAGCCCTCGCGCGGGGACGTGGTCCGGTCTGCCCTGAGCTTCCAGACACCTTCCGTGCCGGGGGCGTCCGGGGATCCCATCGACCGCAAGCAGACGACCCGGATGCCGTACGGGCCGAGCTCGGCCGCCAGGGATCTGGTCAGGCCCTCGACCGCCGCGCAGGCGATGCCGAAGCTGCCCACCTCCGGAAAGGCGAGGCGAGCAGCGTCAGCCGTGAACGTCATGATCACGCCCCGGCCCTGAGCCGTCATGTGCCTGCTTGCGGCGCGCGCAGTCAGCAGGTGGGTCGCGACCCGGCGAGCGACCGGGCCGACGACCTCCGCCTCCGTCATTCGGGAGAGCGGGACACATTGGATGTGGTCGACCGCGATCGCGTTGAACGAAATGTCGAGCTGGCCTGCCCGCTCGACGATCGCGTCCGCGTGCGCGACTACGGCGGCCTCGTCGAGTGCGTCGACGACGGCGGCGTGAGCGGTGCCACCGGCCAGTTCGATCTGGTCAGCCACCTGTTGCACCCTCGCGAGCCGCCGTCCGGCGAGAAACACCGCGGCCCCTTCCCGGGCGAACGCCCGCGCGACGGCCGCACCGACCGATCCGGCAGCTCCGTAAACCACCGCCGTCTTCAGCTTGAGCAACATGAGTACCTCCATCCGGGTGTGCCAATCCAGACCAACCAGATGGCGAAGACTCATCGCCGTTCAGCCACTCCCTGTTGGGTGACCCGATCGAGGCCGAGAGTGCGGGCGATCGGCACTCCAGGGCGGTAAGCCAGGTGCAGGTACGACGGCGCATCGAGCACCGCGAGATCGGCTCGGTTTCCCACCACCAGACGACCGATGTCGGTACGCCGCAGGGACTTTGCCGAGCCGGCAGTAGCCGCGAACAGTGCTTGAGCGGGGCTAAGCCCCATCTCGCGCACGGCAAGGGAGATCACCCAGGGCATGGAGCTGGAGTAGCAGGTTCCGGGATTGCAATCGGTCGCCAAGGCGATCGAGACGCCGGCGGCAAGCAACCGGGCAGCATCCGGATAGGGAGATCGGGTGCAGAACTCGACTCCCGGCAGCAGCGTGGCCACCGTGGTGTCCGCGGCAGCACTCAATGCGTCGATGTCGGCGTCATCGAGATAGGTGCAGTGATCGACACTGGCTGCGCCCAACTCGACCGCCAACTGAACCCCAGAGCTTTGGCCCAACTGGTTGCCATGAACGCGCAGACCAAGGCCGGCCGCAGCTCCTGCCTTGAGGATGTGGCGAGCTTCGTCGGCATCGAACGCATGCGGCGAATGAGGCTCGCAGAAGACATCGATCCAGCGCGCGTGCGGAGATGCCGCTTCCAGCATGGGCCCGACCAGCAGGTCGAGATACGCCGCACGGTCTTCCGCATACTCAGCCGGCACAACGTGGGCGCCGAGGAACGTGGTCTCGCTGCTGAACTCGCGAGCTATCTGGAGTGCCCGAACCTCATCATGAACAGTCAGCCCATAGCCGCTCTTGATCTCAATAGTGGTGGTGCCGAGAGCTCGCAGCTCAGCGATCCGCGCGGCGAGTAGGCGCCGCAACTCATCATCGGTGGCGGCGCGGGTTGCCGCGACCGTCACGCCAATGCCGCCTCCGTCGTACGGCTCGCCCATCATCCGCGCCGCGAACTCGGGCCCACGGTCGCCCGCAAAGACCAGATGGCTGTGTGAGTCGACGAACCCAGGGATAATGGCTCGCCCTCCGACATCGATCAGGGCGTCGGCGGTTGGCGCCGCAGACGATCCTCCGACCCAGGCGATCATGTCGTCATCGATCACGACGGCGACGTCGCGTTCGATGCCAAGCCGGTCTGGGCCTGTGCCGTCGCAGGTGACAAGCTCACCGATTCCGGTGATCACTGTGCTACTCATGTGCCACCTAGCTGATCAAGCGCGGCAGCCAGCAGCCGGGCGGGTGAGCCCAATCGATGCTGCCCTTCGCGGACGATGACCTGACCCGCGACGACGACCTGGTCGATGTCAGCCGCAGTCGCGGCATACGCAATCTGATCAGCACGAGCTCCCGTCGTGCGTACCGAGTCAGATTGCACGACGACGAAGTCCGCAAGCGCGCCGTCGGCGATCCGGCCGCCGCCGGGCCAGCCAAGACTGCGATAGCCCGCTGCACTCGCGATCATGATCAGCTCTCCGGGTGTAAAGCGGCCACGTTCGCCCGTCGCCAGCCGCTCGTGCATCTCGAGTCCGCGCAGCTCCTCGAAGGGGTCGATGACAGCATGTTGATCAGAGCCCAGGGTCAGCGCACTGCCGGCATCGGCCAGCCGACGGGCCGGGCCGATGCCGTCAGCAAGATCACGCTCGGTTGTCGGGCAGAAGCATGCAGAGCTCTGATTGGCGCCCAGGGTCTTGATGTCGCCGTCGCTGAGATGGGTGGCGTGCACGACAGTTGTGCGGGCACTGAGTAGACCATGATCATCGAGCAGCTCGGTAGGGGTGCGGCCGTAGTAGGCCTGAGTAGCAGCATTCTCGGCGGGTTGTTCGCTGAGATGGACATGCAGGGGACGCTCGCCCGCCGCGTCGCCGATCTTGTCCAGCGCCTCCGCTGGGACCGCGCGCACCGAGTGAACGGCGGCGCCCATGCGTACCAGATCACGATCAATGAGCAAGCTCACCCGCTGCTGCCAGTGATCAACATCGCCGTCACTGAATCGAGTCTGTACCGGATCCAGTGGCAGGTGGCCGCTTGCGGTGAGCCCGCCGGCGAGGTAACACACGTCGAGCATGGTGAGCCGGATGCCTGCCTCGGTGGCGGCCTGAATCAACGCCGCGCCCATGGCATTGGGATCGCCGTACGGGCGGCCTCGTTGATCATGGTGCAGATAGTGAAACTCGCCGACGACGGTGTATCCGGCCAACACCATCTCGGCGAATACTGCGCGGGCCAGCGCCAGATAGGAATCCGGATCCAATCGAGCGGCGAGCGCGTACATCTGCTCCCGCCAGGTCCAGAAGCTGCCGCCGCCAGCGTGCGTTCGGCCCCGCAGGGCGCGATGAAAAGCATGACTGTGGCCATTGGCCAGACCAGGCAGCGTTACGCCGCTCAAGATCTCCTGACCGGCCTGGGGTTGGACACCGCTCCTTACCTTGGCGAAGCGCCCGTCTTGCACGTCGAAGCTGACTCCAGCCTCGCAACCGTCCGGCAGCCAGGCGTATGCGGCCCAGTAGGAGGTCACTGGTCAGCACCCGCTAAGTCAGCTAGCACCCTCGCCAACGCGTCAATACCGGCAAGGCAGTCCTCAGCCTCGGCCCATTCGGCCGGGGCGTGAGACGCTCCGGTGGGGTTGCGGACGAAGATCATGACGGCCGGCACGCCGGCATTGGCGAGAATGCCGGCATCATGCCCGGCGCCCGTGCTCATCACGGGTGCACTATCAAGCAGGTGGGACAGCCTGCTGACGAGCGCATCGTCGAAAGAAGTCTGCGGAGTCCACGACTCCTCGGTCACAATGGCGCCCGACGCCGCGACCTCAGCCTCGATCTGAGCCAGAGTGGCGCGCAACGCAGGCTCACCGGCGGCGCGGGCATCGAGCCAGGCAGTTGCAGAGCTGGCAATGGCGTTCACTCCGCCGGGCTGGATCTTGATCTTGCCCACCGTTGCGAGGGTGCTGTGTGCCTCCGCCGCGGCGCGCGCGGCCAGCACTGCACGCGCACAGCCGATCACCGCGTCCCGGCGATCGCTCAGCCTGGTGGTGCCGGCGTGATTTGCCTCACCCGGGATCTCGATCCGCCATCGACCATGTGCCCAGAGCCCACTGCCAACGGCTACGGCCCTGCCCAAATCGATCAGACCGCGGCCCTGCTCGATGTGCAGCTCAACGAATGAGGAGATCCGGGCAAGTGCCTCCGGATCGGGACCCAGCCGTTCCGGTTGCCGGCCGGCGGCCCGCATCGCCTCCGCCATGGTCACGCCATCGGCATCACGCAGCCCCAGCGCCCGATGAGGACTCAGCACTCCAGTGATCACCCGCGAGCCAGCGCACGAGACGCCGAACCGGGCCCCCTCCTCGTCGACAAAGTTCACCACCCCAATCGGGCGCCGCGGCCGGAAGCCGTCAGATCTGAGTCGATCAATCGCCAGCAATCCACTGACTACGCCCAGCGGCCCGTCGAAGGCGCCGCCGTCCGGCACGCTGTCCAGGTGGGAGCCTGTCACGACGCCGCCCTTAGCGGAGCTGTCCGGATCGCCCCACCAGGCCCACTGGTTTCCCATCCGGTCTTCGGCGAGATCTAGACCTCGAGTGGCGCATTCGCCGCTGAACCATTCGCGCATCCTCAGGTCGGCGTCGGTCCACGCGAAGCGGCGGTAACCGCCGGTGATCGGATCGCGCCCAATCTCCACGATTGCAGACCAAAGCTGCTCGAAGGTCGCGGGCTGGGTCATGATCACTTCTCAAATCCCCTCCTTCATGGGGATCCTGACATCACGCTGGGCGGCAATCTCGTCGGCCCGCTCATAACCCGCATCGACGTGCCTGATCACTCCCATGCCCGGATCATTGGTCAAGACCCGAGCCAGCTTCTGTGCGGCCAGCTCGGTGCCGTCGGCGAGCGAGACCTGGCCGGCGTGGATCGAGCGGCCGATGCCCACCCCGCCGCCATGGTGAATGGACACCCAGGAAGCTCCCGAGGCAGTGTTGATCATGGCATTGAGCAGCGGCCAATCCGCGATCGCATCCGACCCGTCGAGCATGGCCTCCGTCTCGCGATAGGGGCTGGCAACCGAGCCGCAATCTAGATGATCACGACCGATCACGATAGGTGCGCTGATCTTGCCTGACGCGACCAGGTCGTTGAAAGCCAGCCCGGCTTTGTCTCGCTCGCCGTAGCCGAGCCAGCAGATTCGGGCGGGCAGCCCCTGGAAGCTGATCTTGTCGCGAGCACCACGCATCCACTTGTGCAGCCGATCATTGTCCGGAAAGAGATCCAGCACAGCCCGGTCAGTGGCGTCGATGTCACGTGGGTCGCCGGACAACGCCACCCACCGGAACGGGCCCTTGCCCTCACAGAACAGCGGCCGGATGTAGGCGGGCACAAAACCTGGAAACTCGAAGGCACGCTCATACCCACCCTGCCGGGCCTCATCGCGAATCGAGTTGCCATAGTCGAAAACCTCGGCGCCACCGTCCTGAAACTCCACCATCGCCTGAACGTGACGCGCCATGCTGGCTCGTGCCCGGTCGGTGAACTCCTCAGGTTTCTGCTCTGCGTAGGTCGCCCAATCTTCGACGCTGATCCCTCCCGGCAAGTAGGACAGCGGATCGTGGGCACTGGTTTGGTCGGTGACGATGTCGATCGGCACACCACGGCGCAAGAGCTCCGGGAACACCTCGGCGCAGTTGCCGACGACACCAATGGAGGTAGCACGCCGCTCAGACTTCGCGGCCACAGCACCCGCCACCGCCTGGTCAAGATCATCAGCGATCTTGTCGAGGTAGCGATGATCAACTCGGCGCTGCAGTCGGGAACGATCGACGTCAACGATCAAACAAACCCCGTCGTTCAATGTCACCGCCAGCGGCTGGGCGCCGCCCATCCCTCCGCAACCGCCGGTGAGGGTCAAGCTGCCGGCCAGCGTGCCGCCGAATCGTTTCTCCGCCACCGCGGCGAAGGTCTCGTACGTGCCCTGGACGATGCCCTGAGTGCCGATATAGATCCATGACCCTGCAGTCATCTGGCCATACATCGTCAGCCCGAGCTTCTCCAGGCGGCGGAACTCCGGCCAGGTAGCCCAGTCCGGCACTAGGTTGGAGTTGGCCAAGATCACCCGCGGCGCCCATTCGTGAGTTTGCATCACCCCAACTGGGCGGCCGGATTGCACCAGCATGGTCTCGTCGGGTCCCAACGTGGTGAGGGTACGGACCATCGCATCGAAAGCCCGCCAGTCGCGGGCCGCGCGGCCCGTACCGCCGTACACGACGAGATCATCGGGACGTTCCGCGTTCTCGGGATCGAGATTGTTCATCAGCATCCGCAGCGGGGCCTCGGTGGCCCAGGATCGTGCGGTGAGCCTGGTGCCACGCGATGCGCGTACGGGGCGGGCGCCTTCCATGTTGTCGCTTCCTTTCTCACGAAACCGGTTAGATACAACGGGCTTCCGGCCGAATCGAGTGTTGGTGGTGACCGGTTCTTCAGGGACTGGGCTAGGCAAGCGACCCGGTCACCGACTCGACGGCGGCGATGACCGCACCGGTGGCGACCAGGTCGACGGCGATGTCGATCTCCGGCGCGAGCCAGCGATCGGTGTCAGGCGCAGGTGCGCCGGCCTGACGGAGGGCGGTGATCGCGGCCGCCGTGGCTGGTGCCGGTTGCAGTGGCGAGCGGAGCTCGATGCCGCGGGCAGCGGTCAGCAGCTCGATGGCCAGCACCCTTGTCAGCCCGTCGATCGCCCTACGCAGCTTGCGCGCGGCTGACCAGCCCATCGACACGTGGTCCTCTTGCATGGCCGAGCTAGGAATCGAGTCGACCGAAGCGGGTGCCGCAAGCCGCTTGAGCTCGGAAACGATCGCAGCCTGGCTGTACTGCGCGATCATGTAGCCGGAGTCGACACCTGGGTCGGCCGCGAGAAACGCATTCAGACCGCCGTTGCGGGCCCGGTCCAGGAACCGGTCGGTACGCCGTTCGGAAATGCTCGCCAGGTCCGCGACCGCGATGGCAAGGAAGTCCAGCACATAGCCGAGCGGTGCACCATGAAAGTTGCCATTGGACTCGACTCGGCCGTCGAGAGTGATCACTGGATTGTCAATGGCAGATGCCAGCTCGATCAGCGCAACTCGCTCAGCATGATCAACTGTATCCCGTACGGCGCCGGCCACCTGCGGCGCGCAGCGTAGCGAATAGGCGTCCTGGACTCTGGTACATTCCTCGGTCCGGTGGCTTTCCCGGATCTCGCTGCCCGCCATGATCATGCGGAGATTGGACGCCGAAGCGCCCTGGCCCGGGTGTGGCCGAAGAGCGTGAAGATCATCAGAGAAGACGTCATCAGTGCCGAGTAGACCTTCGACACTCATCGCAGCGGCGATGTCGGCGATCTTGAGCAGCTGCCGCAGATCGGTGATCGCCAGCAGCAGCATGCCGAGCATGCCGTCGGTGCCGTTGATCAGCGCCAAGCCTTCCTTCTCGGCCAGCGTGACCGGAGCGATGCCGGCTACGGCGAACGCCTCGTGTGTCGGTGTCATAGTGCCAGCTGAATCGCGGACGATCCCCTCCCCCATCAGCGCCAGCGCGCAATGGGCAAGCGGGGCCAGGTCTCCGGAGCAGCCGAGACTGCCGTACTCATAGACCACCGGCGTCAGGCCAGCATTGAGCATGGCGACGTAACTGCGCAGGGTATCGTCACGGATTCCGGTACGGCCGGTGGCGAGAGTGGAGATCCGCAGCAGCATCAGAGCCCGCACCACCTCTCGCTCAACCTCCGTTCCGGATCCGGCGGCATGCGAGCGAACCAGGCTGCGCTGCAGCTGGGCCCGGAGCTCGAGCGGGATGTGCCGTGTTGCCAGCGCTCCGAAGCCGGTTGACACTCCATAATGCGGCTCTTGATCATCGGCCAGAGCCTCGATGATTTCGCGGGATTTGCGAACCTCGGCCCAGGCCTCGTCGGTGATGACGACCGGCGCGTCGTGTCGCGCCACCGCCATCACATCTTCACGGGAGATCGGGCCGATGCCGACTGTGACGCTGCGCTCGTCCATGTCATCCATTGCAATCGACCCACCCACCCGTTGGGCAGAGCTGTGCGCCAAACTATGTCTCAAATCTGAGACATGAGGAGAACCTGGTGTCGGCAGCACCGGCAGCTGACCATGTTTTGCGCATGCTTGCGCTGCTCTCGCATCATCCCGAGCCGGTATCGGCAGGGATGGTCGCAGCGACCCTTCGGCTGCCGCGCTCTACCACCTACCGATTGCTGTCGGTGCTCCTCGACCACGGCTTCGTGCACTATCTACCAGAAGAGCGGCGTTACGGGCTCAGCGTCGCGGCGTACGAGCTGGGGTCCGCCTACGCCCGCCAAGCGCCTCTGCAGCGCATCGCTCGGCCCATCGTGCGGCAGCTGGTCGACCGGACGAAGCAGAATGCCCACCTTGCCGTGCTGTACGGACGCGACGTGCTCTATCTGATCGAGGAGCGAGCAGCGGGGCGCCCGATGTTGATCACCGATGTCGGGGTACGGCTCCCTGCTGTGGTGACGGCCAGCGGACTGGCCATGCTGGCCCAGCTGCCTTCGGCCCAGGTACGCGCCCTGTTTCCGAATGCAGCGGCCTTTGTGGAAACCGATCATGGACCGGCGACACCGACCGCGCTGCGACATTTGCTGAGCGACGTCCGCAATCGCGGACATGCCACCGAAGCGGGTTCGGTGACCAGCGGTTTCTCCTCAGTGGCACAGGCGGTGCTGGATCATACGAGGCATCCCGCTGCCGCCATCGCGGTCACCTACGTTGGCGATGAGGTCAATGACGAGAGCGAAGCGCGGCTCGTCGATGCGGTGAATGGGGCCGCTGCGCAACTATCGCGCCGGCTCGGCTTCCGACCGACGCCTCAAGCGTGATCGAGAGCTTCAGAATTCGTGTGCGGTGCCGCCCCGCAAGTCCACTACCCGGGTCGTGGTCAGCTCATTGAGCCGGGCGAAGATGAGGTTGCGGCCTCGATCGCTGAGCAGCTCATCGTGGATCGGGAACCCTTCCAACGCGCCGACCGCCCGGACGAAGTCAACGGTCTCTTTCATCGCTGCCCAAGGTGCGTATTCCGGAACCGCAAGGATGTCGACCCCGTCCGGAATGGCGTCGATTTCATCGCCAGGATGAAACAGCGTGGGCTGGCCTTCGGACCTCAACACGTATCCCACGTTGCCGATCTGTGGCAATTCGCGATAGATGATCGCATGCCGGCCACCAACCGCTGTGACGAGGACATCTCCGATCGTCGCCTGATGGTCCGGCGGCAAGGCCGCGCTGGCACCAAGCGAGGGCAGGTCGCCGGCGCTGATCAGATCCATGATCGACGGCTCGACCAGGATTCTGGCTGCTGCGTTTGCGTGCACCAAGGCCGGCACATTCGCAGGATCAAGGTGATCGGGATGCTGATGAGTCACCAACACTGCGTCAAGATCGGTCAAGCCGTGCCACGCGTCGCTGAGGTTGCCAGGGTCGATCAGAATTCGTGCATCGTCAGTTTCGGCTAGCACTGTCGAGTGGCCCAGGTGGGTGATCCGCATTTCCCCACCGTATGGGGTGATTGTCGACTGGCTGAGCGCGGGCCAAGGCTGCTGCTACCCGGTCAAGAGTTTGCCAATGAGGCGGCCAGCTGCCTCGCAGTCCTCAGCCGTCACGTCGAGATGGGTAACTACTCTGATCATGAAGGGCCCAAGGGCGGAGACCTGAACTCCACCTTGGGCAGCAGCGGCGGCGACCGACGCTGCGGGCATCGAGCCGGTATTGATCACGACGATATTCGTCTCAACCTCATCAGGCTTGACCGCAGTCGGCGCCTGGCTGGCCACCTCCTCGGCGAAGAGGCGTGCTGCCGCATGATCATCGACAAGTCGTTGCAGATGATGATCAAGGGCGTACAAGCACGCCGCAGCGAGTACGCCGGCCTGGCGCCAGCCACCGCCGAGCCGCTTGCGCAGCACCCGGGCGCGCGCGATGTTCTCCGCGCGACCCACCAGCACGGAGCCGACCGGGGCTCCGAGGCCTTTGGAGAAGCACACACTGACCGTGTCGAACAGCCGTCCATATGCCTCCAGTGGCACGCCGGTGGCAACGTGCGCATTCCAGAGCCGGGCCCCGTCGAGGTGATAGCCGATGCCGTGCTCGCGACACAGCTCCCCCACTGCCGCCAGCTCATCGAAAGGCTGGATCGTCCCGCCGCCGAAGTTGTGGGTGTTCTCCACTGCGACCGCCGCTGTGGAGACCAGGTACGGGCCGGCCGAGGGCGAGATGATCTTCGCCACCTCAGCCAGTTGCACCTTGCCGCGTGGGGACGGAAAGGTACGCATCGTCGCGCCCTGCATCGCGGCGTGCGCGCCCATCTCGGCACGGGCGATGTGGGCCTGGACGTCGCAGATCACCTCCTGACCCGGCTCGACCAGCAGCCGAACGCCGAGCATGTTGCACATCGATCCGCTGACGCAGAACAAGCCGGCTTCATGCCCGAGCAGCCGCGCCACCCGCTGCTCCAGCTCGATCACAGTCGGGTCCTCGGCGTACACGTCATCGCCGACCGGCGCGACCAGCATCGCCTGCCGCATCCCTTCGGTCGGCTTGGTCACCGTGTCGGAGCGAAGATCGATCAAGAAGCTATCCCGCCTCGGCTGCGGCCTTTTCTTCGGCCACCTGTAGATCTTCCAAGATGGCTGGACGCGCCTGGGAGTCCCATGCTCGGAACAGCACCGCGTTCGCGACGCCCATCGCCTCGCCCTGCATCGCGGTGAACGCTGAAATCAACGTGCGAGGGGCGGGATGGCCGGGAATCGCCGCCAGGTACTCCGCATGCGCCTCCAACGAGGCGATACCACGCTCGACCGGTTCGCCACTGACGTCCACGCCGTACGTCCCATTCTCCAAGCCGTTGGTCAGCAGCCATCGGGTCGAATGCGGCTCGAGTCCTTCGGCGAGCAGCTCGGGGAACACCCAGCGGTTGCCCGCATCGCGCATCGCGTCGACGGCGGCCAACCCGGCGACTCGGTGGTCTGCCTGATTCAAGCCGATGGGGAACTCGACGTCCCAAGGACTCACCACCAGTGCGTCGGGCCGGAACGACCGGAGCGCCCGCGCGATATCACGGCGCATGGACAGGCTGTACTCGAGCACTCCGTCCGGATACTCCAGGAACTCCACACGAGTGACGCCGACCTCGCGCGATCCTTTGATCTGCTCGCGTACCCGTAACTCCGCCGTGGCCTCCGGGTCCATCGTGTCGATGCCGGCTTCGCCCCGCGTCAACAGCAGATAGGCGACCTCGATTCCCTTCGATGTCCAGGCCGCGACTGCCGAGGAGGTACCGTACTCAACGTCGTCGGGGTGGGCTACTGCGCAGAGCACTCGAGAGAACGCGTCATCGGGGAACGGCGATATCGGTTGGCGTGCCATGGAGGGAGGGTATCGGGTGCGCGGAACTCAAAATGTGAGCGGCACGTACGCCTGGACCGGGTTCGTTCTCTTGATGCCACCCCGGGTCAGCCGTTCCGCGACCAAGAACGCGAGCTCCAGCGACTGGTTCCGGTTCAACCGTGGGTCGCACAGTGTCTCGTAGCGGCTGACCAGGTCCGCCTCGACCAGGTCGTCGCTACCACCAACGCACTCCGTCACGTCATCGCCGGTCAGCTCAACATGCACCCCGCCAGGCCAGGTCCCTAGCTCCTCGTGAACGTCGAAGAAGCCATTGAGCTCAGCCATCACATCGGAGAAGGCTCGGGTCT